>Ga0247742_10000193_pt1 | contig 52222 bp, 44 predicted proteins | sample UWRJL208509C2_FD_180944 | JGI IMG/M metagenome (GOLD analysis project Ga0247742, IMG submission 180944) | Plant litter microbial communities from Arlington Agricultural Research Station in Wisconsin, United States - UWRJ-L208-509C-2 | ecosystem: Environmental > Terrestrial > Plant litter >...
GGTGCACGCCTTCAACTCTCGGTGAGTAGACCCAGATCTCGTACATCGGGCGCGGGAAAGGAAGACCATCGATCGATGTGGGGTCCAGCTTAAAGCTGAGGTATTCCTTGTTCTGGTAGTAATTGGTCCGCAGAGTCGCCTCAATAAGGTTCACGAAAGTTCGCAGGACGCGATCGGCATCCAACGTGGCCACCTGCTCAATCGACTCCGCAAGGGCTGCCCGGGCTGCAGCTTGGCGCTCGGGCCGCTGCTCTTCAGCAACTGTGGGATCGAACCGCGCGGAGAAGAGTTCGTTGAGCCCCCGCGCAACATCAGGATTGCCAAGCAGCGTATCGGCGATGAACCCAAAGGAGTTGGTGTTGCCCATCTGCCGCATGTATTTGGCGTAGGCGCGGAGCACCACCACTTGACGCCAGTGGATTCCTTCGCGGAGTACCAGCCGATCGAAGTTGTCCGACTCGACAGCGCCGGTGATGGCTGCGCCGAAGGAATCGCTCAGGAGATCTCCCGTGGCCAACGGGTCTACACCCACGGGGTACTTGAGTCCGAGATCGTACAGGAAGAAGTCGCGGTGATCCGAGGTCTCAATCTCGAAGGGCCGCTCATCCAGGACCTCAAGGCCGAGATTGTGGAAGTAGGGAAGGATCTGGCTGAGGCTCTTGGGCTCCATCAAGTAGAGCTTGACGCGGGCATCCTCTTCCAAGGCCTCACCGGCGCCCTCAGGGAGATACACATGGACGCCAGGCCTGATCTGCTTGGTTACCCGGCCTGCCCGCTCTGCCTCCGCTCCATATTTCTCGAAGCGCTCAATGTCCTCAAGAGCGTCTTCCACTTCGTAGTCAACACGGTAGCCTGCAGGGAATGCCTCGGCCCAGAGTGCTGACAAAACGTCGGCATCCGCCGAAGACCTGTGCTCGCGGAGAACCTCTGAGATACCTTCACTCCACGATCTGGAGGCGCGCATCAGACGTTGTTCCAACTCTTTTACGTCCACTTCCGCCAGTTCAGCTGTGCGGGGCAACCTGATCCTGAAGAAAACACGGGCCAAGGCAGATTCAGTGATCCGGGCCTCGTAGTCGATGCTCTCGGCATGGAACGTTTCGCGAAGCTCCTGCTCGATTCGGAGACGAACACTGGTGGTGTAACGGTCACGAGGCAGGTAGACCACTGCGGACATGAAGCGGCCGTAAATGTCCGGGCGCAAGAACAGCTTGGTCCGCCGGCGTTCCTGGAGCCGTTGAATTCCGGTGGCCGTGGAGGCAAGGTCCGGAATCTCGATCTGGAAGAGTTCGTCGCGGGGATACGTTTCGAGGATTCCCAGAAGGTCCTTGCCGGAGTGGGAGTCAATGGGGAAGCCGGCGTTACGAAGAACAGCGTCCACCTTGTCCCGAACAATCGGGATGCTGCGCACGGATCCGGTGTATGCACTCGTGGCGAAGAGGCCGATGAAGCGGCGTTCCCCGTTGACGTTGCCCAACGCATCAAAGCTCTTGACGCCGATGTAGTCGAGATAGGCGGGTCGGTGCACAGTGGAGCGCGAATTGGCCTTGGTGATCACCAAAGCACGCTTTTCCCTTGCACGCTTCCGGCCCGCATCCGTGAGGTGCTGGACTTGACGCGTGGTGTCTCCGGCACGCAGGAGGCCCAGGCCGCTGTCTTCCCGGAGCTGAAGAACGTCCTCACCGTTTTCATCCACAAGGTCGTATTCGCGGTAGCCCAGGAACGTGAAGTTTCCGTTGTCCAGCCAACGCAAAAGGTCTTGTGCCTGCCTGAGCTCAGCCACTTGCTCGGGGTGCGTCACGCCACCCAATGCCTCGGCCAGCTCGAGCGCCTTGCTGCGCATCTTGGGCCAGTCCTCCACTGCCGCCCTGACGTCGCCGAGGACACGTTGGAGCCCTGCGATCAATTCTTCCCGCGCGTCGTCACCTATCCGGTCAATTTCAACCGCGATCCATGACTCCCTGTGGGAAGCGTTATCGCCATCGCCCAGCAGATGGGCCACGCTGGGGAGTGCTGCGGTGTCGCCACTGGAAATGCCGACATTGGAGGGGACCCTGGAGATACTGGTGAGCTCGCCGGATTTGCGATCACGGGTGACCACGAACAGAGGGTGCATGACCAGCCGGATGGCGCAGTTCTGGCGAACAAGCTCTGCATTGACGGAGTCGACCAGAAACGGCATATCGTCAGTGACGATGTAAACGACACTTCGCTCGGGCTCACCGGCGATTTTGACGACGGCATTCCCAGGTAGACGGGACTGGGCGATGTCCCTGTGCTTTGTAGCCCGCGCAATCAAGAGTTCGGGCGAATACGCACGTGAATCCTCCTCTGCAAGGTGTTCATAGTAGTCACCGAAGAACCCTTCACGGACAACTGCTGCATCGGACCGATCCTCCACGCTGGATCCTGACGACATCGACAAACGCCTCCATCACATGTTGATTGCTGCGACTCTGCAGCCCACATGGCGAGCCTAGCGCTTTGGCAGACGCAAAGCTCTGATAGTTCGGCCAAAGGAATCCTGTTTTTGCTGGACAGGTGCACAGACCAGCCCTACTATGGCCTTTCGCAGGGGCGAGTCGGGTGCTACTTCCAGTAATACTGAACCCGTGAGTAAAGCCGCGTCACATGCCACGGGGTCAGCAGGAAGGTAGGCATCCACGCCCACTCCGGGGCCGTATCGGTCCCACGCATCGTCCAGTTGTTGCCGGGGCGAATGGCCAACTGCCGAGCGCTTCACCTTGTTCAACACGACCCGGGGAGATACCTCCGGGACCGCAGCCTCAAGCTCCGCCAGTCCCCGTACCAAACGTGGCACTCCAATCGCGTCGGCGGAACCAACGGCAAACACAACATCAGCCATTTCCAAGCTCCGCAGGGTGGCGGCATTCCGACGCGGAGCCATAGTGTCGAAGCTAAGCTCTTCGTCTGATTCAAGGCAGAAACCTGTGTCCACCACAACATGATCCGCTAGTTGCCGCGCCGCATCCAGAACCATCGCGACGGCTCCCGCCCTGAGTTCGGTCCATCGATCCGCTCTGGTTGTACCCGTCAGCACCCTAAAAGTTCCTCCCTTGGTGAAGACAGGAATCGCCACCGCCCTGAGGGCTTGACCATCCAGCAGTCCCTGGTCCGCCAGTCGGCAAGCCTGGGCAAAACCAGCCGACTCCTCCAGAAGGCCGAGCACCGCCGACACGCTTGCGCCGTAGCTGTCCGCATCCACCAGAAGGACTGATTTGCCTTCCGCGGCCAACTCCGCCGCGATGTTGGCAGCAAGGAACGTCCTTCCGGGGGCGCCGATCGGCCCCCACACGGCAATGATCCGGCCGCCTCCCTGCGGAGTCTCTTCATCGCTGCGGTCCGATTCCGGCATCGAGCGCAGCTCTGCCCCAGGATCGGCAAATCCGGTGTCTCGGGCGGAGGCAGGCAGGCTTTGCCGGCTCCCCCTGCCAACGGCCTCAGATATTTTGGCCGCCAAGTCACCGGCTTCGATGCCCGTCATAGCCGGCAAGGCACCTATGGAGTGCAGACGTTGGGCCTCGGCTGGATCGTCCGTCAGGGCGATGATTGAGACACCCACCGCCCCAAGACGATCAACCAGCGTGGTGGTGAGTTCCTCGCAGCCCTCCGCTACGACGGCGGCAACCGCGAGGCCGCTTTGGCAAGCAGCAATAAGCTCAGCAAGCTCCGAACAACGGCGCACAACCGTTACGGGACCGCGGAGGCGCTCCAACCCGCCCACTACAGCTTCCTGAGCGGAGCCGACGGTCACTACAGGAATGCTCATCGAACAACGCCCGTGGGGTTCCACACGACGGAGACCTTGGCCCTGTTCGCCTGGGCGCCCAACAATTTCGGCATTTGTTCATCCGTCACCAGCACCATCACCACAGTTGTTCTGGCCGAGCCCAACGTAGTACTCCCAGGAGTCACCGCGGCAATTTCTGCGCTCGGCAGGAGCATCTCCGGCGCGTCAAAAGCGCTGCTTGCACCCGGCATGGAGACCCACACGTCCACCCTGGCGCCTGGAACGGCCTGCGGGGGGAGTTCTTCCTCCAAGGCAATCGCTACAGGTTTGCGGTCCAACGCATCGGCGACTCCCAGGCTTGCCCGAGGGATCAACTGGTTCTTTGCCATCCGCTGCAGTGCAACGCTGCTCTCCGCAAGCCCTTGTTCCACAGTGATGTAGCCGGCCTCAACGTCATCCAAACGAACTTTGACAATGGAGAGGTCCGCCTCCGTGACCACCTGACCTACCGCGATGTCTTCCCGGGCGGCAAAGACCTGGGTTGTCCTGTCTGCGGTGCCCACCAAGGCAATGACGCCTGCGACGGACCCCAGGACCAGCAAAAGACCGATAAGAAGCCGCGGATCTTTCCATGATGGTTTCCTTAGCCTCGCGGCCACGCCGATACTTTCTCCCATTTTCCTGCTTCCCCGCTTTGAGTTACGGCATGGTGGAAGCACCTGCCTCCTCATTCTTACCGGCGCATTTTCGCGGAGCCAAGGCCACCGGCCTCAAATGGGCCGAAACTGTGGATAACTACACCAAACATCAGCAACGGTGGCAAAATGAAGCCATGCCCCGATTCCTGACTCTTGCGGACGTCGCAGAACAACTACAAATCAACTCGCCACAGGCCTACGCGCTGGTGAGGAGTGGCGAGCTGAAGGCAATTCAAGTGGGTGGCCGAGGACAGTGGCGTATCGAAGAGAAGATGTTGGAGCAATATATCGAAGACCGCTATGCAGAAGCTGGCCGCATGATCGAAGAGGCCAAGGCCAAAACCAACCGGTCTTAGTCCCCGCCGCTCCTGAAGTCCTGGTTACCCGCCGAGCAAAGCGCTGCCAACGAACTGAAGGGAATGGTCATTACCGCAGCCACCCTGCCGGGCCGGCGCGATTCACCGTTCTGAACCACCGCAAGGTCAAGGTAGTCCCGGCCGACCCTGTCTATTACTCCTTGCAGCTCATATCCATCACGTGCCGCTACTTTCAGATGAACCACCAGCTCGGCACGATCGCGTGCCAGTGCCCTCAGTGCTGAGGCGATGCCCAGCGACTGCTGTATCCGGGACGCAGGTTTCAGCGCTACCCTCCCGAGTCCTTCGTATGTCACAACGGAGGGATAGGGCAGTAACCACTCCCGCGCTCGCTCCGTCAAGACCAGCCATTCGCCGCCCACGTGGCTCAACCGTCCTCGTATGACCCTGCCGTCAATCAGAACGACCTTGATGTCCGCTCCGAAGGCCCCACGCAGACGGTCAGCCAATTCGATGCCCGCCAGCTCAACCCTTGCCCGCTCTGTGATCTCGAGTTCGGCTTCCAAGGCGCGCCCCGCCGAGAATTGTGCTTCCAGATCGCTAAAGAGAGAGTCCCATCTCATGTGGTCAGACTAGGCTGCATGAAGGATGTGCGACGAATCGGAGAGGTACATCAGGGTTGCAACTGGACAAGGCACTGCAAACATGTTCAGAATGAGTCAAATAGATCAAACCGCATCAAATTGCATCAAAGGGAGCATGGGGGCTTTTAGTGGCAAAAGTATTGCGTAGTGACTCTGCCCTGGCAGCGTTTGTTCTTGGGCTGGGACTGTCCTTGGTACTTACGGGAAATGTGCTGCTTACGCAGTGGCAGGCAGCGGAGCGGCATGGTCAGACCCTTACCTTCGAACATCTTCTCGGCTTCTCAGCCAACGCAGTGGGACTTTCTGTTGTCATCTGGTGGGCACTGACGTTCTTCATCGCTTTCCTGGCATCGTTGTTGCATCGGGTTGGGCACAAGAAGAGCGCCCATCTCCTTTCACGGTTCAGCCCCGCCTTTATGTTGCGGCTCGCGGTGGCCGTCATGAGCCTGAATCTCATGGGCGCGGGAATAGCCCAAGCAGATGCCGCACCACCGGAACCTGGCTGGCAAAGCGCCTCTCCTCATAGGGCGCCGGGAAAAGCGGCGTGGACTCCGGCTTCCTTGGACCGCGCGAGTTCCATCCCGCGATCTGTAGACGATGCCCATGCTTCAGCATCCCGGCCTCATGACCCGCGCTGGCAACCCCGGCCCCCCGTGGTTGACCCGGGGTTGCTAAGCCGCCAGTCCACACGTTCAACCACCCCAGCGGGAGAAGCCGCCGTTGTTGTTGAGGATGGCGACTCGCTATGGTCGATTGCGGCCTCCCGGCTCGGACCCTTTGCAACCGACGTGGACGTCGCGTTGACGTGGCCCAAGTGGTATGCCGCCAACAGGGCAGTCATCGGAGGGGACCCCACCGTGCTACTCCCGGGGCAGGTTCTTCAGCCCCCGGCACCAAGCTAGTAAGGCCGGGACTTCAGTGCCCGCTTCCTCCATAAGGACCGTCCGCTCAGGGACAACCTTCACATCTCAAAGCCAATCCGTAGTGTCATCCCAGCAGAAGCCAATGAGTAAAGCGTCCCCACGCTGCAACTCATGTAGTGAATGCCAGAGGTATGACCATGACCCTTGCAACGAAAACCCGGCCAGCAGGCCCTCGGAGCACGCAACATACGGCACCAGCATCCGGCCAAAGCGGCTCGGACATCGACGTCCGGCTTGTTGCCCGAAGCATCGCGCAGGCAACCTTGGAAGTACTGGCGGGAACCCGTCCCGTCCAGCAGCTCTCACGCTCGCTGGACGCCGAGTGTTATCTGTCGCTCCAGCATCGGGCAGCATTGACCCGAAAACACTCAGCCAGGAGCCGAGGTACTGCCCAACCGCACCGTAGTCCCATGGTGCGTTCGGTTCGGGTCTGTTCCATTTCCGAATCAATCTGTGAAGCAAGCATCGTCGTCGCTGAGGAGCATCGTTGCCGTGCCGTCGCCATGAGGCTGGAGCGGCTGGACGGTGTTTGGCAGGTTACCGCCCTGGAAATAGGGTAGGCCCAACCGATCGTGCTTTGAGAGTAAGCAAAAAGGTGAAGCCTGGACGTTCCGTCCGGGCTTCACCCTTTGCTGTGACCGCGTTACGGAAACCGCTTAGCGACGCTTCTTCTTTGCCTGTTTCCGCTGATCCTGACTTGCTGCTTTAGCAGGATTTCCGGACCGGCCCGATGCCCTACCCTCAATGCGCGTCTGGGTCGCTCCGTCTTCTCCGGGCGCGGTGTACTGCAGCTGCGCGGGCTTCTCCGGCGCCTGAAGGCCCGCCGCACGGATCTGAGGATCGTGGTGCTCTGTGTGTGCACCGGAAGCCGAATCGTCTGCCACCACTACGTCTTCGGCTGGTGTTACTTCGACTTCCAGGTTGTAGAGGAATCCGATACTTTCCTCACGAATGGCTTCCATCATGCTCTGGAACATGACAAACCCTTCGCGCTGGTATTCCACCAGGGGATCACGCTGGGCCATGGCACGAAGTCCGATTCCCTCTTTGAGGTAATCCATCTCGTAGAGGTGTTCCTGCCATTTACGCCCAAGGACCGAAAGCACAACCCGCCGCTCAAGCTCACGCATGCTCTCGGCGCCGATGGATTCTTCCCGCGCCTGGTAGACAAGCCGGGCGTCAGAGAGGATTTCCTCCCTCAGGAATTCTGCCGTGACCCTGGACTTACCGCCGGCTTCGTCAATGATTTCCTCGGCGGTAACCGTCGCCGGGTACAGGGTCTTCAGGTTTGCCCACAGCTGGTTGTAGTCCCAGTCGTCACCTGACCCCTCGGCCGTAGCGGCATCAATGAGTGAGTTGATGGTGTCTTCCAAGAAGAACTGCACTTTTTCGTGCAGGTCATCGCCTTCGAGGATGCGACGACGGTCGCCGTAGATCGCTTCACGCTGGCGGTTGAGGACGTCATCGTACTTGAGGACGTTCTTGCGCTGCTCGGCGTTGCGACCCTCTACTTGGCCTTGCGCCGATGCGATGGCGCGGGATACGAGCTTCGACTCCAGCGCTACGTCGTCGGGAACGGAGCTGTTCATCAGCCGTTCGGCCGCACCTGAGTTGAACAACCGCATGAGGTCGTCCGTGAGGGAGAGGTAGAAACGGGATTCGCCAGGGTCACCCTGACGTCCGGAACGTCCGCGCAACTGGTTGTCGATCCGGCGGGATTCGTGGCGCTCGGTGCCAAGCACGTACAGTCCGCCGAGGTCCAGAACTTCTTCGTGCTCGTCCTTGACGGCCTGCTTGGCTGCAGCCAGGGCCTCGGGCCATGCGGCCTCGTACTCTTCCGAGTTTTCCTCGGGATCCAACCCACGTTTGGCGAGTTCGGCGATGGCAGTGAACTCGGCGTTGCCGCCGAGCATGATGTCAGTGCCTCGGCCCGCCATGTTGGTTGCTACCGTAACTGCGCCTTTTCGTCCGGCCTGGGCAACGATGGACGCTTCCCTCGCGTGGTTCTTGGCGTTCAACACCTCATGCCGGATGCCTTCTTTGGCCAAGAGCTTCGAGAGGTACTCACTCTTTTCAACGCTGGTGGTACCCACCAGTACAGGCTGGCCGTTTTCATGCCGTTCAGCGATGTCCTGAACGACAGCATCAAACTTAACTACCTCGTTCTTGTAGACGAGGTCCGGTTGGTCGATGCGCTGCATGTCGCGGTTTGTGGGGATGGGAACGACGCCGAGCTTGTAGGTGCTCATGAATTCTGCGGCTTCGGTCTCAGCCGTACCGGTCATGCCAGCGAGCTTGGAGTACATGCGGAAGTAGTTCTGCAGAGTCACCGTAGCGAGCGTCTGGTTCTCTGCCTTGATCTCTACGTTTTCCTTGGCCTCGATGGCCTGATGCATGCCTTCGTTGTAGCGACGACCGGCCAGGATACGGCCGGTATGCTCGTCAACGATCAGCACCTCGCCGTCGAGGATGACGTAGTCCTTGTCCCGCTTGAACAGTTCCTTTGCCTTGATCGCATTGTTGAGGAAGCCGATCAACGGCGTGTTGGCAGATTCGTAGAGGTTCTGGATGCCGAGGTAGTCCTCTACCTTCTCAATCCCGGCTTCCAGCACGCCCACGGTTCGCTTCTTCTCGTCCACCTCGTAGTCGACGTCAGGCTGCAAGCGGAGGACAACTTTGGCAAATTCGCTGTACCACCGGTTGGTGTCGCCTTGCGCAGGACCCGAAATGATCAACGGTGTACGTGCTTCGTCAATCAGAATGGAGTCCACCTCGTCCACGATCGCAAAGTTGTGCCCGCGCTGGACCAGTTCGCTGGCATCCCAGGCCATGTTGTCGCGCAGGTAATCGAAGCCGAATTCGTTGTTGGTTCCGTAGGTGATGTCAGCGTTGTACTGCTCGCGGCGTACCGTGGGGTCCTGGTTGGACAGGATGCAGCCACTGGTAAGGCCAAGGAAACGGTAGACCCTGCCCATGAGTTCGGACTGGTATTCGGCGAGGTAGTCGTTCACCGTGACAACGTGGACACCCTTGCCGGACAGCGCATTGAGGTATGCGGGAGCTGTGGCAACGAGGGTCTTGCCTTCACCCGTTTTCATTTCCGCGATATTGCCCAGGTGGAGGGCTGCGCCACCCATGAGCTGGACATCGAAGTGCCTCATTCCCAGCGTTCTGGAGGAGGCCTCACGGACAGCGGCAAAGGCTTCCGGGAGGAGTGCTTCCAAGGTTTCGCCGTCCTGGTGGCGCGACCTTAGCCGGTCCGTTTCCTCGCGGATTTCAGCGTCCGTGAAGGACTTGAAAGTATCTTCCAGGGCATTGATGGAATCGGCATAGTTCCGCAGTGTCTTGAGTGTCTTTTTGTCACCCGTGCGGAGAAGTTTTTCGATTAGTGATGCCACGTGAAATTGCTCCCAGTCTCATGCTGCCGAATTCTGGCTGTTTCAGTCTACGGGAGAGACCAGCGCCACGTTGCCGGGTTCACCTCTGAGCGGACTGCCCGGCTGGACGTATTCTCCCGGGGCAGGACCATCGTTCGCCAGGGCTTCGGACAACGCTCCGGCGAGGTCCCCCGCTGGCCAGACGACCACCTCCTGGAGGCCGAGCCACGTTGCCATGAGCCTGAGTTCCGCGGCAAGTTCGACGGCGGTATCCGCTGGCGCGTCCATCTCACCAAAGGCGGAGCGCACCAGAAGCTGACGGGATATCCGATCGGCTTTCAAGTCCACTCTGGCAACGATGGCTTCCCTGAGCAGGAACGGCAAGACGTAATAGCCGAAACGTCTCTTGGCGGCAGGGGTGTAGATCTCAATCCTGTAATGGAATCCGAATAACTCCTCCAGCCTCCGTCTTTCGAAGACCAGGGAATCGAATGGGCTCAGGAGGGCCCTGCCTGCTGCTTTTCGCGGCAAGGTGGCATCGACGTGTTGGAAGGTTTCCCTGTCCCATCCCCGAACACTAACGCGTTCAAGACGGCCCGCGCGGACCAGGCGTTGCACCGAACCCGCGCCCGCCTTCAAGGGCGTCCGAAAGTAGTCGGAGAAGCACCTTACCGTGCCAATTCCGTGGGCTCGCGCGGCTGCATCCATGAGCCGGTCAAGGGACGCTTCAGCATCGCCTTCGGGCGGTTGGGCGTCTGGAACAACCCGGGAAGTGAGGGTGTATTTTCGCTCGAACTGCGCTGTCCTGGAAGCGGCGGAAATCCGGCCTTCCTCGAAGAGGTGCTCCAGCACCCGTTTGACGATATTCCAGTTCCATCCCCAGTTATCACGGTCCGGGTCCTCGTCGTGACCGAGTTCTGCAGTCAACTCGGATGCAGTCATGGGAGGCCCTGAAGTGAGCGCAATCAGAATGCGGTCTTCCATGTCCTGCCGTACGGCCGGATCAAGACGGTGTGCGCCCACCCATGCCCGCTTTTGCCATACGAGCAGGTCCTGGAAATGCTCCGGCCGGATAAAGCTCGCCTCGTGTGCCCAGTACTCCATCATTTTGCGTGGCTTGCGGCTGGCCATCGATTGGAGGATGAGGGGATCGTAGTTGCCAAGCCGGGAAAAGAATGGAAGGTAGTGGCTTCGCGCCACAACGTTGACTGAATCGATTTGGACTAGCTGGATCCGGGCAAAGGTCCGGCCCACCGCCCGTGAAGTCACGGGGCCGGTGGGCCGGACCTTCGCTAATCCTTGAGCTGCCAATGCGATCCGCCGTGCCTGTGAAAGGCTCAGCGAAACGGTCATTGAAGTCCCTTCGTACCTAAGATGAGGCTTTACTTGGCTGTGGCGGCCTGATCATCGGAGCGGTAGGCGTGGATCTTCTCTTCCACGGCTTCCTCGCCGGGCTCGCAGTTGGAGTCGAGGGTGATCACGCCATAGGTCCAGCCACTGCGCCGATACACAACCGACGGCGCGTTCGTTTCCTTGTCCAGGAACAAGTAGAAGTTGTGTCCAACAAGCTCCATGTTGTCCACAGCATCATCGAGGGTCAGCGATGCTGCGGGAAATACTTTCCGGCGGATCAGGACAGGTGAGTCGCCTGCCGGAATGTCGTTCTCGATGTCGTAAGGAGACCGCTCATCTACCGCCGGTGCGGACTCATGATGATTGCTTGCCTCGACGTAAAGCGGCTCACTCGTACTGGCTGGTTCAAGTGTGGCCGTGGCTTCGCGCACAGCCTTGGGTGTGTGGCGGCCGTGGTGCACCTTCTTACGGTCCTTCGCACGACGAAGCCGCTCAAGCAGCTTGTTGTACGCCAGGTCGAAGGCAGCGAACTTGTCGGCGGCTGTGGCCTCGGCACGGATAACGGGGCCCCGGCCCAGGACGGTGACTTCTACGGTGAGCTCGCCAGGCGTCTGCCTGGGGTTGGTTTCCTTGGAAACCTTTGCGTCAACCCGCTGGACCTTATCCCCCAGCGATTCAATCTTTGAGATTTTTTCGCCGGCATATTCGCGAAAGCGGTCAGAAACTGTCAGATTTCGTCCGCTGATCATGAACTCCATGGTGCCCTCCAATAACTCAGGTGACACGACAACGGCGCTGTTGGGGGCTTGTCTGACGGACAGTCGAGCCCCTTTCCGAGCCGCTATCGACAGGTACATCTTTTCTTGGTACCCACAACCGACGTTAGTTCATCGCCACCGGTTATTCATCCTTTAGCCACTTATTTTTTGATTGAGTCTTAAGGACCGAACCGGGGTGGTCCATGGCCGCTGCGGAAGCGTAGGCTGGTGGCCTCGTGGCTGCGAGTACAACTGCGCCTGATACCAGGCCACCGGCAGCCGTGACCGCCCTTGCCGCCTCAGCGAGTGTGGCACCAGTGGTCAGGACATCGTCAACAAGTATGCATTTGCGGCCTTTGAGCTTGTCCGCTTGTCCCCGCCGTACTCTCATGGATCCTCGGACCCGGCGGGCGCGCTCACCTCTTCCAAGCCCCTTTTGACCTCCGCCTCCATATCGAACGGAAGCACGTCCCAGAACTTCGTCACCAAGCCGGGCCGCTCTCTGCCGGACAGCGTCGGGGCCCGCCACAAATATCCTCCACTCCCCCGACTTCTCCAGCACGTCAAGAATGGGGCAATGGAGCAGCATTCGGCGGATTCGGAGGAAAAAGAGCAGAAGGTGTACCGGGCTGAATCCTCGCCTCCGGAACGCCTTACCGCTACTGGGAACGGGCACAAGGCAGTAGCCGGAGCGGCCGCCGATGGCAGCATCCACGGCTTTGCCCAAGCAGGGAGCCAGAACAGAGGCAAGGCGCCATTGGCCGTGGCTCTTGAACGAGAGGAGGCACCGGGCGAGCTCATCCCGATACGGCCCCGCCGCCACCACCCCGATCTTCGCTGTTCCATTGATGTCAATCAAAGCGGGTGACTCAAGTTCGGCCCGAAATGGGTGCCGGCACAGCTGACGGATTCTTCTTGCGCAACTGCTGCAAAGCACCGCATCTTCCATCTCACAGCAGACGCAGTCCACAGGAATGAGCACTGCCAGCAGGTCAACCACAGTGCCATGCAGGGCGGCGATGATCCGGCCCGTTCTTCCTCGAAAAGGGCCACGACGCCGCGCCCCGGCAGTTTCAGGAACACCGAGGTCGGGATCGATACGGCGGAGGTGCTTGTTACGGAACCATGGACCAAGGGAGGAGAACGTCATTCTGGCAGTTTGCACGTGATGTTCGCCTTGAAGAGGGCACGAGGGGAGCTATGTGGATAAAGGAGGGAAACTGGCACCGGGCGCTCAGCCCGGGAAGGCTGGTTCGGTAGGTCCCTTGAGCTGGAGCTCCCAGCCATTTCCGACGCGTTGGAAGATCCCTGCAGCCGACTGTCCGTAAATTTGCTCGGCGCCGTTTCCGACGCTGAGGCTGGTCAGGCCATCCCAAGGGGCCAACTGCTGCGGTTCACCGGATGCCAGCGACAGGAGTTCCGGAACCACTGTTGAAGTAGCCGAGCCGGACATCACCGCCACCGTGGACCCGTTGACCCAGGCGCCTTGATCGGCAGCACTACTACTGAGCAGTGTGATGGGAAGCGTGAGGTCCTTGGGAACACCGTCCGGGTTGCGGACGATGCCCGTGATCTGCACGGCGGATTTACCGTTTGCCTCGGAAATGACCAAGGCCCTGGTTCCCTCGCGGGAAACCCTGAAATCCTTGACTGTTCGTCCCGTGAGCCAGGCCGGCGTCATGGTGACACTGGGAATCGCGGCACCTGGAGCTATCCCTGTGGGTTTGTAAGCCACAACTTCGGCGGCACCGGTTGCACCGGGCCCCGCTGTCCAGACCCAATCGTTCGGACTGAAGGAGGGTCCGGTAAGAGTGCTTCTGGTGGTTAGCTGTCGCGCTGCCTGCCCTGGTTCGATGGAGTAAAGCGTCGTTTTGTCGCCGTTGAGGAAAGCAGCGGTCTGGGAGACCGGCGACTCAGCGGGCGAGTGGGGACCAAGCCCGGCAACCGACTGTATGTCCGGCAGCGGAGTGACCCTGTTGTTCTCGTAGCGCACCAGATCGCCATTGTTCACTGCGATCTGGCGGGCAGGAACACTCTTGTCCAGCACCGGGGGCAGAACTGTCCCGTTGTCTTCAACACGCACCAGGTCCTGGTCGGCACGGAGCTGAACGTTAATGACATCGGGCTGACTACGGAACGTCAGTGCCAACTGATTTTGCATCCTCTGCCGGTCCTCGGCGGAGGCGTCAAAGAGTTCCTTGGCTGAGAGGTCCACCTGAGCTGCGCCGGAAACAACCGGCACAGATTCCCGTGCGAGCTTCATCCCCGATGGGAAGGCGCTGACCACGGCCCCTCGCAGGTAAGGGGCCGGCCCGGCAAGCAACGCGCTGGTCATGGACTTCACGGTGTTCTTCTTGATGAACCATCGATAGTCCGGCACCGCGTAGGTAAACGTCGGGTCATAGAAGTAGATGGGGTTGGCCCCGTAAATCACTTTGAACGTCTCTTCGGGGATGGCGGTGCCATCGGGCACCTTGGAAATACGCCATTCGCCCTCCACCTGCTCGAGCGTCAAGGGGATGGTTTCCTTGGTTCCGGGAGGGAACTGCGTTGCAACGCCGTCAGCATCCACTGAATAGGCAACGTCGAGCTCGTAAAGGTATTCGTTCTCCCCCGCTGCCTTGACTACCCGTTGCTCGCGAAACACCAAGGCGCGTTTGTCCGGTTTCCACGTCACCGACTGCGCCTGCGTCAGGAACTGGCGTGCCACGGGGTAGTCATCCTCATAACCGCTACCTGCCATGTAGAAATCCTCGATCACGGTCTCCGGGCTGGAACCTGCACGCGGAGCGGCAGGGAAAAAGACCGGGGCGTTGGGATTGCCGGCGCCCTCGTCCTTACTCTTGCCAACAGGCCCGGAGCGGGGAATTTGGGCGCAGGAAGCCAGCAGAATCATCAGCACGGCGAACAATGCGACCACTGCCCTGCCGCGTTGTGACCTTCCCGCACTCATGAGATCTCCCCTGTTCTGCCCTCGCCGGGACCGGGATCTCCCCCGGCGGCTTGGGGTTGCGCCGGAGTGTTGCCGGATTCCGGGGCCAGTACAAGCATCTGCCGTTCGCTTGGCGACCCGGGAAATTTAATGTCCGCAGGCTCCAACTGAAGGGGAGACTTCACAATGGTGCCGCCTTGCCGCAACGGAAGTGTCAACCGGAAGTTGGAACCGGCGCCCTTTCGCCCCCATGCCTGGAGCCAGCCGTTATGGAGCTTGGTGTCCTCGGCAGCGATGGAGAGGCCCAGTCCGCTTCCACCGGTGGTCCGGGCCCGTGCAGGATCTGCCCGCCAGAACCGGTCGAAAACCCTGGCAGCCTCAGCCTGGGTCATCCCAATACCGTGGTCCCTTACTGACACCGCTACAGCATCATGGTTGGCCGCAACGGAGATGTGGATTGGCTTTCCCTCGCCGTGTTCCAGGGCGTTGAGCAACAAGTTACGGAGAATCCGGTCAATCCTGCGCGAATCCATCTCCACGATGATGCTCTTCTGGCGGGCGTTCAGTCGCACTTCGGAGCCGTACTCCGCAGCAACCGGTGCCGCACCCTCCATGACGTGCGAGATCACTTGGAAGATGTCCTGCGGTTCTGCATCAAGGACGGCGGCTCCAGCGTCAAACCGCGAAATCTCCAGCAGATCCGACAGCAAGGACTGAAAGCGCTCAACCTGGTGGTAGAGCAACTCTGCCGACCTCTTGTTCATGGGATCAAAATCTTCGCGGGCATCGAACAGAACCTCGGCCGCCATGCGCACGGTGGTCAGTGGGGTACGCAGTTCATGGGATACATCGGACACAAAGCGCTGTTGCATCTGCGACAGGGTGGCCAATTGGGTGATCTGTTCCTGGAGGCTTGCGGCCATGTGATTGAAGGACGCGCCCAATCTCGCGACCTCGTCTTCCCCCTTGACCACCATGCGTTCCTGCAACTGGCCGGCAGCAAGCTTTTCCGACACCACGGCAGCATGGCTTACCGGGCTGACGACGTTACGGGTCACGTACCAGGCGATGGCACCAATCATGAGGACAAGTGCCGCACCACCCGCCCACAGGACGTTCTGGATCTCGTCCAGTGTCTGTTGGGCTGTGTTGAGGTCGTAGATCAGATATAGCTCGTAGGCTGTTCCGTTGAATGTGACAAGGTTCCCCACGGCAATACCGGGTCTGTCCTCGTTTCCCACCGGGAACTGTGTGGAGGCCCAAAATTGCTGCTTGCCACCGCTTTGCACGGCCTTGCGCAGCTCGGGGGGAATGACGCGGACCGTTAGTTGGTCCGAAGCACGTGACTCGACCCACCGGTTACGGGGTTTTGTTTGTTCCGGGGCGGCTTCAAAAACGTATCTACGCTGTATAACCGAGCCGCGGCCTTCCACGGCAGTCAACGTGTCATAGACCAGGGTGATCACGCTTGACTGGTCGGTGACCTGCGCGCCGTCGAACGTGTCCTGTACTTGTTTGACGTTGAACCGTGACTCGGATTCCGCCTGGGCCAGCCGTTCCTGGAACAGGTTGTTGGCGATTTGGTTGGACAGGTATGCGCCCACAATGGCGAATGACGTCACTGCCAGAAGCAATGTGGTGAGGACCGTGCGGAACTCCAAGGACCGGCGCCAACGCCGCAACAGTGAACGCCAGACGAAGCGCAGTCCTGGCCTGATTTGCCTCATGCCAAGAGACACAAGGCGCGTAATCCGAAGGACGAGAATCAGGCCGCGGCGTGTCCAGATCCGTGCCCGGGACAGGAGCCAGGAAAGACTCTTGGTGTTCCTGGCGGGCCGCTCGTGGGTGGCGCCCACTGGCTCAGGGGAAGTTTCCGGGGACTCTGACTGTGCCGGGGTCACATGCTCGACTCCGGCCGCGCCGGGATCCTTGGCCCCCGGGTTCTCGCCCTCCGCGCCGGTCTTTCCGACCGGCGACTCAGGAACCTGCTTTATATCCGACACCACGCACCGTCAAAACGACCTCGGGCGCTTCGGGATCACGTTCAATCTTGGAGCGCAGCCGTTGGACGTGGACATTGACCAGCCGCGTGTCGGCGGCGTGGCGGTATCCCCACACCTGCTCAAGCAGAAGTTCACGTGTAAACACCTGCCACGGCTTGCGGGCCAACGCAACCAGGAGATCAAATTCAAGGGGAGTCAGCGAGATCCGCTCTCCGCCCCGGGTCACCAAGTGACCTGCAACGTCAATAGTGACATCGGCAATGCGCAGGGTTTCGGGGGCCTTCTGGTCCCCGGGCCGCAACCGCGCACGAACCCGCGCTACAAGCTCAGCGGGCTTGAAGGGCTTGGGCACGTAGTCATCGGCGCCGGATTCAAGGCCACGAACCACATCCGAAGTATCAGATTTTGCGGTGAGCATGACGATGGGAACGTCCGACTCGCCGCGGATTTGGCGGCATACCTCGATCCCGTCCGAGCCCGGGAGCATCAGGTCCAGGAGCACCAGGTCCGGCTTCGAGGAGCGGAAGATCTCCAAGGCCTGGCCGCCGTCTGCGCAGAACACCGGCTCGAAGCCATCATTGCGCAGGACGATGCCAATCATCTCTGCGAGTGCTTCGTCGTCGTCAACTACCAGAATGCGTGCCTTCATAGTTATATATTCCCTTATCGCCAAGTCTTTGTCCCGTTGGGCGCAGCGCACGGCATGGCGCCCCCGGGGCACTTCCACCGTACTGCACTGTTATTCACCACGCTCCGTGATGGCCGCGCGGGCGGCAGGCTATGAGGGACGACGGCGGGACTATAGGCTGGGTGCGAAGGTCCGTGTGGGGGACGTCGGGAGTCGGCGGGCCGGATCTTATGGGGAGGAAATCGTGTCACAGCCAGAGCACGGCCAGAATCCACCGCCGGGTGGTCAGCCCGCGTGGGGTAACCAACCACAAGGCGGCAATCAGCCACCGTGGGGCGGCCAACCACAAAACGGCAATCAGCCACCGTGGGGCAGCCAACCACAAGGCGGCAATCAGCCGCAGTGGGGCGGCCAACCACAGTGGGGCGGCCCCCAGGCTTGGGCTGCGCCGCAGGCTGGCGGGCAATATCGTCCAGGTCAACCTCCTGGCGGCTGGCCTCCAGGTCCACCCTACGGGCAACCCTTTTATGTCGCGCCTCCCAAGCCCGGAATCATCCCCCTGCGTCCGCTGCAATTCGGCGAGATCCTTGATGGCTCGTTCCAGACGATCCGCCGCAATGCCGCTTCCATGTTTGGCTCCGCGCTGATCGTGCAAGTCCTCGGGGCAGTCCTGATCGGCATTGTCACGGTGGGCATGGTCCAGTTGTCCACGACCTTTGAATCCGTCAGTTCGGAAGCGGAGTTTGCCGACGCGATGGGTCCGTTCTTCGCGTTCATGGCCGGCACCCTAGGGGTTTCGGTGCTGATTGGGTTCCTGGGATCCGTCCTCCAAGGTGTCCTGGTGGTGCCCGTCTCCCGTTCGGTGCTCAACCGGCGGACAGGATTCAAGCAGATGTGGAAACTGGCGGGCCCCCGGATAATTCCTCTGCTGGGCGTTGCTGCGCTGCTGACGCTGGGCGGCCTTCTCGCCGTTGCCGCGGTGATCGGGATTGCGATCTTGCTGTTCACCGCCATGGGACCTGCCGCGCTGCTGATCGTCCTGCCTCTGGGGCTGGGTGCAGTGGTGGCCTTTGTGTGGATCGGCCTGAAGTTGATGCTGGCCCCTGCAGTGATAGTGGTGGAGCGGACCGGAGTTTACGACGGACTTCTCAGGTCGTGGAAGTTGACCAGGAACAACTGGTGGCGCATTTTCGGCATCACGCTGGTGGTAGCCATCATGGTGGGAATCATCGCCCAAATTGTCCAAATTCCCGTGTCCTTGGTCTCCGCCGCCATCGGTGGAGTAGTGGCCCCCCACCCCGACGCGGAGTCGATGACCTCCACGCTGGTTCTGACGACCGTGATTTCCACGGCGATCGGGGCACTGGTGGGGTCTGTAACGTTCGCCTTTCAAGCGTCCGTTTCCAGCCTGATCTACATGGACCTACGCATGCGGCGGGACGGTCTGGATGTTGAATTGATGCGGCTGATGGAAACGGGTTCCGATCCTGAAGGGATCCCCGGCGGACCATCCAATGCGCCCGCTAACACCGCCTGGCCACCGAGCGAGGGACAGTTTCCGTCCGCTCCCCCAGGGCAGCAACCTCAGGCATGAGGGCAGCCGCGATCGATGTATTTTCGTCATGGGCATTGATGGAACCGCCTGTGATCCCGGACCGGGACGAAGCGCGACGCTGGGCCGTTGAGGAGCTATCTAACCCCCGGTACCCGGACGCGACGCCCGGCTGGCTTGAACAGATGTGGCGGGATTTCATGGATTGGCTTTCATCCTTGGATGGTGGATCCGGTGCCGGGCCCAACATCGCTGTTCCGTTGATGGTGGTTCTGGCTTTGGTGCTCATCATCGCCGCCATCTTCTTCGTGAGGCCGAGGTTGAACGCCCGGAGGGCTAAAGAGGCGGAAGACCTCTATGGAAACGACCGCACAGTCTACGCAGAGGGCTACCGTGCACGGGCGGCGACAGCAGCCGACGGCGGCAACTGGCCGGCCGCCGTCGTCGATCAGTTCCGTGCTCTTGTCCGCTCCGCGGAAGAACGGGACATCATTGATGCTCGAGCCGGCAGGACCGCAGACGAAGCCGCCGCTCAATTGGGCGGGGTTTTTGGTGCGGCACAAGCCAAGCTGATCGCCGCTGCCGGTGTTTTCGATGCCGTGCGGTATGGCGACCACCCGGCAACACGCGCGGACTACGAGTCAGTCCGCCAGCTGGATGCTGAACTTCTTGCGCTGAAGCCTGACTTCGCAGGACAGGCCAACGCTGGATTCGCGGTTCCCCGATGACCACGAACGAACATGTGGGCCAGGAGGAAATCACTACCCCAGGTTTCCCGGCCGGCGGGAGGTTCAAAGCCTGGTTCCAAAAACACCTCGTGTGGATTGCCTTGGGGGCCTTGCTTGCTGGTTTGGTAATTTTCCTGGCTATTGACAGCGTTGCAGGCGCCACCGACTCCCGGCGCTTGTCAGCGCGGAACCCGGCACCGGACGGCGGAATGGCGGTAGCCGAGATCCTGGGGCGCCACGGCGTGTCCGTCACTCCGACCGAGACGTTCGAGGACACGTTGGAGGCGCTATCAAACAAAGATGACGCCACGGTATTCCTCTTTGACGCACAGGGCTTCCTTGACCGGTCCCAGCTTGAGGAGATCACAGCCGCAGCAGACCGTGTAGTGGTGGTGACTCCACGCCTCAGGACGCTCAATGGCCTGGCTGAAGGTATCCGCCCTGGCGGCGTGGTTCCGGAAGCGATACAGGTCATTGAACCGGGTTGCGAGCAGGACGATGCCTTGGCAGCGGGCCGCGTATCGGCGCAAGGATCCGTCTTTTCAGGACCCGTAGTTTGCTACGCCCCGCGTGGGAGCGGACCCGGGTTGTACGCGGAATCAGCCGATGGCAGGGTCATTGTTTTGGGCAGCAGGGAGCTCTTGGACAATCAACACGTTGCACTGGAGGGAAATGCGGCCCTCGCCCTCCGAACGCTGGGCAACAACGCGAACCTCGTGTGGTACCTCCCCGGGGTCGGAGATATCCCGGCGTCAAATTCAAGCCCCACGCTCAACGAGCTCGCGCCGCGATGGCTTGCCTTCGCGGGCCCCTGGCTGGGCTTCGTAGCCCTGCTGGCCATCGTATGGCGGGGCCGACGCATGGGCCCTTTGGTTTTCGAGCCACTGCCCGTGGTGGTCAAGGCCGCCGAAACAGCAGAAGGGCGTGCTCGCCTGTACCAGGACTCACGCGCCGTGGAGCGGGCCGCCCGGAATTTGAGGGCCGGAACCCTGTCACGGCTGGCCCGGCACTTCAACCTTGGAGCCGACGCCACCACCGAAGCAATTCTGGATACAACAGCCCGCCATGTGAAGCTGCCGGCCACGGAAGTGCGGTCCGTCCTGATCGACTTCATGCCCGAAAGTGAAGGACAGCTGGTGCAGTGGGCACAACAGATTGAACGAATCGAACAGGAAGCGATCGCCAGATGAGCAGCCACACGGACAGCAACAGCCACTACGCGGAGACGACGTCCCAGCAGGAAGCCCTGCAGAACGAGGCGTCGCAGCACGAGGCGCCACCTTCAGAAAACGGGCAGAGGCACCCCCTTGAGGATCCGGCACGGCAGTCGTTGCTCAATGTCAGAGCCGAAGTGGGCAAAGCTGTAGTCGGTCAGGACTCCACGGTTACCGGCATGCTGATCGCCCTGCTATGTGACGGACATGTCCTCCTCGAGGGTGTTCCCGGCGTGGCCAAGACCCTTTTGGTCAGGGCTTTGTCCACCGCTCTGAGCTTGGACACCAAGCGTGTTCAGTTCACTCCGGACCTCATGCCCGGTGACGTCACGGGCTCTTTGGTCTATGACTCCCACACGTCCGAGTTCACTTTCCGTGAAGGCCCGGTGTTCACCAACATCATGCTGGCCGACGAGATCAACCGAACCCCGCCGAAGACCCAGGCTTCACTCCTGGAGGCAATGGAAGAGCGCCAGGTTTCCGTGGACGGCGTATCGCGTCCACTGCCAAGTCCGTTCATTGTTGCGGCCACCCAGAACCCTGTGGAGTACGAGGGAACCTATCCCCTGCCGGAGGCGCAGCTGGACCGTTTCCTCCTCAAGTTGACCATGCCGCTGCCCGGCCGGGCTGAGGAGATTGAAGTCATCCGCCGCCATGCCAGCGGGTTTGATCCCCGCAACCTTTCCGCAGCCGGGGTGCGCCCGGTGGCTGGCGCCGTCGAGCTTTCCAACGCCCAAGCAGCCGTTGCGCACGTGGCTGTGGCTCCGGAGATCCTCGCGTACATCGTTGACGTTGTTCGCGCCACAAGGTCTGCGCCCTCATTCCAACTCGGCGTTTCGCCGCGCGGGGCAACCGCGCTGCTCAAAACCTCAAAAGCGTGGGCGTGGTTGTCCGGCAGGTCCTTCGTCACCCCGGACGACGTCAAAGCGTTGTCCTTGCCGTGCCTGAGGCACAGGGTAGGTCTGCGGCCGGAAGCCCAGATGGACGGCATTGTGGTGGACGATGTCTTGGGCAGTATTCTCGCCTCCGTCCCGGTACCGCGATGATCGCCGGGGCGACGTTGGCCGAGGGGGCTTGAGTGGCCATAACGGGTCGTTTTGTGTTGCTTTCTCTGCTGGGTCTGGTGCCGTTGGTGGCTTTTCCCGCGTGGAGCACTGTCCTGTTGGTTGGCGCGGGGCTGGTTCTTGTGCTGGTGTTGGATCTGGTGCTGGCGGCGTCGCCCGCTCAGCTTGCCCTGGAACGCGTCCTCCCTGGAAACGTGACGCTCGAGGGCAAAGCTGACTCTGTAGTGACCATCACCAACCCCACCCGGCGCACATTGCGGGCGGAAGTCAGAGATACCTGGCAGCCCTCAGCGGGGGCCGTGAACTCTGCGCAATCCCTTGTGGTCCCGGCTGGTGAGCGCCGGCGCATGACAGTGACCTTGGTCCCTCGGCGACGCGGCGACCTTACAAGCCCCCATGTGACCATCCGCTCCATGGGTCCCCTGGGAATGGCGGCGAGGCAGCGCACACGCGTCCTGCCTGGCCAGTTGCGGGTCCTCCCGCCGTTCCACTCGAAACGTCATCTCCCATCCAAACTCCGGAAGCTCCGGGAACTGGACGGCAGGGCCGCCGTGCAGATCCGCGGGGCAGGTACCGAATTCGACTCGTTGCGTGACTACGTCCGCGGTGACGACGTCCGGTCCATCGACTGGCGCGCTACCGCACGCCGCACATCGGTGGTGGTGCGGACGTGGCGCCCCGAGCGCGACAGGCGCGTGGTGATTGTTCTTGATACTTCCCGTACGGCGGCAGCAAGAATCGAAGATGAACCGCGGCTCGATACTGGAATTGAGGCCGCTCTGCTGCTCGCCGTGCTGGCCGAGCGCGGAGGCGACCGTGTGGATTTCCTCGCCTACGACCGGAGGCTCCGCGCACGGGTTGAGTCGGCGTCGAAAGGAAATTTGCTGGGTCAGCTCGTTCAAGCCATGGCTCCCTTGGAGGCTGAACTGATCGAGCTCGATTGGCAGCAGGTTCCTGCTCAAGTGCGTGCCGTCTCGGCGCATCGCTCCATGGTGGTGCTGTTGACGGCGCTTGACGGCGGCGCCCCGGAAGAGGGCCTCCTGCCTACCGTTGCCCAACTGGCACGCCAGCACGTTGTGGTGGTGGCATCCGTCCGGGATCCCTTGCTTTCTGCCATGAAGAAAGAGAGGACTACGGCGAGTCAGGTTTTCCGGGCAGCGGCGGCCGAACGCGCGCTCTTGGAACGCTCAGCGGTGATGGCTCAGCTCCGGCAGCTTGGAGCCGAGGTGGTGGATGCCGAACCCCACGATGTTCCTCCACTGCTCGCTGATACGTATATTCGCCTCAAAGCAGCCGGCCGGCTCTAAAGCAAAGCTCCAGCCTAAGTACGGCTCCGATGTTGTGTTCAAGGAAGGACTGCCATGAATAGCCCCATCTACCAGCTGGCGCTGGGCGAGGATTTCGCCCGGCTCACCCCGGAACTCCAAAAGTATTTCTCGTTGGCGGCCGGATCGGGTTTCTATGGAATAGGCGAAGGCGTCTTTGACGTGGTGGGGTGCCGGCAGAAATGGTTGCGGCCGCTCCTCGCATTGACAGGAGGCGAGGAAGCCTTCTTTCCAGAGTACGGCGAGGGAATTCCGTTCCGGATCGAAAACCACGCCCATGTGGATCCTTTCGGACGCCCGGCACTAACAGCGCGCCGGGAGATCTACTTCCCGTCCGGAACACGGCTCTTCCACGATACGACCAGCGCCATCCTGCCTGGCCATGGGGATCGAAACGCCCGCTTGGTGGACCATGTAGGCCGTTACCGCCGACTGGTCACGGACCTGGATGTCAGCGTCACCTCCCAAGGCCGCCTCCGTGGTGTGTCCCAGGCGAGCAGGCTCTTCCTGGGCCCCCTGCGCATTCCGCTGCCGGCAGCCCTCGACGCACGAGCGTATGCCGAACAATGGTGGGACAACGACGAGGGCAAGCACCGCATTCAGGTCAAGGTCATCCAGCCACAGATCGGTCTGGTTCTTGTCTATGCAGGACGCTTCGACTACCGCCTGGCACCGTACTTGCCAGGAATGGCCCCCGGTAACTCCCTCCCCCGCTATGCCGAACCAGACCGCTGGGAAAAGAGAATCTGACTTCCCTGAGGTCAGCCCTGAGCCAGCTGGTCCAGTCCGTCAGCCACTTGTGTCAGTTTCGTCAGAACGTCTTTGGCCGTTGATGGAGTGAAGTCTGCCAGTCCAGTGGAGGGTGTGACGCGCAGTCCCGCCAAGCCGGATGCAGGAAGGCCCAGCTGGCGCCACGGTTTCCAGATGCTTTCAACTACCTCGGCCGTACGCGGTAGTTGCGCCCGGGGATCGCTGGTGGAAAGCGCCCCTGCCCACACACGCTTACCGTCCTCCACGGCTGCGGCCAGCTGTTCCCACTGGCGTGACGTCAGGGCCTTCAGGGGAACTGCGACGCCATCAGCACCGGCGGCGAGTACCCTGTCGATGGGCGCTTCAATTTCCGGTATGGAGACCACTGTCTCCATGACGCCAGCAGATTTCAGGGCATCGATCACCAGCTTCCAGGCACCTGTGACTTCCTCACCGGAGATGGACCTCAACGTGCGGTAGCCACTGGCTGTTGGAATGGTCCCTGCCATGACGGAGGCAATGTCCGGTTCGTCTATCTGGACCACCAACCGGGCGCCCGGGACACCGGCGGCAATGCGGCTGAGGTGCTCTCCCACGCCTGCGGCCAAGGATTCAGCAATGTCCCTCCGAGCGCCGTAGTCCAAGAGTGCCCGTTCGCCACTGTGCAGGTGAAGATTGGCCGCGAGACTCATGGGTCCCAGCACCTGGATCTTGAACTCCGTTGCTGAAACATCCTCGGCGCCGGCGACGTCAGCCAAAATGTTGATGTCGGTCGATAGTGTCGAGCTGGCGCGACGGGCATCTTTACCGGGCCTGTCCACCAAACGCCAGCCGTGGGGTTGGACGTCGAGTGCGAGGTCAATCAGCAGGGAACCTGTCCGCCCAACGGCGTCCGATCCCACCCCTCGCTCCGGCAGTTCGGGCAGGAACGGAAGATGGGGGTCTCCCAACTCGCCCCTAATGATCCGGTTGGCTTCCGCGGGATCGATGCCGGGCCACGGCCCCAGTGCGGTGGCGCTGGCGCGTACGCTTTCCACTTCTGTCACGGGTTAGGCCTGCTGGCTGGAGATCTGGTGATCCTCGGCGATGGCCTCGTGATGGCGGATCACTTCACTGATGATGAAGTTAAGGAATTTCTCTGCGAAGGCCGGATCGAGGTGCGCATCCTCGGCGAGCCTGCGCAAGCGGGCGATCTGGGCGGATTCGCGGCCCGGATCTCCGGCGGGAAGCTTGTGTGTGGCCTTCAGGATGCCAACTTTTTGGGTGGCCTTGAAGCGTTCAGCGAGCAGGAAAACAAGTGTTGCGTCAATGTTGTCGATGCTGGACCGGATGGACAGCAGCTCATCCATGACGGCACGGTCCACGTGGCCGGCCAAGGAGCTCGCTGCCGGGTTGAAGGAATCGGCGTCATGGGGAAGGGCGTTGTTCTGCTCGGTCATGCACCCCAGTCTATGGTGTGAGGTTGTACCGCCGTGGGTGTTACCTGACGTGATGGCGAAGGCACGCCCTCCGCAGATGAGGGGGCGTGCCTTCGCTTCTTACCAACGTCCTTTCGAACGGTTTAGCCACCCAGCAGCGATCGGTGGGCATCCCGCCGTCGTGCTTGTTCATCCGGGTCCGGTACCGGCAGGGACGCGATGAGCCGCTTGGTGTAGTCGTGTTGCGGTGAGCCCATCACTTGGTTGCCGATCCCCTGCTCCACCAGCCGGCCCTTATACAACACGCCAACCCAGTGGGACAGCATGTCCACCACTGCGAGGTCGTGGCTGATGAAGAGAGCCGCGAAACCGTACTGCTCCTGGATGTCTTTGAACAGGTCCAGGACTTTGGCCTGCACCGAGACGTCAAGGGCGGATGTGGGTTCGTCGGCGATCAACAGGCGCGGATTAAGCGCCAGGGATCTCGCCAGGGATGCGCGCTGCCGCTGCCCGCCCGAGAGCTCGTGCGGGTAGCGTTCGGCGTACGACGCCGGCAACTGGACTGATTCGAGCAGCTCACCTACCTTTTTCCTCGCCTCAGCGGCGCCCGGCCGGGTGTGGATCAGCAGCGGTTCGGCGACGCATTCGCCAATGGTGAGGTGCGGGTTGAAGGACGCCGCCGGATCCTGGAACACGAAGCCGATTTCCTTGCGGAGGGGACGGAAGGAACGCTCCCTGAAGTCCAACATCTCGTACCCGAGGACCTTCAGGCTTCCCCCTGTGGTCCGGGTCAGGCCGGCTATCGCTCGTCCAATGGTTGACTTTCCGGAACCGGATTCACCCACCAACCCGAAGACCTCGTTTTCGGACACCGTAAAGCTGACATCGTTCACGGCCTTGAATCCGTGCCTGCCGAAACGGCCGGGGTATTCGATGGTGAGGTTCTTTGCCTCCACCAGGATTTTGCCATCTTGGTGGAGCCGGCCTCGGGCACCCTCGGAGGCGGAGTTCCGTCCGAGGTGCGGCACAGCGGCCAGCAGTTTCCTGGTGTACTCCTGCCGGGGTTCAGCAAACAGGACCTTGGCCGGGGCCTCCTCCACAACGTCGCCCTGGTACATCACCACTACACGGTCGGCCAGATCTGCCACGACGCCCATGTTATGGGTAATGAGCACGATCGAGGTGCCGTAGTTGTCCCTCAAATCGCGCAGGAGCTGGAGGATTTCGGCCTGGACTGTCACGTCCAGGGCCGTGGTGGGCTCATCGGCCACGATCAGTCCGGGATTGAGTGCCAACGCCGCGGCTATGACCACGCGTTGTTTCTGTCCGCCGGAGAACTGGTGAGGATAGTAGTTGACCCGCGTTTCGGGGTCCGGGATGCCAACCTTGCGAAGTGCCTCGGTTGCCCGTTCCTTGGCTTCCTTGGCGGAGATGCGCCGTCCGTCAGTGGAATGCGCCCTGATGCCTTCGGCAATCTGCCAGCCCACGGTGAAGACCGGGTTGAGGGCTGTGGAGGGCTCCTGGAACACCATGGCCACATCGCGGCCGCGGATTGTGCGGAGGGTGGATTTGCTGACGCTGATGACGTTGTTGCCGTTGATCACCACGGCGCCTGAGCTGATGGCTGTTTCCGGAAGCAGGCCAAGGATGGTCTTGGCCGTCACGGTTTTACCGGAACCCGATTCGCCCACAATGGCAACTACTTCTCCGGCTCCAACGTTCAGGCTTACGTCTTTGACGGCATGAACGTCGCCGCCGTCAGTGGCGAAGGTGACTTGGAGCCGATCAATGGTAAGTACCGGCTGTTCCGTGCCTGTCCCGTCTGAGAGGTTTCCAAGGTTGGTGGTCATGACTTTCCTGCCTCTGCCGGGTTTACCGACGATTCCGGTCCTGCCGGTGTACCGGGTACTGGTGTTCGACCCGCGCGTTTGCGGCCACGGATCCTGGGGTCGTTGAGGTCGTTGATGCTCTCGCCCACCAGGGTCAGCCCCAGGACGGTGAGGACGATCGCGATGCCGGGGAAGACGCCTGTCCACCAAATACCGGAGGAGGTGTCAGCCAAGGCTTTGTTGAGGTCGAAACCCCATTCGGCCGCGGACGTGGGTTCGATCCCGAAGCCAAGGAATCCCAAACCGGCCAGTGTCAGGATCGCTTCGGAGGCGTTGAGGGTGAACATGAGCGGCAAGGTTCGGGTGGCGTTCTTGAAGATGTGCCGCCCGATGATTCGCACACTGGACGCCCCGAGGACCTTGGCCGACTCCACGAAAGGCTCGGCCTTGAGCCGGATGGTCTCTGCACGGATCACCCGGAAGTACTGCGGCACAAAGACCACAGTGATGGAGAAAGCACAGGAGAAGATGCCGCCCCAGAAGCTGGACTGGCCGCGGCTGATCACAATTGAGATCACAATCGCCAGGAGCAGTGTTGGGAATGCGTAGATGGCGTCCGCAACGACGACCAAAATTCTGTCCAGCCATCCGCCGAAGTATCCGCTGAGAAGCCCCAGCACCACGCCGAGGAACAAGGACATTGCCACGGACACAATGATGACTGTCACTGCCGTTTGGGAACCCCAAATCACTCGAGACAGGACGTCGTAGCCACCAACGGTCGTTCCCAGCAGGTGTTTGCCGCCAGGGGCTTCCTGGGTGGGAAACGAGCCGGAGGCATCGCTGAGTTGGGAGTAGCCATAGGGAGCAAGGAGCGGGGCGAAGATGCTGGTGAGAAGGAATACTCCGCTGAGGACAACACCCACCACCAGCATGCCTCGCTGGAGGCCTACGCTCTTCTTCAGGTGGCTGATCACGGGAAGCCGTGAGAACAAGGGCTGCTTGGCCCGGGTCAATTGAGGGGTGCTCATGGTCAGTACCTCACTCGGGGGTCGATGAGCGCGGCAATGATGTCCACGATGAAGTTGGTGACGGCCACGATGATGGCCAGCAGCACCACGATCCCTTGGACGGCCACGAAGTCGCGGGCATTCAAGTACTGCACCAGCTGGTAGCCAAGGCCTTTCCACTCAAAGGTGGTTTCGGTGAGGATCGCGCCGCCCAGCATCAGGGCAATTTGCAGGCCCATGACGGTAATGATGGGAATCAGCGCGGGTTTGTAGGCGTGCTTGGTCACCAGGCGGAACTCGCTGACGCCTCTGGAGCGCCCTGCCTCAATGTAGTCCTTTCCCAATGTTCCGATGACGTTGGTGCGGACCAGGCGAAGGAACACACCTGCGGTGAGTAGGCCAAGGGCGACTGCCGGAAGAACTGCGTGGGACGCTATGTCACCGAGGGCGGTGAAGTTTCCGCTTCGCAGCGCGTCGAGCCAGTAGATACCGGATGGAGCAGCCAAAGCGCTCATGGTTAGTTCGGTACGGGTGGAGGCGCGGCCTGCTACCGGGAACCATCCGAGCCATACGGAAAACGTCAGCTTGAGGAGCAGCCCTGAGAAGAAGACCGGAGTGGCGTAGCAAAGGATGGCGAAGAACCTCAGCAGGGCATCGGGAGTCTTGTCCCGGTGTTGGGCGGCAATCAGCCCGAAAGGGATACCGACTGCGAGCGCCACGATCAGCGCGTTGATGGAGAGTTCAAGGGTGGCTGCGCCGAAGGTGGTCATCACCTCAACTACAGGACGCCGGTCAGTGATGGTGGTTCCGAAGTTCCCGGTGATCAGCTGGCCAAGGTACTCGAAGTACTGAACCAGGACCGGACGGTCGTACCCGGCATCATGGATGCGTTGGGCCAGGACGTCCGGGGGAAGCCGTCCGCCTTGTGATGCGGTGATGGGATCGCCGATGACCCGCATCAGGAAGAAGACCAGTGTTACCAGGATGAAAACGGTGGGAATGATCAGGAAGAACCTGATCACGATGTATCTGCCCAGCCCTCCCCCGGCTTTGGACTTGCTCTTGGGAGCGACGATGCCGGGTTCAGCCTCGGGAACCTCAATAAGTGTTGTCATGTGCTACCTGCATTTCTTGCCCGTGGATTACGCGGGACTGTCTGATGCGTGCCGGCCACGTTGGTGGTCAGCAAAGGAGGCGGAACACCGGATCAGTGTCCCGCCTCCCTTCTCTTCACAAAGGTGCGGTTACTTGGAAATTACGCCCAGACGGAACTTGAAGGACGGATCCAGGGTCTTGTCGACTCCGTTGACGCCGCTTCCGACGACCGCCACCTGCGCACCCTGAAGCAGGGGCAGTGTGGAGATGTCCTTGGCGAGGGCGTTCTGGACTTCCTTGATGGCTGCCTCACGCTTGGTCTTGTCCGCTTCGGTGAGCTGCTTGCCGATGAGTTCGTTGACCGTGGCGTTGTTGTAGTGGTTCTTCAGGAAGCCGCCCTCGGGGAAGAACGGGGTGAGGTAGTTATCGGCATCGCTGAAGTCCGGGAACCAACCAAACTGGAACAACGGGTATTCGTCAGCACGGCTGGCCTTGCTGTAGGTGACCCATTCGGTGGACTGCAGGTTCACAGTGAAGAGCCCGGACTTTTCCAGCTGCTCCTTGACCATGGCGTATTCGTCTCCGGAGGATCCACCGTAGTGGTCCGGGTTGTACTGCAGGTTCAGGGCAACGGGTTCGTTGATGCCGGCGTCCGTCAGGACTTTCTTGGCCTTATCCAGGCTTGGCTTTCCGTCATCGCCATAGGCGTCCTTGAAGGATTCGTTGGCGCCGAGGAATCCGCTGGGGACGTTGGAGTACAGCGGCAGGTAGGTGCCCTTGTACACCTGGTCTGCAATTGCCTGCCGGTCCACCAGGTTGGCGATCGCCTGGCGTACGGCCAGGGCCTTGGCGGGGTCCGCCCCGGTCGCTTTGGTTCCGTACGGCATAGTGTCGAAGTTGAACGTGATGTAGCGGATTTCGCCGCCCGGGCCAGTGAGGACCTTGACCTTGGAGTCCTTGCGGAGATCGTCGATGTCAGTCGCGCTGAGGCTGCGGAAGGCAACGTCAATGGCGCCCTGTTGGATTTCCAGCTTCAGGTTGGTGGGGCTGGCGTAGTACTTGATGGTGGCAGCGTCGTTGGCCGGCTTGCCAAGAACACCGTTGTAGTCCGCGAACGATTTGAAGCTGACCAATTCGTTTTTCTTGTAGCTGTCAATCGTGTACTGGCCGTAGAACGCGTTCGCCTTGATGATCTCGTCGTCGGAAAGGATCTTGTCGGCCGGGAAGACTTCATCGTCCACGATCGGCGCGGCCGGGCTGCTGAGGATCTGGCTGAATGTCTGGTCGTTGGCGTTCTTCAATTTGAACACCACCGTGGTGGCGTCTGGCGTGCTCACGCTGTCGATATTGGTCAGGAGCGAGGCTGGTCCGGCGGGGTCATTGATGGCCACCTGCCGATCGAAGGAGTGCTTTACGTCCTTGGAATCCAGAGTGTGCCCGTTGGCCCATTTGAGCCCGGACTTGAGCTTCACGGTGTATTCCGACGGCGCCGTGAAAGACGACGATTCGGCGAGGTCCGGAACGGGTTCCGCGCCGCCGGGCTTGGAATTGAGCAGGAATGAGTAGACCTGGTTCATCACCATAAATGAACCGTTGTCATAGGATCCTGCGGGGTCCAAAGACGTGACTTTGTCAGTGGTGCCGTAGGCGATGGGGCCTGCGGCGGCCGGAGCGGAAGATGAGCCGCCGCCGGAGGGTCCCGTGCATGCCGTCAGGGCGAGCGCGGAGATGCCCGCCAGCGCGATAGCGCCGTGCAGGGCCTTCTTGTTCAGTGCCATCTGGTGAACCTTCTGTTCGATGGATTCGGCGCGCCGCCGTCAGATATTTGTGACGGCGCGCACTCTTGATTCCACGATTCAACCAGACTTCGCAGGCCGCGAACCCCTCATTTTGTGATTTGAGACACAAAATTTACTTTCCAGTAGCTTTTGCTCTGAACGCCCGGACTATAGGACTTCCCGCTGAAGGGAACGGGCGGCATCTATGGTTGCCTGTCCCAGGACACGACTACCCTGATAAAGAACGACGGTCTGCCCCGGGGCAACGCCGCGCAACGGATCCGTCAACGTAACAACCAGCTGGGCGCGCTCAACGCCTGAATCATCAGCGACGGCTTCCACCCGGGCTCTCGCCGGAACGGGATCGCCATGAGCCCTCACTTGGGCATGGCAATCGAACTCGGCGCCGCTTGCTACCTCGGAAATGGGCAACCCGGCCCACGAAACCTTGATGCCGCGAATCTCGTCGATCGCCAGCAGGGCTTCCGGCCCCACAACCACCTTGTTTTCCTTGGGACGGATCTCCAGGACGAACCGAGGCTTGCCATCTGCCGCGGGCGTACCCAGCTTCAGGCCTCGTCGCTGCCCCACCGTGAAGGCGTTGGCACCTGGATGTTCACCAACCTTGGCACCGGTTTCGTCAACGATGTCCCCGGTGGTCATGTCAATTTTCTCGGCCAGCCAGCCGCGGGTGTCGCCGTCGGAGATAAAGCAGATGTCGTGGCTGTCGGGCTTGTTGGCCACGGACAAGCCCCGGCGTTCTGCCTCGGCACGTACCTCGGCCTTGGAGGGAGTGTCCGCCAGCGGGAACATGGAGTGCTTCAGTTGCTCGTGGGTCAGGACGCCCAGAACATAGCTCTGGTCCTTGGCCCAATCGGCGGCGCGGTGGAGTTCCCGGTTACCGTCAGCGTCTTCGATGACCTTGGCGTAATGTCCGGTGCACACAGCATCGAAGCCAAGGGCGATGGCCTTCTCCAGAAGTGCTGCGAACTTGATCCGCTCGTTGCACCGCATACACGGGTTCGGTGTCCTGCCAGCGGCGTACTCGTCAATGAAGTCCTGGACAACGTCTTCCTTGAAGCGCTCCGAGAAGTCCCACACGTAGTAGGGAATTCCAAGGACATCGCAAGCACGCCAGGCATCGCGGGAATCCTCGATGGTGCAACAACCCCGGCTTCCTGTGCGCAGGGTGCCGGGCATCCGCGACAACGCAAGGTGGACCCCGACGACGTCGTGTCCGGCCTCGACTGCCCGGGCTGCGGCCACAGCGGAGTCAACTCCGCCGCTCATTGCTGCAAGTACTCGCATGCTGGCTTTCTGTCTGTGGGAGTTGGAGCAACTGATCCGGCTGGGAACAGCCGGCGTGCCCATCTATTCTAGCCTGCCGTGCCACGCCTACCCTAAAACCCTTGACTGACCCCACCCGTGCTTCTAAAGTCAAAATAATTGGTTTTAGAATCGAGCTGACATGGCACACGAACACATAGTTATCGTCGGCGGCGGGCTTGCCGGCGCCACCGCAGCCAAAACCCTCCGCGCCGAAGGCTATGAAGGGCCCGTAACCTTGGTGGCCGCAGAGAACCGACCACCTTATATACGCCCTCCCCTTTCCAAGGAATTCCTCCTTGGCAAAGCTGAGGCAGATGCTGCTCTGGTGGTGCCGGATAAATGGTACGGGGAAAACGGCGTCGAGCTTCTTCTCGAAAGCCTCGCCAGCCGGATCGACCCCCGGGGGCACGCTGTGGCACTGGCCGACGGCCGAAGCCTTCACTACTCCAAGCTGCTCCTCGCCACGGGCGCCCGGCCTCGAACCATTCCGCTTCCAGGTGCGGACCTTGACGGGGTAATGACCTTCCGAACCTTCGATGACAGTGTGCAGCTTCAGAACCTCCTTAAGGACGGAGGCAAGAAGGTGGTCATGATCGGCTCCGGGTGGATCGGCATGGAACTGGCGGCAGCAGCCCGCACATATGGCAACGACGTCACACTGCTGGGGCTGGAAGACATACCGCTGAGTGCCGCCATCGGACCTGAACTTGGTGGATTCTTTCATCGGCTCCACGAAGATCAGGGCGTGACGTTCCGCCTTCCGGCAAGCGCTGCCGGAATTGAAGGACAGGACGGCAGGGCGACGGCGGTCCGCACCAATACCGGCGAAACGCTGCCCGCCGATGTGGTGATCGTTGCCGTCGGCGTGGTACCTGACACCGCACTCGGCGAAGCCGCAGGGCTTGCCATCCGCAATGGAATACTGGTGGATACCGGGCTGAGGTCCAGTGCACCGGATGTGCTGGCTGCAGGAGATGTAGCCAACGCACTCCACCCATTTACCGCCGAGCACCATCGCAGCGAACATTGGGCCAACGCGCTCAACGGCGGCAAGGTGGCTGCAAAGTCCATGATGGGCCGGGATGCCCAACTGGACGTGGTGCCGTACTTCTATACGGACCAGTTCACCGTCAGCATGGAGTACTCGGGGTTTCCCTCCTTGACCTCCGGAATCACACCGATGATCCGCGGCTCGCTTGATGACGGCAGCTTCATCGCTTTTTGGTTGAGGGAGGGGGTGGTAGTTGCCGGAATGAGCGTCAACCAGCGCCGGGTTCAGAAGCCCATCAAGGCCTTGATTTCAACCCGCACCCCTGTGAACGTCAACAAACTGACGGATCTCGGGGTGCCACTGGACGAACTGCTGCCCGATGAGCCGTAAGAGCTAGAAAGGTTCCGACGAGGCCTGCCGAGCCACCGTCGCTGCTGTTTGAATGCTGGATTCATGACCGGCCATTCCGGCCTGCCGGGCCCTTAAGCACGCCTCGGGCAGGGCTTTCAAGAGCGCGTCCACATCCGCATCGGTGGAACTGTGCCCCAGCGTAAAGCGCTGGGCGCCGCGTGCAGTATCTTCATCCAGGCCCATTGCCAGGAGGACGTGCGAAGGCCGTGGCACCCCTGCCGTGCACGCCGAACCCGTGGAGGATTCAACGCCTGCCAGGTCCAGGAGAAAGAGCAATGAGTCGCCTTCACAACCAGGGAAGGTGAAGTGGGCGTTCCCCGGCAGCCGCCCGTCCCCGGGAGCACCCCTCAGCACCGCGCCCGGCACGGAATCGTGTACTCCGTTGATAAGGCGGTCGCGCAACAAACTGAGACGTTCTTTTTCAACGGGCAGGTTTGCAGTGACAGCCTCCGCGGCTGCGGCAAAAGCGGCGATTGCGGGAGTGTCCAGTGTTCCCGAGCGCACATCGCGTTCCTGCCCGCCGCCGTGCTGCACCGGCGTCAGCTTCACGGCCCTTCCCAGGAAAAGTGCGCCGACCCCCACCGGACCACCAAGCTTGTGCCCCGAAACGGACATTGCAGAGAGTCCCGAGCCACGAAAGTCCACGGGAATCGATCCGAAAGCCTGGACGGCATCGGAGTGAACCGGGACTCCATGCGGTTTTGCCAGCTCCACAATCTCCGTCACCGGCTGGATGGTACCTACTTCATTGTTGGCCCACATCACTGTGACCAAGGCAATTGATTCGGGATCGCGTTCGATTTCCTGCCGGACGACCTCCAGCCGAATAGCGCCTTCGCTGTCTACCGGAATCCACACAACGTCAGCACCTTCATGCCTTACAAGCCATTCGACGGTATCCATGACCGCATGGTGCTCGACGGCGGAGCAAAGGATGCGTGTACGGCGCGGGTTCTCGTCCCGCCTGGCCCAGAACAGACCCTTCACCGCCAGGTTGTCCGCTTCCGTCCCGCCTGAGGTGAAAATAACCTCGGATGGGTGTGCCCCGGCAGCCGCCGCCAGCGCCTCCCTGGCATCCTCCACCGCTCGCCTCGCGCGGCGGCCCGCACCGTGAAGCGACGAAGGATTACCGGTCCGCGCCAGCTCGCGCGTCATCACAGCGAGCGCTTCGGCCGACAGGGGCGTGGTTGCGGCGTGGTCAAGGTATACAGGCACCTTGTAATTCTACCGATGCCTGGCGTTCAGGATTCCTTACCAAGGACATTGATGCGCGCACAGCAGTGTCCCGGACCATGGTCCGGATCCGGCACGATGATGCCGGCACTGAGTCCGGAGGCCGCAGCAGCACCGCTGAGGAACGCGCCGTTCATTGCGCACACCACTTCCGCGTGGTCCCGCGACAAGCGATGGAACGGACAGTTGAGCAGGCGGTATCCCCCGGCAGCGTCCGGCGAGGGGTCGTATCCGAGTTCCGAGAGTGCACCCAGGAAATGGCCAGGGCGTCCAACCTCGCGCCCTGCAGCTGCAGCGACATCGCGCATCGCTTCCAGCGCCGGCACACCGTCGGCCTGAGAGCGCGTGATCGCCGCGGCCATGAGGTGACCGGCGAGGTCGTAGTGCCGCTCAGGAACAGAGACGCCCACCTCGTCCATGTCGGGCCTGTAGAGCTTTGATGGCCGCCCCGACCCAGGCCCTGTCTTCTCAGGGGATTTCCTGAACTCAACCCGCAAGAGCCCTTCGCGGACCAAACGGTCCAAATGGAAGGAAGCCGAACTGCGGGGCAGCTCGAGTGCCAAGGCCGCCCCATCCCGGCTGACGGCCTCCCCTGCACTCAGAACGTACTCATATAGCCTGCGGCGGTTTTCATCGCCCAAGGCAGCAACAGCAGTGATTTTCCGGATCCACGGGAGTTCGGACGTGCCCATACACCAAAGATATATCTAAAAATAAGAATCGTTGCTTTAGCGGAATAGCCAAGAAAGGCAGGGTCAGGACGGCGGTACCACAACGAGCTGGGCCACAGTTTCCGCACGGGCGGCGCCCAACGTTGCGTCGTCCGGGCACGACAGGGAAACATAGACGGAGGACGCGGGGGCGCTGAACAACCTGGCCAGGACCAAGGCAGGCTTACCGCCGGATGCGGCCGAAGACTCCAGGCTCAGGAACTCCACGCTACGCTGTGGTTTATCGGATCCTTCTCCCCAACGCAAAGTCGCCGGCTTCAGGCCGTCCAGCGAACCGACGTTGAGATAGGTGAACAGTTCCTTGGTTGAGGCGACGTCGTCAGCGGCCACCACCAGCGGGCCCTGATTCACGCTCACGCGGACTGCGAGCGTGCAACCGTCAGCCTTCTTGTATCTGCTTTCGCCCTGCAGGCCGGAGTGCACCACCGACCAACCGGGAACCTCCTCCAACCGTGTGGAAACTGTCACGGGCTCCCCCGCAGCCAACGTGCTCCCTGCCGCAAGCGGCAAGTCCTTCGCAGCCACCGCGGCCGCGTCGTGTCCCGGAGTGATGGTGGGCGTCGCCAGCGTGGAGACCGACGGCGACGGCTTAGGGGCAGTAGGGTCAGGGACGTTGACGCTGCAGCCTGCCAGCAGGACACCGGCGGTTCCGAGGGCAGCGAAGCCGGCCAGTCGTCGTCGAACGTTGCTCGCCACTATGTCTCCTTGCCGTGCGCTCTGGAATATGGTGTGGGGACCGCGCCGATCGACTCGCCTGCCACCGCGATCGAGTCTAGCTGCCCGTCGCAGCGAGGCTGCGTCAGTACGGAGGCGCGCTTGAGGACTCACTCATAGACGGACGCACTAGGCGAGAACCCGCAAACCAGCAGGAACCACCTCCACCTCCACCGGCAATGGGCCGATTCGTTCCCCGTCCGCATATGCCACCACCCCGTCAGCCTCCAAGCGCACTTTCCGGACGCGCATGATCTCCACGGCAGGATGGCTGGTGTGCTTTCCGGCGAAAACCTTGGGAAACACGCCCAGGAAACGGAGCCTGGACAGGGGCTTGACCACAAACATGTCCAACCACCCGTCATCGGGCACTGCCTCAGGGGTGATCTTCATGCCCCCGCCAATGAACTGTCCGTTGGCCACTGAAATGAGCAGGGCAGGCTGGCTCCACAACACGCCATCGGCAGTCACGGAGTAGGTGATCCGGCGAAAAGAGCCCAGCTCCCGGAGCATAGCAAGGTTGTAGCGGCTCCTTCCGCGTGGCCAGCTCCACGAATTGGCGCGCTCGTTGACGGCTGCATCAAATCCGGCGGACAGCACGCCTGCGAAGTAGGTGGTCTCACCACCAGCGGTGACCCTTCCGGCGTCGATCCTGCGCCCGCCGGCCTCCAACGCAAGCAGCAGCCTACGGCACGCGGCCGCGGTGTCGTTCAACGGTAAAGCCAACAGCCGCGCCACATCATTGCCTGTCCCGGCGGGAACGATGCCGAGAGGGAAGTCCAGCCCCGCGAGCGCGTTGACGCCAAGGTGGACCATGCCATCGCCGCCCACCACTACCAACGCCTCCACCCCGGTTTCCAGCGTCCGGTCCACCGATCTGCGCAAAGCGTCATAGTTCTCCGCTTCAAGTACGACGACGTCCCAACCGGCGGCGCGGATGTACTCTGCGGCTTGGTGCCCGGCACTGCGCCGACGACCAAAAGATGCCTCAGGATTAATGGCAACAGCGATCTTCATCGGCGCGATGGATGGGTTCTTCGCTGCCGGAGGATTCACAGCCTGAATTATGCCAGCGGGAACCACACGCCACGTTACCGACGTTCACAGAGTGGCTGGATAAACTTGCCAGTACCGCACCTCTCCAGAGGCGCGACCACCATCATAGAGAAGGGCCCGTGCTTGGCCGAGGGCAGCAGTTCGCACTATCAGGTTCTCCGCGTTTCCGTCACCGCTACGGACAAGGAGATCAAAGTGGCCTACCGCAAGGCTGCCCGGAAAGCCCACCCCGATCACGGCGGAGAAGCGGAGATGTTCCGGCGGGTGACCCTCGCATACGAAACTCTCATAGATCCCCAACGCAGGGCCGACTACGACCGAAGGTACGGCCGCGGTGCCTCCGATGTGAGCCAGCCTCGGGCGGGCGACTACACAGGCGCTGCGGCACCGGGGCCCTTCGCGACTGCAAACCTCAAACGACCCCAGGCCCAGCGCAACACTGCCGGCGATCCTGCAGTCTATGTTCCCCCCTTTGATGATCCCAACGAGGTTCCGCTCATCCCAGCGGCGGAAGCGGCCCAACAGGTTCACGGCCTCCCCCGCAAACGAGGCATCTTTGGCGCCGAAGCCCGCATCCAACGCGAAATGCGCACGGTCCAGCTCATCAGCCGGCAAGTCCTGCCCGCCATACCCGCAGCCAGGCTCATCAATGGGTTGCGCTCGCCGTCGGACAACAACCACATCGACCACGCCGTCCTGTCCGGCTACAGATTGGCACTGATAGGTTCCATGCTGCTGCCCAAAGGGGCATACGCCTGGGACGGCCATTCGCTGCGCCGTGGTGGTCGTTCGGTGGCTCCTCCACAGCTCGGCCATATCGTCCGGCATATGCAGGACCTCTTTCCGGAGCTCAATGTCACCGGATGGGTGGTCCTTCACAGTCCTGACGGAAATCTTCACGAACCTGTCATTGACCAATATGGCAAGGGACAATCGAGCAACACAGCTGTGGAGGTAGCCAACGCGGCGGGGCTGGTAAGGGGGCTGAAGCAGTTCCTCAGCTCCGGGCCGGCGCCGAACACCGTAGTCGTGCCAGTCCTGGCCAGGCTGATTCGCGGAATGCACTAGTCACAGCGGTGCCGTCTCTGGACGCGGCCCTAGCCGCACGGGCTGACTAAGATGGGACGGTGTTCCGCATCCTCTTCCATACTCCAGAAATCCCGGGCAATACGGGCAACGCCATCCGTTTGGCCGCCATTACGGGGGCCGAGCTTCACCTGGTGGAGCCACTCGGCTTTGATTTTTCCGACGCCAAGTTGCGTCGTGCCGGTCTCGATTACCACGATCTGGCCGTAGTTACTGTCCACAAAGACATCGACGCCGCCTGGGCTGCTCTCACCCCGGAACGGGTTTTCGCTTACACCTCCGACGGCGAGACCTCCTATACGGACATCAGCTACCGCGAAGGTGACGTCCTGATGTTCGGGCCCGAATCCGTGGGCTTGCCGGACTGGCTCAAGCAGGATCCACACGTAACCGCTCGTGTCCGCCTTCCCATGAAGCCTTCTCTGCGTTCGCTCAACCTGGCCAACGCTGCTTCAATCGCCGTGTTTGAAGCCTGGCGGCAGAACGGATTTGCCGGCGCCAAGATGTAGCCCATCCAACGGCGTCCCGGCACCGAATACCTTGTGCAGGACAATTCCTGCCTTGGACATTCGTTGAGGGAGCCTACGTGAGCGCGTTGCAGACCAGGGTGATGACGGCAAGTCAGAGCACCGCCGCGCCGCCGACGCGACCCCATGATGCTGCCGCTTTCAAACGGGACGACATATGCTGGACCGTGATGGACATCCCCAACAATCCCGGCCCCCCGGTCTTCGAAGCTACAGGCTCTTCGACTGATCTGAATTCGCAGCTTGCCCTCTTGCTCGAACTCGTGGCAGCAGGCGACCAGCAGGCATTCGCCGAGCTCTATCGCCTCACCTCCAGGCGTGTCTTCGGCATGGCCAGGCGCGTCCTGATAGACCCTGACCTCAGCGAGGACGCAACCCAGGAGGTTTATCTCCAGGTCTGGCAGGGAGCTGCAAAGTTTGACCGCGCTGCAGGGACACCGCTGGCCTGGCTCATGACTATCGCACATCGGCGCGCCATTGACCGTGTCCGCGCCGTGCAAGCGGCAACTGACCGGGAAGCCAAGTACGGCGCAGCGAGCCAGGACCCGGACCGGGACCTGGTAACCGAGGAAGCCGACACCAACTTGGAAGCTGAAGCTGTCAGCCGATGCCTCGGTACCCTGACGGACACGCAGCGAGAATCCGTCAGGCTCGCGTACTACGGCGGGCTGACGTATCGGGAAGTCGCCGAGCATCTCGGTGCCGCAGTCCCCACCATCAAGTCCCGCATCCGTGATGGACTACTGCGCCTGAAGACGTGCCTGGGGGTGGGTTGAAATGAGTGAAAACACCAGTGGAGGCTTTATCCGCAGAATGTTTGCCAACGACATCGCTACAGACCTCGCCGAGGGCCGTGTCCTCGAACTCGCCGAACTCTACGCCCTGGACGCCGTGAGTGACGACGAACGGGCCATGATTGACCATTACATCAAGGACGCCCCCGAACGTCCTGAATTCCTGGAGCGGGTACGCGAAACCCGCGAGACCCTTGCCGTGAGTTTTGCCCCGGAGGAAGAACCGCCTGCAGGTCTCTTCGACGATATCCTGGAGCGCATCACCAAGGATGCCGCCGCCCAGCCCGTCGCAGAGCCGGTGGCTCCCTCAGTGGAAAGCCCCGCCGTCGATGACCTCGCTGCCGCCAGGATGAGGCGCGAAGAACGCACGCGCGTTGGTGGCGCACGCCGGTGGATCGTGGGCGCCGCCGCCGCAGCGGTCATCGCACTCGGTGGCATTGGGGTGGGCGCCTACGTCTCTGCACAAAATGACCCGGTGAACCAAGTACTCCAGGCCCAGGACGTCCAGAAGAAGTCTGCACCGGTTCCCGGCGGTGGTACCGCCACCATTTCCGCATCGTCGGCCAAGGATTCCTTTGTGGTGCTCATGGATGGCGTTTCGCCCGCACCGGAGGGCAAGGTCTACCAGTTGTGGACTCTCCCCAAGGACGGCTCTGCTCCTGTACCGCAGGGCACCATGGATGCTGAGACACTCTCCAAACCGGCGATAGTGAAGGGCTTGTCCTCAGCGTCGTCCGTGGCCATCACGGTGGAACCCACGGGCGGCTCCAGCGCCCCCACCACGGATCCGGTGCTGGTGGTCGGGCTCAGCGCCTGACTCTTGACGTTCCAACGCCCGACGGCGGCCGCCCCACCCAGGGGACGGCCGCCGTCGGGCATTTAGCAGTTGCTTCCGCAGCTACAACACGAGCGATAAAAGCATGACGAAGCCGAAGGCCACCACGGAGATCAACGTCTCCATGACAGACCATGTCTTGAAGGTCTGCCCCACGGTAAGTCCGAACAACTCCTTGACCAACCAGAATCCAGCGTCGTTGACGTGGGACAGGAACAAGGAACCCGCACCTATGGCAAGTGCCAACAAAGCCGCGTGCGTGGGGCTCAGGCTGCTGGCAAGGGGTGCCACGATGCCGGCGGCCGTAACAGTGGCCACCGTTGCCGAGCCCGTGGCCAGTCGGAGCGCCACAGCCACGATGAAGCCCAGCACCAGAACTGACATGTTGGTGCCCTCGGCCCACTTCTTGACGGAGTCACCTACCCCGGCACCGATCAGGGTCTGCTTGAAACCGCCGCCCGCGCCAACAATGAGGAGGATCCCCGCAATGGGTCCAAGGCTTTCACCCAGCTTGGCTGTGATCTTGCTGCCGGTGAACCCAACAGCGTATCCGAACGTCACCATGGCCAGAAGCACAGCCAACGTCATGGCCACCAAGGGCTGACCCACGAAGTCGAAGAAGGTCCGGAGGGCTGGTGCCGTCTCCGGGTCCGGCCAGATAATTCCACCCACGGCCTTCAACAGCATGAGGACCACAGGGAAAATGATGGTCAGCAAAGTCACCAGGAACGAGGGCTGGCGTTTGACCGCGCTGAGGTCCACTGCATGCTGCGTGTCGATCCCGCCGGCCACGGCGGGCGCGTCGACGGGTACCCAGCGGGCAGCAAGCCTGGAGAACAGCGGGCCGCAGATAATCACCGTGGGAATGGCCACAAGAATGCCAAGTGCCAACGTTGTGCCAAGTTCGGCTTTGACTGCGCTGATCGCAATCAATGGCCCCGGGTGCGGCGGCACCAGCCCGTGAAGCACGGACAGGCCGGCCAGCGCCGGGATCGCGATGCGCATCAGCTTCATCTTGGAGCGCTGCGTTACCAGGACGATCACCGGAAGGAGCAGGACGAGCCCAATTTCGAAGAACATGGGCAGGCCGATGATCACGGCCACCAAGGTCATCATCCAGACGAGCTTGTTCCCGCTGGCCTTGGCCAACAGGGTATCCACCACCCGGTTTGCGCCACCGGAATCGGCCAGCAATTTACCAAGCATTGCCCCGAGCGCAATGAGTAAGCCGACTTCCTTAAGGACACCCCCCACACCGTCCTCGAAGTTGGAGATGACCTTGCCAAGCTCGACGCCGGACGCCAGGCCCACAAAGGCCGAGCCCAGAACCAGCGCCAGGAACGGGTGAAGTTTGAGCTTTGCGATCAGCACCACAATCAGTGCAATGCCCAGTGCAGCCACCACAAGGAGTTGCGTGTCGTGGGCCGTCCATTCCTGTATCTGCGTCGCTGTATCGAGGACTTTCACGAGGCGGTCGCTTCGGTACCGGCACCTACAGGCCGGAGACCGAGCCGTTCAATAACTTCGTCGGCTTCCTCTGCGGGGGACGCGGAAACACACAAGGAAATGTAGTTCTCGTCCCGGGTGGGTTCCTCAAGTGCGTCGAACTGCGATTCCAAGAGCGACGGCGGCATGAAGTGGCCATGCCTGGAGGCCAGGCGGTCGGAGATCTTGTCCTTGCTCCCCTGCAGGAAGACGAAAACAACGTTGTCGCCGCGGAGCACGTCGCGGTACTTCTTTTTGAGTGCCGAGCACGTAATGATTGCCGGTGTTCCGGCATCCGCGCGCTCACGGATCCAGTCCGAGATGATGCTCAGCCAGGGCCACCGGTCCTCATCGCTCAGAGCCAGCCCCGACTGCATCTTGGCCACGTTGGCCTCCGGGTGCAGGTCGTCGCCTTCGGCAAGATCCCATCCAAGCTTCCCGGCGAGAACGCCGGCCACCGTCGACTTGCCGGAACCGGAGACTCCCATAATCACCAGTACGGGTTGTTGCGCAGTCTTCGCCATCAAAGTCTGCCTTCCTCGAATAAATATGATTTAACCGAGATCAAGCATATGACACGGGTTACACCACAGCAACGTCAGAAGCCGGCGATCGTAGTGGAACCGTTGACTGGGACAACGTGGAAATACTCTGCGCTGGCTCCTTCGGGCAGCCCGGCCCGCTCGCCATTGCCGAGCATCATGGACCTCACCACACGCTCCATGCCCTCGATATCGGGGTGCTGGCTCGCATGAATCCTGATGGCGTCAAGCTTGGCGTCGACATGATCCGAAACATCCACAGAGTGGTTCTCCCTGGCCTCCGGGCTGGAGATGAACCACAGCCACGGTAGCTTGTAGGCCTTTAGTCCGGCCGCATCCAGTTCCGGGTAAGCGAACGGATTCTCCACTGCCGGATAGACTGCCCGGGTCACGGCTTCCCCCGCTGCAAGGTGGTCCGGGTGGCTCTTCTGGAGCCGGTCCCAGTTCCTTTCGGGGTGCATGGTCAACACGATGTCCGGCCGGACTTCCCGGATCAGCTTCACCACCTGCTTGATGACGTCATGTGTCGGCTCCAGATACCCGTCCCGTTCGTGAAGATAGTGGATATCCGTAACGCCCACCAGAGCAGCAGCACGCTTCTGCTCCTCAGCCCGCAGTTCGATGATCCGTTCGCGGTCCACGGGATCGAAGCCTCCGGCATCGCCGTCGGTCATGATGCAATAGCTGACCTCGACGCCGGCAGCCGTCCAGGCCGCGATGGTCCCGGCCGCGCCAAAATCGATATCGTCGGGATGGGCAGTAAAACAAAGCACCCGCTCAACGCGCTCCGTGGAGGCATCGAACGGGCTCTTTGCTGACGTGATGTCAGTGGTCAAAGGGATCAGCCTTTCCGCTTCTTGATCTCTGCGGTGGCCTGCGGAAGGACCTTGAAGAGGTCACCGATGATGCCGTAATCGGCAATCTCAAACACCGGCGATTCCGCGTCCTTGTTGATGGCCACAATGACCTTGGAAGTCTGCATTCCAGCTTTCTGCTGGATTGCACCTGAAATACCGGCTGAAATGTACAGCTGCGGAGACACCGTGACACCGGTCTGGCCAACCTGCGCATCATGGCCAATCCATCCCGCATCAGTAGCGGCGCGGGAAGCACCTACAGCAGCGCCAAGGGCGTCGGCAAGCTCTTCGAGCGGGCCGAAGTCACCATCTACGCCACGGCCGCCGGCAACCACGATCCTCGCTTCGCTCAGATCAGGCCGCCCGCTGACGGGCTTCTCGGTGCGGGCTGCGATGCGTGCGGAGTTCGCCAAGCCATGAGCGGGAACCTCAACAGTGGCAGTTGCCGGTGCAGCGGCGGCACCGGCAGGAACAGGTTCCACGTTGTTGGCCTTGACCGAAAGGACGGTCACAGGAGTAGTAGCTTTCGCCGTGGTGTTGTAAGAGCCCGCCAAGACGGACTTGTGCGCAGTGCCGTCAGCGTCAACACCCACGACGTCGGTAATGACGCCGGCACTGAGCTTAATGCCCAGCCTGCCCGCAATCTCCTTGCCCTCAGGCGAGTTGTCCACGAGGACTGCTGTGGCGCCGGATGCTGCTACAGCAGCGGCAAGGTAGGCGGCCTTCGGGCCCACCAAGTAGTTGTCGAGGTCGTCCACCGACGGCTGGTAAACCGTCGTGGCACCGTAGGCACCCAAAGTGGCGGCGACGTCGTCGTTCAACTCCCCGGTGAACGCGACGGCGGTCTCCCCCAGCGAGCGGGCGATGGTCAGGAGCTCCAGGCTGCTCTTCTTGAGAGCTGATCCCGGGTTGTCAATGAAAACAAGTGCATTTGCCATAGTTCGAGTCCCCTTTAGAGCAGCTTCTGTGCGGCTAGGAAGTCCACCAGCTTGATGCCGGCGTCGCCGTCGTCGGTAATGATGGTTCCTGCTGTCCGCGGCGGGCGGGCCTCTGCGGACTCCACCACTGTCCAGGAGCCAGCCGAGCCCACCTGTGAAGCGTCCACGCCAATGTCAGCAAGTGACAGGGAGGCGATCTTCTTCTTCTTGGCCGCCAGGATGCCCTTGAAGTTGGGGTAACGGGGCTCGTTGATCTGGTCCGTGACGGAAACAACGGCCGGGAGCTCCGCCTCAACGGTTTCCGAGAAGGCGCCGGCGTCACGGCGGGCGCTGACCCGGCCACCCGTAACCTCAAGGCTGGAAGCGAACGTGACCTGCGGGAACTGCAAGCGCTCGGCAAGTTGGGCCGGGATGAGCGAAGTCTCGCCATCGGTGGAAGCCATGCCCGTCAGGACCAGGTCCACCGGGCGGCCATCGGCCGAGATGTGGCGAATAGCAGCGGCAAGCGCCAGCGAAGTGGCAGCCGCATCCGAACCAGCCAAAGCGTCGTCGCTGAGGTGCACGCCGGAATACGCGCCAATCTGTAGGGACTTCTTCACAGCATTGACCGCACCGGACGGGCCCATGCTCAAAGCAATGACCTCATTCCCGGCCTTCGGTCCGCCGCGTTCCTCCGCCAATTGGAGCGCTGCCTCGAGGGCGTACTCGTCCAATTCAGACAAGATGCTCTCATCACGGTCGGTCGTGTTGCCAGGTCCGGTGATGTGCCGGTCAAACTGGGCGTCCGGGACGTGCTTGACCAGAACGACAATCTTCAATGTCTCTTCCACTGTCTTCGAAGCAGCCTTCCATGCTTGTGGACGGCCAAACGCAGCAGCGTGGCCGTGAATAACCCAGCGCGTGGGCTCGTCCTAGCTAAGCATATTGCCCGCAGAAAACCACTCCCAGCGTTAAGCCCTGTTTCAGCTACGCGCGATGCTCTTGTGCTGCAGCGTGCGGTGCCGGGACACCCGCAAACGGCGGGCGGCACCGCCAAGGTGCCGTCCGCCGTCGTGGGTTGCTCCTGCCTCCCGCTGGGCCGCCTACTGCTGAGCGCTACTGCTGAGCGGCGTCGAGGGTGACCTCAACCTCTTGTGTCTGTCCCCCGCGCTGAATGGTTACCTTGACCTTGGCACCGGCAGGTTGCTCCCGAACCGCCGCAGTCAGCTGGTTGGGATCGCTCACGGCGTAGTCGCCGAACTTGGTCACCACATCGCCAACCTTGAGTCCTGCCTTCGCAGCAGCAGAACCCGAGGTCACCGACGCAACCTCAGCACCCACCGAGAAGCCTGAATCGCTGCCCGAGGACGACTTCGAACGAACTGACACACCGAACTGCCCGTGGCTGGCTTTACCGGTTTCGATGATCTCCTGCGCCACGCGCTTGGCGTGGTTGATGGGAACACTGAAACCGACGCCGATGTTACCGCTGGACGATTCGGACGTTCCACTGCCCGCCGAAGCGATGGCCACGTTGACGCCGATTACTTCACCCTTGCTGTTCACGAGCGCGCCCCCGGAGTTGCCGGGGTTGATGGCAGCATCAGTCTGGATGACGTTGATGGCAATCGAGCCCTCGTTGGCTGTGCTCTGGCTCTGGCCACCATTTGGCGGCGCGAACTGGAAGCCTTCGTCTCCGCCCTGGCTCTCATCCGGCGTGCCTTCCGGCACAGCAGAGGACGCCACGCTGATGGTTCGGTTGAGCGTGGACACGATGCCATCGGTCACCGTGCCGGTAAGACCCAACGGTGAACCGATGGCGACGGCGGTGTCCCCCACATTGATCTTGGAAGAGTCACCAAGCGTTGCCGGGACGAGGCCAGAGGCATCGCTTACCTTGATGACTGCAAGGTCGGACAAAGGGTCAGTGCCAACCACAGTGGCCTTGAGGACCTTGCCATCGCTGGTGCGGACCTCAATTGCGGCGTTTGCGGTGGCGCCATCGAGCGTGACGACGTGGGTGTTGGTGAGGATGTGGCCCTGGTCATCCAAAATGATGCCGGAACCAGTACCGCCCTCATTTCCGCTGGTCGCCTTGATGGTCACCACGCTGGGCGAAGCCTTGGCGGCCGCAGCGGTAATGACGTTGACGTCATCTTTGTTATTCACGATAACGGTGCTGGATTGTCCGCCGGTTGAAGCAGCCGGGGCGGGGTTATCCCACAGAGCGTTACTGCCCGCCACCACGCCGCCACCGATCAGACCCGCTGCCAGCATGCTAGCTACAAGGGTGCCGACGCCGAAAGCCGGCTTGCGCTTGGTGCTGACGGAAGAGTGCCCTGGGGTGTGCTGCATCCCTGGACTGTTGTGCCCCTGCTGTTCCTGGAAACCTTGCTGGTTGTGGAACTGGGAAGCGGCATTGTGTCCCGGATTCGAGCCCCCGTAGAACGGCTGGTGCTGCGGGTAGCTTGGGCGATGAGACGGGTCATGCTGCTGGTAAGACTGATTGTGCGGCTGCGGAGCGCCGTAGTACTGCGGCTGCTGCGGAGCGGCGGGAGGCTGGAAGGCAGGCAGCGGAGTAGTGGGCTGCGCCGGGTTTTCGGTCCCCGCCTCCTGCCGGGAAGTCCACGCGGGCTGCTGCGGAGTGGTGCCGGCATCGCCCTGCTCCCCCGTGCTGTCCCGCGGCTCCGACGGCTCGCGGTTCTCTGGTGCAGTGCCCTGCGCTGGGTTCTCCGTCATGGGTCTTCCTTTCATCCTCGTCTTCAACCACTATGTACCCAATAACTGGAACAAAAGCGGACGTTCGCTGGGAGCTTGCTGAAAGGAAGTCGTCGCTGGTAGCCGCCCCCTCAAGAAGACCCTCAACGGCTCACCAATCCAGCTCTCTCCTATATTTCGCTGGTGGCATATTCAACCCTGTGGACGGGTTCGGGGGTGCACCATAGAATCAAGAGGAATTGCCACAGCGACCTGCGGCTTTACACCATGCGTGGGGGCGCTGAGCATTCTGTGACGATTGGTACGCCTTGTTCCAGTCGCAGACGTGCTGAAGGGTTGCACATGCGGTCAATAGTTAAACGCGTACTCGCCGTAATCGGCCTGGCTGGAATGTTGGCCCTACCGGCCACTTCCGCTTGGGCTGCAGATCCGGTGACCATTCCGTCCGGCCAGAACATTGTGGATGACGCCAATCTTCTGGGTAGCCGTAAGGGCGAAGTTCAGGAAGCGATCCAAAAGACGCTCAAGGACCACAAATACAACTTGTATGTGGTCACTGTGGACTCCTTCACGAATCCCTCCGAACCCCCCGCCTGGGCGGAGGCCGTAGCCAAGAACAAGGGCATGGGTAAGGCAGACGCGATCCTGGCAATTGCCGCTTCCGGCCAGTACACCTTCGTACTGAATTCCGGAAGTTCCATCCGCTCCAAGCAGTCCGCCATTACGCAAAATGCCGTGACAGCCAATCTGGCAGGCGGCAAGAAAGACTTCGCACAGGCGGCCATCGACACAGCGGCTGCCATCGGGGACGCTGCCGGCGGCGGTAGCGGTACCGTTCCGAGCGGAAACGCAGGTGTCGGTGTCCTTGTCGGCGTAGGCGTCGTAGCGGCCGGCGGTGCAGGCACGTATCTGTACCTCCGTAACCGACGCAAGAAGGGCAGCACCAAGGCGGTCAGCGCCAGCTATGGACCACAAGGTGAACAGCTTGACCCCTTGGCGGGCCTGACCATTCCGGAACTGCGCCAGAAGAGCGGCTCACTGTTGATCGAGGCGGACGACGCCATCAAGTCCAGCGAGCAGGAACTGGGCTTCGCCCAGGCTCAGTATGGTGATTCCGCAATTGGTAACTTCACCAAAGCCCTGGAAGAAGCGAAGGGTCACATGACGGAGTCGTTCAAGCTGCAGCAGCAGCTGGATGACCACATTCCTGACACTGAAGAGCAGCAGCGTAGTTGGCTCGGCGAGATCATTCGCCGCTCAGAAGCCGCATTGGCTTCGCTGCGAGATCAGAAGGCTGACTTCGACTCTCTGCGCGAGCTTGAAAAGAACGCTCCTCAAGCCTTGGCAGCGGTAACGGCCGGAGCCAGGGAAGCCGACGCCAAGATCGCCAGCGCGGAACAGTCGCTTGAAGGTTTGCGCGCCAAATATGCCGAATCTGCTTTGACCCAGGTCTCCGACAACATCTTGCAGGCCAAGGAGCGGCTCGCGTTCGTACAGAACGCTGCAACTGCTGCCCAGGAGAAGCTGGCAAGCGGCGAAAACAGCCTCGCTGCTGTTGCGGTACGCGCCGCAGAAGAGAGCCTGCACCAAACCAACGTGTTGATCGATGCCATCTCCAAGACGGCCGGCAGCCTGGATGAGGCCCGGGCTTCCCTGGAAGGCGCTGTGGCAGAAACCAGCCAGGACCTCGCACAGGCGCGGGCAATGATCCAGTCCGGTGCACACCCTGAACTGGCCGGTCCAGTGGCCGGGGTGGAAGCGGCCTTGGCACAGGTAAAAACCGAAATTCAGGGCGGAAAGATCGACCCCATCGCGACGCTTAGCCGTTTGGAGTCTGCTCATCAGGCGCTCGATCAGTCCTTGTCCGGCGTCCGCGATCAGCAGGAGCAAGCCCGCCGGGCCCAGGCCTCGCTTCAGCAAACCATCATGGCGGCGCAGGCACAGATCAGCGCTACGTCCGACTACATCACTGCACGTCGCGGGGGCGTGGGCACAGAGGCCCGGACAAGGTTGGCCGAGGCCCAGCGCAACCTTGACTATGCACTCTCCATCTCACGCAATGATCCAGTCACCGCACTTACCTACGCCCAGCAGGCACACTCGCTCGCGGCGCAGGCTGCACAACTCGCCCAGTCCGACGTCGATCAGTTCGGTTACGCCGATCAGGGCTACGGCCGCGGTGGGATGTTCGGCGGAGGCGGCGGAGGCGGCGGCCTTGGCGGTGCCATCCTTGGCGGTATCCTCATCAACTCCATCCTGAACGGCGGCGGAGGCGGCTGGGGAGGCGGCAACGACGGCGGAGGCGGCGGCGGATTCTTCGGCGGCGACTCCGGCGGCGGAGGCGACTTCGGCGGCGGCGGCGACTTTGGCGGCGGAGACTCCGGCAGCTTCTAGCCAGACAAACTAGGCGGGGTCAACGCCCCGTATAGAAGCGTTACAACAACTGATCACTGATTTCCAGTGGCACCACTGAGCAGGACGAAAGGCAACACCATGGTTAAGCAGTCCATTTTCGGTCGGATCTCACAGCTCGCCAAGGCGAACATCAACGCCTTGCTGGACCAGGCTGAGGACCCGCAGAAGATGCTGGACCAGATGGTCCGCGACTACACGAACAACATTGCCGAGGCCGAATCAGCCGTGGCCCAGACCATCGGCAATCTCCGGATGCTGCAGGCGGACTACAACGAAGACGTCAAGAACGCACAGGACTGGGGCAATAAGGCTCTAGCAGCGTCCCGCAAGGCCGACGAGTACCGTGCCGCCGGTGATCCCGTAGACGCACAGAAGTTTGACAACCTTGCCAAGGTGGCAATCCAGCGCCAGATGACTGCCGAGTCCGAGGCAAAGGCAGCTGAGCCGAGCATCGCCTCCCAGACCGAAGTAGTGGACAAGCTCAAAACCGGGCTTGACCAGATGAAGAACAAGCTGAACCAGCTCACCGCCAAGCGCAACGAACTCGTGGCACGCTCTAAGACCGCCGCCGCACAATCCCAGGTGCACGACGCACTCAAGAGCATCGACATCATGGATCCCACCAGCGAGGTAGGTCGCTTCGAAGAGAAGATCCGTCGCGAAGAGGCCAAGGTCCTGGGCCAGCAGGAACTCGCCAGCTCCAGCCTTGACGCCCAGTTCAACCAGCTCGAAGACCTCGGAGAGCAGACTGAGATCGAAGCCCGCCTTGCGGCCCTGAAATCGGGCGGTGCCAAGCCCGCCATTGGCGCAGGCGCCCCCGCATCAACCGGAGCAACTGTGGACGAAGCCGACTTCGACAAACTCTAAGAAGAAGTTGGGCTCCAGCTACCGATCGGTCAAGCTGCCCAGAGACTGAAACCAGAACCGGGCCGGATCCTGAAGTGGATCCGGCCCGGTTTTTTCATGCACTACATCTGGTCCGTCAAGGGACCTAGCGTGTCTTGGCCGGGGCTGACGTCGGTTGCCACCTCGGCGCGGATTTCGAATCCCTTGGGATGAAAGTAGGTCACCGTACACTCGAGGACCTCCCCATGCGCGCCCAACGTCGTTCGTTCCAAGCGCGGGACCATAGGGAACCCACGGACGTTCAAAGCGTCTGCCAAATGCTCAGGCGGGGCATGCATGGTAACGGTAATTTCAGCCCGGTGGAGGGGCTTCAACGTTCTGTCCTGAATGACCTGATAAATGGAGTTCCGTTCGGCGTCCGCCAAGCTGATATGGCGCCCGATGTGGGAGGGAATGAAAATCTCCGCAATGGCATAAGGCCACCCAGCGCTTGAGTAGGAACGCCGGATCACCAAAACCAGATTGTCGTCAGACACCAGCTTGGCTGGCACTGATTGGTCCTTCTCCATCCACTTATACTCGATGAGTCCCTTGACCGTCTTCATGCCGGCCGCCGTGAACGTCTCCATGAACGGCGCCAGGCGGTTCAGCATCTTGACGGGACGCTGGGCCATCACGAACGTTCCCTTGCCCTGCCTTCGAACCAACAAACCCTTCACAACCAGGGTTTCCAGCGCTTTCCGGACCGTGGTCCGGCTAATGCCGTAGGCGTCCATCAGAGTCTCTTCCGTGGGGATCCGTGATCCTGGCTCCAGCCGGCTGACGTGATCCGTCAAAACGTCAGCCACCTGCTGATACACGGCCACCGGGCCATCCCTCTGAAGAACTTCCCACTGAAGGCCAAATCCATAGTCGTCGTTGACCATTGAGCGTCCCATCTATTTCATACCTCAGCGAATCCGGTTTGATGCTAGCACTCGCATCCCGACGAACAGTTAAACAAAAGATCCGGATCAGTAATAACTGATCCGGATCTTTTCTCCAGTTGCGGGGACAGGATTTGAACCTGTGACCTCTGGGTTATGAGCCCAGCGAGCTACCGAACTGCTCCACCCCGCGTCGCAAGAACAACTCTACCGCACCCCTCAAGGTGCTTCTGACCATATGGCCCCTAAGGTGCCGCAGATCACTCCCCCGCACCCTAAAGCCCCACACAATAGCTGCCGCAGCACCCCGGCCAGAGGGATGTGAGAGGGGATCCAGCCCAACCCGTCGGGATGTGAGAGAGGATCCAGCCCAACCCGTCGGGATGTGAGAGAGCGATGGGCCTGAGGGGGCGCCCATCGCGGGGGTGAGGGCACAACAAAAGGTCCGGATCAGTAATTACTGATCCGGACCTTTTCTCCAGTTGCGGGGACAGGATTTGAACCTGTGACCTCTGGGTTATGAGCCCAGCGAGCTACCGAACTGCTCCACCCCGCGTCGCAAGAACAACATTACCGGCCGGTGAATGAGAGACCAAATCCTGGCGACGTGATCTGCATCTCCCCCTACGCGAAAGGCCGGCACCCGCCCCCGAAGGGAACAG
>Ga0247742_10000194_pt1 | contig 52214 bp, 57 predicted proteins | sample UWRJL208509C2_FD_180944 | JGI IMG/M metagenome (GOLD analysis project Ga0247742, IMG submission 180944) | Plant litter microbial communities from Arlington Agricultural Research Station in Wisconsin, United States - UWRJ-L208-509C-2 | ecosystem: Environmental > Terrestrial > Plant litter >...
ACGCCTTCCGGGGTACGAGGAATATTTGTGTCCTCGGCGTCGGACCCGGTCTTCGCATTGTGATAGTCCGCGATGTTCTTGACGTCGAACGGGCTGTCGAATGTGCGTAGCGTCTTCTCGATTACGGGGCCATCGTTCATAGCGAGGCTGTCGGCGTGGCTCACATTCGCAAACGCGATGGACGATACCAGGGCGGCCATGGCGAAATTGACTACACGGTTCATGAGGATTTCCTTCCTAAGGCGACGGGACGCGTAAGACGCGTGATTGTGGGTTTGCACTTCGGGAACGTGTCCAACTGCGTCAGCAATCGGAAGCGACCACACAAACTTATGACCCTCATCGCTGCCGTGAAATCATACTCAGGTCCCTGTCGACTATACATAGGTCGTGCTCGGGTAATCCGGCACGCTGACCAAGCTTCACGCTTCATCAGCTGGTCGACTACACTCAGCACAACGTCGTGCCTCGAGCCTCGCCTGCACCCCCATCGTCTCCAAAACCTTAGTATACGTCGCACCGTACCTCCGTATGGTTCATGGACGACCTATCAGGCGTTATCTTCTGCGAAATAGCTATGTCGGTCTCAGTCGAACGGAAATGCATTTCTCGCGTCGCCTCAGAGTGCATTCGCGGTCTTATCGTACAGTCGTCGACGTCCGACGGAGTTCGGACCCAGCAATTCAGCATTCGCAACGGTTGAGGGTCTCCACCTGGCTCACTCCAATCCGCATGAACCGCGAGAGCGTGCGAGACACCACACGGTCAACACAGCTCACAGCCACCACGCTTGAAGAATGGAGAACATGAATGGACAACAGAGTTGAAAGTGTTGGCGAGTGTCCGATGGGCCATGGTACGCGCGGTGGAAAGAGCATCCGGGAATGGTGGCCCAATGAGCTGAACCTCAATGTGTTGCGCCAGAATTCCACGTCGATGAACCCATTGGGATCGAACTACAATTACGCGATTGAATTCGCGAAATTGGACATGGAGGCGCTGAAGAAGGACCTGCATCTCTTGATGACGGATTCGCAAGAGTGGTGGCCAGCGGATTTCGGACACTACGGCGGCCTTTTTATCCGGATGGCCTGGCATAGCGCGGGCACTTACCGGATTGGCGATGGCCGCGGCGGGGCAGGAGGCGGGCAGCAGCGCTTCGCAGCGCTGAACAGCTGGCCGGACAATGTCAACCTCGACAAGGCGCGTCGCTTGCTGTGGCCAATCAAACAGAAATATGGAAGTAAAATCTCCTGGGCCGATCTGTTGGTCCTCGCCGGAACCGTCGCTCTCGAATCCATGGGTTTTAAGACGTTCGGATACGGAGGTGGGCGTGTAGACACATGGGAACCCCAAGAAGACATCTATTGGGGTTCCGAAGCAAGTTGGCTGGCGTCTAGCGGGACGCCAAAGAGCCGCTACACCGGCGACAGAGAACTGGAAGCGCCGCTGGCGGCCTCGCAATTGGGACTGATCTACGTCAATCCGGAAGGCCCCGACGGCAACCCCGATCCGATTGCCGCGGCCAGGGATATTCGTGAGACATTTACGCGCATGGCCATGAACGACGAGGAGACAGTCGCGCTCATCGCAGGCGGACATACCTTCGGGAAGACACATGGTGCTGGCGACGCAGCCAATCTTGGTCCGGAGCCCGAGGCGTCCGACATTGAGCAGCAGGGACTTGGATGGAAAAACAACTTCAAGAGCGGGCGAGGGGGAGACACCATCGGTAGCGGCCTTGAGGTCACCTGGACGCAGACGCCGACGATGTGGAGCAATCTCTTCTTCGAGAACCTGTTCGGCTTCGAATGGGAGCTGACAAAAAGCCCTGCTGGGGCCCATCAGTGGATTGCCAAGGACGCCGCCGATGTCATCCCCGATGCTATCGACCCGTTGCGCAATCATGCGCCAACGATGCTAACGACAGACCTCTCACTGCGGTTCGATCCGAGTTACGCGAAAATCTCCAGGCATTTCCTTGAGAATCCGGACCATTTCGCAAATGCATTCGCCAGGGCATGGTTCAAGCTGACTCATCGGGACATGGGCCCACGGTCACGCTATCTCGGTTCAGATGTACCGGACGAGGAGTTGCTCTGGCAGGACCCTGTACCGGTCGTGGACCATGTGCTCATTGACGACCTGGACATCGCCGAGCTCAAGGAACGGATACTTGCGTCCGGCTTGCCTTTGTCGCAGCTCGTCTCTGCTGCATGGGCGTCGGCGTCTACATTTCGGGGATCCGACAAGAGGGGCGGCGCGAACGGCGCGCGCGTTAGGCTTTCGCCTCAAAAGGACTGGGAGGTGAACGAGCCTGGCCACCTCGCGGATACGCTCGAAGCTCTCAGTCGGATTCAGAAGGAATTTAACGACGCCCAGAGTGGCGGCAAGAAAGTCTCGCTAGCCGACACGATTGTCCTTGCAGGAGCAGCTGCGATAGAAAAGGCGGCCGCGAATGGCGGATATCGCACAAAGGTCCCATTCGTGCCGGGGTTCACCGACGCCTCTCAGGAAAACACCGACATCGAATCATTCTCCTACCTGGAACCGGTGGCAGACGGCTTTCGAAACTACGATACAGGCCGTCACTCGCTGCGGCCGGAAGCCCTTCTGATCGACAAGGCTCAGTTGCTGAATTTAACTGCCCCCGAAATGACGGTCCTGTTGGGCGGCATGCGATCCCTCAATGCGAATGTCGGGCGTTCGCAACACGGGGTATTCACAAGCCGCCACGAGACCCTGTCAAACGACTTCTTCGTCAATCTGCTCGACATTGGCACCATCTGGACGGCTCCGTCGGGTTCGTCCGCTGCGTACGAAGGACGTGACCGTAGATCCGGTGAACTGAAGTGGACGGCAACAAGGGTCGATCTCGTGTTTGGTTCGAACTCTCAACTCAGAGCGATTGCCGAGGTGTATGGACAAGCCGACGCCAAAGAGAAATTTGCGGACGACTTCGTGGCAGCGTGGGTTAAGGTCATGAACGCGAGCCGTTTCGACCTGCACCGAAATACGCGCGACTAGCGAGAGATAACGGCGATAGGACTAGCGGCCGGCTCCTCTCTACTGTCTTTCAAATGTATAGGCTCCCGGGATAACGTCCCGGGAGCCTGCCTGATCCACAATCGGCAGATTGGGCTCAGGACACCGCGAAGGGCACAGCAACGAAGGTGGAGTGGCCAGCGCGCTCGATCAGGAGAAGGACGGACTTTTTCCCTGACTTAGCGGCATCCGCGACAGCCTGTTTGGCGTCGTGTGCGTTCCGCACTTCCTTGTTGTTCACCTTGCGGATCACGTCACCGGATTGAACCCCTGCTTCGGCCGCAGGCTTGTCCGGGTTTACGTTGGCGACAACCGCGCCTTGCACGTCGTCGGGGAGCTTGAGCTCGGCCCGTGCCTCGGGCGTCAAGTCTGCCAAGCCGACACCGATTGCCGGACCAGTTGCCTTCTCTTCGCCAGTGCCAACGACCTGCTTTCCGCTGTCGTTCCCACCGACAACCACATTCAAGTCCACGTCTTCACCGTTACGCCATACAGTGATGGTTTCCTTGTCCCCCGGGGCTAGGTCAGCAACGAACCGGGACAGATCCTTTGGCGTCTTGACGTCGTTCTCTCCCACCTTCAGTACGATGTCGCCGCTCTTCAGACCTGCTTTTGCGGCTGCGCTGTCGTCAGTGACTGAATTGACAAGAGCACCTTGCGCCTTTGTCAGTCCAATCGCGTCGGCGACGTCCTTTGTGACAGGTTGGATTTCAACCCCGAGATAACCATGGTCGATCGATCCGTTCTTCTCGAGCTTCGCGACGACTGCCTTAGCTTCGTCCGACGGAATGGCAAAGCCGACCCCGACACTACCGCCATTTGGCGAATAGATGGCGGTGTTAATGCCGACCACATTTCCATCCTTGTCGACCAGCGGCCCTCCGGAGTTACCGTGGTTGATCGGGGCGTCGATCTGGATGAAGTCGTCATACGGTCCGCTGTGCAGGTCTCGGCCGCGCGCCGAGACGATACCAGCGGTGACCGTGGTGCCGATGCCAAACGGATTTCCAATGGCCAGTATCTGGTCGCCCAGCTTCACGTTGCTGGAGTCACCCCAAGCGATTGTCGGGAGAGCCTGCTTCGCATCGATCTTCAGGACGGCCAGATCGGACTTGGGGTCGGCACCAAGCAGCTTTGCGGGGAGTTCGGTGCCATCGTCCAGCGTTACCTTGATGTCGGTGGCGTTTTCAATAACGTGGTTGTTAGTGACAATCACACCGTCCGGCTTCACGATGAAACCAGAACCCAGGGCCATCGCATGCTCTCCGTTGGAGTGCTGCTGCTGTCGTTGGCCCGGAACAGGAATTCCCTGCTGCTCGAAGAACTTTCTGAATTGCTGGTCTGGTGTTCCTTCATCATCGGCGTTCGCATTCGCATTGGTCGCCTTCAAGGTTGTAGTGATGGTCACCACGGCTGGCTTGTCAACGTCGACGATCGACGCGAATGAGCCGTTGGAAGCGAGTGCGTTGTTGATCTGAACGGGGGCAGCGACTGCGCCAGTGGTCTGCATTGCGAAGGGAAGCGAAGCGGTGCCCATAATGATGGCCGCACCTAGTATCGCGGCTTTGCGATGCTTGCTAAGAATATTCGACATGAGAGGTTTCCTTGTTTCGATTTCGATAAGACGTCAAGGATCAACGACGCGACGTGCGTCGTTAATGCCAACTCGTATGCATCATTGTGGCTCGGTCATTGCTCGAGCTAGCTCGGAGCGGTTGTTTCAGTTGGAACAAACGCGACTTACTGATCCCGATATGATGCTTACTGCAAATATTTACAAATTAAACCTGGGTTAGTTAGCGGTTGGCTTTCTGTAATAAATTACAGCTATTTAATGCTGACTTTTACTTGAATATACGCCCGCTAATATTAGTGGGAATCCGATCTCCAGGAACTGGAACGGTGCCTAAGCGTAGGATGCCGCTTTCGGCCCACAGCGCCTGCCTAATGGAAGCAAGCCCGATTGGACGGACAACGAAGCGCGCGCGTCGACGATATTTGTGGGTTCCAAGCTAACCGCCGAGGCAGGTAGCCGCCGATGACGGCCGTCCAGAGCTGACGCGCCTTGGAAACTTAAAGCGCCTTTCGCCCATACGAACGTATAGGTCTCGCGCGACGTCAGTATGATTTCGAAGGATCACCAAGAAAAATACCTTGTCCTTCTGAAGCAAAGCCAAAAGCCTCAAAAGGAGCGGAACCCGATGTCACCCAAGTCGCCGAAACGGCCCTATGCCAGAATTTTGCTTTACTGCGCACTTGCTGTCGGCGCGGGTTTCACGCTTTCCGCCTGCAATACCACGATCGGATCAAGCGCATCAAAGGAGAACGCCCTCGCTGCTGCTGGTTTCACAATTCTCCCCGCCAACACGCCCAAGCGCCAGGCAATGCTGAAGCACTTGCCTGCGAATAAATTCGTGAAAAGCGTCCACGGTAGCAAGGTCACCTATGTGTACGCTGATCCGGTCGGCTGCAACTGCTTATACATTGGTTCGCAACAGGCATACGGGCAATACCGCAGGGCTCAGCAGGACGCCCGTATAGCGAACAAGAATTTGTGGGCCGCCCAAACATATTCGGACGCGCAATGGGATTGGAACGAGTGGGGTCCGAGTATCGCCGATTTCGACGGCCCATTCGGCCCAGGCTTCGACTTCGATTAAGCAATCGGGATGCCCGCGACGTATCTGCGTGATGAAGATTGAGCGGAAGCTAATTGGCTGAATTGGTGGTGGCCGTAGCGACCGGCACGGCGCGCCCAGCAAACACGATAGCGAGGGAAACCATGAAAAGCGCAGAAGAGGACAAAGCCGCAGGGAAGTCACACGTCAAACTTATCGTGTGCCCTGCGGCTAAGCGCGATGACCTCAGCCTGGCGAATACTGACCAAGGCCGAGATCTGATGTCAGCTTTCTCTCAGATCAACGATCGCCTTATCCGTCAGGCGATTATCGACTTCGTTCGGGATGTCGCCCGAGATGGCGATCAAGCACGCATTGAAGCATAGGGGAGCCTCATGCATAGAAATCTCTTCGATAAGCGAATTCGCGTTCAGAAGAAGCACAGTATCGAGGAGCTTTCAGGGCTTGAGGACGTCCTGGAATTTTTGGAGGACTGGCCGGAGCATGGCCGTGACCTCGCGTTTGAAACACTCCACGCTGCGTGCATCCGCGCCTTGCACCGGGATTTCCCGCTTGCTGCCGTGAGGCACAATTTCGAGAGGTTCTTAGCGCGCGCCGAAATGCTGGTCGACGAAGATCAGCGACCAGCGTGAGCAGCGCTAGCTGTCACGGCCTCGATCCATCGATCATCGCAAATCGCATGACCAGGTACGGGATTGCACCGCGGCAAGCGTTAGCCAGCCGCTCTGAAGACGCGTGCACCCGTCTGAAGCTCCGCGAGCGTGGCCAATATTTTGCGAACACGAATGCTCCTGCTCGTATAATAGATCGTTTGAGCAACTCGGCGTGTGGATACCAGTTCGAGAGCGCGCAAGCGCGACAAATGCTGGGACAAAGCCGACTGGCTAAGACCTAGCTTCCTGGCTAGGTCGCCGACAGAAGTTTCCTGATCGAGAATTTCTTTCAGTATTTGGAGACGTTTGGCGTTGGCAAGCGCTCCGAGCAAAGCTGCATGTTGCTCGTTTATATCTTCGCGGTGACTCACAAAAACTTTCCAATCGATCGTCAATGCATCTGCAAAAACGATTAATCACGATCTGGCAAACTCGCAACGCAATTATCGTACTTTTGTGTCAAGTCATCAATTTATGGGAGTTCTCGACATCTCGACGACTGCGGATACCGAGATTGCGGATATGTAACTGGACGGCCATTCTCCTGTTATCCGAGGTGAAGTGTAATGCTGGCTCAACACGGTGGTGGCGCGGGTCCTGTGAGACACCGCTCTCGCCCGAGGAGTGCTGGCATGCTTGGCAAGACTTTGATCGAGATGACAAACCGCGAGCGCTCAAACCTCATCAAGACGGTTGCTACCACGCTCGAGGTGGTAGCCAGCCGGGCCGAGGAGCGCGGCGACGAAATCACAGCCAGAAACGCGCTTTGCCTTGCCATGACTGTCATGGGCTGCGCGGTCGAAGCGGGTAGGGACCTAGAGCCGGCCGAGCTCCTGCTCGAGCAGGCAATTACCGTGATCGCTCAAAACTCAGACCTTGGCCTGGAGAAGTCAGGTCGTCGGGGTCTTCACTAGCATCGGACGCACTGTCCGTACGGATGGTCTCGGCAGTGATTCCGTATAGCTCGCATGAACGTCAGTCTGATTCTCACAGACGGCCTTTCCGCTAAAATCGGAGGCAAAGCATCAAGATGGTTTGCTGCTTCAATAGCTGAAAGGAAGACCCCATGACTAATTTGAGAACTGTCGCAAGGTTCTGCATCCTCGCTTCGACGATCGCTCTCTCCTCATCGCTGGTGACAATGCCTGCCACGGCACACGACGGCGGCCATGGTGGTGGCGGCGGTGACCATGGCGGTGGCTTCAGCGGAGCCGATCACGGCGGGGGTTTCGAAGGAGGAGGCCACGACGGATTTACAGGTGGCGAACGCGGCGCGTTCGAAACAGGTGGGCATGACGGTTTCCGCGGAGATCGGTTTGAGGGCCATGATGGCGCTGCCCGAGACACCGCCCGGATTTCCGGCCGCTTTCGCCACGACGGTTACTTCTTCGACAACTTTGGGAACGAGGAGGATGAGTGCTATCCCGAATGGGCCTATGATCGAGAGGAGCATCCTTTCCGGTCAGACGTCTGCGCCGACTAGGTTATTGGCCCGCGCCTAGCTGCGGAGATATCACTGCCGTACGGCTTACTTCCGTCCAAACTGTGTACTGCATTTGTCATAACGAGGCCCCTGTCGGTGAGATGCTCGCATCAAGCTGCTCAGGGGTGTTTCGTTATGTAGTTTTGAATTCTAGGCCGCTAGCTCGACTGCGATTGCCAAGTCTGAATGACCGGTAAAACCCTGGTCCGGCGTTTCATCGCCTATCGCAAAACTCACATAGCCTAATTCGGCCCCATCCCTAGTCGACACCGTCCAGCCCAGATGTCGATTTAGAGGGGCTCAAGGTTGCCAGGTCACTAACAGGCAGGCGATGCCAGCTAGGACATATAGGCTTCGCTTCGATAAAATTGCAGCCACTACAAGCAGTCAAGAGGATCGGGAGCCGCTGTCACGGTCGGACGATGACCGCTGCGAGCAGCGCGGGCCAATCTCGGATACGGGCAGCTCCACGCGCGATGGACGCCACGCCCAAGGCATCCAGTCTGCGTCCTAAGAGAAGGGGAGTTCGCAACGGTCTTGTGAACCAGCGTTCCGTGAAGACATGCAACCAGCGAAGTCTTTGCAGAGCTGCGTCAGTTGTGTCGACGGCCTCAGCGTCCGCGATTGTCGCTTGGGCTACCGTCGACCGATTTAACCAGTTTAGGCACAGCTCTCACGGGAGCAAAGGAAACGTGCCCGCTGCCGTGATACTGAAACCAGTAGCCAAAGGCCATGAAAACGGAGCCTCCTACCAGATTGCCCAGTGTCACCCAGAGGAGATTGTGTATCGCGCCCGAGAACGTGACGGTGGCCGGATGGTCAGCAATAAGCGCCAACGAGAAGGTGAACATGTTGGCGACCGAGTGTTCGAACCCACAGGCCACGAATATCGTGATCGGCCAGAATATCAGCATGATTTTGGCGGCCGCGTTCTCGGTGCGTCCTGCCATCCAGATCGCCAAGCAAACAAGCCAATTGCAAAGGATTCCACGCGCGAATAGCGGGAGAGAACCGACTGACATCTTGGTGGATACGATGTTGAAGAACGACGTGCTTCCATCTCCAAGTATCACGCCGCCGCCAGCCACGTAGATGAGGCACGCAAACAGCAGCGCTCCGACGAGGTTCCCGAACCATGCCGCGCACCACACGGCAATCATGCTGCCCACTCCTGTCCGTCTGGTTAGGACGGCGAGCGGCATGTACATCGCGGTACCCGTAAAAAGTTCGGAGCCTGCAAAAACCACGATGGTCAAAGCGGACGAAAACACAATGCCCATGACAAGATGTGACCACGCCGGATCCACATGAGGAGCGACGGTGAACATCAAAACGTCACCGAAGCCGATGTACGCTCCCGCCATTGCCGCTCCGACGAGGAACGCCAAGAGACGTTTCTTGACGAGAAGCGCCTTGTGCGCGCCGGCCTCTGCGAAATTGCCGATTGAGTCTTCGTACATGGCACTACCTCGACTAGATTGAGTTTGGCCTCAGGGTAGTCGATCGAGCGAACGAGGATAACCACACGTTGGTGTAGGTACCGGGATCCAACTGTTAGACAAGCTTTCGGGGATGGGACTTACGCAAGCCGACCAATAGTGCGGTGGCAATAATGACCGTGCTGACGATTGCACCATATTGCCGCATGGTGACGCTGTCGAAACCCTCGACGTTGGCAAGCAGGTAGCTCACGCTCGTCAGGACCAGGCAAACGACGCCGACGTAGACGACTCCTGCCTTGTCAAACAGCTTGGCTGCGAGGATGAGAACTGGAACGTAGAGGACGCTGATAAACGGTTCGAATGGGCCGACGACGTCGAGCAGGAAAATTGCCGACAAACCGAGGGGAACTAGGAACAGCCCTACATTACCCAAGTGGCTGCTTGTTGACATGTCACGAACTCCTCGATGTGGATATCTCGATCTTCCGATTGCCTTCCGTCGAGGAAGGCCGGCGAAAATTTGGTTCGGATAGCATCGTAACCGTCGAAGAACCCGTCGGCTTCCTATTCGTTGGTATGGTTACGGCGTCTGCGAGGTCGTAGTAGATTGTGGTCGTCGCTTGCCCTTAGCGAAACGGAGGAACGCTTACCGTTTCTGGCGCTGCTTCCAGCCGCCGCCAGGGGTGCCCAGTTCGCTTGGGAAGGCGATCGGACGGCACCATCTCGCACCGATAGGGCCGTCCGTTTCCCGTTGCTGGACTAGCAAAGATCGTTCGTGGGACACTGGGCTTCCTACTCCATCGCCCGGCGCGCTACCCCATCCACACCTAGACCTTCGTATGGTTGGCAACCTTTGTTATCTGATTAAATGCTCCGCGATCGATACCGAGCCCTGCCACTTCGGCGCGGTGGCAGTTGGCCGCCACAGACCGGCTTTTGTCGGTCAATCTATCTCACATGCGGAACGGAAATGGACAATGTCGCAACAAGTGGCTCGCCAGCGCGCCGATCAGGAAGAGACCAAGACCGTGTTCGGCCACGCCATGCTCTCTCTAACGCGACAGTTCGGCCTGCAATACTTCGTCGTTGCGAAATTTCCTGAGGCCGATAGGACAGGGCTTAACGAGAATATGATCGTGACTAATTGGCCCAGGGAGCTCCTGGCCAGATACGAGCATACAGACATGTTCAGACGAAGCCGGATTATAAACGGCTTAAAAAATTCGATCCTTCCGGTTTGCTCCGAAACCCTGCTGTTCGCCCGCGCCAAAGCAGATGGCCTTGGAGCCGAGCTTCTCGGCCTTTTCTACGACATCGGCTTCAGCAACACGCTCGGCCTCTCGATACACGACGCCGCACGACACCAGTACCTGATCATGTTTTCAGGGGAACGAAAAATCGTAGACGACGAAGAGATCGGATTGCTGATTTTGGACGCGATGCGAGCGTTGGACCACTTCGGTAAGGCCGAATTCCCAACCGTCGGTCTCACTGACCGCGAAGTGACCTGTTTACGATGGTCCGCCGCCGGCAAAAGCAGCGAGGAGATCGCCATCATACTGGATATCAGTCCCCACACAGTCAATTCCCACCTCAAGTCCGCAATGCGACGGCTGGAGACGGTCAACAGGATCCAGGCGGTCGCCAAGGCAAGCAGACTGCGCCTAATCTAGTCGCTCCAGGATGCTCCATCTCATGTGAACAGTGGGCTATTCTGATTTCCTTGTGGAATAGCCAACTGTGCTGAGCCTATTCGTTAGTATGGTTCAATAGGTGGCTGGTTTCGAATAGCATACCTACCACACACCGTCTCTCGTCTGGACGAAGAACGTCCGGGTCGGCTGAGCCGGAGGCGCGAACGCGCGACCTCATTCTGAGATTTTCGGAGGTGCCACATGACGTTCCAACAACACGAGCTCTCGCCCAGATCTATCGAGACGCCGCTGACGGACGAGGTCAGCCGTTTGAGAGTGCTCATCATCGAAGACGATGTTGAAGCGGCCGCCTATCTCAAGAAGGGCTTTAGGGAAGCGGGTATGGTCGTCCACTATGCTGGCGACGGCGAGGCCGGCCTTCTGCTCGCGACCGAGAACAGCTATGATGTTCTAGTCGTCGACCGCATGCTGCCGCGCCGCGATGGAATTTCTGCAATAGTCGAGCTCCGCCGCAGGGGAATTCAGACCCCGGTTCTCATTCTTTCGGCCCTTGGGCAGGTTGACGACCGTGTGACCGGACTACGTGCGGGCGGCGATGACTATCTGCCCAAACCGTATGCCTTCAACGAATTGCTAGCGCGCGTCGAAGTACTCGGCCGCCGCAAGGGAACTCAGGATCAGGACGTGGTCTACCGTATCGGCGACCTCGAGCTCGACCGCCTCGCACACGAAGTGCGCCGTGGTGGCAAGGCAATACCGTTGCCGCCGCGCGAGTTCCGCCTGCTCGAGTATCTTATCAAGAATGCGGGCCACGTTGTGACCCGCACGATGTTGCTCGAAAACGTCTGGGACTATCACTTCGATCCGCAGACGAATGTGATTGACGTCCAGGTCTCTCGACTTCGCGCCAAAATCGAAAGCGAATTCAGTATTCCGCTGATCAGGACAGTGCGCGGGGCGGGCTACATTATCAAACGATGACGCCAAGAATGCGGGTCGGCCAATGGACGAAAATGGTCGATCACGCAATTCTGTTCGTTTTGGAGTCTTGTGTTCAGGATTACCTCAAGCGGGTTTAGCAGGCCTACGGACACCTCTCAGGCAGCAGGTGGCCTAGATTACGATAGTCTGTAGGCGAGGGTGTTTTCTAGCGTCTAGAAGCCCGAGGCAGCCTCATCAGCCAGTTCCGCTGCTCTAACCAGATCTGCGAGTGTTCTGACATTCATCTTTTTCATTACACTGCCGCGATGAAGTTTCACGGTGATCTCGGATATGCCCAGTTCATGAGCTATCTTCTTGTTCATCATGCCAGTTATCACCCAGTCCATCACTTCCTTTTCGCGTTGGGACAGCGTGGAAAGCCGGGAGACGATTTCGGTACGGGTCACCTTCTGACGGCTCTTTACCCGGTCGTACTCGATGGCTGCCAATACGGCATCGAGTATCTCCTGTTCCTTGAACGGCTTGGCTAGAAAGTCAGTCGCGCCAGCCTTCATAGCGCGCACGCTCATTGCGATATCACCGTGCCCCGTCATAAAGACAACAGGCATCGTGCAGCCCAGCCGCGTCAGGTTAGCGTGAAAGTCCAGACCATTGATGCCCGGAAGTCTGACATCGAGGAGGATGCATCCTGGTCTACGGAAGTCGTCGATGGCGAGAAAGTCCGCTGGACTTTCAAAAGCGGCAACATCCATTCGCATCGAAGCAAAGAGGTTCTCGAGGGATTCGCGTATGGACGCGTCGTCATCGACGATGAAAACCATCGGCACTTCAGCTCGTTCGAAGTCGCTCTCCATTTTGCTACCCTCGGCAACACTAGCTTTCCGCATGATGGGTGAATTGTTGTCGGGAAGGATAAGAGATCGTCCAAGCGAGCGGACCTATACATTGGTGTAGGGATATTGGCGAGATCATCGCACTTCGTGAGACCATACCACGTCGCGGTCATTCGCGGCGGCGTCAAAAACGGTTCTCTCCATGCGACCAAAATCCGCTTCTGGATCTAGTCCTGTAATTGCGCAACGCCGAATTCGAAGAAGCACAGCCCTTGGAATAAGATGTCCAGTGTCAGAAGGCATCCCAATAGCCAAAGGCCTAAGCCCGGCCACGTCGAGAGAACGAGGAGACCCACGAGGATGGTTGCGACGCCGCCTGCCGCTATCCAACCTGATCGCCTGTCGGTCCGGTCGCGAATGCCGATTGCCACCCTGGTTATACCCGCATCAATCAGCAAAGAGCCGGTGATAAGAGAAATGCAAAAGTCAGAGAAGACAGGATCGTAGAGTATGACGAGACTTGCAGCGGCGTAAAAAGCGCCGCCGATGAGGTTTAACGTGCCGCGCTTCCACCCGATCTGCGCGATCGCATGGATAATCTGCATGGCGGCCGCGACCAGCATCATCGCAGCGATAACGGCAATTGACGCCAGTGGCGCGAACAGGTTCGGACCTGCCAGAAAACCCGCGATCATTGTTCCCGCGCCGAGGGCGTCAAACCACCCGCCGCTCGCTTTGACGGTGTTCCCGCAATGCATCGCGTGCGTTTGACCAGCGCCAGTAGACATGTCGGCGTTTATTGCCTGACAACGAATGCGTATGGATGCGTGAAGATACCCCGGCTCATGAAAGCCGACAAAGTCATCGCAGGCGCGATGCAACGGGCTCACGTCTATTTATCTGGTCGAAGTGTAAGCGCGGAAATCCCCGCGGCGATGTTAAAGCCTTCCTCTCCCTCGATAGAGAGGGGCTGAAGGCTCACGGTTCCATTGTCTCCACCGACGAGCACCTTTGCACCGACACCAAGCCCAAGCGCCGCATCAGCGCTCACACCCGTGTAAGTTCCTGCCAGAGCGTCTTTGCGGTGCGGGGCGGGCGCAAAGACGAGCCAGACCAGCTTTGCTTTTTGAATTTCACCGATGTCGAGGCCGAATTCCGTGATTTTTCCCTGGTACTTTTCACTTTCGCCGCCGCCCGTCGGAACGAAAGAGCAGCTGACTTCGCGCTGAGATCCGACGATCAGGCCAAGGCCCGCGGAGACATCGCAATCCAGCCGACCAGCTTCGGTATGCGGAGCGGCGAGGGCAGTGACGGCACCGACAATGTTGCAGGACACCGCAACTGCAGATGAAATGAGCAAATAACGCATTGTAAACCTTCCAGCTATTGGATACTTCGAATGTGACGAATGTCATTAGCAGCATGCTCGGCATGCGGTGGCAAATTCACGTCATCGGGGGCAACTCGTGCGCCCGCGAACGGCTTCAGCCGACGAAGGCGCACGTTCCTCGCGTACGGATCAGCTACGCCTAGCGGAGCCAGAACGTGATACTTCCGTCGGCTGCCTGCTGCGCGTTCACAACGTCCTTGAGGTCGATGCCTTTTGATTTGAGCCGTGTAGCCAGGGGCTTGTTGGCTTCGATCGCCGCCTGGATGTTCTGCACGCCGGATTCCGTGCGCGGAATGTTGGCGTCGTGCGCGTCTGGGGTGACCTTCTGGTTCTGGTAGTCGTTGAGATACTTGACGTCGAAGCCCTGGTCGTACGTTGCCAGCGTCTTCTCAAGTTCAGGTCCCCAATTCATCGTCACGTCGTCGGCGCGGCTTATGCCTGCGAATGAAAGAGTGGCGACGATGGCGGCCGAGAAAGCCAAGTTCGAAACGCGTTTCATTGCACTTTCCTCCGGGAGTTCAGCGCTGCGGCGCGGCGCAACGTATTTGCAGGACAACCGCTGTTTCGCGGTCGATCTAACGTACGTCGCCATTAGCAAGGTCGAAATCATACTCTGGTTTCCAATACCTAGACCTTGGTGTGGTCTACAGGTAGCGGACAACGCCGTGAGGGCCGAAGGGTCATCTGATTGGACTAACGAGAGGAAGTTGCGAGCTCCCGCTGAGCAGGCGGCGACGGATACCTAAGTACAGCATCGCCCTCCCATAGGTATGATAGCGATCCGCCGGTAAGGTTGGGTATGTTGGGGACGGTCGCCCAACGCAAGGATATGGGCGAGCCTTGTCGGCTCATCCAGGATGAAACCGGGGTATCCCGGTATTCGGTTCGTGAGCAGATCGGGTGTCCCCAGCAGTCCCCTTGCGCTTTCCTGGAAAGGACAATTCCATGTTCGCCCGCCAAAACGAAACCCAAATGCTACGGTCGCGAAGACGCGATGCCGTGGTTATAGCCGATGCCGGTCACTGGACGCTCCCGTTCGGATTCAGTCTTCTTGTGGCGTTGTTTTCGGTAGTTGCCGTCATGCCACTGCGGGCCGCAGATTTCGAATGCCCGCGTCTTGCCAAACTGACAGCTACTCGTGTCGAAGCCGACGTTGATGCTCTCCTTCCCAAGGGCGCTCTCGATGAGCCAAGCGTTTTGTTGTCCGCGGCCACCCTTCTACGCGAGCACGGCTTCACGACCGGAAATGCAATCAATCATTTGGTTGGTCTCTACTGCCCCATCGTCGCGGCCGAGGACCACCTCTCCGCAGCCGAAAAAAGCCTTCGAATTCGGCAGTTCGCCAAACAGGCAACAGCCACCGTGCTCCAGGACAGCGGGATCGACAAAATTGTGTACGACATAGAGGTCAGTCCGGACGTCGCCGAGCAAGCGAAGGACCGCGCCGAGGCAGCAGGGCTATCAGTGGAGGGATGGATTTCGAACTTGGTGAAAGATGGTGTCCGGCCTTAGTTGCACTTTGATGTTTGGCCAGGTCGCCTGTCATATCGATCGAGCAGCCCCGTCCTCTTCGTACAGGGCGTCTCAGGGTCGCGCGGGGGAGCCGCCTGAGTTTGAAGCGCAATCTGGTGGTTAAATTTCGTACGGCCACCGCTGATACAACACCGGTCAGAGCACCCTTCTCAAGCAAAATGCAGGAGCGCTCCGCATGCCACTGGTTCTGCTCGCTTACCTCGGCGGTATACTGACTGTCGCAAGTCCCTGCATACTCCCCGTCTTGCCATTCGCCTTCGCAAGGGCGGGACAACCGTTTTTGCGTAGTCGGTTCCTATGCTGACAGGAATGGCGGGCTCGTTCGCGGCAGTGGCAACGTTGGCCTCCGTGGGAGGCGGTTGGATCGTCCAGGCGAACGTCTAAGCAAGATACTTTGCCATGATATCGACGCGGAGGGGAGAGGATCCGTTTCTGATGACAGACTGTATCAGCTGGTCCGGCAATCGGGAGACGCGCCATTCCGCCTGTTCAAAATCCGGTTTCTGAGCCACGGTGTGCAGGCGTTCGCCTTTACCTTTGGCTGAACCCGATACGCTATCGTCAGTTGGCAAAGTAAATCAGTGCAAACGGCAGGCTCGTAACTTGCTAAGCGCGCGGCGACGCATCATGGGTCCGGTCCGTCATGCGGACCAGTTGCGCAACCGACCGGACCTCCAGCTTCCGCATCACGTTCCCGCGGTGGAGTTTCACCGTCACCTCACTGATGCCAAGGTTGAAAGCGATCTGCTTGTTCATGAGACCTTGCGCGACCGCGTCCATCACCTCGCGCTCTCTTGGCGTCAACAGCTCGACGCGCGCGGCTAGGGCTTTGTGATGTTGCAAATCGTGCCGACGCGCGGCGTCGCGCCCTATCGCCGCCATGACCGCGTCAATGATTTCCTGGTCGCGAAAAGGTTTCGCCAGGAAGTCCACTGCTCCGGATTTCATGGCGCGAACACTCATCGAAATGTCGCCAAATCCAGTCATGAAAACCACGGGTAAGACGCTGCCATTCCTCTCGAGTTGCGCCTTGAATTCGATGCCGTTGATACCCGGTAACCTGACGTCCAGCACGATGCAACCCGGCCGGGTCAGATCAGATCGTCTGAGGAATTCATCAGGACTGTCGAAGGCGCTCACCTCGTAACTGATAGACCGGAAAAGGTCGGTCAAGGACTCCCTCATAGAGACGTCATCGTCGACGATGTTCACCAGCGGACTGCTTGTCACTTCTCTGGTCTCACGCATCTTCCATCCCCATTGCATTCAGCAAGATACTGACACTAGCGGGTAAAGCAGCGGACTGGACCTATACCATGGTGTAGATATGTGATGCAGTTGGTGAGATGGATGTTCCCGCAGAAAGGAGGCCGCCTTCGGGTGACAGAAGGCGGCCTCTTGCGGACTGCTATCCTTGGCATCCGGGAGGGGGAGCAGCCGGATGCGGTTAGCGGTGGCCGCTACCAGCCTCGTCGTGGGAGGATCGATCGAGGTTGGGAATGACGATATCGAGAAGAGTACTAAGTGGTAACTGTACTTAGGTATGGCGCACCAGCTTTTGCGACTGGCCGTTCGATCCAGTTGCCTTTTGTGTATTTTGGCGCTCTGCGCAGCCTGATGTTGCGAATCCGCCCTAGCGATCTGTTTTCCGTGGCTCGTCTCAAAAGACGTCAGTTCCGTTCGGGCGGGACAGCGAACGCGGTGACGCCTGGCTTCCTGACACCTTTTCAAACCTGAAAATCGACTCCACGGGGCGTCAAGCGAAACGCATCGTCGGTGCTTTGTGGACGGCAATACCACCAATGCCATGGCTATACCTCCGTATGATTCTAGTCTCGAGACCTATGGGATATTGTCAGGCCCACAGCGACATAAGCTGAGGAGCCCTCGTGCCTGCGGGTCGAGATCAATGAGCTTGAAACAGAGGAAGACGTCATGAAGAGAGTAGCGAAACTGGCATTCGTGTCGTGCATTGTGGCTCTTACAAGCGCAGCTGCAGGACACTGTGGTGGACTGTTTGAGAACGGTAGCCCGGAATTGGAACAGACCCTACGATCTTTCGATGGGCGGTTTGATGTTCAACCCTACTACAACTGGGGTGGTGCCTTCCCGGGAGACGGTCCGCAGTCGGTGGAGGAGCGCACGCCAAGCGCTATCGTGCATATCCAAGAAGCAATCCTCGCCAACCGGACACTGGCTGATAGACTTGAACAACACGGCGTTCAGATCAGAAATGTGATCAATGCCGAGCAAGCTGCGGACGGAAGCATCACGTTCTATACCGACTAGGCGAACCAGCCTCGGCTGACCTACGATAGCGCGTGCTAGTCGAGTTCTGGATCAAATTTCAGTACCAGCAGCTTCGGTCGACACCTGCGCCAAGGTGTGTATTTTCGCCGCCGCCTTCGCGACGAGATCATGAAATTGCACTTTGGCCTCCAAGTCGAGCTGCAATACGGCGTTTACGTCGTCGCAGGTGTCACAGACGCAGGCAACCATCGATAGGGGGCAGCTTCCTCCGGGGAAGCGCCTCCCGTTGCCAGTATAGGCCACGCGGCCCCAGCGTTCCGAAAACATCATCTCTTCACGCTCCAAATGCAGGATATTCCGGCTTCGGCCGGTTACGATTCCAGCCTTTCCGTAGGAGAACCAGTGATAGTGCAACTTCCGCAAAATGTACTTCCCGTGTTGATTTGCACTGAGAGGTGACCCGGGATTGCGGGAAATTATCATCGAGAATTGACCCATGTTTCAATCGTCCCCTGCGTGTTCTCAGCGAGGGGTCTGGAGTGATTGACATGGCGTTATTAAGCGTGATCCGACGCTGGCATTTTCGAGACCATCTATCGATCCGGGAGATTTGCCGCAGGACCGGCCTCGGTTGGCATTGAACCTCCCTGATTTGGTGAACCCTCGCGGGCGGACAAACAGCGGAGAAAATTTTTCTCCGCTGTGCATTCAACGCCCAAGTCGAGCCGACACACCTCAACAGTCGCTACTCGGTCGAAGCCGAGGAAGTCCATGGTGAAGCATGCCGACCTGTTGGTCCCCGCTTATAGAACCACAGCAGGTGTTTTAAGGTTCCTCGGCAAGGTTAGACTAGCGCCAAAACTGAAATCCCGAGAACGGGGAGCGACAGCCTTCTCTAACGTCCGGGCCCAGTTCATTGCACGCAACAGCGCTGCGGAGGACCTCGATCACGTGTCCCAAGCCAGAGATGCCAGCACTCTCCGTCTCCGGGAGGCGAGATGGCTCACGAGCGTGCGCGACGGACCAATGGGCAGAATCTAGTCTTACGATGAGCAGTAATCCTAAGGCTCCCATTGGCCTCATCTCGACCTACACCGAGACATCGAGGCTGCGGGGGTGGTGCTGTGTTCGTGTAACGGAGATACCGACGATCTGATCATGGATGGGCAGGTTTAAAAGACGCTGGCGGTAACTAGGCGGTGTCCTCGATCGCTACTGGTCACCAGGGGGTGCTGCTAACGAAGCGGATTGGAGTCGGTCGTTTGTCGAAGAAATTCTCGTCCAGCGCGGCCTTTGCCTCTACCGCCCGGCTAGGCAATTTCGTACAGGAAATCACAGACGAGGTCGGCTATAACGCTGGCCTGGGTGTCGCTTAGATATGCAGCGGTTTCGGCTGCGACCGAACCCATATCCCCACGGTCAACCGCAATGAGATCAAGAATTCGGGCAAACTTGAAGGCAAGCTCAGCATCGTCGGCGAACTCATCTATCGTGACAGCCAGAAGGCTCTCTGTCGCATCCACCAGGCGGACCTGGATAGTTTCGGGCGACGTCGATAGCGCTCTTACGGCCTCGAAAAGGTTTGCACGGGCTTCCGATACAGAGGACGCCAGGAAGCGTCGAGAGGCGCTCGAAGAAAGCACACTCGCTGACGTAACGCCGCGTCTTCGCGCCTCTGGACATGAGCGTATCCATCTAACGGTTTTGCGGTGAGGGTTTAAGAACTCGGGAGTTCCCCGCGTTATTGGAAAAGCCACAATCGAGCACGCTGAGCTCACCCCAGCCGGATTTATTTACAGCGTGTTGGGGCGTTTCGCGGAGCTAGGTCTCCTGTAATCGGCTCCTTTGCCGCCTGATCCGCTGGACGTCGAACGGTTCAATGAACGGTGGAAGTCCACGGCGTGCTGGGCGCTGATCCGGGAGCGCTCGGAACGCCAGCTCCGATACCACACACATGCTTCTCCCAGATTGTAAGGGTGCGAATCTTATCGTCCATTTCAATTAGTTCTGGCGGCGTATCCTGGGCAAGACGATATGTCAGGCAGTCAGTGTGCCCGAGGATATTGCCTATCGATTCCAACGAGAGATGGAGAGGGGGGGCTCCCAGAAGCATCCTGCCGCAGAACCGAATGTTCTTTATTCTGGCGTTATCGTCTCGAGGTATTTGCAGCCGTTGCCTGAACTGACAACAAAGCGGATGTAGAGTTGTAACGCGTCTATCGTGGTCTTGGAAAATCCACTCGCAGTCATGTGTCCTGCGAAGCGAAAATGCCTTACGTATGAGCGCCAAAGCAATCGGTGCCAAAGGCAACACGTGTGACGGACGGACTTGCCAAAGCTTTCGTTCAAAATTGACAGCAGTTACCCTTATCTCGGCAATCTCGCGAGTATGTTGCAGCGTCACAATGTTGAGGCGCACCATGCATGCAAATCGAGCCATCTCGGCTGTACTCTCTGCGTCAGGGTCAAATGCGTGCCAGGCCGACCGCATGAAGTCGTTCCATCTGTCGATTGAATGAGCCATGCTAGAATCCTTTCAGTTAGGGGTGCATTGCATTCTCAGTGTTTTGACGAAATCCTCTCCAATACGTCCGCCTTGCGAAGTGTGTCCGGGAACCGAAGTGGAATAGCGCGCTTTCGTTCTCGGTTCGACGTTCTGCAAATTGCCGACGCTCAGGAACCCCGCCTCGCTGGAGGCCGCCTTGATTGGGGCCGGCCAGATGGCAAGAAGCGGATGTTTGTTGCATCTCAATGCCGCTCGGAAAACGGTGTTCTTCCTGATTGGCTGCTGTTGATGCAAAGTGGAGGCGAAAGGGTGCCGGATGAGCGGCACTTTTGGCTGCACTATCTTTCTTACCAGTTCGTCCACTGCGCCCTGGGCCGATAGCTCGATTGCGCCTACGCCGCTGGATCTCCTGTGCCTCACGTCCATATCGACACTCCTAATTCAATCGGTGTCCATACCGTTCTTTTGACACGTCGACTTGGCATTGGCTCTTGGCCTTTCACCAATGGTGCGGAAAACGAGGAAGCTCGAACAATTGGTCAGAGTACGAGAGGCCAACGATCGACATAAAGGCTATCTCGAAAGCCTCCAGCGCTACTTTTGACCTTTGGAATATCCAGTCTTCCGACCGCATAAACTTTTCTTTGCGGATCATTTCATGCTGATTTGTGCGATGCATCACCGCTTCGACATCCTCCAATCTGACCCCGGCCTCCACCATGATCCAGGCCGCCGCCGCCGGGATGTCGTAAGCGGGGCGCTTGAGTATTGCCGATGGTGCGATACCGGCACGTCGAAATGTCCTGGTTATAACTGCGTGGTCCATGGGGGCCTGCCTGTCGAAGCACCCCGGGAAAAGAAACTCACCGTCCCTCGGTTTCCGGAAAGAGTGCGCTTGTCGAACGAGTGCGAGTGCCAGCCTCGGCATCGGCAGTTGGTAGGAGCGCTTGCCGTCCCACTTGGGGACCCGCCAGATCGCCTGACTGAATTCTACGTCGTCCAACCGCATGCGAAGTATGTATCGAGGAGGACGCGCAGTCACAAATGCGAGCAGTATCGCGCATGCCTCACGCGAAATCGGGGTACCGCCAGGACTACGGGTGAAGGTGGTCCAAACTGTGAGTGCTATTCGACGATGGGGCGATAAAGGATGCGGGAGCTCCGACATGATGTACCTCGTTCTCACTATTGGTCGAAGAAGTGCGCGGGGCGGTCGCCAAACGAAGCCGCCCTCGCGTACCATCAGTAGTCATCGCTCGCGAGGTACAGGCGCGACAGACGTCGATTTCCGCACTCGAGCGTTACTCCAATCGACCAGATCGGAAAGTCGGTACCTGACGCAGCTGCCAAGCTTGAGGAAGAGAGGTCCTCCCCCCGTACCTCTGAGCTTGTTCAGATGCGAGGTAGAGAGCTGGCACAAGGCTGCTGCCTCCGGCGTCTTCAGGTAGTGCAATGTGTTCTCCATGATTGGCTCCATATCGTTGCGGTTAACGAACGATACAAAGCTGTCACAACCTGGTGAACTCGTCATGGTACAACTGCTTAATTAAAAAGAATCCACTTTACCCCTCTCTTTGAACCTTTGCGCAAGCCAGGGATACACAGGTCGCCGGCGTCGAGGTTGGAACTCGAATACTTCCCACACGATCGCGGAGAATCTTATCACCGGGGTCCGTCTCTTGCCGGGCTCCTTTCCTGTGACGTCACGCCAGACAGAGAGCATCTTTCGCACGAAGAGGCGTTCGAAGGATTGACGGTTTCCGCCTTTGTCGCGAAGAAGCCTTCGTTGGCCATTCAGAAATTTACTAATGGCATGTGAAGTGTCATTAACGGATTTGACTACATCCCTTAGCTCTTCGCGCTGTCTTTCACTTCCTGCCACGTCACTCCCACTGGCCGCGATAATTCGGGTGTCAGCCTCGAGTTGCCGAGCTAACAAACGCAGGCTCTTGATCGAGGCCTGACGCACTTCGAGTCGTTCACGGGCGTTGGCCCGGTCGCTGGACGTTCGGTGCATTGACTCCCATAGAAGGCAAGCGCAGTCGACCGCATCAATGATGCGCTGACTGCATTCCACAGGGTCAAGTACCAGGCCATCGGTCTCTCGCGCAACGGCAATGGCCTCCGTCAAGTCGGGAGTGCCTTGTTGCAGTTTCCGAAGATAGCTGAAAAGCTCTCCGGTCATCCTCTCGGCGAGAATGGGAAGATAGCGTTCCGAGGAGCCAAAGTTGCGCTGTGCCGGATTCATTGTGCAAATCCTTCACCGTCGCTGTCAGTCTGTCGTGACCCGATCGCGCCACTAATGCGCCCCGCGGACTTCTCAAGGACCTTCCGCGCAGGGCTCTCTCCGATGTGCGCGTATCTTTGGGTCGTTCTCGCCTGCGTGTGTCCCAGCAGATTGCCGACGATCGCGAGTGACGATCCGCCGGTTATGATCGCGACGCTGGCGAACGAGTGCCGGAGGTCGTGCAAGCGAACCCCGGCCAGACCCGCGAGTTTTCGAACCGCAACCCACTGCTTTCTCACGTCTGACATAGGTCGCGTGGGGTCAGAATCCTGCGGGAAAATGTATTCGCTGAACTTCGGCATTCGCCTGAAAATCTCCATAGCCGCTTCGGGAATTAAAATCGGACGAAATCCTGTTTTGGTGTGCTTCATGAGAAAGCACAGTTCGAAGTCGACATCGGTCCACTTCGCGTCGAGGTTCTCCGACATCCTCGTACCCATCAAGGCTATCGATCGGATGGCGTCGGCGGCAGTGGCGCTTATCACGTAATGTGGGCGGTTCGTCGCGAGATGTTTTGATTTCTTTCCCGGCTTCACCGGTCGAGGCATATAGGGAATTCCTGTTGTCTCCGCTATCCTGATGGCGTCTCCAAGGCGCATCATCTCGTCGTCGCTCAAGAACCGCTGCCTCGGGAACTCCTCGAACTGCTTGACCCACTGAGCAGGGTTCACACCGCGCTTGATGTACCCGGCGTCGGCAGCGTGACCATACAAACTGCTGATGAATTGGATACAGCGGTTCGCAACCGTAGGCCTGGTGCGCCCAAGTGTCTTGTGAAGCGCTACTACGTCACCGTGGCTAATCGCAGACAGTTTCCGATCGCCGAATGCGGGGCCGACGTGGCAACGCAACGTTGAGCGATACGTGGAAATTGTCGACCGTTTCGGCCGCGCGTGCAAAGGCTGCAGTTTTGCGAATTCCTCTCTCTCTGTAAGCCACGCATCGGCAAAATCCGCCAGCGTCGGCATATCTTTGAGTTCGGACCGCTCGGCTGAGGGATTCCGCCCGTTCAGCTTGTTGCGGGCCTGGTCCTTTGCCAATGCCCGCGCCTCCTTGGGTGTGATCTCTCCGTGCCGACCGAGCGGCACACGTCTGACCTTGGATTTACGGCCGATCCCGTCGCGATACTCATACGCGTAAGCCACTCCACTGACGATGCGTTTCGCTTGGAAGCCTCTCAGTTCGGTGTCGCGGATTACCGTTCCGACTTTGCTTTGCTTCAACTCCTCAACGGACGCCATAGAAATCGTGGGCATGCCACTTTCCTCCTGCAAAAGCCGCCAGTGCTGAATCGGCACCGGATCGTCACTCTCGTGGAAAGAGAGAGATGCCCGGGGAAAGCGCCGGCACGTTGTTCGTGCGACGCTTATATATAAGGAGGCGTTAATGTGCAAGTGAAAACAATGCCATAACAAGCCAGTGTCACTGTAGGTAATAGTGTAGAACTGCGGAGCAAGGTACGCCTCTAAGGTTCATACCCTTCAAACGGAAGGCTCATAACCTGAAGGCCGCAGGTTCAAATCCTGCCCCCGCAACCAACATCTCAAACAAACAATCCGCTCAACCAAAATAACCCGCTCTGGCGGGCTTTTGGCGTTTCTATCACACGCTGAAGTGCCGCCCGCACACCACGCCGCTCTCGCCTTCCAGGTGAATTTCCGCCTCGAACATGCCGCCACCATAATTGGCGCCAACGTTGAAGTTGGCCTGATCCGGTGTCTGCCGGTCAGGGGATGAATGTGGACGTCGAGTGTTGTAGAAGGGCAGATATCGGCTGATACCGACGCGGGCCTCGGACGCTGTCTTGTAGGCATGGAGGTAGACTTCCTCGTATTTGATTGAACGCCAGAGCCGTTCGACGAACACGTTGTCCCGCCACGAAGCTTCCCCTGGCGTACGACCGACAATTTGTGCGAGCGGCCGATCATTTCTTTCCGCCCAGCAATCCCGCCTTGCCGAGCGCTCCGCTAGAAAATCGTTCTCCAGCGTCATCTCGCCGATCTTGGCGTGCAGTGTTTTGAGATCGACGGCCGGACCCGCCGGTTCCGCCTTCGCTTCACTACCGAAAACGCCTCTCGCTCCCTCAAGGCGCTGGTCTTTCCACCGTTTGATCTGGTTGGCGTGCACATCCCAAGCCTTCCGAGCCAGAACTTTATCCCACTCAGCATCAGGATAAACCTGTCATTCTCGACGAAGTTCAGCGGCTGCCGGATTTGTTCCAGAACCTAAGAAGTCTGATCGACAAAAGCCGCCGTGCAGGTCGTCGGAGCGGGCAGTTCCTGCTGCTTGGCTCCGCCTCGATCGATCACCTGAAACAATCTGGCGAAACGCTCGCAGGCCGTATCGGTTCACGAAGTCAACGCATAGGCCCTTGACGGATAGTGGTGATTCCGGGGGGGGCGTCTGAGACCTATCGTGACGTCAGCACATCGCGCTCGGCGGTTAGCTGGCGGTGGAGGATGTTGAGTGCGGCATGTTTGGTTTCTTTGATGTTCGGAGACGCCATCTCCAAGTCCAGTTTTTTAAGTTGCAACGCGATTTCCGCAGATCTTGTTTCATTGCCCTCTGACGGTTTGAATTCGATCATGTTGATGTCCCTTGAGGGAACACCAGCCGCTCCTTTTGGCGCAATAGCAAGCGGTAAGTGCGAGTTTCATGAGATCAGGAACAAGCCAACATAGCCGGTGTCCAACCATTGCTATGGATATTTGCGTGGTTCGCGACGTTCAGCGCGCCACGCAGATGCGCTCCACCTATGGATGCTCAAAAGATAATCAAAATTAAATTCGCTTACGAAACAGTCAATCGTATTGACAAATATCGAAGGTGAATGAGATGGTCCAACTCATACGAAATACGCATGTAGGGGATCATGGAAACCAGGGACCTTCAAACGTTTCTCGCGGTAGCGGCGAGCGGAAGCATTACCAAGGCTGCAGAGGCGCTTGGTCGTTCTCAGCCGTCCGTGACACGTACGATGCAGGACCTTGAGGCAGAACTCGGCTTCGAACTGCTGCATCGCGTAGGAAGGCGGGTGCAACTATCCGAGGAAGGAGTCGCGTTCGAAGAAGAAGCGCGTCGGCTGTTGATGTCTTTTACCGAACTAGCTGCGCGGGCGAAGGTAATTGCCGCCGGCAAGGGGCGCATCCTTCAAATCGCCACCACTTCTGCTATCGGAACTGGCCTAATCCCAAAGGCTATGGCCGAGCTGGACCATACCGGATTGCCGCATGAAACCCATGTCGGCCAGTTCCTGGCGTCGATCGTTGCACAGGAAGTCCGCAGCGGCCGTGCTGACATCGGTTTCAGCAGTCTCCCGCTCGACATTCCCGGCCTTGATGTCCTGCGCCTCTATTCAGCCCCAACTGTGATTGCGCTTCGTGAGGATGACCCCCTTGCAGTGCTCGATGTCGTGCCTCTGGCAGCCTTCGCAGGCCGACGCCTCTCGACAATGCTCAACCCATTGCGGTTTCAGATGCATGTCGCCAAGGCGCTTGCGGCTCAGGGGATCGAAACCGGCGAAATAATCCGCACGAACGTTTCCTACGGAGCACTGCAATTCGTACGGCAGGTCAAAGGTGTGATGGCGATCATCGACCCAGTGACCTCCTACGGCGTCAGCATGCCTGACGTCGTTATTCGCCCGATCGATGTGGAAGTCCCGTTCTACTGGGGCGTCCTTGCTGCCACAAACAGACCAATTCGCCCCGCTGCTCAGGCGATGGTGGATGCTGTGGAAGCTGTCGCAGAACAGTCGATCGTGGGTTTCAAGAAGCTTGATCCGGCTACCGCAGGTCAGTTGGTGACCGGCCGGCCTTCGGGCCCAGATGACGGAAATGACCTTTGATGCATACAGCCAATCACTCCACGCCGATCGGCCTTGCCGCGCTCGAAGCACAGCTTGCGCAGGATCTCGACTTCCTCGAAATGCCATCAAAACCCTGGGTGCCCGCACAAACGCATGACGACGCGCCCGTCCGCGACGTTGTCGTGATCGGTGCGGGTATGTGCGGGCTGGCCGCGACTGCAAAACTTATCCTGACAGGTATCACGAACGTCGTCACCTACGACGCAGCGCCCGAGGGCAAGGAGGGGCCTTGGGTCACTTTCGCACGCATGCAGACGCTGCGTTCGCCGAAAGGCCTGACGGGGCCATCGCTCGGTCTTCCGCAACTGACCTTCCGCGCCTGGTTTACGGCGCAATGGGGTATCGAAGCCTGGCAGTCGCTGGACAAGATCCCCAAGGACCAATGGATGGATTACCTGATCTGGTACCGCAAGGTGCTCGGTCTGCCCGTGCGCAACAATGTGCGGATGAAGGCGATTTCATTCGTCGATGATCTCATCGCCATCGACATCGACGGGGCTGAGAGCGGCAGGGTGCTGACACGCCGCCTCGTGCTCGCCACTGGCCGGTCGGGTCTCGGCGGCCTCGCCGTTCCCGAATTCCTCGAAGGCATCGATCGCAAATACTGGGCGCACTCCGCCGACGATATCGATTTCGGTAGCCTCAAGGGAAAGCGCGTTGCCGTGATCGGCGCAGGCGCCTCTTCGATGGACAATGCCGCAACCGCTCTTGAGCAGGGGGCCGCAGCCGTCGACTTGTTGATCCGCCGGAAGGAAATGCCGCTCATTAATAAGATGACCGGGATCGGCAGCCAGGGTGTGGTGCATGGCATGCATCAGCTCCCGGACGCGTGGAAATGGAAGTTTGTCGACTATACGGCGATGACCCAGACACCGCCGCCGCGTTCCTCGACGCTGCGCGTCTCACAGCACAAGAATGCCTGCTTTTTCCTGGATTGCGGCATCGTTGCCGTGAAGCAGGAAGACGACAGCCTGCTGATCGACACAACGCAGGGCCCGATGCGTTACGATTTTCTGATTGCGGCGACCGGATTCACCAACGATTTCAAAGGCCGCCCGGAATTCGAGGCCATCGCGCCTTATATCCGAAGCTGGTCGGATGGCCGTCAGACGCCTGAAATGGGGCCATATCGTCGCGGCATGTCGGATGCCCCCGATCTTGGCCCTGGTTTCGAATTCCGCGAGAAGGCTCCGGGTTCCTGCCCGATGCTTTCACACATCCACTGCTTCAACGATGCTGCCATGCTGACCCATGGAAAGGTCTCGGGCGATATCCCGGCGGTCAGCGCCGGTGCGGATCGTCTTGTCCGCGGTATTGCCGCTTCCTTCTTCGCCGAGGATGTCCAAACCCATTTCGCCAATCTCGTCGCCTTCGATGTCCCTGAACTTCAGGGCGACGAATGGACCGACTCCACCCCATTGCTCAACAAGGAGATCGCATTGTGATCGATGCCATGGACAGGGCCGCCGGCCTTTCTCCCGATGATCCCGTATACAAGGCAAGACGCTTCCGGCCGGAATTCGTCGAGGGCGCCGAGATCTGCCGGCTCTCCGTATTGACCCCCAAGGATGGCCTTGGTCTTTCGGCTCCGCTCCGCCTGGCACTCGCGCGCCGCATGGCCAAGTTGAATGCCGATGAGGTTTTGGTCTCCGACTACGAAACGCAACTCGCGGCTCTTTCACCGTCGGATGAACTGGTGTCCTTGTCCCAGGGAGCAACCAAGCTTGCCGAACCGCTCGCGACGATCGCACGGCATGCCGACCTGATCACATTGTCTCCGATCAAGGCAGCTGCGGGCGATATCACTCGTCTGCAGGAGGTCGGCCTGGACAATCCGCAGATCGTCGCTCTCTCGGAGCTGATCGCCTTCGTAAACTTCCAGACACGGGTCGCCACCGGCTTGAGACTGATGGGGCTGGCATGATTTCCACAGTCAAACTGAAGCCGCTTCACTGGCATCCGCACATTGCGCCGGTCGAGTTGTCCGAGGCGACGCCCGAACAACTCGACGCGATGAAGGTCACACCATCGGCCAAGAAGGTTTCGGAATATGTCCGCACGTTGGTTCATGATCCGGAAAGCTATATCGCCCGCACGGTGTTGTTCAACGCTATTATGTATCTTGAGGGCGGCCTTGATCGGCCGGCCCGAGAGCTGGGCGCATTGGGTGCATCGCTTGTCAACGGCTGCACATTTTGTGCCGTCACGCATGCGCGTCGGCATGCAGAACTCACGAAGAACGACGCCGTCGTTACAGCTCTCTACCTGAACAAGCCCGAAGAACTAGGCGCGCGCGACGCAGCGATCTACGCCTTCGCCCGGCGCCTATCGGTCACGCCGTCGCAGGCAACGCCGGACGATATCGCAGCCCTCAGAGCCGTTGGCATGGATAACGCCGAAATCATCGATCTCATCCATGCAATCTCGATCTTCGGCTGGGCAAACCGGCTGATGCACGTCCTTGGTCACGCAGATAGCGAGAACTAACATGCTGGAAATCAAAGATCTCAAGTTGTCTTACGGATCGAGCCAGATCCTGAACGGTGTCAATCTTTCCGTAAAGCGCGGCGATGTGGTGTCGATCATTGGCCCGAGCGGCACGGGCAAGACGACATTGCTCAAGTGTATCAACTATCTGGCGAAGCCTTCGTCCGGCACCGTCACCTTCGACAAAATTAAGCTGGACTACCAGCATGTCGACAAAGCTGCCGTTCATGCGATCCGCCTTCGGACCGCAATGGTGTTTCAGCAGTTCAACGTCTTCAAGAACATGACGGTTCTGGAAAACGTGATGGATCCGCTGGTCGTCGTGCAACGCAAGTCGAAGGACGAGGCGCGTGCCATCGCACTCGAAGAGATCGATCGTGTCGGTTTGTCGTCACGCAAGGACCACTATCCGTCGCAGCTTTCCGGCGGCCAGCTTCAGCGAACCGGTATTGCGCGCGCACTGGCAGTCAAGCCGGACATGATGTTGTTCGACGAGCCGACCTCGTCGCTCGACCCCGAACTCGTCGGCGAAGTGCTGAAGGTCATCAAGGATGTCGCATCGTCCGGGATCACCTCTCTGCTCGTCACCCACGAGATGCAGTTCGCCAAGAACATCTCGAACCGCATCATCTTCATGGAAAAGGGTGTTGTCGCAGCAGACGGCAGCCCGACCGAAATTTTCGATCAACCTTCCAATCCTCGCCTTGCTCAATTCCTGAACTCTGAACTCGTGCATTAACAAAAGGGAACTCTGAAATGTCTAAGAATTCGATATTCCGCCGTCAGTTCGCCCTTGCCGTTGTCGGTGGGATTGCGCTTGCAATCTCCACCGCTGGTGCAAGCTACGCCCAGTCGGTCCGCACAATCAAAATCGCCACCGCGGCAGAATCCAAACCACTGTCCTGGGGTGCGATCGGGGTTGAGCCGCAAGGCTATGAGCCGGATCTTCTCAAGGCAATCAACGCCAAGCTGCCGCAATACAAGTTCGAGATGGAGGGTGCCGCCGACATCGCGCAGGAAACCGGCCTGGTCACCGGCAAGTATGACATGATCACCGGCGGCTATTATCGGTCGGCAAACCGCGAAAAGCAGTTCCTCATCCCGGAAAGCCCGATGGGCGCAAGCCTGATGAAGATCTACGCGCTCAAGTCCAGCAACATAAATTCGATGAAGGATCTGGTCGGCAAGAACATCGTTCCGGTCACCGCCGGTGGCGGAGTCTTCAAGTTCGCGACCCAGTGGCAGAAGGACAATCCCGACTCGACGATCGATATCTCGACCTCGAGTGCCGGCATTCCCTATCCGAACCGCCTCAACGAAATCCAGACCGGCAAATACGATGCGCTGATCCTACCGTCCAATCTCGGCGAGCAGGCCGTCATCGACAACCAGAAGCTCGACATCAAGGCATCCGAGCCGGTGTCGATCAACAACACCTACGTCCTGATCCACAAGTCGGATGAGAACCAGGCGCTTCTCGCCGACGTCAACAAGGCCCTCAAGGAACTGCGCGAAGACGGTACCTTGGACACGTTGTCGAAGAAGTGGTTCGGCGAGGAAGTTGTCAAGTACATCAAGTGACCCGACGATCCTGCAACAAGCACTGAATTGTCAGCGGCAAAGCTGAATTCGCAACCAAGGAGTGTTTCAACGTGGATCTTTCTGCGATGATTCCTGAGCTTATCTCGGCCATGCCGCTGACACTGGCGATCATGTTTGTGGCCATGATCGTCGGCTTTTTTCTGGCTCTCGTCACGACCACATTCCGCATCCGCAGGGTGCCGGTTATCAGCCAACTGGCGGATATCTACGTATCCTACGCCCGAAGCGTCCCGGTGGTGCTTCAGTTGTTTGTCGCCTTCTACGGACTTCCCCTGATCGGTGGCCTCTTTGGTATCCCCGACGTCCTCGACGCTACGCTCGCGGCGATGATCGGCCTCAGCTTCTATCATGGCGGTTACCTCTCGGAGGTTATGCGGCCCGCCTATCTTGCGGTCGAACGTGGCCAGCACGATGCCGCAGACAGCCTCGGATATTCGTTCCGCCACAAGATCCTGCGCATTGTCGGTCCGCAAGCCGTCCATATCGCTCTTCCGGGCTACGGCAACTCAATCATGTATCTGATCCATAACGTGGCGCTGGTCATGTATATCGGCGCAGCCGACGTGATGGCGACTGCACATCTGGTGATGGAGCGAGACTACAACCAGTATCAGTTCGAAACCTATCTCGTACTGGCGGTCATCTATTCCATCATGTGCCTGATCGCCTGGTTGATCGTTCGTGGGTTCGAGAAGCGTGCTGGCAAATATACGACCAAGGGTGCGGCGCTGAAGCTGACCCGTATGGCGAGCGTCTAACGAAAGGGGAACCAACATGTTCGATAGTGAAGTCCTGCTCCCCGATCTCTGGGAAATCTCGGGTGCCATACCGGTTACACTGGCGATGGCGCTGACAATTTTCGTCCTTTCGACGCTAATCGGCAGCCTGTTTGCCTTCGTCGAGCATCGGAAGATGCCGGTGCTGCGCGAACTGGTGGTCGCCTATAAAGTAGTGTTCAAGGGCGTCCCGATGGTCGTCGTGATCTTTCTTTTCTATTACGGCCTTCCGCCGACGCTGCAGTATCTAGCCTCGCTGGTAGGGATTGAGTTCAATGGCCACCGGACGCCCAACTGGGTTACGCTCGTCGTGGCGCTGGTCGCCTGTGTCGCCGCGTTCCAGGCCGAGGTTGTCAAGGGTGCGTTGAACTCCTTCGACACGGGCCAGGCGGATGCGGCATATTCGCTGGGTTACAGGAGCAGCCAGATGTTCCGACGCATCCTGCTGCCGCAGACGATCGTGGCGGCAATCCCCGACCTCGCCAACTCGTTCATGGTGATCATGAAGGCACTCTCGCTCGGCTTCGCGATCGAGGTCGTCGACATCTTCGCACAGTCGCAGCTCACCGCGGCCTTGAACTTTTACTATCTGGAAGCCTTCCTGATCGCCGTGGTTATCTACATGGTGATTGCTTATCTCGTCACGCAGATCGCCGACAGGACGGAGCGCGCACTGAGAGTTCGTGCCTAACGTCCCTTCCGCCACGCCGGACAAAGACGCCGCCGCTAGGATGTAGCGGCGGCGTCTTCGCCATATCGGCAAGCCAGCGGCAGGGTTTGACTATCGTAGCCCCATCAGATCGACTGGGCGATTGTTGATGATCGCCTCCATCGAAAAGAATCCGGTCACCGTCGCAAGATCGAAATTCGTGATCAGCTTCTGGTAGAATGCATCGTACCCAGCCATGCCTTTCGTCACCACTTTGATCAGATAGTCCCAGTCACCGCCGATCCGGTAAAAGTCGATCACTTCCGGCAGCCGGTCGACATGGGCGCGAAAATCCTCGATCCATTCCTTTGAATGATGGCGGGTTCGGATCATAACGAAGACCGTCAGGTCGAGGCCGAGCGCCCGCAGATCGATCTGGCTGTGCGATCCCCGGATCAGACCAAGCGCGTGCAGCCGCTGAAGACGCCGCCAGCAAGCGTTCTGCGAGAGCCCAACCTTCTCGGCGAGATCCCTTTGCGAGAGCGTCGCATCGATTTGCATGGCGCGCAGAATCTTAAAATCAAAATCGTCTATTTTTTTGCCTTCGGTGATCATTTGACACAATTCCAAGCGTTATTTCGATATAATAGGTGAGAAAATTGATCGTGCTGTAGATTATGATTGAGGTCAACATCCCGAACAGGAGAATGACCTTGGACGCCTCCCTCCACCAAGCTAAACGTGCCGGCACACCACTCGCGCAGTTCCGACGCAGCCTTGGGAGAGCCGACATCATCGACCATCTTCGTGAGGGCTTGGTTGGGTCCAAAGCCACAGTCTCTGGCCCATACGGTGAAAAGCCTCTGGTCTACGCCGACTACGTCGCATCCGGTCGTGCCCTCCACCAGATCGAACGCTTCGTCCTTGAGGACGTCCTGCCTTACTATGCCAATAGCCATACCGAGGCTTCCTACTGCGGCGGCTTCATGACCCGTATGCGTCGCGAGGCACGTGCCTTGATCGGTACGTTCTGCGGTGCGGACAACCAGCATGCCGTCATCTTCGCGGGCTCCGGGGCGACGTCCGGCATCAACCGGCTGGTCAATCTCTTTGGTGTGTCGGATGCCGTTGCGGCAGGCAAGGCCGTGCGGGTAATCGTCGGTCCTTACGAACATCACTCCAATATCCTGCCATGGCGCGAAAGCGGTGCCGAGATCATCGAAATCGCAGAAGGCGCGGATGGCGGCCCTGATCTTCCGCAACTCGGCGAGGCCCTTGCCACCGGGCCGGAACTGACGATCTGCACCTTGTCGGCAGCATCCAACATTACCGGCATCACGAGCGAAGTCGCCGCCATCACGCGAATGGCCAAGGCTGCCGGTGCGAAGATGATCTGGGACTATGCAGGTGCCGGCCCGTATGTGCCGATCGCCATGACACCAGCGCCGGATGCGGCGATCGATGCTATCGTTGTATCGCCGCACAAATTCATCGGTGGCCCCGGCGCATCCGGCATTCTCATCCTTCGTCGCGATGCGGTGACGACCAAAAAACCGTCCTGGCCGGGCGGAGGGACGGTCAAATTCGTCTCGCCGCACACCCATGACTATTCCGACAGCATCGAATCCCGCGAAGAGGCGGGCACGCCGAACGTGGTCGGTGATATCCGCGCGGCGCTGGCCTTCATCGTCAAGGACGCGATCGGCGGGGACACGATGGCGACCCGCAACCGCGAGCTTGCCAGGCGCGCGTTCGGCGCGTGGAAAGATCTGCCGCAGATAGAAATCCTAGGCCTTGCCGAAGTCGAGCGTTTGCCGATCTTCTCCTTCCGGGTGAAGGATGGAAAAGGGGGCCATATTCACCAGCAGCTGGTCACCCGCATGCTGAGCGACCGGTTCGGAATCCAGGCCCGCGGAGGCTGCGCCTGTGCCGGGCCCTATGTCCATCGGCTTCTCTCGATCGACGAGGATCAGTCCGAGATGATCCGGCAGGCGATCCTGTCCGGCGACGAGATCGAGAAACCCGGTTTCATCCGCCTGAATTTCAGCGTCCTGCTTCCGGAAGAAAAGGTTCAGTTCATTCTGGATTCGGTGGCACAGATCGTAGCGGACGCGGCCGCCTTCGTTGGCGATTACCAAGTCGATCTCAGCCGCGCGATCTTTTCGCCCAAGGCTCCTGCAAAGCAGGATCTGGTCGATGCATAAGCCTGATGTCGCCGGATTTCACGATCCCCGCACCGGCAGCATCCAGTATGTCGTAGCATGCCCTGTCACGGGCAAATGCGCGATTATCGATCCGGTCCTCGACTTCGACGAGAAATCCGGTTCAACGGCTACGACGAATGCCGATCGGTTGCTGGCTCATGTCGAAAAACATGGGCTTTCGATCGAATGGATCCTCGACACGCATCCCCATGCCGATCATTTTTCGGCCGCGCCCTATATTAAGGCACGCACAGGGGCGCCGACGGCAATCGGCGAATATGTTTGTCAGGTTCAGGAGATCTGGCGCGACATTTATAATTTGCCGGACCTGACCTGTGACGGCTCGCAATGGGACCGTCTTTTCAGGCACGGTGAGACATTATCGATTGGCGAGATGAACGTGCGGGTCATGCATTCGCCGGGCCATACGCTGGCTTCTGTCACCTATGTCGTCGGCGATGCCGCCTTCATTCATGATACTCTGTTCATGCCCGACAGCGGTTCGGCACGGGCCGACTTTCCCGGTGGCAGCGCCACCAGCCTCTGGCATTCGATACAGGACATCCTGAGCCTTCCGGACGATACCCGCCTGTTCACCGGCCACGATTATCGGCCGGGAGGGCGACCTGCACTTTGGCAAAGTTCGGTGGCGCAGCAGAAGGCGGAAAACCCTTATCTGGCAGGGCAATCCGAAAGTGACTTCGTCGCGCAGCGTGAAACGCGCGACCGGACCTTGCCAATGCCGAAGCTGATGCTGCATGCGCTACAAGTGAATATCCGCGGCGGTGAGCTGCCTCCGGCAGAAGAAAACGGGCGTCGTTATCTGAAGATTCCGCTCGATGCCTTGCCGGGCGCGGTATGGGGATCGTGATCCGGTGGATGGTTCGCTCGCGCATCTCCTGCTGACGATTGGAGCCGGGTCTCTGATAGGCTTTACTCTTGGGCTGATTGGCGGCGGCGGGTCGATCCTCGCGACGCCCCTGCTTCTTTATGCCGTCGGCATGCGTGACGTCCACATGGCGATCGGAACCGGTGCATTGGCCGTTTCCGCCAACGCCTATCTGAACCTCATCGGTCACGCCATTCGCGGGCACGTGTGGTGGCGCTGTGCATGGACCTTCGCCATCGCCGGCGCAATCGGCGCTTATCTGGGTTCGAGCCTTGGAAAGCTCATCGACGGACAGAGCCTGTTATTCATGTTTGGATTGTTGATGATGTTCGTCAGCTTCGTTATGGGCCGCTCAGACGGCCATTCGGACGTCACAGCACAATCGCTTACCATAAAAACTCATCGAAAGACCGGTATGGTGGCGCTCTGTACCGGCGTGGGGTCTGGATTTTTTGGGATCGGCGGTGGCTTCCTCATCGTTCCTGGCCTCTTGTTATCCACGAGCATGCCGTTGATCAACGCCGTCGGCACCTCGCTGCTGGCCGTTGGTACATTCGGCCTCACCACCGCAGCGAACTATGCCGTTTCGGGGTATGTCGACTGGAAGACGGCTGGATACTTCATCGCAGGCGGCGTCGGTGGAGGTGTGGTTGGCACAATGTCTGCCAGCCGTCTTGCCGGCCACAAGAACGCACTCGCTAGGATTTATCGCTGGGTAATTTTTTGCGTGAGCCTTTACGTTCTCTGGCGAAGTGCCTCGTCGCTCCAGTCCCTGAGCTAAGTTTCTTGGTACTGAATGCGCAAGGGTTACGCGCGTGAAGCTGAACCAAGACGCCTTCCTCCAGGCAACCTCTGACCGCGCCAACGCAATGCTGCCGCATATTAAAACCGGCACGGTGGTTGCCGCCGATCTATCCAAAGAGGCGAATCGAAAGCAATCGTGGAGCCTCTGGCGACGGGTGGACCGCTTTAGCGGCAAGACGGAGGCCTGAAATCTCCAGGCCTCCGTCTTGCATGTTCAACTCTGCCGTTGTGTAGCGGGAAATCGGCATGCCGTGGCACCGGCAGGAACGTTCATCCCGCGCGGAGGTGGCCGCGGGGATCATACCGACGCCGGAGTTCGGTCGTGGTGACGAGACCCAATGAGGATGAAAGGGACGAGCGAAATTTTTCCCGCGCCTTGACCGCGATTTTTCACGCCGCGTTTCGACGTTGAGAATGACGCCTCGTCTAGCGACCGAAATGTTGTTTGCCATTCACTCACACCGGCATCGTATCTCGGAAGCCATCACGGTGCTCGAGGCGTTCTGATTTTGAGCGCCTCGAGCCTCAGATTTAGAACGGGATCAGGGCTTCAGACGACGCATGGCGTCTTCGAGCGGGCCGCCGTGTCGCGGTGGGCCTGCAGGGCGAAGCACTTCGCTTTTCCCATCTTCGTGGAGGATGAAGCTCGCATGCATGAAGCCGTCATCGAAGCGGCCCTGGACGCTGACCGTCTCATTCGCGGCGACGAGCTTGCCGCCATCGCCGGCCGGGCCGGTCTCGATCAGCGCCCGGCCACTCTCGTCCTGCACGATGAACTTGTTGCCGAAGATCTCGGCGACCTTCCCCTTCACGGTGATCGTGCTTCGATCACCTTTCAGCGATGAGATGGCAACCGGCGTCAGGGGGGCGAGCTCGATGCTTGGGCGGGTGTATTTCATAGCGAATGCGCCACCGCCCGCGCCGATCACGAGCGCTGTAAATGCGGCCACGCCAAATGCGGCGAAATGGGTCGAGCGACGTGCCGGACGTCCGTGGCTGTGGTTATGTTTGGTGTCCTCGTCGGTGATTTCGGTGCCATTTGACATTGTCATGCTCCAATAATTGTTTTGACGGAACAGTTTTAGCACCGCGGTACCGCACATGGCCTGAACCTTCCGGTTCAGTTTCCGTTAAGCTAGTGCCCGATACGTCGTGCAAGAAACAACCATCGGGAAGGCAGCCATGCGCGTACTTCTGGTCGAGGATGATGCCGATCTCTCCAAGCGGATCGCAGCGAGCCTGCGGGCCGAGAATTTCGTTGTCGATATCGCCCGAAACGGCGAGGACGCGGAGCACGCCGGCCTGACCGAAACCTTCGACGCGGCCGTCCTTGATCTCGGACTGCCTAAAGTCGACGGCGTCACGGTTTTAAAGTCCTGGCGTGCACATGAGCGAACGACGCCTGTTCTGGTTCTTACCGCTCGCGACGGATGGCCGGATAAGGTGGCGGCCTTCAAGGCCGGAGCGGACGATTTCCTGACCAAGCCGTTCAAGGTCGAGGAGCTCATTCTCCGATTGCGGGCGCTGGTCCGACGCGCCAACGGGCATGCATCATCGGTGGTTAAGTTGGGCGGTCTGACATTCGACGCCCAGCTCGGCAGCTTCGAACTGGATGGGCTGCCCCTGAAGTTGACGGCATTCGAATGGCGAGTGCTTTCATGCCTCATGCTGCGCAAGGAAACGACGGTCGACCGCCGCGAACTGATCGAGCGTGTCTACGACGGCGACGCCGAGGTAGACTCCAATTCGATCGAAGTGATCATCGGTCGTCTGCGTCGGAAAATCGGCCCAGATTTCATCAAGACAACACGCGGTCTCGGCTACATGCTGACGGCGCTGCCATGATGCTTCGGCCGTTCGTTCCCAGGCAGACAATTTCCGGGCGCCTGATCTGGTTTTCCGTCCTCTTCGCCACAGGGTCGCTTGTGGCGGCTTCGATCATCTTGTGGCTGATCGTCGCCAGCGTCGTGCGTGAACAGGTTGACCAACGCCTCGACTTGCAGGTCGAGGGACTACGCGATGCTCTTGTCACTCAATCCGACGGGACGATCAAGCTGACAGGGAGCTTTGATGCTCCCCCATTCGACCGCATCGGCTCGGGCTGGTATTGGCAAGTGTCGGGCAGCGGCGTTCGTCTGTCGTCGAGGTCTCTCGACGCGGCGGCGATTGAAAGTCCGCCAGTCCCCTTTGACTGGCGGCGGGCGCTGACCGGCAGTCCACAGCTCGCCGAGGGAAAATCGGCAACCGGGCAGTCGCTCCATGTTCGCGTCGCCAAGGCTTTCGTGGGTGACAAGCCTGTCGAAATCCTCGTCACAGCACCGCAGATAGCCTTATCGGGCCCCGCATTCCGCGCGCTTCTGTGGCTGGTTCCGGCAATGCTTCTGTTGGGAGCCATTCTTGTCACGGGTATTCTCTACCAAGTCAGGTATGGCCTCAGGCCGCTTCGCAGGCTGACATCGGAAATTCCCATGATCGGGTCAGGCCGGCTCTATGAACTGCCGCCATCGGAGGTAGGAGAGTTGCAGCCGGTGACTGTCGAGATCAACCGGCTCGTATCGCAGAACCGCAAGCGTCTGGCGGATACGCGGCTGCATTTTGCCAATCTAGCGCACGGCCTGAAGACACCTGTCGCAAGTCTTACGCTTGCGCTGAACGACGACAATGACCGAACCGGTGAAATGCGCGCCTTGGTCGCTCGCGTGGAAGGGCGAATACGCCATCATCTTGGGCGGGCGAGGGGGATGCTGTCTGATGCAGGCGTCGGCGCGACCGCTCAAATCGAGCCGCATATCGACGACATAATCCACATGATGTCACGACTTCATGCCGATCGGACCCTGACGATATCGCGGCAACCGACTGCCGACCTGTCGGTCGGCTGCGCGCCTGAAGACGTCGATGAGATCCTCGGCGCCATTATCGACAACGCGTTCAAATGGGCGCGGGCGAGTGTGAGCGTGATGACGGCGACTGAGCAGACCATGGCGCTGATCACTGTCGATGACGACGGCCCTGGAATTAAAGACGATCGCATTGCCGACGCCGTGCGCCCTGGGGTCAGGCTGGACGAGACCGTTCCCGGCGACGGTTTCGGTCTTTCAATCGCCAAGGAGTTGACTGAGATTTACGGCGGTAGCCTGGCGTTCGGGGAAGCGCCGACAGGCGGTCTCAGAGTCTCGATCCGGTTGCCAAGGTCGTCGGCATAGCCCGACATTGAGCGATATCGAAGCGCGATATGATCCTGGCGCCACTATTCGACGAGATTTGAACGTGCGTACAAACCCATCTTCCCGCCTTCAAGATTGATAAATTCAGCTCCACCATTCTCGAGCGCTATGCGAAGCTGCGATTCAGTCGCCCGGTGGGCATCATGTCGGCAGCCCTCATAGTCTTTGACCGTGCTGCGCGACACGCCGGCGCGCTCCGCGAGCTGGCTTTGTGTCCAGTCTAGGAGGCCACGCGCTGCGCGGCACAAGGCTGGCGTTAAAATCGTGACGTCACTTGCTTGACCCATGGACGGGAGTCACCCATATTGGTTGATATAAACCATTTATCGTAATAATGTTTTGATTGCTAGATACGGCGAACGCCCGTGTCTGAGCAGGTGGGCAAAAGCTTTAGGGGATAGTGTCGTTGGGATAACAGCCGGACCATATTTGCTCGTCATTGTCCTGCTGCTGCCGTTCGCGGGAAGTCTCTCGTCGATCTTCCTGCTCAATACGACGTCGCGGCGTCTTCCGGCCGGGCTGGCTGCTGGCATCATCTTCATCTCGCTGCTTCTGACCGCAGGCCTCTATCCCTCTGTTACCAATGGCGGGGTCGTCAAATTCACCGCGGAGTGGCTTCCCCAACTCGGTTTGAATTTCACGTTGCGAATGGACGGGTTGGCATGGATCTTCACCATGCTGATCACCGCCATCGGTTTTCTCGTCGTGCTTTACGCTCGCTATTACATGTCGGAAGGGGATCCCGTACCGCGGTTCTTCTCGTTCCTGCTGGCCTTCATGGGAGCGATGCTCGGCATCGTCATCTCGGGCAATGTAATCCTGCTCTCGGTGTTCTGGGAGCTGACGAGCATCTTCTCGTTCCTGCTGATCAGCTATTGGCACAACAACCCGAATGCCCGCGACGGCGCCCGCATGGCGTTGACGGTGACTGGTATCGGCGGCTTCTGCCTGCTGATCGGGCTGATCCTGCTCGGTAACATCGTCGGCAGCTATGATCTCGATAAGATTCTGGCGTCCGGCGACGTCATTCGCGGTCACTCACTCTACCTGCCTGCGCTTGTCTTCATCCTGCTCGGCGCACTGACGAAAAGTGCCCAGTTTCCTTTCCACTTCTGGCTTCCGAATGCCATGGCAGCACCGACGCCGGTGTCGGCATTTCTGCATTCGGCCACCATGGTGAAGGCCGGTGTCTTCCTGCTGGTGCGTTTCTGGCCGGTGCTATCAGGCACATACGAATGGTTTTGGATCGTCGGCGCGGCGGGTATCATCACGCTGCTGCTCGGCGCCTATTTCGCGATGTTTCAACAGGACCTCAAGGGGCTGCTTGCCTATTCGACCATCAGCCATCTCGGGCTGATCACCACATTGCTCAGCCTCGGAAGTCCGCTGGCCACCGCGGCGGCGATTTTCCACATGCTGAACCATGCGACGTTCAAAGCCTCTCTTTTCATGGCAGCCGGGATCATCGATCACGAGACCGGTACCCGCGACATGCGGCGCCTCAGCGGCCTCTTCCGCTTCATGCCGTTCACCGCGACGCTGGCGATCGTCGCTAGCGCCGCGATGGCCGGCGTGCCGCTTTTGAACGGGTTCCTGTCCAAGGAGATGTTCTTCGCCGAGGCGGTCGAAACCCACGCGGACTCCATCCTCGACCGCATCCTACCCTACGTCGCAACGCTTGCCGGAGCGTTCAGCGTCGCCTATTCGTTGCGGTTCATCCATACGGTCTTCTTCGGTCCGCCGCCGACGGATCTGCCGATCAAGACGCCACATGAGCCGCCGCGCTGGATGCGTTTCCCGATCGAGTTCCTTGTCATCGTCTGCCTTGTCGTCGGTATCGTTCCGGCTCTGTCGATCGGACCATTCCTGCACACAGCCGTCGTCAGCGTGCTCGGCCCAGATGCACCCGAATACAGTCTCTCGATCTGGCACGGCTTCAACCTGCCGCTTGCCATGAGCGCCGCTGCGCTGGTCGGGGGAGTGCTTATCTATTTCCTGCTCAAGGACTATTTTGCTCGCTGTGACGACGGACCCCCGTTCTTTCGCAAGTTGAAGGGCCAGCGCATCTTCGAGCGCGTCATCGTCGAGGTGTCCTGGCGTTGGGCGCGTGTCGGCGAGCGCCGGCTTGGTACTCGAAAGCTGCAGCCGCAGCTTCGCTGGCTGGTGGTGGCCGGCTTCGCAGCCGGTGCTCTTCCGCTATACGCACGAGGTTTCGAAAGCCATGCATTGTCATATGCCGGCTTCGATCCCTTTTTCGCCCTGATCTGGGTCGTAGGGATCTGCCTTGCCCTGGGCACGGCTTATACGGCCAAGTATCACCGGCTGGCGGCGCTTGTGATGCTCGGCGGCGTCGGGCTCGTCGTTTGCATCACCTTTGTCTGGCTGTCGGCGCCAGATCTTGCGATCACCCAGTTGCTGGTCGAGATTGTCACGACGGTACTTATTTTGCTTGGCCTGCGCTGGCTGCCGAAGCGGTCGGAGGGGCTGGGTGACTCGATGACGCTGAGGGCGCGGTTCCGACGCTTCCGGGACTTCGTGCTCGCCGTCCTCTGCGGCACGGCCATGTCTTTCATCGCCTATGCGGTCATGACCATGCCGGTGCCTGATACCATCGCCAACTATTTCCTCGACAATGCCTATACGCAGGGCGGCGGCACCAATGTCGTCAACGTGATCCTGGTCGATTTCCGCGGGTTCGACACGCTGGGCGAGATCGCGGTTCTCGGCGTTGTGGCGCTGACGGTCTACGGCCTGCTGCGCCGCTTCCGTCCTGCCGAAGATAGCATGCGCATGCCGGAGCAGCAGCAGGCGCAGAACCGCTTCGATGACGAGCGGCCCGAGCGGTCGGCGGGCGATACTGTACGCGACTATATGCTGGTGCCGTCGGTCATCATGCAGTGGCTGTTTCCCGTCATTATCACCTTCTCGGTCTATCTGTTCATGCGTGGCCACGATCTGCCGGGTGGTGGCTTCTCCGCAGGCCTGACGTTGTCGATCGCCTTCCTGTTGCAGTATCTTGCCGGAGGAACACGCTGGGCGGAAGACCGCATCCGCATCCTGCCGCTTCGCTGGATGGGGGCGGGATTGCTGGCGGCAGTGTCGACCGGCATCGGCTCCTGGTTCCTCGGCTATCCGTTCCTGACGTCATATTCGCGCTATATCGACCTGCCGCTGATCGGCAAGATCCCGGCCGCGACCGCACTGTTGTTCGACCTCGGTGTGTTCGCGCTGGTCGTCGGATCGACAGTGCTCATTCTGGTCGCCCTCGCGCACCAGTCATTACGTGTCAACCGACTGCGTACGATCGAAGCAGCCAAAGCGGAGGAGGGGTGATGGAGCTTGTCCTCGCCATTGCGATCGGCGTCATGACCAGTTGCGGCGTCTGGCTCATCCTTCGTCCGAGAACCTATCAGGTGATCGTGGGCCTCTCGCTGCTGTCCTACGCGGTCAATCTGTTCATCTTCGGCGTCGGCGGCGTAAAGGCAAACGTGCCGCCGATCCTGACCGGTGACGGCACTGCCCATCTGGCCGACCCGGTGCCGCAGGCGCTGGTGCTGACGGCGATCGTCATCGGTTTTGCAACCACAGCCCTGTTTCTTGTGGTTCTCCTTGCCTCGCGAGGCCTCACCGGCAGCGACCACGTCGATGGAAGGAACGAGCCGAAATGAATGGCTGGTCCCACCATCTGATCGTTGCGCCGATCCTCGTCCCGCTCGTCGCAAGCGCGGTGCTGCTGTTCGTCGATGAGCGCCGTCGCGTGATCAAGGCGATGATCAGCCTTCTATCGACGCTGGCGCTGACCGCCGTTGCCATTGTGCTGTTCAAGATCGAAAGCGGACCGAACGGTTTCGAGGGCGTCTATCTGGTTGGCAACTGGTCCGCGCCGTTTGGCATCGCATTGGTGCTCGACGGCTTGTCGGCGCTGATGTTGCTTCTAACCGCCCTTCTGGCGGTGCCGGCGTTGATCTTCTCGCTGGCGCGATGGCACGCCGTCGGCGCGCATTTCCACAGTATGGTCCAGTTGCTGCTGATGGGCGTCAATGGCGCCTTTCTGACCGGTGACCTTTTCAACCTCTTCGTATTCTTCGAAGTCATGCTAGCGGCGTCCTATGGTCTCCTCTTGCACGGCACCGGCCCTTTGCGCGTCAAGGCCGGGCTGCACTATATCGCGGTCAATCTGGTCGCCGCGCTGCTGTTCCTGATAGGCGTAAGCTTGATCTACGGCACAACAGGCACGTTGAACATGGCTGACCTTGCCGCACGCATTCCCGACATGGAGCCGGATCGGCGCATGCTCATGGAGGCGGGTGCCGGCATCTTGGGTGTCGTTTTCTTGATCAAGGCTGGCATGTGGCCACTCTGCTTCTGGCTTCCGACCGCCTACAGTGCCGCATCCGCGCCGGTGGCCGGGCTTTTCGCGATCATGAGCAAGCTCGGTATCTACGTCATTCTGAGACTGACAATGCTGCTTTTTGCAGAGGGTCCATCAGCCGGCTTCGGCGCCGTCGTGTTGCTCTATGGCGGCATGGCGACGTTGATCTTCGGCATCATCGGCGTGCTCGCATCGCAGGCGCTTGGTCGCGTCGCCGGGTTTTCGGTGCTTGTTTCGTCGGGCACCTTGCTGATGGTGCTCGGGATCAATGACGGTGCCGTCTCATCTGGAGCGCTGCTGTATCTGGTCAGCTCAACGCTGACGATCAGCGCGTTCTTCCTGTTGATCGAGCTCGTGGAGCGTGGCCAGGATGCCGGCGCCAACGTGCTTGCGGTGACGATGGAAGCCTATGGTGACGCGGACGAGCAGGTTCTGGACCTGGAAGAGGGCGTGACCATGCCGCGGACGATGGCCGTTCTCGGAATCTGCTTTGCCGCCTGCGGTGTCCTGCTGTCGGGCCTGCCCCCGCTTTCCGGCTTCATTGCCAAGTTCGCGATGCTGTCGGCGATGATGGGCACGGGTGCGATCGGCGTCCCACCGACGGCTGCCGTCTGGATGCTGATCGTGCTGATGATTCTATCCGGTATTGCCGCGTTGGTTTCGATGACCCGCGCAGGAATCCGCACCTTCTGGAGCTCGATCGAGGGGACGGTGCCGCGCGTTCTTGTCATCGAGATCGTCCCGGTCCTGTTTCTGCTGAGCCTGACGCTCGCGCTGACGATCCAGGCCGGTCCGGCAATGCAGTACATGGATACCACCATTCGCACGCTCAGCAAGCCGTCCAACTACATCAACGCGGTCCGTGATGCGGTGCGCGTACCGGGTTACAAGACGGCACCTGCCAATAGCGCGGAGGGCATGTGATGCTGCCCTATCCAATTCTAACGTTCTCACTGGTTCTGATGTGGCTGCTGCTCAACAGCTTCACCTTTGGGCATGTCATTCTAGGCTCCGTGGTCGCCGTGTTTGCCGGCTGGGCAATGGCCTCCTTGCGACCGGAAAAGCCGCGACTGGGGAAATGGTATCTCTTGCCCAAGCTGTTTATGGTGGTTTTCGTCGATATCGTGAAGTCGAACATCGCGGTCGCCGGCATCATTCTTAGAAGCGGTGCGCGGCGCCACAATCCAGGCTTCATCACCGTCCATCTGGACATAAGGAGCCAGTTTGCACTTGCCGTGCTCGCCGTGATCCTGACGAGCACACCCGGATCGGCTTGGCTTGAATATGATTCCAACGACAACACCGTGCTTCTTCACGTCCTCGACATTCAGAACGAGGCAGTGTGGCGTGAGACGATCAAGAACCGCTATGAAAAACTGCTGATGGAGATTTTCGTATGAGCGCAATCATCATCCTCAGCGCGGTCTCGATTGCCCAGTTGATGCTGGTGGCGGCGATGGCGATCGTGTCTGTGCGCATGTTCGTGGGCCCACGCGCCCAGGACCGGATCATCGGGCTCGACACGTTTTACATCAACGCCATGTTGCTGTTGGTAACCTTCGGGATCGGCACCGGCCGCGTGATCTACTTCGAGGCAGCACTTGTCATCGGCATGCTGGGCTTCGTCGCCTCGTTGGCGCTTGCGAAGTTTCTGATGCGCGGCGAGGTGATCGAATGATCTACTCCGCCATCGACATTCCGCTGTGGGCCGCCATCTGCATCGCCTTCTTCCTGCTGGTCGGCGCAGGGCTGGCGCTGATAGGTGCGATTGGTTTCCTCCGCCTGCCGTCCTTTTACGAGCGGATCCATGCGCCGACTTTGGGGACGAGCTGGGGGATCGGCGGCATTATGGCCGCCTCTATGCTTTTCTTCTCGCTCGGCTCGTCGCGCCTGGCGATCCATGAAATCTTGATTGGTCTTCTCGTAACAGTCACAACGCCCGTGACGTTGATGCTTCTTGCGCGCGCCACGCTTCACCGCGATCGCGTCGAAAACAACAACCAAGCGCCTGATAAAAAATCGACTCGAAACGAATAGAAGAACACCGCCCGAACCAGCATCCGCTAGCCAGCGGCACCGGGTTTCCCTGACCGCAGGCTATTCAAGGTACCTCAACCGGCTGGCAGCCACACGCACCACGTCGCGCCGATCAAAAGGCCGGTTGACGACGACGTCATCGCAAGGGCTGCGTCCACCAATCGGTCGAGATCATCCGCAAGGACGACCACCCTTGCTTTTGCAGCCGCCACCGATTGATCAGAGGGTTGTCTTCAGAAGAACCGCAATGTTTTGCCTGTCGCTGCATCGAAAATATGCACTTTCGCAATATCGGGAACAATCGAAATTGGGTTGCCCGATTGCAGTGCAAGGCGATCGCGAACCGTCGCGATAACCTGTGCGGTTCCCAAGGTGGCCGTTATCTGTGTCTCCGCACCAGTCGGCTCGATGAGCGTGACACGCGCTGAGGAACCATGCGGCGTGACGACCAAATGTTCAGGACGGATACCGTAGATGGCATCTTGGCCCCGCTCGAGTGAAACGTCATCAGGCAGCGGAAGCCTTACGCCACCGTCGACCTCGAATTCCAGCGGTCCGTCGCTGCTCACCTTTCCCTTGATGAAATTCATGCCCGGCGATCCGATGAAACCGGCGACAAACAGGTTGGCAGGCCGATCGTAGAGATCGAGCGGGGTTCCGATCTGCTCAACATATCCGTCGCGCATGACGACGATCCGGTCCGCCATCGTCATCGCTTCGATCTGATCGTGGGTAACATAGATGGTCGTCGTTTTCAGGCGCTGGTGTAGTTGCTTGATCTCGGAGCGCATTTGGACACGCAGCTTGGCATCAAGATTGGAAAGCGGCTCATCGAACAGAAATACCTGAGGCTGGCGAACGATGGCCCGACCCATCGCTACGCGTTGACGTTGGCCACCGGATAGATTTCGGGGATATCGGTCGAGAAGATGTTCCAGCCCGAGGATCTGCGCTGCCTCCTGGACGCGAGCCTTGATTTCTTCCTTGGGGGCTTTTGCTAGCCGCAAGGAAAACCCCATATTCGCCTCGACGGTCATGTGGGGATAAAGCGCGTAGGATTGGAACACCATCGCGATATCCCGCTTCTTCGGGGCTACATTGTTGACGACCCTTCCGCCAATCGAAATGTCTCCGCCGGACACTTCCTCCAAACCCGCTATCATCCGCAGCAATGTGGATTTCCCACATCCCGATGGGCCGACGAGGATGACGAACTCACCGTCCTGGATGTCGATGTCGACGCCGTGAAGGATTTCCAGGTGACCATAATTCTTACGTGCTTTCGCGACGCTGACTGACGCCATGACTCTCTCCGGCTGAAAACTGTGCAGTGGGTGGTCGATACGAAGTTGAATGACCACGTTCGAATGCTATGGACGCGGCGCCGTCGCGGCCGAATAAGGTGCGAGAGCTGTGTCGATTGCCGCTAGGCAAAGATCACGCGCGCGGGGTGCCACGCGGCCGGCCACCACATCAGGGTAGACACGGGCAAGATGCTGGCTGATCAGCGTTTCCGGGATCGTATCTGGCAGTGCTGCAATCAACGCCTCGACGGCGCCAGAGGCGCGTTTGTCCGGCCAATAGTAGCGGATCCGATCGCTATAGCTGAAGTGTCGCTGCAAACGCTGTTCGTCGGCCGAACCTCCATAGTGACCTGCCCAATGTTTCGGCTCGGCCAGCATGATCGCCTCCATATCGGCGTGGAGGCTCTCAGCCCTCTGTTCGCCAGCGAGCACGCTCCTTATGCTGTCCAAGCCATAAAGCGCCTCGCGCAGCGCGAAGGTCAATCCGGGGCCGACCTTCAGGATCGCGAACCCGTCATCGACCAGGGCGGACAGCTCGGAAGCGGTCTGGTAGTCGGTTGAATGGGCCTCGAAGAGAAGGCCGGGCATGCTGTGGAGCGCCAACGATAGCTCTTGGGCGCTGTCCGGCTTGTAGAGAACGACATTGGCGTTCCCGAATTCAACACCCGGCTGGACGACGATGCCGATGACGCGACCCAGTGCTGCCTCGGCGCCGGCTTGTGTGAATGCCGCGGCATGAATGTCGAGTGTCGCCAGCGCAGCGGTGGCGTCCGTCACCTCAAGCACCTCTATTGCATGGGTTGCGCCACCGGGAGGCGGAACCTCGGTTCCGATGATGTAGACTGGCGGACGCTGCCCGGTGCGCTGCGCGGTATCTTCCGCGACCTTCGCCAGACGCGCGGCCCGTTCTGCGGTCAACGCATCGGCCAGCGCCGGCGGCTCTCCGGCACAACCCATCGAGGTGTCGAGATGCAGCTTCTCGAAGCCGGCCTCGACGTAGGCCACGACCATTGCCTCGGCGCGTGCCATGGCCTCGGTTGCCGTCAGGCTTTTCCATGGATTGGGGCCAAGATGGTCGCCGCCTAGGATGATATCCTGTGTGGGGAAGCCGACCTGCGCGGCAATGCGCTCGATGAACCGCCGGAAATCCGCCGGCATCATCCCGGTATAGCCGCCTTCCTGGTTGACCTGATTGCAGGTCGCCTCGATCAGGACCACCTGATTGTCCCGCGCGGCGCGGCGCAAGGTCGCTTCGATGACGAGCGGATGGGCCGAGCAGACCGACGTGATGCCGCGCGGCAGCGGTTTTGTGCGCGCACCAAAGAGCTTGGAAAACGCGTGCTCGCGATTTCTGTCCAGAGCGGCGGTCATACGAGGGTAACTACCTTCGTCAGGTGACGCGGCGATACCGTGTCGATACCCCGCGACTGCGCCACGCGCTCACCGAGGATCTGCAGGGCAGGAAGAACGACAAGCGCCGAAACTGACATATCGGCGTCGACCGAAAGCTCGATATCGCCGGGGCCGCCAAGTCCGATGACGACGGCACCCTTTTCGCGCAGTTCCTCGACAAGCTTGGCCTCGGCATCCCGTTGATCCGTGCTGTAGAGCACCACAGCTGCGGTCTTCTCGTCGACGAGGCTGATCGGGCCATGGCGGTATTCGTAGGGATGAAACGGCTGGGTCAGCGTCTGGCTCATTTCCATGAGCTTCAGCGCGCCCTCCGAAGCGATGCCGAAGAGCGGGCCGCCGCCGAGGAAGACGAAATGGCTGCGATCCAGCACGGGTTTGCTGAGCGAGGCGTCAAGCGCTTCGGCGAGCTTTCTTGCCGAGGCGACGGCCGTCGCGGGGATCACTTGACCGATCATCTGCATGCCAAGCAGCAGCATGAGGCTGGCCGAGACGGTCATCACGATCCCTTCCTCGGCATGGGTCTGCGAGGCGACGACCTGATCGCTCTGCTTGGCAAGCGAGCTGTCGGCTTCCACGGTCAGAGCCGTGACGAAGGCGCCGTTCTCGCGGCTTTTCCGTGCAGCCGCAACCGTCTCGGTGGTCTCGCCACTGCGCGAGATCGCAACCACGTGGGTCTTTTTCCAGTCGGGCCAGAAGAAAGACGGGCGGTTGAGCCACTCCGCGCCGGGTACGGCTATCGCCTGGCGTCCGGTGTTGTTTGCGTAGGCGGCCAGCGACATCGCAAGATAGTAGGACGTGCCGCAACCGACGTAGACGAGCACCTCTTCGCGGGTCGTCGCGGTGTTCTTGCCGAGCGCCTTTTCCCAGAATGGAAATTGTTCGCGGATAACTTTTTCGGTGGTGTTCATATTGACTCCGATTACTTGACCGAGCCGGCCAGCAGTCCGCTGACGAGGTAACGGTTCAGAAAGATGACGACGAGGGCAGGGATGACGATCGCGATGGACCCGCTGGCCGTGATCAGCCCGTAGTCGATGAAGTTCTTCGTGACGAACTCGGGGATAAGAACCGTCAATGGCTTGGTTGCCTGTGGCGAGAAGATGAGGGGAACCAGGTATTGTCCCCATGCACCCAGGAAGGTCAGGATCGCGGCTGCGGTCAGGCCGGGACCGGCGAGCGGCAGTACGATCTTGAAGAAGATGAAGAGGCGGCCTGCGCCGTCGAGCTGTGCAGCTTCCTCAAGGGATAGCGGCAATGCGTCGAAAACGCTGCGCAGAAGCCAGAGCGAAAGCGGCAGATAGGCCGAGACGTAGATCAGGGCGACCCCGACATAGGTATCAACGAGATGCATCTTGATCATGATCTGATAGAGCGGGATCAACACGGCATAGGCGGGAATGGCCAGCGTTGCGACGACGAGACCGAACAGCGCGTTGCGACCGGGAAAGCGCATGCGGGTGAAGGCATAGGCACCCAAAGCGGAGATCGCGACACACAGCAGCGTTGCCGCCACCGATGTGATGACGCTGTTCAGGAGCGCAGCGCGAAACTGTCTCCACACTTCCACCCCGCCGATGCGGTCGACATTGATGCCGAGAAGGCGGGAGTAGTGATCGAACGTGAAATGCTGAGGGAAGAAATGGATCGGCCTAACGGAGAAGTCGTCCGACGGCGTCACAGAACTGGCAATCGTCCAATAGATGGGGCCGAGTGACCAGACCAGCAGCACGACGACGCCGATCCATATCTGCAGGCGATAGAGAAGGGTGGGTTTCATCAGTCGAACCGTGTGTTGCGATAGACCCGAAGGACGTAGACCAGCGAGACAAGAAGCGAGACGAAAGTGATGACGACCGAGAGCGCCATGCCGTAGGAGAACCTGAGGTTCTGGAACGTCTCGAGGTAGATCTGGACGAGGATTGGCCGCGTCTCGAGGCTCGAGCCCGCGAGCACCCAAGCCTCGTCGAAGAGATTGAAGGCGTTCACCGTGGCATTGGTCATCGCGACTGCGATGGCGCTGCGCACCAATGGGAGTGTCACCAGAGCAAACATCTGCGGACGCGTCGCGCCGTCAATGCGGGCAGCCTCATAGAGATGAGACGGGATGCCTTGCATGGCGGCGAGAACGATAACGATCGTCAGCGGCATCATTCGCCACACATGCACGACAGTGACGGCGATGATCGCGCTTGTCCGATCGTTGAACCAGACGTGATTTTCGAAGGGAAGGCCGAGCGACGACAGGATGCCGTTCAGCAATCCGGCGCCCGGCTGATAAATCCACAACCAGATGACGGAATTCACGACGCCCGGCAGCGCCCAGGGCAGGATGACTGCAGCCAGGACCCACTGCCGGCCAACCTTGAGCTGGTTGATCAACGAGGCCGCGAGCACGCCAAAAACGGTTTCCGCGAGCACCGCCAGAACAACGTAGATCAGGGTGTTTATCCACGTCGTGCCGAGCTGTCCGTCCGACAGCATGCGGGTATAATTTTCGAGCCCGACGAAGGGCGTGCCTGCCTGCATCGGGTTGACCCTGTGCAGGCTGTCCCAAAGCGTCCGCGCCATGGGGTAGAAGACGAGGGCCGACATGGTGATGAGGATTGGGGCAACCAGGAGCACGCCGAGGGTGGTGTCGGCGTTTAAGCCGACACCCTTCCTTGTTGCTGTCTCCTTGTAGGCGACAGCGGTCATTGTGCCATCGCCTGCTTGGCGGCGTAGGCAATGCTTTCGACGGCCTGATCAACCGTCATCTGCCCCTTGGCGGCGCTGTTGATTGCCGTGTTCACGCCGCTGGAAAACTGCGGATACCACGGAGGTGTCCCCTGCGGGAACAGCGCCTCGACCGTCTTCGACTGTGCGACGAGGGCATCACCGCTGTTCAGCTTTCCTTCCGAATTGAGCTCGGCAAGCGCCGATGTGCGGGTCGGCAGGAAGCCGTTTGCCATGTTCTTCTTCTGGAACTCGCGGCTGGTGAACCATTTTACGAAAGCGACGGCCGCGTCCTTGTTCGGAGAAACGTTCGGGATCGCCAAAGCCTCAGGCAGGCCGAAGCTGCGGGTTTCGCCGCTTTCGGTCGGGACCAAAATCGCTTCCACCTGACCCGCGACTTTCGACTGCTTGGGGTCGTTCATCTGGCCGAGGCGGCCGGGCTCGCCCGAGATCATGATGCTGGTCAGCCCTTGGGAGAACATGCCTTCGTTGATCTGGCTGTCCTTGAGACCGGTCGATGCGGGATCGACAAGGCCCTCCTTCAGGAGCATCAGTTCGAATGCGAGTGCCTTGTAGCCGGCCGAATCCGGCTTGGTGAACAGCGGATTGAAGTCCTTGTCGAACAGTTCGCCGCCGAACGCCTTGGTCAGAAGATACCAGCTCGTCGAGGCGCCCTCGGTCGCCGAGACGGGCAGGCCGATCGGATAAGTGGAAATGCCCTTCTCCTTGATCTGCTTGGCCGCTGCGACCAGCTTGTCGAGCGTCTTCGGCATCTCGGTGATGCCAGCATCGGCGAAATGCTTCTTGTTGACAAGCATGACGCGGAAGTCGTTCGTATACGGGATGCCTAAAAGCTTTCCGTCGACAGTGAAGATCTTGGCAACGCCGATATCGCTCACAGTATCCGCGTCGATCACGTCATTCAAAGGCATGTACCAATCGGCAGCCGCGAACTGACCCGTCCACGACCAGTCGAACTCGGTGACATCAGCCGGCGCGGTGCCAGCAACGAGCGCGGTCACCAGCTTCGGACGGATGTCGTCCCAAGAGAGCGTTTGGAGGTCGACATGGATGCCGGTCTCGGTTTCGAAGTCGGCCGCGATCGTCGCTCCCTGCGGCGATGGCATCAGGACTGTGATGGACTGGCCGGCCAGTGGCTTGGCGTCCTGTGCGACGGCCGGTAGAGCCACAGCCATCGCGGCTGAGGCAAGC
>Ga0247742_10000195_pt1 | contig 52199 bp, 48 predicted proteins | sample UWRJL208509C2_FD_180944 | JGI IMG/M metagenome (GOLD analysis project Ga0247742, IMG submission 180944) | Plant litter microbial communities from Arlington Agricultural Research Station in Wisconsin, United States - UWRJ-L208-509C-2 | ecosystem: Environmental > Terrestrial > Plant litter >...
TTCAGCGAGCAGGTAAAAATAGGGCAATTGTTGGCGGTAAAAACACTCCTACAACTATTCTCTCTGGTATTGGTGAACAACTTGTCAACATTCATGGTCAAAGTGATCAGATTAAACTACATAATCAGAATACCCAGCGTGAAGCTCTAGATACTTATGCGGGTGAAGAACTTCAAAACTTATTGAAAGATTATCTAATCACCTACAACGCTTGGAGACAGTTGAGTAAGAAAATTAAAGATTTCCGTGATAATTCCCAAAATCTTGAAAGAGAATTTGAAGAGCTTCAGCATGCTATTAGCGAAATAGATAAGGTAAACCCTGTAGTTGGGGAAGATAATGAGCTAGCTACTGAAGTCATTAAACTATCCAATCTTGAAGAGTTAAATCAAAATATAACTAAAGCTACAAATATTTTAACTAATGATGATTATGATATTGAAGATCTTATGACTCAAGTAAGTAAAATTGTTAAAATATTGAATGATGTAACAGAATATGACAAAAATCTTGAAACCAATTATGAAATGGCGGTGACAATACAGAGCTTAGTTAATGAATTATCTGGAGATCTAGCTAGCTACCTTGGCACTATAGACATGGACTCACTTATGCGTTTAAATGAAATCCAAGAACGCATTGCTGCTATCAACAAGCTAAAACGTTTATATGGCCCTGAGTTAGACGATGTTTTGAAATATTACGAAAAAGCTCAAAGCAGAGTAACTAATATTAATCCTGAGAATTATGATATTGATGCTTTAGATGAAGAATACAGAACTCTTTCAGAGCAATTAAAAATTAAAGCAAAAGCGTTAACTGATTTAAGAACATCCAAAAGTAGACAATTCTCTGACGAAGTTAATATTGAGCTAGAAGGTTTAGCTATGTCAGGTAATAAGCTTGTTATTGAAGTAACAAGCAGCGAATCCTACACGACTACAGGCGTTGACACTATTAACTTTATGATGAGAACACCCGGAACGGCAGCATTACGTCCGATTAGTAAAACAGCTTCCGGTGGTGAACTTTCTCGAATCATGTTAGCAATTGAAGTCGTCTTAGCTGACAAGGATGATATAGCTATCCGAATTTTTGATGAGATTGAACAAGGTGTAGGTGGGGCAACAGCACAGCGTATTGCTGAGCGTCTGGCTCGGTTGGCGAAGACCAGTCAAATTATTGTTATTACCCATCTACCTCAAATAGCAGCCTACGGAGATAATCATTTACGTGTTATCAAAACAGTTACAGATAATGAAATGTTCACAGAAGTTGTACAACTAAACAGTGAAGAAAGAATTAGCGAGCTAACTCGTATGCTATCGGGGTTGGAAAACTCAGAAACAGGACAAGCACACGCGGTAGAATTACTTGAAACAGCCACAGAATATAAAAATAGTTTATAAAAATTTAAACTAGAGTGGACATTTGTGTAAAAAGCCGATATAATGAATATATAATTACATATGGGTGTGACCGGTTTCGACTGACAATTGATGTTTGTGGAAGCATGCAGAGACAGATTACATTATCTCTTAAAAACAGTGTGATAAAAAATAGACGCAAACAAGTCTGAACTCGCTTTAGCGGCTTAAGCTAAGCGGAGAACGAATGAGGAAGTTCCGCCCTCATGAAAGTTCTCTCATTAAGTGGAACTTACTATAAAATTTAGTTTTCAGGATTTTATAGGAAATTTTTTGAAAACAGGGATGTGTTCTGGAGTGATACAAGAATCAGAACATCTTTAAACGATACAGTATCTAAGCATGTAGAAGAATAAATAGAAAGTTGCTAGGACCGGGGTTCGATTCCCCGCACATCCACCATACAAAAATATCCCCTAAAGAATCTATAGCTATTCTTTAGGGGATATTTTTGTATAACCCTAAAATTATTTACTTCGTACTGAAATACATGGTAAAACCATACTTGTATTTCAATTAATAAGATAAACTTATTAATTGGGGGATTAATTAACTATTTTAAGGATGAAAACCCGATGAAACGATTTATATTTTTTATACCTCTATTGACCATATTTCTATTGGCTATGCCGACATTAGATGGACAAAGTTTAATCTCTCCAGTTAAAGCTACAGATAATGTAATTGATAATACTATTTCTAACTCAGGTACCATTCCCCAGATACCATCTCTAATTGTAAGGGATATAACTCCTGTGAGTGTCTCATATGTTCCTAGCCCATCATCTGAGGTCGTGGAAACTGAAAACTCTTCCATACAGTCAGTTAATACGGCAGAAGTTAGCGTTACAGATCCTTGGGTTAACCTACCAAAATTTCTTGGGCCTTTAGTTATAAAAATACCTTTGAGTGACGATCCTTGCCCAGCATATCTTACGGGGATCACGAACCCTGCTCCTAGCAGATTATCGCATGGTGGAGTAAAAGGAACGACTAGTGAAGATATCGCAACATTTGCTGCGCAGTATAATGCTATTCGTCGGGATAACTGTTTAGCATCTGTTCCTGTTGCTAATTTTAGGTATGACTCTTGTATGGAAGATAGATTGTTCTGGATGGCTGAATCTCCTAGTCCTGACCCATTAGACGCATGGGGTCATATTGGTTCTGTCAGAATTGATGGAGTCCCTAGCGTGGGTTGTGATGGTAATCTTGCTGGTGGAACTAGCAACACAGGAGCAACCGTAGCAACAAAATGGTGGAATTCTCTTTCTCATCGCGCTTCACTGTATCGACCCGCTACTTATACAGGTAGTATGAATAATATTTGTATAATGTTTGCGATGACTCATGGTGGGATTGACGAACCAGACAATTTTGTGCGTGCTGCGGCTCGTTGGAAAACTTGTTGATTTTAATTAAAACTAATCAGCCTCAAAGAGGTTACCATGTTATAATAATAGAACTATGAACCAAAAAATTAACACTGAATATGAAGATACCCTAAGATTAGTACTTGCTGAAGGGACTAAAAAAGAAGACCGCACAGGTACCGGAACAACAAGTATTTTCGGCCCTCAGATGGTCTTTGATCTCTCTGAAGGCTTCCCTCTAATTACGACTAAAAAAGTCCATATGAAATCTATCATATGGGAACTTCTTTGGTTCTTGCAAGGTAATACGAACGCTAAATGGTTACAAGAGCGTGGTGTTAGAATATGGAATGAATGGGCAGCAGAAGATGGCTCACTTGGCCCTGTCTACGGTGCTCAATGGCGCGCTTGGCCAACTGCCGATGGTGGTTCTATAGATCAGATATCAAAAGTCATCGATCAGATTCGGAATACCCCGGATTCTCGCAGATTAATTGTTTCAGCATGGAACGTTGAATTACTTGACGAAATGGCGCTAGTGCCTTGTCATCTACTTTTCCAATTCTATGTTGCGGAAGGTAAACTTTCTTTAAAATTAATTCAGCGTTCAGCAGATATGTTTTTAGGGGTACCTTTTAATATCGCTTCCTACGCTCTTCTACTTCATATGGTAGCCCAACAAACAGGGTTAGAAGTTGGGAAATTCATTTGGTCTGGTGGCGATACTCATATTTATAGTAATCACATGGATCAGGTAGCGGAACAGTTATCACGAGAACCTTACCCCTTCCCCACACTTAAATTAAACAAACGTGATTCTATTTTCGATTATGAGTTTGAGGACTTTGAAATTATTGATTATGTTTCTCATCCTGCTATCAAAGCTCCTGTAGCGGTATAAACCCTGATGACTAAAATAGGTTTAATTTGGGCGCAAACTCCTAATCGTGTAATTGGTTCGGATAATACTATCCCTTGGCATCTTTCTGAGGATTTACAACATTTTAATCAAATCACTTCGGGAAGTACGGTTGTCATGGGTAAAAGTACATGGTTCTCTTTACCCGAAAAATTCCGACCTTTACCTAATCGAAGGAACCTCGTTTTAAGTTCGGATCTTTCTTTAGATGTTGCTGGGGCTGAATCTTTTTCTTCTTTAGAAAATGCGTTTGCTTCTGTTGACACTGAATGGGCTTGGGTTATGGGTGGGCAAAGAGTATATGAATCAACATTAATGTATGCTGATCGTTTAGAAATAACTACAGTTAATTTACCTGAACTGACTGGTGATACATTCGCTCCTACTATTCCGTATGATTTCACTAAAATTGATGGCAACCCTAAAGATGCTGATTGGTTTTTATCCAAAAATGGTATCGAATATAGATTCGAAACTTATACTCGATAATTTGCTTAATTGGGTTTTCCCTTAAAGTATGCTAAAGTTAAGAGATGATAAAAAAGGTTGATTTACTTATAAATGCTCTTCCTCTTAAAGAGATGGAAGCCTCTCTTCTTCAACGAGCTATCGTAAGTTTTGCGGACACGATTGATACAATCGACACTGACCTTGTTCGTGAAGCAATCCATATTGCTGCTTATCTTCATCGAAATGATTACCGTCAAGGTCGTCAGGGTAAATCCGAAGATCATTATATTACCCATCCGCTACGTAATACTTTACGCATTATTCGTTATGGATGTACAGATCAGGATATTATTATTGCTTCTATCCTCCATGATACTGTTGAAGATCATGCTTTTGATATTGCTGAAAAGTTTATAGAAATCAATGTTGATTCTGAGGAAGAAGCCCGTTCCGCATCCTACTCATATATAGCAACACGATTTGGCCATAATGTTGCGTTCATTGTTAAGCAGGTTAGTAATCCGCTCCTAGTAGGAGATTTTACTAAAGAGCAGAAGCGTGCTTTATATGTAGCTCATGTCTCTGAAGTAATTGTTATCGCTTCAGTGTTAATGGTAAAGTTCAGCGACTTTGTTGATAACGCTGTCGGGCTTTACCATAATGTTAAATCTTCAAATACGGGAATGATTCAACATCTTTCTCGTAAATATCTTCCCCTTGTTGAGGAATTCGAAAAACAATTTAATAAACTTGAGGCTGAGTTACCTGTTTCAGAAGATGGCTTTATTATGATGCGTCAACATCTTCAATTTGGTAAACTTAAACTTGAAGAGTTACAGCTTGTAGCTTAAAAATAGGTTTGTTAGATATGTTATATGTCTAGAAAAACTCGTGGTGCCTGTTGGCAGAAAGATCCATCCCAATGTCGTTTACATGGGTATGCTTCTGTGGCCCATACTCAACAAGCTCATAAGAATTTGCGTCAAGCTGAAGATAACTATTTAGACAGTGTTCAAGCTAATAATCCTTCTCAGGAGCTTTATGCTGAATACCAGACAGCTAAGTTAGAATATTTTGCCACACCTGATGGTCAAAGAATTCTTAAAGAAGAAATTTCTAAACTTCAGGGTTCTTCCCATTCGACAAGACTGCTTGATTTGATTTCTCTCCAAGAAAGAACCAATCTATGGATTGATAATTTTGAAGCTATGAATAAAGAGTTACAGAAACCTACGGAGGCTAGCTTGCCTTTTGACACACAAACTGGTCAACGTAAGCTCTTACCTTTACCTCCAGCATACAATGATACTGGCATAGGTAAGATAAGAGTGCTTTCAAACTTTGAACATGACGGCATTGAAGCTACAATTCTTTGGGATAAAAAGACTGGACGTTCTACTTATAGTTATAAAGATGCTGAAGGCGAAGAGGGTTTATTCTTAGGAGTTTTCCATGATGAGCAATCTGCTGTGAAAAATGCTGAACGTTATTATAATAAAAATCTTGTTCCTATTCTTTTCCCTATTAAAGTAAATAAAAGCGTTTAAAAACGTATAAAAGTCACCCCCCTTTCGGGTAAAAACGTCGGTTTCTCAATAAAAACAGTCGATACTAGTACTGAATGGGAAATTAATGTTTATAAAATTTGAGACTCTAACCAAGAGATTAAGAAGCAAAGAGAGTGAACAAGGCTTTACTTTGCTTGAGCTTTTAATAGTGTTAGCTATTTTAGGTATCATCGTTGCTATTGCTGTCCCGTTATTTGCTAACCAAACTCGTGTTGCTATTGCCGCTACGGTTCAATCTGATGTTCGAAACTCAGCAGATGTTCTCTTTGAATCCAAGAACTTCCCTACGCAAGAACAATTTGCTCAACGTTCTGTTACAACAGATAAGAATCTTGTTGGTTTAATAGTTAACAATGATGATCCAAAAAACCCTACCGCTTGCGTTTGGGGTTCAAGGACTTTAACTTCAACAGATATTATTTCTTACCATTTCTCCACCGCAGACATGGTAGTTAAAAAAGGTTTCTGTGATAGCACAGTTCCTCCTATAGTTGGTACTCCCGAAACTCCGGTTACACCACCTGTTACACCAACTACTCCGGACACAGGTAGTGATCAAAGCGGGGTAACTCAACAAGCTAATGTTACTTTCACTCCTCATTATTACCCACAGAATAATTCGATTAACTTCTGTTATTCTGTGGATGTTTCCGCTAATGCTCGTGTGGCTTGGGAATACAAACTGGATCTTTCTAAAGGCCCATTCTGGGGAACTAGCCACACTACGTTCGGTAGTCAATACAATTATTATGTCAAATCAGTTAACGGAAATATTGTTACTCTTTCTGGAACTCCCGGTGGCTGGAATGAGTTCACAGGGCCGGGAGAAAGTCGTTCATTCGGTTTTTGTTCACAAAATACAAACGAACCACCGTTAAACACTAACTGGTTCACTACAACCGTAACGCCATCAGCATCAAACAGTATATGGTATGCCTGTGTTGATATCAGAACAACTTCAACATCTATTTATCCTGTTCCTTGGAAGAAGACCATTAACCTTAACGATTATTTTCATTCAATCACAGGTAAGACACCTACTTTTGTTAACCTAACAAAAGTAGATAAAGGTAACAATATATATGAGATTACCGGAAGTGGCTGGAATAGTTACGCATCAGTCAGCGAACCCAGAACATTCTCTGCTTCTATTTGTTATAACCCTAATGGTCAACCTTGGTAAAACGTTAGATATCTTGTAAACATCAAAAAGATGTTATGAAGAAGGTTATGATTAATGTGTAACAGAAAGCCCGGTACTCGTTGTAGCGGAGACACCCGCGCTAACTTTTTGAGAGCGGAAACTTTACTATATGTTTATGAGAAGGATACACCTCATGAAGAATTAGATATTAGCAAGAAAGCTTATCTGGAGGAAGACCTTCAAGATAAGAAAATAAAATATTATGCTACTACAGGTGGATTTAAAGATTTAGAAAAAGAAATTAATTCTTCGAAAAATAAAAATGTAGCAGTTACAACAATCCAAGGTAAAGGTAAGATTGTTTTTAATGCGGAAGCTGGTCATAATATTGAACCTGTTTTTGCTTTCCCTGTGTGGAAAACAGATTTATTACAAGCTGAACTTGAAGCTGCTAACTCGCATTATAACTGGCAAAAGAAAGCGTTGAAAACATTAGAAGATTTAGAGAAGAATCGTAACAGTCTAACTGCTGTAGCATATGCGGAAACTTTAATGGAGAGCTTAACTGATGATCAATATAACATGCGTCAAGCCGCTAAGCTCTTGCGCTCTAAAGCTATCAATTCCGCTAATATCCTATCGAATACAACACAAAATCTAACTGGTGTTAAAAAGGAAAAGTTTTTAAATAGTTTCGGGCCTCGAAGAATATCTAAACTCATGGCGAAAGAGCATAAGTTTAATATCAGTGCTCAATATGCTGGTTTAAAAATATTAGATTTAAAATCTTATATTGAAGATACTAACAAGAAAACATCTACATCTGCTATCAGTTCTATACCGAATTTAGTTAAGGGATAATTATGTGTGAAAAGAAACCCGGCCCAAGATGCTCCCCAGAGACTTTGGGAGATCTTATTGCTGCTGAACGTGAATACTCTAATTATCTTCTAAATAGTTCACGTTCAGGATGGTCATCAAGCGAGAATGATAAATTAAAGAATAAGGTAATGATTCGCCAATTACGTTACCACGCAACCCCAGATGGGTTTAAAGCTTTAGAAAAAGATGCTTATGACAGTCATCAGAATGATACATCTATAAAAGCTATAATAGGTTACTTCTATGACGAGTATGAAAATAAACCTTCTGAAGTTAATTTTAAAATTCCTGTTTGGAAAGACTCTGAAGCTTATCTACTTGTAGCCAAATCACACCGTGAATGGCAAACAAATGCTCTAAAAGCTTTACAAGAAATAGAGACAGAAGGAGATTTAGAAAAAGCTAAATCCTATGCTGAGTTTCTTGTTGAAGGATTAAATAATGAGTTACCAAAACTTGAAGCAAAACTTTCCCTAGCTAAAGATGAAAGTCAAACTGCTGCTAACAATGCTGCGGAGTCAGCCTATTACCGAAAAACTAGTGAATTAACTGAAGCTAATAATAGCCAAGTCTCAAAAGTGCATGAAAGTTTCATTAAAGAACGTAAACTACAATTAGTTAAAGACTATGCTAAGTTTAAAATTGAAGATTTGACTTCATACATTGACCATGCCGAAAAGCGTTTAGCTAGGAGAGTTAAAGATTCCACCCCTGTCCCTGCTAAGGATATTCTTGTAAATTCTGCTTTTAAATATTAAATCTAAAAATTTTTGGAATAAAAGCATACTATAACTTGCTTTACCTATAGTTATAGTATAAACTACGATAGTAGTTATAGTATAAACTACGATAGTAGTTATATATAAAGATAATTTAAAATAACATGGCATGATGGCAGAGTCCGGTTGAACGCGCTTGCTTCGAAAGCATGTAGGGGTCATCCCCTCGGAGGTTCGAATCCTTCTCATGCCGCTTATTAGAATGAACTTTACACAACAATATTAAATCTGGAAAAACAACAAGGAAAGGTAAAAGGAGGCGAAAACCCCCATGCAATCAACATTAATTCTTAATGCCTCATACGAGCCATTAAACGTAGTATCAGCGAAGCGAGCAGTTATGCTTCTAGTGAACGAGAAAGCAGTTGCGTTAGATAACTCCGAAGTAACCTTTAGTTCAATGGGTCGCACTGTGCCCCTTCCTTATGTTATCCTTTTGAAAGAAATGGTACAGAAGAAGTCTTCTAGTAAAGGTGCCAAGTTCTCTCGTCGTGGTGTTTTAGTTCGAGATAACTTTAGCTGTGCTTACTGCGGTAACCCTGCTGACACAATCGACCACGTAGTACCACGTAAGCTAAATGGTGGTTCTACCTATGAGAACTGTGTTGCTGCTTGTACTCCTTGTAACAGGAAAAAGGGTCACAAGACTTTGAAGGCAATGAACTGGACTCTTAAGTTCACACCTAAGGCTCCTTCTCAATATGCCAATATTCTTGGTAAGGCTCGTCATAGCGAGGAAACTTTCGCAGCATGGAGTGAACATATCTTCATGTGGGATGAGAATCTTAGAAAAACATTCGCTACAAGTAAGTAAAGTAAATAAGTTAAGCCCCACAAAAACTGTGGGGCTTAACTTATTTTATAGAACATATTTTATTCACAGCTAAAATTCATACCCAATAAATCAAAAACCCGATATAGTATAAAGTAACATAAAATATCGTGAGGCAAAATTGGTTCACGCTTACTTTGAAAGCAGCCTTCTTGACTATCCTCGAAATCGAATCCCCCTCGCGTCCTACGCCTAAAGCTTTAAGCGATTACGCTGAACTTTCTAAGAAAATTAAAGAAGCAAATCTTTTAGAAAAGAATGTAAATTTTTATGTTCGTAAATTTATTCAGGTAAGCGCACTTTCATTACTTGTCTGGGGAGGAGTTGTTCTCCTCCAAGGAAATGCCTTGGCCCTCCTTTTAGCTCCTTTACTTGGCGTATTAGGGGCACAGTATGGTTTCCTTGCTCATGAAGCAGGACATAAGCAAGTTTTCAAAACAAATAAGGTGAATGATCGTTCAGCATTAATTATTGCTAATTTATTGGTTGGGTTATCGTTCGGTTGGTGGAATAAGCGTAAACACAACTACCATCATGCTAACCCTAATACTGTAGGCAAAGATCCTGATATTAACCTTCATGTTTTAGCTTTCACCTTTGATAATTACAACGAGAAAAAAGGTATTGAAAAAGTTTTAACAAAAAGACAAGGTTTCCTTTTTCCCTTCCTTCTGCTTTTTACAGGGTTCGATTTACTTTTTGAATCTGTAAAGACTCTAACGTTAAGAACGAATAGGTTAGATAATTCTATCCTAGAATTAAGTTTAATTGTTTTACGTTTTGCTATTCCAGCATTTATTCTCTTCAATTTATTTAACCCCTTCATCGCTGCTGGATTTATGGTTATACAGATGATGGTTTTTGGGTTGTTTATGGGTGGGGCTTTCGCGCCTAACCATAAAGGCATGCCAGTTATACCTAAAGACCTTAAGGTTGATTTCCTTCGTCGTCAAGTTTTAACTTCCCGTAATATTAAAGGTGGACTTTTTATGGATAACCTTATGGGCGGTTTGAACTATCAGATAGAACATCATCTCTTTCCTTCGATGCCAAGACCTAATTTAAGAAAAGCACAACAGATTATTGAACATTTCTGTCGTGAACATAAAATACCTTATATGAAAACCAATCTATTTGAATCCTACAAAATAGTTATCAAATATTTGGATGAGGTTGGATTAAAAGCTGCCGATCCATTTGAATGTCCTATGGTAGCAACCTATCGTAAATAATCCGATAAAATTTTTATGGAAAAAATTAAACAAATTATCAAATTTTATGATAACTTCTTAGAGAATAAAATTGATTTAGGTGAGTTATGGGATAAAACTCGGCTACCTATTGAACTATCAGATAATAGATGGGCTTCAGAGTATAACGAAGCATGGTTAAATCTTGAAATTATTTATGTTATGAATCGTAATATAGAAAATGAATTAGATTCCGATGAGGCTTTAGAGCTTTTGAACATTATTGCTCTTTTAAAAGAAATTCTTGAATCTAGTTTGAGAGATAATAGTTTCCTAAAAAGCTTATAAAATGTTAGTTATATTTTGTTGACGATTATTTATTTTGATAATACGCCGATATAAGTTGTAATTCATACGATAGGAATTTTGATGTCAAATTTACCACCTGAGGGCTTCCAACGTCCAGAACGCCCAGTGTTTCCTCCACGCAATGACGCTCCTTATGGTGGTGAACCTCAAAACGGATATGGTCAACAGCCTTACGGTGGTCAGCCTCAAGCCCCACAGCCCCCACAAGCTCCTCAGCCGCCACAGCAGCCACAATTCGGGGGATACCAACAGCAACAGCAGGGCTTCCCTCAACAGCCTCAGAATGGATATCCTCAAGCGCCTCAGCAGCCACAATTCGGCGCTCCCCAACAACAAGGGTTCCCTCAAAATCCTTATGGTGCCCCTCAACCTCCTCAACAATTTGGTGGTGGTATACCTCCTCAAGCCCCTCAACAATTTGGTGGGTTTAATGGTGGTCAACCTCCTAAAAAAGGAAAAGGTTTACTTATTGGTTTGATAGCTGGTGGAGCAGTTCTAGTTCTTGCTATTGGTATTGGTTTTGTAGCACTTGCTGGTAGTTTAAATAAAAATGATAACAACCAAGCTGGCCCTAACCCTTCAAACAGTAGCGAAGGTACAACAGACCCTGAGGACAATGGAGAAGATACGCCAGTAGCTACTTCAGGTATTTCTTTAGATGAGGATGTAACTGAGGGCGGGCTTGAACATGCCATCCTTTGGAGCCTTCCATATCTTTCTGAAGATGGTTGGACAAACACAGTATTAGATGAAAATGGTGTCAACAGTTACAGTAACAGCGTTACAGGATGTACTTTCACCTCTAGTCAGAATCATTCTGAATACACAAGTAACGACCGTGATGATTCAGCCAAGCTTGCTAAAGAATTCACCGATGCTCTTCAAGCTAAGGGTGCTACTAACTTTAATGTAGTAAACAACGCAGACGAAGCTATCGAATATAATTATGGACAAGATGAAATTATGATGTTAAGTGCAACAATTACATACACAGGTAATGACGGGCAAGAGTATCAGATGAGAATTCTTAACAGAAACTTCTCTAATGTTCCTAACTCTGTAACATTAATCTACGGATGTACTACCGCTAATTTCAGTGAGGCTGATTATGAAGATCTTAAATCTCAAACCAGCCTTATTTCTCTTTAAGATTTAAAAACTAATAAGTAAGCCCTAGTTCTAATTTCAGGAATAGAACTAGGGCTTACTTATGTTAAAATCAATATAACAACTTTAAGATTTGGGTAAAATTATGACAATTATTGACGAGAGCACAGATGAGAATATCGTGCCTAAGAAAACATCTACAGAAACCATTTATGACACTATTATAGTAGGTGGTGGTGTCGCTGGGTTGTCAGCAGGTATCTATTCTGCGCGTGATGGGTTTAAAACCCTGATTCTTGAAGGAGAACTTGTATCTAGTGTAGATTATCCCGGTGGAGCTTTGATGCTTACCCCTGATATTGAGAACTTCCCCGGTTTCATAGGAGTTGAAGGTTCAGAGCTTATTGGTATTATGCGTGCGCAAGCAGAAAAATTTGGTTCCCAAATTATTGAAGAAAGAGCAACTAGGTTTAATTTTGCTTTACCAGAAAGCGCCGACCCTATACATACCATTTATACCAGTTCAACCCATTACCGCACTAAATCAATCATTTTAGCTATGGGTGCGACAGCTAAATTATTAAATGTTGTAGGTGAGTTAGAATTTTATGGACGTGGCGTTTCAACTTGTGCTACATGTGATGGTTTTTTCTTCAGAGAAAAAGTTGTTGCTGTTGTTGGCGGTGGAGATACTGCCATTGAGGATGCTTTGTTTCTAACTCGATACGCTGAGAAAGTTAATCTGATTGTTAGAGGGAACAAGCTTAAAGCCTCCGGCCCTCAAGCTAGAGAGATATTAACACACCCACAAGTTAATATTATTTGGAATACTACAGTTGAGGCTATAGAAGGTTCAGATAACACTGTAGTGGGAGTAGTGCTTAAGGATACGAATGGTAATTTGTCAACATTGAAACTAGATGGTGTATTTGTTGCTATTGGTAGAACTCCAGCTACAGAAGCTTTAGAAGGTTCAGCAGTCAGTTTAGACGAAGAGGGATATATTAAGGTCACGCTTGAAAGTACCGCTGTTATGGGTGATACCGTTGGTGTATTCGCAGCAGGAGATGTCGTAGATAAAGTGTATCGTCAAGCTATCACATCTGCTGGTAAGGCCGTACAAGCCTCATTGGATGCTCGACATTATTTATTGACGCGTGAAGCCATCGAAAAAGGTTTGATCTAACTTTAGTAAGTGTCGATTTTGTTTAACCAGAAAAGATGGTATACTATTAATTACTAGGTACACGCTGATTATTAAAAGTATCATATATGTAAAACATATTAAAATTTTTAATTTTTTGTGTTATCCTAGATAAACAAAATGCTTTTGATATTAGAAAAGGACATAAAAGCAAATGAAAGCTAAGAACCAAAGAATCAGTTTTAGGAACCAGAAGGATCTTTTCAAGTTCAAGGAAGAGGTTGAGTGGATGGGACGCTATGTTCCTTCTTACGACTTGGTAAAGCTTGAATTGGTGGTGTCTCCTTTTCCAAAGAACTACAAGAAGAAGACTGAAGCCGAGCGTAAGCTACAAGCAAAACGTGAGGCTAATAGCTTCGATGAATATGAATTAGATCAGGTTGAATATAAGTAAGCATTAATTTGTTTACTATATTATTATTCAACAACAATACGATAAGGAGGTAAGAATAATGGCTCGTAAAGAAACGCAAACAGCAACAGTATACTCGGACAGTGTTCATACCAAAAACCGTGGTTTAGTTCGTTTAACAGAACTTCGCCCTGACGAGAAACTACTGATTGGTAGTCGTTGGGTGAAGGCAGGAGATATTCCATTGACCGCAGCTTTCCTTTCCTGTGGGCATTCCATTCGTGGGATTGCTTTACAAGAGAAAGATGTTATCTTTTGTGAAACCTGCCATCAAGATGTTTTTGTAGCAACGGTTAACCCATAAAAATATTTAAAATAGGAAGGCAAGACAATTAAACCCTGTCTTGCCTTCCTATTTTTGTGTTATCATTAATAAAGAACGTTTTACTAGGAAATAAAAATTAATGGATAAAGATATAGCAAAAGACACTTTAGCCGAAATGGGTACATTAGCTTCCATTTTTGCTGATCCTGAAACTTTAGATGAAATTAGTGAAATTTTAGACCCAACAGATTTCTATGAAACAGCTAATGAAACTATTTATGCTCTCATGCTTAGAATGCGTGAAGAAGGTAGGACGTTCACCCTATTGGTCTTATTTCAGAGTTAAAAAGAACAAATGATTTTTCCAGCGTCGGTGGAATCATGTATATCACTGAGTTAACAAATCCAGTTTCTCTAGCTGGTTATGCAACTGATTCTTTAGGCTACGCTTTAATTGTTAAAGAGCAATCAAGATTACGCCAACTTCAGAGTTTAGGTGAAAAAATTACTCAAAATGCTACACCGGGTAATGGGTTCGATTCTATGCAGGCTTTAGCTTTAGCCGAAAAGGGTGTTTTCGATTTAAGTAATGAACGTTCTACTTCAGATGAGATAAAGAATGTTAAAAATTTATTTTCCGAAGCTATTGAAGCTATCGAAGAAGCTGCCAAAAATCCTGAAGGTACTGCTGTTGGAGTTCCCTCAGGATTCATTGATTTAGATAAAAAAACTTCAGGATTCTTCCCCGGACAGGTAATTATTGTTGCTGCTCGTCCTGCTATGGGAAAAGCTTTAGCATTAACTACAGAAATCCCTACACCAACGGGATGGGTTACTATGGGAGATCTTAAGAAAGGTGATGTTGTTTTTGATAGATTCGGAAAACCAACTAATGTTGTAGCTGTTACCGAAGTAATGGAAAATCGCAAAGTCTATGAGTTAACTTTCGGAGATACCTCTATAGTTGCTGATGGTGAACATATGTGGCCCTTAATAATTAACGGGCAGAATACATTGATTAGTAGTGAAAAATTATTTGAGCTATTTGATACTTACGACTCTGTTTTAGTTCCTTCTACTCAACCTGTTGCTTATCTCAACAAAGAACAAGAAGAATACCCTGTTATCCATGCTTTACAGTTAGCGGATACTTATTTCGAGAACAAAGATACGGAAGAATCAAAAAATATTTTAGAGGATTTTCTTATTGCTCCTAGGAAAATGCGATTAGCTTTTGCTTCATCCTTATTATCAAAAGCTTTCTCCAGCAGTAATTTTGACATACTTGAAGCTCCTCATTATTCTCATGTTCCCGCATTAAAAGAGCTATTATCCTCGTTAGGTATTGTTTTTAAATTATCACAACCCGAACATAATAGGTTCTATTTTAACATTGGTCGTATGCCTAAGAATACTTCTCCGAACACATATATTAATAAATCATTAACTAATATAGTTGAAGTTGAGACAGTTCCTGTTAAATGTATCCAAGTTGATTCAAGTGAAAATGTTTATTTAGCAACACGTAGTTTCATTCCAACTCATAATTCTACTATCGCTGTTGACTTTGCTCGTCATGCCTCTCTATATGGAGGAAGAACAGTTATTATGTTCTCTCTTGAGATGGGTAAGATGGAATTGATGCAAAGAATTATTTCTGCTCAATCTCGTGTTGATTTACAGAAGCTTAAAACAGGTACTCTAACTGAAGAGGAATGGCAGTTAGTTAAAGATACTCGTAATGAGATTGAAAACGCTAACTTTTTAATTGATGACAATGCACAACTTAACATTGGTCGTCTACGCTCTGTAATCATGCGTCAAAAAATGCGTCCAGAAGGATTAGATCTTGTTGTTATTGATTACTTACAGTTAATGGATACTTCCTCAACACGAAAATCAGCTACTCGTGAAAATGAAGTATCTGAAATGTCTCGTGGTATTAAATTATTAGCTAAAGAGTTTCAAGTGCCTATTATTGCTTTATCTCAGCTTAACCGTGGTAGTGAGGGTCGTGCTGATAAAACCCCTGCTGTTTCTGATCTTCGTGAATCTGGTTCCTTGGAGCAGGACGCAGACATGGTTCTATTACTTCATCGTCCGGAAGTATATGATGAAAATGACAGACCGGGTGAAGCAGACCTTATCGTAGGTAAACAACGTAACGGGCCTACAGGTAGAATTCCTTTGATTCCTATGTTGAATATTTCAAAATTCGCAAATGGTGAAGGAAACATCCCATCTGGTGTCGTTATTGACGCGAACGATGATGAAACACCGTTCTAAAACCTAAATTAGCCGATTTATTAAAGGAAGAGGAGTATTCTTATGGAAGATATTATGCCTGTGCTTAGCACAGTAGGGATAATTTTTGCTGGAGCAGTAGCCCTTGCTTTAGTGATCTATGTTATTATATTGATAAGACGTAAAACAAAAGTTAAGCAAGTAACTACGTTAGGAACCGACAAGTCTGATTTTGCTAAGCAACTTATGGACGAATACCATCAAGAACGAAGAATGAATGAACAAGAATAATCCAAATATTGACCGTAACAATCTTAATGAAGGAGATGATTTGAATGGCAAAGAAAACAAAAAAGGACAATCTGTTCCCTCCGATGCCAAAGATGCTCTCCAGCGATCAAATAATGTTTCTAGACCCAGAAATTCAACTTCAGATATTAGCCAAGGAGCTAAAACGAACATTGCCGAAGTGGAAAAAATAAATATTTGGTCAGCAGAGAATACCAAACCAGAATTTTCGAATAAAGCTGGCAAGTCAACGAAACCCCGTTGGGGTGTTCGTCATGCTGTTTATGCTTTCCTTGCTGCTCTGTTATTACAATTAGTTGTTAGTATCCCCTTTATTTTCCCAGTAGTAGCACAACTATTAGATGGAAATCTAAATGCTGAGATTACAGATGAGCAGCTTCAAGATGCTCTATTAAATGCTCCCGGATATTTATTCGCAGCACAGTTATCAATGTATGTAGGATGGTTCGCTGTTGGGCTATATGTCACAATGCGTTTAGGCTTACATAGCTTTGCCAAAGATTTTTGGTTTAAGTTCCGCTGGGTACGAGATATCTCATTAGGTATTTTATTGGCGATTGGATTACGCGCTTTAGAAGTATTAGTATTCGCCATCTTAGGAAACTTAGGAGTGGATCTCACAGGAGCGGATAACTCAAGCGTATTCACAGACCGTACTGGGATCTGGGGTTATCTTCTCCTATTTGGAGTTGTATCATTCTTAGGCCCACTATCTGAAGAATTTTTATTCAGAGGTATGCTACTTCAAGGTTTAATCAGGAACTTCCGCCGACAAACATTTGAACCTCGTACCGCATTCGGTAGTGGAATCCAAAGAACATATCCACCATTATTTAATGCTTTTATAGCTTTTAAATCTTTCTTATACAAGCATAAATATATTCTTGCGGCTATTATTTCCTCCGTAGCATTTGGTTTTATGCATTTCCAAGGAACCGAAACCTTCGGTCAATGGTTAGTAGTAATTGAAACTGGGTTAATCGGGTTTGTCTTCGCTCTTGTTGTTTTAAAGACAAAACGATTAGGTTTAGCTATCGTTGCCCATATGGTGTTTAACTTTAGTGCCGTAGCCCTCACCTTATGGTTCTAACCAAAAATATGGTAAAATAGTAACAGACTTAACGTAAAGGATTAGCATTGATAGAGGCAGAAAATAAGAATTCTTTTGGTGTGACTTCTTCACCTTCTACATCAAGGAATATCAAAATTGTTGCGCTAGTGGGTAACGGTAATGTGCTACCTGTTATTGGTAAATTAGCTTATTTTGATTCAATTTTTGATAATGAAAAATATCGTGCTATAGGTACAATTTCTGATATTGAGACAAACAATGCTTTAGCTTCTCAAGGTTCTATGATGATTGCTACCGCAAAAGGCAGTTCAAATCTTCATAATTCTACAGATATTAGAACAACACAATTATCTGTTCAAGCGGTCTTTGTTTACCGTGATAATGAGTGGAAACAACATGGTTCAGCATTACCTAACTCTCCCGCAACCTCATCTCCTACATATCTATTAGATGAGGAAAGTCTTGATGAAATGCTTATTAATACATCTTATCCAAGCATTGGGTTCTTCCGTGGAATGCACCAGCCGCTACCTTTGAACCTACCTGATTTTGCTTCAAACCGTGGTGCTACTCATTCTGGGATTATCGGGCGTTCTGGTTCAGGTAAGACTGCGCTTGCTACTTACTTACTTTCTGCTCAAATGAAATTTGAGAATCACGCTATCATGGTTATTGACCCTCAAGGACAGTGGAATAATGAGAATGGTTTCTTATTTTCTCCTCAAGAGTTCGCTCGTAGTGTCGGTCGTCCGGTAACAACACTACGTGTTTCTGAAGATATTAAGTTACCTCGTGATGTTGAAGTATTGACCTCTATTATTGATAAGACTAACCTTTGGGCGCGTTTCCGAAGGATGGGTTCAGAAAATAAGGAAATGTTCTCTCGTGAAGTAGCTGAACGTTTCGCTTTCATTAAAGGTATTGACCGTGATTCAAGAGCTATTCTTGAAGAAATTTTTGGTGATATCGCAGAGTCTCCATCAACTTTAGGGCGTATTTATACTAAGGGAGAGCGTCAGGATGGCCTTAGAGACACTCTTTTACAGTTAGCAGGATTAGACCCGATCCCCACCCCTGAAGAGGATGAAGCGGGTATTGTGCCCCAATGGAGCGCAGAGGATTTGAAAGACACGGAACAAACTTGGGCTTCTATCCTAATCGGTTTCAGCCCTATCCACAGTTTGTATTCTTCAACTAATTTTGACGGTGGGCCAAGGCGTTCGTTGGGTGATGAGAAAAATAATAAAGGTTTCTTAAGTGAAATTCTCCAAGTCCGTGGTGAAAACCCTAGAACTCCTGCTCCATATGTAATTCTTGATATGTCTCCTAACCCAACTTTACATGCTAAAGCTGAGCTTTCCCGAGATAAAGAAATTGGTATGCAAAAGCTTTTAGATAACCAAGACATTAAAGCTATTATTTTAATGGTTGTTCTTTCTGAGTTAAAAAAATCCGCAGAAACAGCTTTCGCTGTTGGTGGCGGTAATCTTAATACTCAGATTGTTTTTGATGAGGCTTGGCGTTATGCTCCAGAGCGTAGCGAAAGCGCTGAGATTACTAGGTTAGCAACAATCCTTGAAGGGTTTGCTTTGGATACCCGTAAGTTCGGAATTGGTTGGACATATATTCTTCAATCCCCCGGCGATCTACGCTCTGGTATCTGGAAACAACTAACATATGTTTACTCTGGTTATGGACTTGTTGGAGAAGATGTTAAACGACTTGAGGGATTAACCGATGATCCTCGTCAGGTCGATCTTTATCGTCAATTTATCTCACCAGCTTCGACCGGAGTATATCCATTCATGATTAACGGCCCAATCTCTCCTCTTATTTTCACAGCTTCGCCAACATTTGTGAACGCTTTTTCTGAAGTTGAAGATTTTATCGAATATAATAAAAAGTGGTTAGACGCTATTACCGAAAAACGTCAGATGCCTAAGATAACAAAAAATTCTATTTTAAAACAACGAAAAACTAAAAAAGATTTAGTTGGGGATAAGGAAATTAAAAAATCATATGGTGTAGGAAAAACTATTCCTCGTCCCGATGTTCAAACAGCTAAGCCTGTAACACCAAAGGTTGAAGAAGCCCATGATGATAAAGTTGTGACTCCTCCTCCTTTCTAATAGAGGTAGAAAGCTTTTTTGTAACTTTTAAATAAGAGAACGGTTATATATAAATTATGACAGATAGCAGACTTATAGATACGATTAAACAGAATTATCAAAAGGATATTGCCCGTGCTTTTGATTCTCGCACTGTTGATGCAATCGGAACAGTTGTTCACTATACTCTTAGTGATGCGTTCGATCTAGTTGCGGAAGAGAGCCTTTGGGTTAGCTGGCATTTAAAAGAGATTCTTGATCCATTACAGGATGAACATCCTTCTGCCATTCAAGCTGCTGTCAAACAGGAACTTGATAATTGGGCTTATAGTAACGCTTTATTTAATCGCGATCAAGATCGTGGTTCTGTTCATCGCCAAAACGGTGATGTTAAATATGCTTCATTGGACGACTGGACTGAAGCAATTACTGAAATCATATTCGCAAGTTACCCAGATTTACGTCCAATGATTAAGTCACGCATTATTGGTTCTGTTTCAGGGTTACTTTTTGAGCTTGGATTGCGCAATGGTAAAGATTCTCGCGCTTCTCTCTATTTACCTAATGCTTTAAGATATATTGTAGCAAATAAATAATTTAAGTTCTGTAGTTACGCAATAACCCAGCAAGTTCATGCGGGTCATCTGTTACTGAAACCAGATAGTTCTTAATAATATCTTTGGCTGCTGAAACATCTTTGGCTCGAACATCAGCCATATATTGACTCCAAGGTTCAATAATAAACCCATCAATCATATCTGCATCAACCATACCAATAAGTTTTTGTGCGTGAAGTAACATACCTTTAGTACCGCCTTCAGCTTGGGATTGGTAATAAGGGAATTCTATTTTCATAGCCTTACTGGTTGGAGTTCCAATGTTAGGTTTAAAATACGTTGCCCAAAGGATTCCTTCTTCCGTAGCAGAGACATTTAATCTACGGAAATATTCTAGTTTCATATCAAGCATAGAAACATATAATTCTTGATGCTCTCCTTCATACCTACGGTATGTTTTACGTTCTAACTTTTGAATAAGATTGTTGTTAGATGCTACATTTCTAGGTATAAACATTTCTCCCGGTAATAGTAGTCGGGAAGCTAAAATTCTGTCCGAAACAAGTTCTTGTAAAAATAAATCGCCTTCAATGTAAGCATGAGCAAATATTTTAGCTGTATCAGATTTAGGCAAAGCAATTAAGGTTCGTTCCCCATTATTTCGAGGCGGATATAAAACTTTATTCATTGACTGACGCAAAAGACCATCTTCATCATAATTTATGGCTTTAAAAAATGTGTCAATAGTTGTATCATCATTCTCTAAAAGAGTATAAACAATTTGAGAAACATTATTTATATAAGCTCCATCAATGATTTGTATATCAGCTAGTGCTGTCTCTAATAAACGTAATTCAAGAGCAGACATGATTCCACCAGCAAGTTTATCGTTGCTTGTTCGATGAGGAAGAACCGCTGCATAAGCTTCGGCTGGTACAGTATCCTCGGTGTAAACAGGAACTGTTGAGTGGCCTTCACCAGCGGTTGCTCCGACAATAACCAAGTCACCCCCGGCCATATCCTCTTTAAGACGACCACCATCAATAGCGACTAAACTTTTTTCCGAAATATCGCCTCTAGTAAACTTAGCGATAAGTCCTTCTTCTATAAGTCTTTGGCGAAGAGCAGGAGCTACTTTAGATAAAGCTCCGGAATGGGTTGAATATTCATCAACAATGCCCTCCATCCCTTGGGATAAAATATCAGAGATGGAGGGCATTGTTAACTACTTTCTTAATTAGATTTATTACAGGTTGTTACTTAGTCTTCGTCTTTTACCGTTGCGGCTGTTGGTTCATCATCAACGGGAACAACTGGAAGCTCACTATTGCTAGCTGTGTCAAGCTTGCCTTTACCTGTGAAAACAAGTTCTTTAATTTTGTTCTCTAAAGTATCACGAAGAGCAACGTTGTTAGGATCTTTTAGGAAAAGACGAGCCTTTTCAGCACCCTGACCAACTTGAATACTCTTACCGTCATCATCGGTGTATGTGAACCAAGCTCCTGATTTCTTCATAAGACCAAGAGTTACTGCCAAGTCGCGAATGTCAGCTTCCTTGGAGAAACCTTCAGATCCTTCAGTGAAGAGGACATCGAACTCCGCTTGCTTGAATGGAGCACCAACTTTATTCTTGATAACTTTAACTCGGGTACGAGCACCATAAACATCGTCACCATCTTTCAATTGAGAAATACGACGAATATCCATACGAACTGAAGCGAAGAACTTCAAAGCGTTACCACCAGAGGTTGTTTCAGGTGAACCGAACATAACACCAATTTTCATACGAATCTGATTGATGAAGATAATGGTTGTTCCACTCTTATTTGCGACACCAGCAATTTTACGCAAACCTTGAGACATCATCTTAGCTTGTGTACCAACTTGGGTATCACCTGTTTCACCTTCTAGTTCCTTACGGGGAACTAAAGCTGAAACAGAGTCAATAACGATTAAATCAACAGCACCAGAAGCAGAAAGTGTCTCCGCGATGTTAAATGCATCCTCACCACTGTCAGGCTGAGAGAAGATTAAATCATCAACGTTAACACCGATCTTAGCTGCCCAGTCAGTGTTGAAAGCGTTCTCAGCATCAATAAACGCTGCGATTCCACCATTCTTTTGGACTTCAGCGATGGCATGTAAACACAAAAGTGTTTTACCGGAGGACTCGGGGCCGTAAATTTCAACAATACGTCCACGGGGAAGTCCACCAATACCAATAGCCATATCGACAACTAATGAACCTGTGGAAGTGTAATCAATCTCCTTAAGAGGAGCATCACCTAGTCGGCTGACCGAACCATTTCCAAAGTTTTTATTAATTTTATCCATAGCTGCTTGAACAGCTTTTTTGCGATCTTCTGTTGACATTTTTTCCTTTTCAAATTTTTGGTTCGTTATCTATTCTAACACAATAACATTTTTCACCTAAGGGGTTTTTATCTTGTACTAAAGGTTTCTGCCCACCGATAAATACTAGATAAATGTTACACTGGTTTAGAACCAAAATTTAGAAAGAGCACATGTCAGACCCTATTGAACAAAAAACTGAACCTAACGAGTCTGTTAGCGTTAAAGTACTTCGTGATATTGTTGAGCTTAAAGCCAACGGTGAGCATAGAGTACAACAGGAACAGATGGTTGAAGCTATTGAGCAAGCTATAACTGAGGATTACCACATTCTTGTTGAAGGCCCAACTGGTTCAGGTAAAAGTTTAGGTTACCTTATCCCTGTGCTCCAATCAGGAAAACGAGCAGTGATTTCTACAGCCACAAAACAATTATCTGAGCAGATTGTTGATAATGAGCTACCATTCTTACAGAAGTCTCTAATTAAAACTCATCCCGAATATATTGCTACAGATTTTACGCTACTTAAAGGTAGAGACAATTATTTATGTTTAAAAAAATTAGATGATCAACATCGTTTAGACTCAAATGCTCAAAGGCAAGCGAAAGCTCAACTGGATCTTTTTGATGAAGAACCGTCAAATACTGCTAAAGGTATTGCGGGAGAAATTAAAGGATTATCTGACTGGGCTGATACTACTAGAAACGGTGACCGTTCTGAAGCTCCTCCCGTTTCAGATAAAATTTGGAAACAATTCTCTTCAACAACAACAGAATGCCCCGGACGTGGTAATTGCCCATTTGGTAAAGAATGCTTTGCTGAAAAAGCGCGTGACCGTGCTAAGGAGGCACAAATTGTTGTTACAAACCATGCTGTAGTGGCTAACGATTTAGTAAGCGAAGGCGGGGTTATGGTTGGAGATCGTGACATCCTTGTTTTTGATGAGTTGCATGAACTTGATGGATATCTTTCAAGCGCTTGGGGTGCTACTGTTACCGTTAAATCCTTAAAAGATGCTGTTCGTGAATTTAAAAAGGCTAATGAGATCAGTGACTCAACTATTGAAGGTTTTAATGAAGCCGTTGAACAGTTAGAACCTTATTTCACCGGAGCTAAGAATGGTTTGATTGAAACTGTATCAGCAGGTTTTATTGATTCCTTAAAAGCTATCCATAAGTATGCTTTAGCTGTGTCTGGTACTTTCCAGAAAGGTTTACAAGGTAAGGAAGCTACTAGTAAAAAAGAACTTATTGGATCTTTGAAGAAACGTGCTGATGCTATTTCTGAAGCCGCTTCGCTACTTCTTGATAACAGTGTAGAAACGGTTCGTTGGTTTAATGTTCCAGATGATACACAAAAAGTTTTTGTTAAAAAAGGTGAAGAAAAGAAAGAACGCGTTATCACACTGAACGCGGCACCTTTACGTGTTGGGCCAAAACTTATTGGAGCAGTTAACGAAAGAGGCATGACAATGATCGGTGCCTCTGCCACCATTCAAGTAGCGGGTTCTTTTGAAATTCCAGCACATAATCTCGCTTTAGATACTCAAGCTACCCATAAAACTTTAGCGGTAGAATCACCGTTTGATTTCGCCAAACAAGCTATGCTTTATATTCCCCCCACAAATAGTTTCCCGGCACCAGTTGGGGCTGACCGTAAAGCACATAGTGAAGCTATCCTAAATGAGAGTGTTGATCTTATCAGGGCGGCAGGAGGACGAGCGCTTGTACTTTCTACTACCTCTTATGGGGCTTCTCAGTTAGCTAAGCATCTACGTCAGGAACTTAAACGAGATAAAATTAAAGTTCTTTTACAAGGTGAAGCTCCTCAAGCTCAACTTGTTGATGAGTTCCGTAAAGATGAAACAAGTGTTCTTGTAGCAACTATGGGATTGTGGCATGGTTTAGATATTCAAGGGCCAGCTTTGTCACTTGTTATTATTGATAAAATTCCTTTTAAACCAATGGATGATCCTTTATCTGTATCTCGACAAAAATATGCTGAAAGCAAAGGCCGTAATGGGTTTATGGATGTTTATGTTGCAGATGCTAATATTATGTTAGCCCAAGGTGTAGGACGTTTAGTTAGACATACAACAGATAAAGGAGTCGTAGCTATTCTAGATACTCGCCTCATGAGTAAGCCTTATGGTCGATCTATGCTTAAGTCTCTTCCGGGCATGAAACTGTTTAATAAAAAGGATATCGTTATAGCTGCTTTAGAGCGTTTAGCTGCTAGTCATAAAAAATAATTCTGTTTTACTATCCAAGATTTAATGCCGATAAATATCCTAGAGAAAGCTCAAAAAATTTTTGTGGATAGTAGGTGGAGAAGCTTTGGTAAGACATAATTTTAACGCATCTGTAAGGAACTCTTTACTACAGATGTCTCAAGATCCTGAGGTTGTAGCATCTACTGGAGCCGCAAAGTTTACACGAAGCGATAAAAAAACTATAGGTTACGTTTACTTACGTAACGGTTTAGTTTACTCCGCTAGTGTTAACACATATGTCCCAAACATTATGACAAGATTAGTTCAATCAGGGCATTTAGACGCTACCGCAATCAAACTTATTGAAAGAAAATTTGGTGATAACCTAACCCATCCAGACATTTCTGAGTTCATTTTAGATAATCATCTTGTCCCTGAAAAAATTATGGATGGAATTAATCAGGATTTCTTTTTAGAAATTTTTGATTTTCTTATCTCTTGGGAAAATGTCAATGCTGACTGGCGACAAAATGAGACAACAGATTATTTAAAAATTAATAACTTTGAGTTACAGAGAATAATTAATCTAGTAGATTCACGTCAAACATTTATTTTAGGTGCGGCTGAACAATTTGGTGTAGATCTTATAAATCTCGGAGTTGTGACTTTCCGCAGTTTAGGTGATCCCGGTTTTGATGACGAAACTCCTATGATATTCCACCAACTTTTTTCAATAGCTAATGGTGAATGGGATATAAAATCAGCAGCAACAAACTTTGGTTTAACACATTTCAGGGTTATCCAAGCTATATATGAACTTTGGAAAGCAGGATATTTAGAATTAAGTTATGAAACTTATCCTATTAATGCTTATAAACTATCAGAAGAGGAACAAGCTGTTAAAGAAGAGACTCCTACGGGGGAACCAGCAACCGAAGGAAGTGTTTTGATTAATCAAGAAAACTCAGACAATGAAATTCCTGTATATGAAGAACAAGATCCTATAACAACAGGAGATGGGTTTATTGAACCAGTTATTGCCTTAGGTGGCGAAGCTGAAGATGAGTCTGACTCCTACTATGTTAAAGAAGTTGATATTGATTCTTCGACATTTAGTAAATCATCGACAGCAGATGATGACTACGATAGCCCACTTCTTGCCAAGCTTTATGCTGAAGAGAATCCCGTAGCAGAATCAGTTGATACCCCACTGCTTACCGAAGAAGATGAAGCAGTTCAAATAGCAGTTAATAATGATGAAAATCAGCCATTATATGATTCCATGTTAACTCAAGAAGAATTAACTGAGCCAACATATGTTACTACAACTGAAGCAAGTCCATATGAAGATGATTTACCCCCTCAGGTTTCTAATTCTTTGAATGCTTTAGATACATTATTAGAACAGCTTTCTCAAGAACTAGAAATTCGCCGTGTAAAAATTAATCAGACTAAAGATGAAGTTAATGCTAAGGAGCGTGAGTATGCTTTATTAGGAGAGGAAATAGCTGCTCAAATTTCAGAACTTAGCCGAGCACAAGACGAGTATGACGAAATTGTTAATAAAATTAACGCTATCAAATAGAATATAAGGTAACTATATTATGTCTAATCCTTCAGTTAATACCGTATTCGCTGGTGAGAGTGGCCCAGAAGACCAACGCAGCGGTAATACTGGTGCCTTCTGGCTTTTTGGTATTCTAGGTACTTTAGTTTTTCCTATAGTATTTTTATCCGCAGCGGGAACGTGGATTCTATTTTCTTGGTTAAAAATTCGTCGTTCAGTTATAGCCATTTTTCTTGTTGGCTATATTGCTCTTTTAGGACTTGTCTCTATTTTCTTCAATGTATTTGCCTTATATATTGAATCATGGACTGTTGATTTACCTAAGATTATTGCTGACCCAGAGAACAATGCTGTGTCAGGTATACTTTTAATAATTCTTAAACAAGCACCTGTTTCTATCCCTCTTGGTACTATCCTTGGGTTAATTTATGCTTCATGGCGATGGTTTGTTCGACCAAAATGGGAAGAAACAACTTTCCGTATTACTCCGTGGCAATGGTTAACAAAACGTAAAAATATCCGTGATATTTCCAATGACCAAAATGGGCCTATGAATGGAACTACTTTAGGTATCTCAGCCATTGATGGAGCTAAAGTAATTCAAACCGATCAGGAAGCTTCTGCGCATACACTTGTAGTAGGTGCCGCTGGTTCAGGTAAAACTACAACACTTATGGGACAATCACGAGATATTATTCGTCGTGGACATGCGTTATGCTTTGTTGACCTTAAGGGTGGAACTGACGTTCCCAGAATTTTAGAAGAATATGCGGCACGTTATGATCGCCCTTTCCGTCATTGGTTAATTCATCCTATTCGTGATGAATATAAAGGGCCAGCAAAGAATGGCCCAGCATATTATGACCCTATCTCTCGTGGTGAGGCATCTCGACGTAAAGACCTTATCATTGGTGCACGTAAATGGAGTGAAGAGTACTATAAAACCATTGCTGAAGATTATTTACAGAAAGCTTTTGAGATCCTTATTGGTAATCCTGACCCCAATGTTTCTGCGATTTCAGATATTGCTAACCTTCTAGATCCTAAAATTTTAGCAGAACGTTCTTATCCTTTAGGTCATCAACCATATTACCGCGACCTTGTTGAAGAGATCGGTCGTATGAACGATGAAAAAATGCCTGTTCAAGAAAAATCCGCTATAAGTAGTTTACGTAAACAATTCCAAGTTCTTGCTCATTCTGTTGCTGGCCCTTGGATTAAGCGTGACCCAACAGGTCAGAATGATATTAATCTTAAAGATGTTGCGGATCGTGGAGAAGTTGTTGTATTTTCTTTAGATTCATCTAACTATCCTGAGCTTTCACAAACTCTTGGTAACCTTATCATCCAAGACTTGAAAACAGTCTCATCTGAATTACGTCAAGAACCTTCCACTCATCCTTTACATGTATTTATTGATGAGTTCTCTGCTATCGGTTCTGACAATATTATTGGCCTTATAAGTAAATCCCGTGATGCTGGTGTGCCAGTTTCATTATCTACACAGGCATTAGGTGACTTACGTAAAGTTGATGAAGCATTCCTTGATCAGCTAACAGGTATTATAAGTTCATTCCTAATTCATAGGGCTAACATTGAAGAAGATGCTTTGTTCTATGCGGGGTTAACGGGTATTGAAATTAAGAAAAAGTTCCGTCAATCTGTTGAACACACAAGTGGTTTCTTTGGTTTCGGTCGAGGTTCCGGAGCCGGATCTGGTTTCCTTGAAGATGTCGAAGAGCATCGTGTAACCGTTTCCGAAATTCAATCATTACGAACAGGTGAAATGATTTATGTTTCAAAATCACCGCATCATTTAGAGCGTGTTATTGTTATACCCGAAACAGATAAGTTAGCGGATACAGACAATAAACCTATAGCGGTTCTTCCTAACCCTGTTTTCACCCCTAGATATGATCAACCTGTTATGAGTCCTATTGAACTTGATGAAAACAATGAAATTCCTACACTTGCCCCTCGGCCTGTTAATGTAGATAGATTAAAAGATATTTTTAATCGCCCAACAGATGAGTTTTTAACTCCTACGAATAAAGATGTTGTATATGAAAAACATTATATGCCTCCTAAAGCTAATGTTCCTGTACCCGTAGTTACCCAGCCACAGAATATAACGCCTCCAATTTCTTTGCCCCCTCGTCGCCCTTTGAATCCTGCTCCGGTGGTGGTTCCTACTCCTCTACCGACTATTAACCCAGTTGTCCCAGCCCCGAATTTAATCAAACCCAACATACCTGTACCTGCTACAGAGAAAGAAGATGGTAAAGATGAGTTTGATTTCTAAGATTCAAAGCCGATAATTCATATAGGAAGATATTAGGATTTTTTAAATGGCAGACTTCAAGTTTGATAAAAACAACGAAAAGTTAGATTTCACTATAGGTGGAGATTTGGGCGTAGGCGAACGCAAGCCTTTAAAGCCCGCTACCCCAGCGATGCCAAAAACGCAGCCGCAGCAACCCGTACCAACTTTTCCTCAGCCTAATAATGTTCCGCAGCAACAAAACCCAAGCCCAGCGGTTCATACCGGTCATACTCCTTTAGTTTCACGCCCAGTTATTACCCCTCAAACTCAGCAACCTCAAGGGATGCCCGCTCAACAGCGTCCAGTTGCTCCCTCACAGCCTTTAACTGCCCGCCCAACGACTGCTCCGCAACAACTTCCACAGGCTCCAGTCCAGCCACAGCCTGTTCAACAACATCCTATTTACCGCGAACCTGTACAGCAGCAGTACATTGAGCCAAAATATATTGAACCGGAACCTGTTTACGTTGAGCCTGAGTATAACCCGCCAACTTACCAGCAGCCGCAACAAACTTTCACTCCTCAACAAGCTCAGCCTCAACCTTCTTATGCTCCTGCCTATGCGACTCCTGCTCCTCAGCAGAATTTCACTTCTCAACAAGCTGTTGAGCAACCTTCTAAGAAAAAAGGGTTTGCTTTCGGAGGTAAAAGAAAAGTTGTTCTTTATATCCGTGCCGCTATTGCGATTGTGCTTATCATCGTTTCAATTGCTGGAGTTAAAAGTATTTTCTTCCCTGATAAGTTCCCAACCCAAGCTCAAGTTATTAACGTAGTTAAAGATGATTTAGGTGTAACTGCTTTCCCTACAGATAAGGCTAACGGATTCGTTATAGGCTTCATTAAAACTTATTTCACTTACGATCCTGAGAACCGTCAAGCTCGTGAAGACGCGTTAGATAAATATATTGACCCTGACCTACTTAATAGTACTAAATTCCAGTTCCAAGCAGCTACTGATGGCGAAGTTATACCTCCGACAGAGGATACAACACAAGTTGATACTCCTGTTGATCAAACTGTTCAGGAAGTTCCCGGTTCTAAACAAGAGGTAGTTGGTGAACCAGTTATCGTTAACATTAATTCCGTTGATGATACTAATGCTGTGTTCACCGTAGAAGTTGATTTAACCAATGGAAGCACCTTCTACGTTGAAGTTCCAATCTATTACAACGTTGATACAAATGGTATGGCAATTTCAGCACCTTTAGCTTATGTTCCTCCAGTTTCGTTCACAGATGTCCCCAATGATAACCATAAAGTTACATGGAATGACGATCCAGAAGTTGTTAAAGCTTTTAAATCTGACTTAGAGAACTACTTAACAGCTTGGGCTAAATCTGATTCCACAGTAATTAGTAGGTATATTACTACTGATGCTACGTTAGCGGCTAAGTCTGGATTAAATGGTGTACTAGTATTTAATCGTGTTGAAGAATTAAGAGTTCAAGCTGTTGATGATGAAACTAAAGACCCTTCAGTTCGACAAGCATACGTTACCGTTTCATGGAAAGACGCAAACAACGTGAATGCTACGTATACTCAATCTTATTTGCTAGTTATTGAGCAACAACCAGACGATAGATGGTATGTAAAAGATATTACTGGGACAGTTATTTCAACGAAATAAATAAAACAGACTAAAAAAGCATACCGATATCTTTTTTAAATAAACTTGTTAGATATTCAGTAACATTCATGAAAGGAAAATAAATGTTGTCTTTAGTAAATGACTTCATAGTTGCTAACGCAGCGGAAGATCTAGTAAATGCTCTTAAGGCTTACGTTGGACCAATCCTCCTATTGATCATCGGTGCTGTTTCTATTACCTTCCTTTTTAGGCGACAGATTTCCCAGTTCCTTATCTTCATAGTGATTGCTATCCTCGTAGCTATCTTGTTCTATGCTCCTGACTTTATTACTTCAATTGCGCAAAACTTCGTTGAAGAATCTGGTCAAGGTGGCGGTAACTGGTAAGAGCCTCATAAAAGAACCCCTAAGCTTAATTTGCTTAGGGGTTCTTTTAATTTAGACGATATATAAGATTATGGAAGTTAAAACATATACAGATTTCTGGAGCATGGAGAAAAAACTATACTCCATCTATGATTTCTCTTTACCTGCTCCTGTTTCCTTAAGAACTGTAGGAATCTTCTTAGGGTTAGGTATTCCTTGGATGGCGTTGATGGCTATTCTTCATGTAACATTAGATCCGCCTTGGTTCCTAATTTATATAGCGCCACCAGCAGTGTTCGCTTATTTTGGTTCTAAACCAATCTTTGAAGGAAAAAATATTTTCCAATATCTAGGTTCAAGAATTAGGTATGTATTCCAATCTAAATTCTATAAAGGTTTAGAGCCAATGATTGATGATTCAAAAGACGAATACATAATTTCTGCGAGAGTATGGCAAAAAGCTCAGTAAACATTAAGGGTACGAGCATTTACAGTGCCGATATATTCTTTTACTGAGGAGCTTAATCTTAAAATGACAAAACGTAACAAAAAACTTTCCCTCACCGGTATTCATAATGATATTTCTTTCTCACAGAAAGATGTATGGTTCTGGGTTCATATACCAGCAACTCCTTACGAGTTCATCGATCCAATCGGGCGAGTTAACTTAGCTAAAAGCATGGATGTTGGTTTGGCCACCCTACTTGTATCTGATGATAAAGCCTTAGAATGCCAACTTATTGTTACTAGCTCACCATTCAGAACAGACCAATGGATCAATGAACTATGGTCAAAGAATGCTGATAAAAACCCTTCACCTTTCTTACCTAACTTTTTAGGAGAGATGCAAAGCGTAGTAGACCATCATCAGTTCAAAGATCGTAAAGTGTATCTAGGCATCAAGCTTGGTCGTCGTAGTGAATTTAGTTCTGGTTCATCCGTTCTCCCTTTAAATGATATTGCTAAACTTTTTAGTTCCGCAGCAGGAGTTGATGATTATTATATTTCAGATTCCGAACTTGCTTTCTGGGAAGACAAAGCGAAAGTTTTCAAACGTAGCCTATACACAGGTAACCTTAAAGCCGAAAAAGTTTCTTCAGAAGAGATAGCTTACCTAGTTAAGAAACCTTTCTACCCAGAAATGCGTGTACCAGATGTCGATCTTACAGGGAAAGAAGCTTGGGGAACAGGAGAACTAGATTCTCTTGTTGATTCTAAGATTGAAAATAATAGTAAGTATTTAAAAATAACCCAAAATATTGGTGGACAAGAGGTTACTGGTTATCGTTCAGTATTATGTTTCTCACGATTCCCTGATGTTATGTACTTCCCAGAGCGTGAACCTTGGATTCATTTCTCTGCTTCCTTTGCATTCTCAGCAGATTTCTATTCACGATTTACTTTAGAACCTTCACGTAAAGTTAGAAAAGAGATTAACAAAAAACTTGCTGAAGTTAAAGACCAGATGAGCAACATGACTTCCGCTGGTGGAGTTACCAATATTGATGTTCAGGAAAGACTACAACAAGGTCTTGAATTAGATTATGAGTTAGGTAGGAGCAAAACTCCTTGGGTTTATGCTAGACATCGTATAGTTGTTGAAGCTAGAACCGAAGAGGAGCTTAAAGAACGCGTACAACGTGTCACAGACCGCTATAAAGACTTAGACTTACAATTAGTACAACCAACGGGCGACCAGTTAGATCTCCTCTTAGAGAGCCTTCCTAACGATCAAGTTCGTGTAGCATCATATTACCAACGCCAAGAATTATCTATTATTTCAACAGGTATGCCAACCGGTTCAAGTGGAGTGGGCGATAAGAAGAAAGTTGATGATACTGGACGTGAGCAAGGATTCATAGGGCCATATTTAGGTTACACTACTTCTCGTGTTCTTTCCCCTGTATTCTTATCTCCTCATGCTGCTATGGCTCAGAACTCCCCACCGGGTCTTGTTATTACTGGTGCTCCCGGTGGTGGTAAATCTTTCGCGGCGTTCACGTTAACATATCAGATGGCGTTACAAGGAACTTGGTGTATCTATATTGACCCTAAAGGTGACGCTATCCCTATGGCCCAGCTTCCCGGTATTAACGCTAAAGTCCTTGATTTGCGCCAAGGTAATGCGGGTATGCTTGACCCATTTTCAATTGGTCAAGATGAAGGTAGCAAAAAAGATTTAGCTATTGAAATTATAGAATTGTTCTTAGGTGGCTCCACTCGTGTAACCACCGCACAAAACATTGCTATTTCTAAAGCTATAACACTTATCGCTTCTCAACCACAACCTTCCTTGAATAAAGTGGTTGACAATTTATTACATAACCCTAACGATATTGAAGCTCAAGGTGTTGGTCATCAATTAAACCTTATCCGAGAACTCCCCTTCGCAAGGTTATGTTTCTCTCCAAAGCAATCAGAAATTCTTGACCCAAGCCAAGGGTTAACTATTATCACCCTTCTTGGATTAGATTTACCTCCTGCTACTTTACCGGGAAGTGAATACAGCCGAACAAACCGTTTAGCTTTGGCTATCATGTTCTTGCTTACTAACTACACTCGTCAGCTTATGATGAGCGCTAATAAGAACCATCCTAAAGCTATCGCAATTGATGAGGCTTGGGCTGTTACAGCTACCGCTCAAGGTTTAAAGCTTGTTCTTGAGGTAGCTCGTATGGGTCGTTCTTTGAATACCGCTCTTGTGCTTGTATCCCAGAATGCTGGTGATTTTCAAGGTGAAGGTATTACCAACTCTGTTTCCACTAAGATGGCTTTCCGAGCTAAAGACCCTCAAGAAATTGATAATATTCTACGTTTCTTCAACCTTGATATCACCGATGGTAATCAACAAGTCATCGCAGAACTTAAAAACGGTGAATGTTTAATTAAAGACTCTAATGACAGAATAGCTAGAGTTCAGATTGATAACTGGAACCAGCAAATGAATTATGCGTTCGAGACTAACCCTGAAAAGAGAAAAGCGAACGAACTACAGGGATAGCTGTAAAAAGGCTTATCCTGTTAGATATAAACTAAACCGGACGAACTGAATGAGTAAAATGACAATTGAGAAGAGTAAATTCGTACTTACTCCCATTACCGCACAATCATTCCGAAGTGGTACTTCTTTAAAGAAGGGATTTTCCACTTTCGGTGCTTTGTCACGCAAAACTTTAATTGTTGCGTTAACAGGTTTAGCTATTCTTTCTGGAGTATTCGTTTCAAATATTCAAACAACTGCTCCAGCTATTGCTGACCCTATTAGCGATATGTTGTGTGGTGCGGTTGGTTCTCAATACGAAAATTATGGTAAAGGAACTATTCAACCTAATCCTGAAACCACTTTAAGCGGTATCTTTGGTCTTGCTTTTGATGGTGTAACTAATGATACTAAGCTTACTGCTTATGAGAAATATGGTACTTCTGGTACTAACTTCAGCATGTGGTATTCTCCTACCCGCCCCGGCTCTGATCCTACTGATGTTAAATACACAAACTACTCTAGCGGTGGTGAAGGTGGAGTTACCGCCAGTGTACCGCAAAAATCCCCTTATTGGAGCGTAAGCGCCGTTGATTGTTTAGGTCTTACAGGTGGAATTGAGAATGGTATAGCTAACTTCATGTTAACCATATCTGAATTTGGTGTCTCATTAATTAATACTGTCTATATGGTGGCTTTCTTTGGAAGTTCCGTATTATTCAGCGGTATGTTCGTTATTATTGGTGATATTGTCGCTAATTTCCGTACAAGCCTTTACCTACCATTCATTTCTATTTTTGTTATGTTAGGTGCTCTTTGGATGGGATATCAAGGACTTATAAAACGTAGAACTACCGAAGCATTCAACGGTGCTCTTTGGATGATTGGTTCTATTATAGCTGGAACACTTCTTCTTACTAATCCTGCTGTTATTCCTCAAACTGCTGATTTCATCGTAGCTAAAGCAACCGAGGGTGTAGCTGGTAGCATCACAGATGGTGCTTCACAGAACGTAAATGGAGTCCTATGTTCAGTGGATCAATCTATCACTGCCTCAGATGATACAACTGTAGATCCTTCAACAGGAGATACAGTAACAACAGATTATAATGTTGCTGATTATGCCCGTAGAATGCAATGTGCGATTTGGTATAACCTAGTTTACACACCTTGGGTAGTAGGACAGTTTGGTGTTAGCCCTAATGACCAAAGTGATAAAGCTCAAGCAATCCTATATGGTGGAGATGATACCGCTACAAGCCTTAAAGACGGTATCCCAATTACAATGGGTAACAACGAACAATTAACCAATGATGAAAAATCATGGCCTATGGTTCAGCTTAACATCCAATCAAACAATATTGATGTATTTAAGTTAAATCAACAGGATACCTACCGTTATCTTAATAGTGGTTCTGGCGCACTTGCCTATCACGAACTTGCTGAAGAATCAAATATGGCATGGACAGGTAAAATAGCACTTCAACGTGTTACAATAGCAAGCGCAAGCATTTTCGCGACTGCCGCTACAGGTATCCTTGTGCTAATATTCAGCTTCTCAATGCTTGGTTACCAAATCATGATGGTTGTACTTATACTACTTATGCCATTCTTCCTACTTATTGGTGTCCATCCGGGCATGGGTCGCCGTGTAGCAATGCGCTGGTTAGAACTTATCGTTAACGTTACCATTAAACGTATTATGATATCAGTGCTTCTTAGTGTATTCCTTCTTATGTACGCTCTAGTTATGGGTAGTGGTATTTGGTTAATTCAAAACATTATTATATTAGCAATTACAGTAGTTGGTTTGCGTTACAAGAATAAAATCATGAACATGTTTGCTGATGTTGATTTTGGTGGAGATAAGAGAATCCGTGGCGAAAAAGGCGAAGGCGGCGGTGGAGGATTCCGTAAGGTTCTTGGTCTTGCGACTGGTGCCGCTGTTGGAGCCGCAACTGCCGCTGTAGGGGCTGGCGCATTAAGCACAACCATTGGTGGAGCTACCGCTGCTGTGGTAGGCGGTACTGTTGCTCCTGCTGCCGCTGGAGCCGCTGCTACCGCTGCTGGGACGGCTGCTGCTACTGTGGGAACAACTGTCGCTGCTGAAGCTGCTGGTGCTGGATTAGCGGGTGCTGCCGCTAGCGCTGCTGCGCCTTCTCTTGCTGGTGCCGCCGCTGCGCCTGCTGTTTCTGCCGCTGGAACCGCTGTCGCTCCTGCTGGTGCGGGTGCTGCTGAGATTGCTCGGGCCGCACAGACAGCTAGAGTTGACGAATTACGTAAGAAAGCCATCCGTCAGGGTGCTCTTCAAGGTGCTGCGCAAGGTTTTGCTAGTGGTAACCCTCAAGGCGCAGTTCTTGGTGCCGCTATGATGGGTCTTCAAACTGGTGATACTATTCATGATAATGAGGTTCAGCGTATTGAAAACGAGAAACGTCAAGCTCGTGATGCTGAAACTGCTCAAGCTCAAAGAGATCAAGCTGCCGCTATGAACCGTATGGTTGAAATGCAGACTCAGCAGACTCAGAAAGAGAATCAAGCTCAGCAAGAAGCTGCTGCCCAGAGTCAAGCTCAGCAAGAATGGGCTGATAAAGCTAAAGCTAACCGACGAGCCTCAACCGCTGGTTATGATAGCTTTGATCCTAGCTCTTTACCCCCTCGTCCCGATGTGGAAAACCGTAAGGTAGTTTCTGAGCAAGATTATGTTGATTTAGAAGCTAAAGAATTCGCTCGCCGCGAAGCCGCAAAGAACAACGGCAATAACAGTTCGTTACCTCCAAGAGAGGGGTAATTAAATGCCTGCTCCATTAATTGCTGCGGGTATTTCATTAGCCGCAGCTTTAGCGCCTAAGGTAATAAGTTTCTTTAAAAAACATCCTTTCGTTGTTCCTTTCGGTTTAGGGATTCCTGCCATAGCAGCCTTTCTAGTTTGGGTTTTTGTGGCTGGTGCGTTAAGTGGTTTACAGTACATCCGTATTCCTATTACCGCAAATCCTTTTTGTATGCCTAGTATTGTTAGCGCGTTAAGTCTCGGGGCATTAGATGGATGTACCCCTACTTATAGCGATGGTACATGGGTTTATCCAACTGTTCCTAGCCCAATAACAGATTTTTACGGTAATCGTGCTAACCCATTTGGCCCCGGAATAGTTTTCCACTCCGGAGTGGATATGGATGGTAATTTATCTGATGATGTTTTTGCTGCTTCTAGCGGAACAGTTATTGAAACAGCAAATGAAAATTCCACTTACGGTTTAGGTAACTATATAGTTATTGATCATGGAAATGGTTTAACATCATGGTATGGCCATCTCATGCCCGGAGGTGTACTTGTGACTGTAGGGCAAGTTGTTAAAGCTGGTGAACACATTGGAGAGCAAGGAACAACTGGATCTTCAACAGGTGTCCATTTGCATTACACTATGAGACTCAATGGTAAACTTATTGACCCGTTGCTATTCATGATTCAGCAAGGGGTGGATCTCTCTTCAGCGGGAGTTAACTTTAATTTTGCTGATGCTGGGACAGCTAGTGGTTACTGTATAATGCCTGTTTATCCTTGGTCATGGTGTTAGCTGCCTTATAAGACTCCGATATTATTACTATAATGATATACTTCATTGTGAGGATTAAAGAACTATGAAAAAATTTGCTAATTGGTTTATGAAGCAAACATCAGCTACTAAGTTCAGCCTAGTTGGGTTGGGTGTAGTACTTCTTATTGTTGCCATTTTCCAGTTAGCCTCTTTAACTCAAGGTGCCCCAGAGCCAGTAGAAAGTAACAACCCAACTAATCCGGTTAATACTCCAACTCCTACACCGACACCCACAGGTACTCCAACTCCGGGGCCGTTAAATCCTAACAATGATGCTGAAGGTGGGACTGAAATAGAACTTAATCTTCCATATACGGCTGAGCAAGTTAATGCTATAACCCCTTTTCTAACTGCGGCCACTTTAGCTTTCTGTAATCAAAATTCTACAGAAAGTAACGAAGCTATGATCGCGAGGTTAGCTCCTTACTTCGAAACAGCAGAAGAGTTAGTCAATGGTGGTTACGCAAGAACAGGTAATCTACAACAAGTTTGTACTATATTTGGTTCTTTCCCTGAAAGCTACAACGCTACTGACAACACTGTAACTTACTCTGTTACATCCATGAGAGATAGCATCAGTTTTGATCAGCAAGATATTCCTCAGAAAGATTGGGTTATCACCCGAGAAACAGTTAATAATTTCTTTGAACTTAAACTTAAAGAAGATGGTAACTGGATTATAGTTAGAATGGCATAATGTTAAAAAAATATAGAGAATCATCAATAAAAGCAAAGCTAATAGTTTTTATTTCCTTGGTAGCGCTAACCGCCGCATATACTTTGAGTTTTAACCCTGAATGGTTTTTAATCGCAACTGGTGGAGCTACCGCAGCTTTAGTTGCTATACATTTACTTGTAAGCTACCCTCGATTTTTTAGAGTATCTCTTATTTTAATTTTTCAAATATTCGCTGTCATTTATGTTGCTTTAATTTATGCTGGAGTTTATGGTTCAGTATTTGGCACTGATGTTGTATTAGCTATCCTATCCTCATCAGTTATACTTTTTGTCGCCTCGTTAATTGTTTTATATATCACAGTTAACTTTGGTAGAGGACGAGTCGGCAGAAACCTTATTTTGGCTTACCTTCTACTAGATGTAAGCGGCTTAGCAATTGGTGTATACGTAACTCCTTATTATATGGTAGCTCTACTTATCGCTTCTATATGCGGTATTGGGTATGCGTTACTGCGTACTATCAAAATATTTGGTCGTAAAAAGTCTGAAGAGTCCTTAAAAACTAGAGATAAAATGTTTTCTATTAAAGCTGATAAGAAAGCTAAAACATTAATTAGTAAAAATAGTTGGAGCGCTTTCAAAACTGAACAGAATAAAAACTTTTGGGTTGTCAACGCAAAAAGACACATTTTTATAGTAGTTGCTATAGAATTACATGAAAATTTACGTAAATCAAAAAATGGATATATGTATGAAGATGTACCATTAGAGAATGTATTCAATGAAATAATTGAAGATTCGAATAAAGTTTCGAATCTATACAAAATTCCTAAGAGCAAAACAACTTTAGTTATTTTAGATATAAGCAACCGTTATCCTGTCCCAGCTAAAGGGTATCAAGAATATGAGTTAGCCCCTCGTGGGGATAAAGGAAATATTAAATCAAAGTTTATTGTAACAAATAACTATGGTTTCAATATGCTACCTAAAAAGTTTAATAACTCTATCACTGAAGCTATTTGGAATAAAATAGTTAAGGTTTAATCTCCGGTTGTCACTTCAACAATATGGTTAACATATTTTTCGTTGTTGTTCCAGCGATTATTCAATGAAACGAACCAGAATCCACATAAAGTAGTTACTATCGCAAGTAAGCCCCATTGTGCTATTGCGGGAGAAATCCAATAGAGAGCAGCGCCAGCTAAACCACCTGTTAACATAAGCTTAACAATATAATTAAGCATAGTTGTAGGGGGTAAAATAGCATCCCCTCGTGAGGATGGGACATATTTTACTGGATTTTTTAGAGATTTGCTTATAGCAAATACTGTCATAATTAGACTTGAAGCGATAAAACCGGGAAGAGCCTCGAATAAACCTTCGAATGTAAGTTTACCTAATATAAGAGAAGGTAAAAATAGTATTACATAAGCAATTGCTATAATCCCTAACTGAGTAGTAGCTAACCGAATTAAAGCACTCTCTCTCCACCTTGGTTGAGACATAAGCCAAATATTACTTGAACCTAAAACGCCAAATAAGTTAACCCCGAAAGACATACAAACTACTAACGGTGTGATAACAACGAAGCTAGAGAAAATCACTTTCCCGTTACTATCCCCGCTTCCTAATCCTAGCAAGAATAAGGATGAGAAAATTGAAGTAATGAGGATAGGTCGCCAGATCACCTTATAGCGGAAAACAACAATACGAATCATTTGTGAAAAATCAATTTTGATTTTTGAGGAGATAAAACTAGCCTTATTATTTTTATTAGCCTTTAATATAACAGGTTCTTGTAAGGCAAGAGTTTTACTGCCAACAAAGTTGATGATTAGACCAAAGAAAATAATTAAACCAAAAGCGAAACCGTAAGCAGTTAAATCATATGTTAAAGATTGATTTCCTAAACTTTGGATAACTTCAATATATAAAGGACTTAACCCAAAGAATGTTGTTCCATGAAAAGGATCAATAAGAACAGCGACACCAGCTATTGCTACAACACCTAATACAACACCAATTTTAGTTTTATTACCAAATTTTCTATTAGCAAATTCAATACACCACATAAAAGCTACAGAGAAGAAAATAATTATTATCCAACTTATCCAACCAAATACTATTCCCGGCCCGGATGAGCCTTCAATAGTGAGCAAGGAAGATAAGACGGTAAGAGAAAATAGCTGAATAATTGATAAACTTGAAAGACTTTGAACAAGCAAACTATCTGATAGTTTATAGTTATCGTTCGCTTTAACCGTTGCCATATCTCTCGTTGAAACTAATCCACCTAAAGAGTACCCTGAAAATGGGGTAATAAGAACTGTAGCTATTGTTGCCCCTAAAACACCGGAGACAAAAACGTTTAGTTGGTTATTAGCAAATGAATTTAAATACAAAATAGCATATTGCTGTAACGAAGCATTCACATAATCATTATTATTTGTTGCTGCTACAAGTAGCGCAGTTCCAATATTGGTTACCCCATATAATAAGAGTAAACCTAATCCGAAACTTAATATAATAATAATTTTTGTGCTAAGTTTCTTAATCCCGTTCCATTTTAAAGCTAAAATGGTGAAAGTATCAGAAAAACCTCTTAATAAGTTCATTCGCTTGTTTTATCTTCCTGAGATTCAACTTCGGAAGTTGTTTCAAGTAATTTACGGTAATACGCTTTACCTCTAGTACCTTTAAACTTACTAGAAGGTTCAATAGAGATAATTTTAGATTTTTTCATTACTGCTATGCGATCTGAAACATCCACTAGCAAGTCCTGAAGATGTGTGGAGACTATAACCGCTAACCCAGCTTCTTTAGCTTGTGAAATAACGCCATTGATAGCTGACACTCCTAGAGGATCAACACCGTCGAAAGGTTCATCTAGAATAAGGACTTTTTGGGAAGCTAATGTAGCCAGAAGAACACTTAATCGTCTAGACATACCATGTGAGAACCCAGAGCTTGGTGTGTCAATAAATTCGTTAAGCCCAAAAGTATTTATCATCCTGATACCTTCATCATAAAGATGAGTTTTTCGATGAAGAGTGAGTAGAAGCTTAATATGCTCTCTGGGGGTTGCCCCATTGATAAGACCGCCTACATCAGGGCAATATCCAGTTATTGCTTTTGCTTGATTAATGTCTTTAGATTTTGTGATATCAAGCTTATCAATATGTACAGTTCCTTCACTGGGTTTTAGGATTCCTCCTAGAACCTTTAAGGTTGTCGATTTTCCGGCTCCGTTACCGCCAAGAAGACCTAAAACTTCTCCGGGGTAAGCTTGAAAGGTAATATTATTTACTGCTACAAACTTATTAAAGCTTACTGTTAAATTTTGAACGTCAATAACCGGCGTTTTATCTTCTGTCATAGTTATAAGTATATCGGATTTTCTGGAATCTGCCGATATTGTTTTAAGAATCATTTCAAAAATCTTTAGGAAGAAACATAAATGGCATTAAAAAAGGTCGTTAGCCTAGACATCGGAAGCTCCAATTTACGTGCAATTGAAGTTAGTCTTAAAAAAGACGGTACAATTGACAGCGTTTTAAGCGTGAACCACTTACCTTTAGCTACACAGATTATCAAAAATGGTAGCTTAGAATCATACGATTCATTTTTAAGTGCTGTTAAGCAGCTTTGGTCTAAAGGTTCAATCAAAACTAAGGATGTGGTTATTAGTATAAATGGGCAAAGCGTTATCACACGTTTAGTCCCTCATCTTGAAACTGAAAAAGATGAAGAAACTTTTGATAAAACTCTTCCATATAAATTAAAAGAAGCTTTCCCGACAGGTGTTAACAATTATCATCTTGGTGCTCATATAGTTAATGAATATTTTGATGAAGAAAAACGTAAAGTTTACCGTGATGCTCTTGTCGTAGGTATTGAAAAAGCAAATCTTGATCCTATTTTAGCTGCTTTGAAAGCTGCTGAACTACATGTTTACTCAGTTGATGTGTCTCCACTAGCTATAATCAGAAGTGTTCTACAATCCCAAGAAAGCTTTGGTAAAAGATATGCTTCTATAGACATTGGTGGGGATATTACAACTATCGTTGTACACAAAAATGGTAATCCAGAATATATTCGTTCTATTACAGGTATTGGTGGTAATATCATCAACGCTCATATTGGCCATGATTTAAGTCTTAGCGGCGAGCAAGCAGAGATTGAAAAGTTCAAAGCATTAAGTCGTGGTAATTTTGTTGCCCAAAAGTCAACATCAGTTTTCGGTGGACAAAATGTTGAAGGATTAATTCCCGGTTCTCCTGAAGCTCAATTGGCTCAATCAATTAATATGATTGTAGCGCAGGAAGCCACTATTACGATTAAACAAATACGAGATACTTTAACTGATGCTATAACATTCTCAAATGTGATTGACTCTCCAATTGATGAGGTTGTTCTTTCGGGCGCAGGAGCAGGTATCCATACAATTGCTTCACGTATGGAGAACGAATTAGGAATACCAGTTACTTACAGTAATCCATTTGTTAATAAATCTAATAAAGCTTTGAATAAAAAAATTAATGAGGGTAGTTTGAATCCTCACGAATATACGACCGCTTTCGGTCTTCTACTCGGAGGTAAGTTCTAATTATGGCTACTAAAGTATTCGGAATCACATTTGGTAAGGATAAACCAGTTACTGCTGCGCTTCCTAACGCTGATACTCCAGCACCAGTAATTAATTTTACTCCTAGTCTTCCATCTATTAACGCTTTACCAAATTCTATTAAGGAAAGCTACAAAAATAAAGCCCTTATCCGAAAATTTGTTAGCGTTGGTATTGTACTAGTTGTTATTTTTGGTGCCTTATTCGGCTATTCAGTTTATGGCGATATTCAACATAAAACTGAATTGGCGGCTTTTGATACTGAATCTTCAACCTTAAATGCTCAAATCCAAGAACTTCAACCTTTTGAGAATTATAAAGTAGAAGTAGCAGGTAAGTTAACTACTTTAGCTGAGTACCTTTCTAAGGATGTTGACTCAGCAAAAATTGTTAAATCATTATTTGATATAGCAATCGCCAATGGAATTATCTTACAAGATGTAAGCATTTCTATTAATGGTGATGACGGAACATCTAGTTGTGTTTCAGTAGATCCATTCGCAACAATTGAAACAATAGGTTGTGTTACTATTAAAGGATCTCAGCCTTCTCCTACAGGGTTAAATGGTTTCTTTGACCAAATCTCTGCTAACGAAGGATATGTAAACGTTTTCGTTGGGAACTCCTCATATGATTCCGCCAGCCCAGAGAATAATAGTTTTGAAGGAAGCTTCGCTTTCACAAGTGCCTTATACAGTAACAAGTTCAGTAACTTTATCCTACCAATTGAGATACTACTTGAAAGTGGCTTAGATACACCAGTTAACCCTGTTGACCCTAACGCAACTCCGACACCATCGCCTACTAACCCTGTTGACCCTAACGCTACACCAACACCAAGCCCAACAGAGACACCTAACCCTAACGCAACCCCGACACCTACGCCAACTGGCACAAGTCAAGGAAATGGATAAGATTAAATAATGAGTAACCAAAGAAACATAAAACTTGTAGGCATCGCCGGATTAGTAATCGTCGCGATTGCTGGTGGAGCATTAGTGGCTTATCCTCTTATTGGGCAGACCCAACGATGGAGCGATGAAACTGTTCAGGCTCAAGAGGCTAATGATGTGCTTAAAGACAAAATAGTTGCTCTTCAAGCAACTGAAGCTTTAACACCGGAAGTTATTGCTTTAAATGCTGAACTCGCGGCCAAGTTCCCTAACCTTCCTAATGGTACGGATCTACTACAAGATATTTCTTCTGCAGCCGTTCAATCTGGTATGTCTTCAGAAAATATAGAATCCGTTATTATTTCGGCACCTGTACTTTTATCCGGAACACCGGGAGCTACAACAGATGGGACAACTCCTCCTGCTGACCCTGCTGCTCCAGCGGATGGGCAGGCAGAAGGTAACTCAACACCTGATGTTACAGCTTCAAAAGTTGCTAGTATGGATATCGCTATCAGCGTAAGCGGTACTGGCCCACAACTTTCTGCCTTCATGGTTGCTTTAGGTGAGACACGTAGAACAATTAAAATTGATACGGTTGCTATAAAAACAACTGAAGAAAAAACTACAATGGATATTAAAGGAACTTCTTATCTTTATGCTTCTATTGAAGCTCCTACATTGACTACTGAGCCTACTGATGGAACTACTGATGAAGGAACTACACCTACGCCAGCGCCAACTTCTACGCCTGTTGTTCCTACCCCGACACCTACAGGAACTTCAAACCCCTAATATTATTAGACTTAATTAGCTAAACTTCACACCCTGCTTTTTAAGCCTAATAATAAGGCTAGATTCTTCTGTAGCATTTTCACGGGCAGTCTCAAAAGAAATAACTTTTGAGGTAACTAACTTAACGATACTATCTTCAAAAGTTTGCATACCATAAGCAGAACTGGCAGCGATAATCTCAAGTATAGGTGTTGGCTCTGTTCCTTTAATAGCATCCTGAATACGTAAACTATTAAATAGCACTTCGATCAGAGGAACACGACTGTCATTTACATCTCGAACTAGCCTTTGAGCAATTATCCCTCTTAATGAATCAGAAAACATTGCTTTAGTATTTGCTCTATCTCCCTCAGGGAAAATATTAATAAAACGATTAACCGCATCAGAAGCATCAGAAGCATGTAGAGTTGAAAGAACCAAATGACCGGTTTGTGCGGCTTCTAACGCAATATAGGCTGTTTCTTTATCTCTGATCTCACCAATAACAATTACGTCAGGGTCTTGGCGTAAAGCTGAACGTAAAGCTGTAGGAAAATCTTTAGTATCCATACCTATCTCACGTTGAGAAATAATAGAGTTAATATTTTTATGTAATACCTCTACAGGGTTTTCAATGGTAATAATGCGGTTCTTTTTAGTTTGATTAATTTGGTGAATTAAAGCCGCTAGAGTAGTGGACTTACCAGAACTAGTAGCACCCGCGACAAGAACTAAGCCATTATTAAAAGCTACTAAATCATTAACCCTTTCAGGTACGTTTAAATCATTAAGAGATAAAACTTGATTTTTAATTACACGAAATACAGCTTCATACGAACCTTGAGATTTGTAAGCATTAACACGGAATCTATCTCCTGTGTCCAGAACATATAAGTAATCTACTTCATAATTTTTTTCTAAAATTTCTTTAGACTCAGGAGTTAAGCTTTTCATTATAATTTCTTGAACTTCTACCGAGGTTAAGGGAGCAGTTTTAATTGGAGTTAAGACACCGTTAATTCTAAGATTTGGTTTATTACCTACAGTAATATGTAAATCTGATGACCCGCTTTGAACAGCAGTACGGAGGAAGGTATCTAATTTTTCATTCACTTTTAAGTTATCGGTTTAAAGAACAACAATTTTGCCGATAAATGTTTTAGCGAAAGAGGAAAATTTTAATGAACTCCAAAAAAACCATTCAAGATATTCTTCTCGAAGACGGAACTATCACAGCAGATGAGTACGAAACTGTATTAGCTTTCGCTTTAGAGAATAATATTTCGTTCGTTGATGCTTTACAGCGTTCGAACACAATAACAGACCCTAGAAAAATTGTTGAAGTATTAGCTAAATCTTTAGATCTAAAATACGTTAACATCCGAGAGCTTGACTTAGATCGAGATGTAGTTAACCTTATCGCGCCTAACATCGCTCGACACTTTAATGTGATTCCCCTTGAAAATACGGTAGGTATCACTACTTTCGCTGTACCTATCAAACACGCTACAAATCTCCAAATTAAAGATGATCTTCAACGTGCGACTTCCTCGCGACACGTTGAATTCGTTATTGCCTATGGTGCTGATATCGCTCAAACAATTGAAGATTTCTTCCGTGCTGATGACGAACTTAGAGCCATTTCTGAAGAAGTATCCAGAGAAAATGAAGCTGAAGCTGCTGGTGTTGTTTCTTCAGCGGCCCTTCCTGATGAAATTGGTGAAGAATCTAAGGTAACCAAATTCGTAGAACTTGTTTTATCTCAAGCTATTAAAGACAAGGCTTCTGATATCCACTTCGATCCTCAAGAAAAATCTCTAGTAGTTCGTTACCGTATTGATGGTATCCTGTATCCTCAGACCCAAGCTCCTGCTTCATCTATTCGTGAGATTGTTTCTCGTGTTAAGGTTATGGCTGAATTAGATATTTCTGATAGACGTAAACCTCAGGATGGTAGATTATCTCTTACTGTTGAAGGTCGTAAAATCGACTTCCGTATTGCTACCTTACCTTCTGTTTACGGTGAAAAAATTGTTATGCGTATTCTTGATAATTCATCTTCAAGTTTACCTCTACAAAAACTTGGTTTCAGTGAGGCAAACTATAAGAGGTTAGAAGTTGCCGCTTTAAAGCCTTATGGTGTAGTTCTTGTTACCGGCCCTACTGGTTCCGGTAAGTCCACTACCTTATATTCTCTACTTAATAGATTGAACTCTCCTACTGTTAATATTATTACTGCTGAAGACCCTGTTGAGTATAGGTTAGCTGGTATTACGCAAGTTCAGGTTAATGCTAAGCAAGGATTAACCTTCGAGCGTGTACTAAGAACTGTTCTTCGTGCTGACCCTGATATTATCCTTGTTGGTGAGATTCGAGATGAAGAGACAGCTTCTATTGCTTTACAAGCTGGTATGACTGGTCACATGGTGTTCTCCACGCTCCACACTAATGATGCGGCTTCCGCTTTAAGCCGTTTAAGCGAGATGGGTGTTGAAGGGTTCATGATCGCTTCAACACTTGAGGGTGTTGTTTCTCAACGTCTTATTCGTAAGCTTTGTGAGAACTGTAAGCTAGAGTATACCCCTACAGAGTTAGATTTAGAAGCTGTAGGATTCCCTTATGAAGCTGGTGACGAAATTCCAAAATTATACAAACCAGTAGGTTGCAAGGAATGCGCACAAACCGGTTATCGCGGGCGTGGTGGTATTCATGAAGTTCTGCTTGTAACAGAGCCTATTCGTGAAGCTATCATAGCTGGTAAATCTTCAAAAGAATTAGACGAACTAGCTAAATCTGAAGGTATGACTTCTATGCGTTTTGACGGATTCCAAAAAGTTGCTAACGGAATCACAACAATCGAAGAAGTTCTTCGTGTGGTTTCATAGCCGATAATACTAATAGTTGTAAACATACATTGAGGACATAATGGCAAGCTTTGAAGATAACCCCTTCCAGTCTCCTAACCCAGAACTATCAAGTTTCTGGGGAAAAGAGAGCGACGAGCCTACTGCTCTTCCAGCGCGGGAAGAAAAACGTACTAGTTTAGTTCAAAATCAAGATTTTGGTTCAGATGTTGAAAGTAGCTATTCTGAAGAAGGCGCTTTCACAATTGATGATTTGCTTAATAACATGCTAGATATGGGAGCTTCCGACCTTCACCTATCAGCAAGAACTATGCCTATGATTCGCGTTAACGGGGATATGACTCCTATGGATGGCTATCCTGTTCTTACTAGTAGTCAAATCGAGGGTCTAATGTATGCGATTATGAATACGCATCATCGTAACGCCTTTGAGAAAACTCATGAGCTAGATTTTGCTCATTCTATTGCTGGTAGAAGCCGTTTCCGTGTTAACGTTTTACGTCAACGTCAACAAACTGGTTCTGTCATTCGTGCTATCCCTAATGTTATTAAACCTATTGAAGCTCTAGGTCTTTCTGAAGAATTAAACAAATTTGCTTATCTTCCTCGTGGTCTAGTTCTTGTTACTGGCCCTACCGGTTCTGGTAAGTCCACTACCTTAGCAGCTATTATTGACCGTGCTAATCGTTCACGCCAAGCTAACATTATTACTATTGAAGATCCTATCGAGTTCTCCCATGAAAATAAAAAGAGTATCATTTCTCAACGTGAGATAGGTGTTGATACGGACTCTTTCCAAGAGGCTCTAAAACATGCCTTACGTCAAGACCCTGATATTATCCTTGTTGGTGAGATGCGAGATTTGGAAACCATTCAAACAGCTATTACTGCTGCTGAAACAGGCCATCTTGTGTTTGGAACACTTCACACACAGTCAGCCCCAGAAACCATTTCTCGTATCATTGACGTTTTCCCTGACGGATCTAAAGAACAGGTTCGCCAACAGCTTGGAGCAACTATTCAAGGTATTGTCTGTCAAACACTCGTTAAAACCCGTGATGGTAAACGTGCTGCGGCTTTAGAAATCATGAAAGGTACACCAAGTATTAGGAATCTTGTTCGTAAAAACCAAATCTCACAAATTAGGACTTATGTTGAGACTGGTTCTAAAGATGGTATGCAAACAATGGATCAGCATCTTGAACAGCTTGTTCGTGACGGGCGCGTTAAGATTGACATTGCGGCTGAAAAAGCTCATGATCTTGAAGAATTCTACAAGAAATTTGGGTCTGAAGAAGATGTTAAATCTATTAGACGTGCTGAGGATGCTAATCTTCAGCAAAAACCCGATAATAGCTTCAGAGGAATGAATTAATGGCTGCTGGCGAAAAACAAATATTTAATTACAAGGCTAAAGACCCTAACGGTAACTATGTAGAAGGTAAGATTAAAGCTTTTACCATTGATGATGTTACTAATGACTTTATTAAACGTGGATTTACTCCACTTGACATTGAAGAAACAAATGTTTTCAGTCGTGATCTATCTTTTGGGCGTAAAGGTGTAAAGCTTAAAGAAGTTGCCCAATTTGCGCGCCAATTTGCTACTATGTCTGAAGCTGCCGTTCCAATCGTTAAAACTTTAGAAATTCTTCAAGATCAAACTACTAACCCAACTTTAAAAGAAGTTATTAAATCTATGAATGTAGATATTTCTGGTGGATCAACATTAGCTGATGCTTTTGAAAAACATCCTAATATTTTTTCCACAATTATGGTTTCTATGGTTCGCGCTGGTGAATCTGGTGGTTTTTTGAATAAAACTCTTTTATCTGTTGCTGACTCAATGGAAGCAGAAGTAAGATTAAAAGCTAAAATTAAATCAGCCATGACATATCCTGTAGTCATCTTCACATTAGCTATCCTAATGTGTGTTGGTATGCTTTTGTTTATCGTTCCTATTTTCGATAACATGTTCAAGAGCTTAGGTGGAGAGCTTCCTATTCCAACACAAATCTTAGTCAATTTGTCTAACTTCCTAAAGATCGGTGGTATCCCACTTGCCATTGTTATTGGAGCAGGAATTTTCTGGTGGAGGAAAAATAGAAACAAAAGAGCCATCCGTGAATTTGTTGATCCTCTTAAGTTAAAAATTCCTATCTTTGGTAATTTAACTAAAATGATTATCATGTCTCGTTTTGCTAGGAACTTTGGTTCACTATTAGATGCTGCTGTACCAATTATCCCAGTATTAGATATCGTAGGGTCTACAACGGGTTCTACGGTCATTGAGAAGGCTTTGTATGACGTTAGGGACTCTATCCTTGCTGGTGGAACCGTAGCTAAGCCTATGGGTGACAATCCGTTGTTCCCTAAGATGCTGGTAGAGATGACTGCCATTGGTGAAGATGCCGGTGATATGCCAAACATGCTAAACAAAGTAGCAGATTCCTATGATGAAGAGGTAGAGTCCATTACTGACGCGTTAACTTCTTTGTTAGAACCAATAATGATTGTTTTCCTTGGAGCTATCGTTGGTTCTATGATTGTTGCGTTGTATCTACCTATCTTCTCTGTTTACGACCTTATCAAATAATAAACAAATATAAGGAAGGCCCGACTTAATTTAAGTCGGGCCTTCCTTATATAATAGAAGATTAAGTATCTTAATTAGTAATTAAGCTTCTTAATGATTTCAATCACCGCATTCTTCTGAGAACCCATACCAATTATTTGTTTTGTCCAAGAGAGAATACGTTGAGAAAGCTCCATAAGAAGGTTATCTTCCGGGATAAACTTTTCATTTATAACTTCAATACGTTTACCGCTTAAACCTACAGCGGTTTTAACCAAATCAAAGTTAAAGTGAGCAATCTCGCGAGAATCATCAACTACAAGAATATCCCAGTTATCTTTCTCAAAAATTTCAGAAAGCTTAGGTCGATCAGAACTCATGCCTGAAACAACCTCTTTAACTATATTAGTAACCTCGTAGCCTTTAGCTTCACTATACTCTTGAGCGCCTGCTATTTTCTTATCCATCTCCTCTTTAAGATTGGGATGAGAGATACGACAATAGATGACAGCGCGAGGTGTACCCGAAGTTTTCTGAGTCCACCCAGTAACAAGGATAGTACCACTGTCTAACTTGATACCTTCAATATCTCCTCTCTCCCACATTTTCCATGCGGCTTGATAGGTGATCCCTTGACTTTTAGCGAAAGCTGATAGCTTAATTCTTTTTTCCATTTGATTAAAAATATCGGCATATATACCTGATTTATGACAAAATACTATAAAAACATACATTTCATCAGGCTTTTTAAGGTCATTAGCGTCTTTGTCGATAACTACTTTGAACTTGTTACACCGTGTGACATTTTTTCAAAGGACAAACAAATGTTAAATAAACTTAAAGAATTACGTGAGAATCGCGAAGAGGGATTCACCCTTATTGAGCTTCTTGTTGTTATCGTCATTATTGGTGTGCTTGCTGCTATCGCTTTACCAATCTTCCTTAACCAACAAAAAGCTGCTATCAACGCTTCAATCAAATCTGACGTTCGTAACACAGTAACAAACGTTGCTACTGCTCTTGTTACTAACCCAACCGCTGATGCTGCTGCTATCACTGCTGTTCCTAAAGTTACTTCCGGAACTAACGTTATCGTTACTGCTGGAACATGGACAGGTTACACAGTAACAGGTTCAAACACTGGAACATCAGGAACATATGTATTCACTTCCTCAACAGGTAAGTACACAGATACATTAGCTTAAGCCTTAACTAGCTAATAAGAAAACCCCCACTCTGGTGGGGGTTTTCTTATTGCAATACCAAGTTTTATTATAAAAACATATATTTATTAGCATTTTCAGGTGGATATGACAGTTTTGGTCGATAACTACTTTGAACTCGCCACACAGTGTGGTGTTTTTACAAAGGACAAACAAATGTTAAATAAACTTAAAGAATTACGTGAGAACCGCGAAGAGGGATTCACCCTTATTGAGCTTCTTGTTGTTATCGTTATCATCGGTGTTCTTGCCGCTATCGCTTTACCAATCTTCTTAAACCAACAGAAGGCTGCTATTGCTGCTAGCGTTAAGTCAGACGTTCGTAACACAGTAACAAACGTTGCTACATTACTTGTAACAAAGCCAACAGCTACCGCTGTTGAAATTGCTGCTGTAACTCCTGTAACATCTGGAACCAACGCAATCGCCTTCACAGGTGACTGGACAGGTTACACAGTAACAGGTACTAACTCTGGTATCAACGGTTCATACATCTTTACCTCCTCAACAGGTAAGTACACAAAAACTGGTACAGATTTCTAATCTCTAACCTTTATTAGTAATAAGGAAGCCCCGATCATTTGATCGGGGCTTCCTTATTTTACAAAATTAAACCATTTTTTGTGAGATTGTTCGATAATTATCAAGAACCCTCTCCACACAGGGTGGTAGGGAACATGGAGGACATTTATTATGTTAAACAAACTTAAAGAATTACGTGAGAACCGCGAAGAGGGATTCACCCTTATTGAGCTTCTTGTTGTTATCGTCATTATTGGTGTGCTTGCTGCTATCGCACTTCCAATCTTCCTTAACCAACAAAAAGCTGCTATTGCTGCTAGCGTTAAATCTGACGTTCGTAACACAGTAACAAACGTAGCAACACTTCTTGTTACCACACCAACCGCTGATTCAGCAACACTTGAAGCCGCAACAACCGTTACCTCAGGAACTAACGTTGTTGTTATCGAAGGTGACTGGACAGGTTACACAGTAACAGGTTCAAACACTGGAATTGACGGTAGTTATGAATTTGATTCTGAGACAGGTAAGTACACCGGTTCCGGTGCTGATTTCTAAATCAATATCAATCTAAATAATAAGCGGCATAAAATAGTATTTCTCTATTTTATGCCGCTTATTTCGTTTAAATATAGGTTTTAGTAGATAAAAACCAATATTTTTATGTGTTTCTAACTATTTTAAAACTTTTTAGTCGATAACTATTTTGAACTTGCTGCAAGGTGTAGTAATTTTATGAAGGACAAACAAATGTTAAACAAACTTAAAGAATTACGCGAGAACCGCGAAGAGGGATTCACCCTTATTGAGCTTCTTGTTGTTATCGTGATCATCGGTGTATTAGCTGCTATT
>Ga0247742_10000196_pt1 | contig 52153 bp, 54 predicted proteins | sample UWRJL208509C2_FD_180944 | JGI IMG/M metagenome (GOLD analysis project Ga0247742, IMG submission 180944) | Plant litter microbial communities from Arlington Agricultural Research Station in Wisconsin, United States - UWRJ-L208-509C-2 | ecosystem: Environmental > Terrestrial > Plant litter >...
TGGATGCAGTGGGCCGCGGGCTCGGAGCCAGACCCAACCCCGTACCTGCTGGCTGCCCTGGAGGTGTTGAACGTTCCGGCGCACTAGCCCCTCTTCCGCGCAATGAATTGCCGGATCCACTCAACTGTCTCGGGGTGGTCCAAGTGGAGGCCGTGCCCTGCACCAGGAACCCGCACCAGTACGGAGCCACGGATGTGCTGGCGCATCAGCAGTGCATTGGGCAAGGGCGTGAGCACGTCCTCAGTTCCATGGAGTAAGAGCGTGGGGGCTTGGATGAAACCGAGATGACTCCAGGCGTCGTGCTCGCGGCTGGCGTTAAAGTGTCGTGCCTTGGCCCATGCCGACGCGTGGGAGTTGAAGAACGTGTGAACCGCCGCAGGATTGCTTTGCGCCCATTCAGCATCGAAGAAGAGCGGCTCCAGCCGGGACATATCTCCACTGGTCAAGGCGTCCAATGCCTCTCGATCCGGCTGGGTCACAGCGTCGGGCCACTTTCCACCGCTCGTTGCGGCAAGAACCAGCGTACGGACTCTCTTCGGGTAGTCGATGGCCAACCAGTGGGCTATGCGCCCGCCCATCGAATGACCGTACACGTGTGCTAAATCCACACCCGCGGCGTCAAGGACGGCTACGGCATCCTCGGCGAGAAGCCGCGTCGTGTAGCGCTCGGCGTCACCCTTCCCACTCCGACCAATCCCGCGGTGATCGAAGCGAATGACGCGGTATGAGCGGTACAGAAGTTCCGCCGTCGGACCCCAACCGTCCATGGACGTGGCCTGTCCGGCGATCAGGAGCATTGGTTCGCCCTCGCCTTCGGACGTCCAGGCGAGTTCAGCGCCGTCGGCGGCCTCAGCAAAGTTCACCGTGCCACAGTATCCGGGCCGCCCTCAAAGCGCTGCGGCGCAGGACACAGTGTGTCAATCAGCAGTGAAGATGTCCTCGATGGCGCAGTCGAAGGTCCTGGCAATCTGGAACGCCAACGGCAGCGAGGGATCGAACTTCTCCCGCTCGATGGAAATCACCGTCTGGCGGGACACTCCGAGCGCGGCAGCCAGATCCGCTTGCGTCCAGCGCCGTTCCGCGCGACGCTCCGCGAGGTTGTTCTTCACTTCAGAGCCCGGTGGCGGATGACGAGGTAGCGCGCTCCGGCGTCCACCGCGCTCAAGCCAACCAGGGCCAGAAGGATCGGAAGGGCATCCACAGCGATGCGTCCGATGACCAGCACCATAGCGGCCGCGATGGTGGCGACGAGGACGTCGATGAAAGCTCCGGCGCCGGCTTGGCGCATCCACTGCAGCTCCACGCTCTGTTCGCCGTGGGCATCGCGGGCCACCGTGTGGTTCGACACGAAGACTTTGGCTCCCAGCGACATAGCCGGGTAGGCGGCACAAAGGGCTCCAATCGCCGCAGCGAGCCAGAAGTCATCCGGGTTTGATGCACCCACCAGGACAGAAACCGCCACGGTCAGGATGGCACCGAGGATAATCGCCAAGACGTAGTGATGGAACGGCGCCCGCCTGGATGTAAAGGAAGCTTTACTCATCTTTAAAGTAAAGCACCCTTTACATGTGGAGGCAATGGTTGCGCATCGGGGCTAGCGTTGGGGGATGAGCGCTGACCACAGATACGACGTCGAGGTGCTGCACCTTTTGGTGTCGCCGGCACACGCCTACTTCGGCCGCGCCCGCGAGGGAGCTGCAGATGTCCCCACCACCGACGCGGACCACGCGGAATTGGTAGCGGGCAAAGGCATCGTTGGCGACCGATTCTACGGCAAGGCCGCACACATGGATGCTGCCGTGACGCTGTTCGCGGTGGAGGCACTTGAGTCCATGGCAGCCGAGCTTGGGGCTGGACCGTTTGACCCTCTCCTGACCCGTCGAAATGTGGTGCTGCGAGGCGCTGAGTTGGCTCCCCTGCTCGGACACGAGTTCACCCTTGAGGCCGGCGGAGACACCGTGCGGCTCAAGGCCGGGCGACCCGCCCACCCCTGCGCCTGGATGGATGAAATGCTCGCTCCCGGCGCCCACAAGGCGATGCGCGGGCGGGGTGGCGTACGGTGCCAGGTGATCACAGGCGGCGTGCTGCATCGAGGCCCGGCAGTACTCGTCAGCCCCGTGCCGCTCGACCCTGCTAAGGCCGGGGACGCCAACGTGCTGAGGCCATCGCGGTTGCCATAATCCCGTCGCTTCCAGTCCTTCTTTGAGCCATCAGTACCCCAAAATCAACCTATACTAGTTGCAAAGCGGCCCATCGGCGTCAAAAGTTGGGCCAGAAGCGACAGGCCAGAAGCGTACGCCGCGCCTCACACCTCAGAGACGGGCGCCGCGAACTGGGCCTCGTACAGCCGCGAGTACGCCCCACCTGCGGCCAGCAGCTCCGAGTGTGTCCCCTGCTCCACGATCTGCCCGGCCTCCATCACCAGAATGAGATCGGCGTCCCGGATGGTGGAGAGCCGGTGGGCGATCACGAAGCTGGTTCTGTCGGACCTCAATGCGTTCATGGCTTTCTGCACCAACACCTCGGTCCGGGTATCCACGGAGCTGGTGGCCTCGTCCAGGATCAGCACCGATGGGCGGGATAGGAAGGCGCGGGCAATGGTGAGCAGCTGCTTCTCACCCGCGGAAACGTTGCCGCCTTCGTCGTCCAGCAAGGTGTCGTACCCCTCGGGCAAAGACCGAACGAACCGGTCAACATACGTCGCCTTCGCAGCCTCCTGAATTTCAGATTCCGAAGCCGTGGGACGGCCGTAGGCGATGTTGTCCCGGATGGTCCCGCCGAACAGCCAAGTGTCTTGGAGAACCATCCCCATCCGCGAGCGCAGTTCCTGCCGCGAGAGAGACGCAATATCCACGCCGTCCAGGGTGATGCGCCCGGAGTCCAGCTCGTAGAACCGCATCATGAGGTTCACCAGGGTGGTTTTTCCCGCTCCTGTCGGCCCCACAATGGCGATGCTCTGGCCTGGCTCGGCAACCAGACTGAGGTCCGTAATGAGCGGCTTGTCCGGCGAGTACCTGAAGGACACGTTCTCGAATACGAGCCGCCCGCGCGACGGCCCGGAAGCAGAAGCAACGGGCTCCTCCGACTCTTCCTCCTCATCCAGCAGATCGAACACCCGCTCGGCTGATGCAACGCCGGATTGCAGCATGTTGGCCATCGAGCCGAGTTGGGCCAGTGGCATGGTGAATTGCCGCGAGTACTGGATGAAGGCTTGGACGTCACCCAGCTGCATGGAACCGGACGCCACCTGCAGGCCACCCACCACGGCGATCCCGACGTACACCAGGTTCCCAATGAACGTCATTGCCGGCATGATCAGGCCGCTCACGAACTGCGCCCCGAAGCTCGCTTGATACAATTCCGAGTTCTTGAGACGGAATTTCTCCTGCACCTCGTTCTGCCGTCCGAAGACTTTCACCAGCGCATGCCCGGTGTAGGTTTCCTCGATCTGGCCGTTGAGTTCACCGGTGTTCTTCCACTGCGCCACGAACAGTTTCTGCGAGCGTTTGGCGATCAGCAGTGTGGTTCCCAGCGTCAGCGGAATGGTTACCAAGGCGATCAGGGCCAGCAGCGGTGAGAGCAGGAACATCATCACCAGCACACCCAGCACGGTCAGAAGGGAGGAGACCACTTGGCTGATGGATTGCTGGAGGCTTTGGGAGATGTTGTCCACATCATTGGTGACGCGGCTGAGCAGTTCTCCACGCTGGATCTTGTCGAAATAGCGCAGGGGCAGCCGGTGGATTTTCGCTTCGATCCGCTCGCGGAGGCGGTACACGGTCCGCTGCACGACGCCGTTGAGCACGTACGCCTGCATCCAGCCGAACGCTGAGGCCAGGACATACAGCGCCAGCGCCCACAGCAGCACCGAGGACAGCGCAGCAAAGTCGATTCCGACGCCGGGAGTGAGGGTCATGGCGCTCAGCATGTCGGCTTTGCTGTCCTCACCTGAGGCGCGCAAGCCCGCGATCACGTCGGCTTTGGAGGCGCCGGCGGGAAGCTGTTTTGAGACGACGCCGGCGAAGATCAGGTTGGTGCCTTCGCCCAGTAGCCTCGGACCAATGACAGACAAGGCAACACTGACCACGGCGAACACCAGCACCAGGATCAGCCAGAATCGCTCCGGCCGCAAGGTTCCCAGCAAGCGCCGGGCGGAGGCACTGAAGTTCGTGGCCTTCTCGGCCGGGATGTTCATCCCAGCGAAGGGTCCTCCGCGGCCCGGTCCCATGGCTGGCCGTTGAGGACCGCGCGGCCCGGCTGATACTGCACTCATGCTGCCTCCTCCGCCGCGAGCTGGGAGGACACGATTTCCCTGTAGGTTTCGGAGGTCTCCAGCAACTCATGGTGCGTTCCGCGCCCAACAATCCTGCCGTCGTCGAGCACTAAGATCTGGTCCGCATCCGCGATGCTGGACACGCGTTGCGCCACGATCACCAGCGTGGCTCCGTTGGTGTGGCGTTTGAGGGCCTGCCGGAGCCGGGCATCGGTGGCGGTGTCCAAGGATGAGAAGGAGTCGTCAAAGATGTAGAGCTCCGGCTGTTTCACCAGTGCCCGGGCGATCGCAAGCCGTTGACGTTGCCCGCCGGAAACGTTGGTGCCGCCTTGCGAAATGACCGCATCCAGTCCGCCTTCCATTTCCTCCACAAAATCCCGGGCCTGAGCCACGGACAGCGCCTGCCACAGCTCGTCCTCAGTGGCATCGGGTTTGCCGTACTGAAGGTTGCTGCGGACTGTTCCGGAGAAGAGGTAGGGCCGCTGCGGCACCAGCCCGATGTGACCCCAGAGCAGATCCGGGTGCAGTTCGCGGACGTCCACGCCGTCCATCCGAACCGACCCGGACGTGGCGTCGAACAGCCGAGGCATGAGGTTCACGAGCGTGGTTTTGCCGGCGCCGGTGCTGCCGATGATTGCGGTGGTCTCCCCCGCTCGGGCGGTGAAAGAAAGCCCGCTCAGCACCGGCTGTTCGGCACCCGGGTAGGCGAATCCGACGTCGCGCATCTCCAGTTCGCCGCGGCGGATACCGCCGGTGACAGGGTTCGACGGCGGCTGGACGCTTGATTCGGTGTCCAGCACCTCGCCGATGCGATCGGCCGAAACGGACGCGCGCGGGATCATCACAGCCATGAACGTGGCCATCATGACCGACATGAGGATTTGCATCAGGTAGCTCAGGAACGCGATCAACGTGCCCACCTGCATGGAGCCGTCCTCAATCCGAAAGGACCCGAACCAGATCACCGCCACGGAGGAAACATTCATCACCAACATGACCACGGGGAACATGAGCGCCATCAAGCGGCCTGCCCGCAGCGCAACGTCAGTGACGTCGTCGTTCGCTGTGCCGAACCGTACAGCTTCCATGTCCTCCCGGACGAAGGCCCGCACCACACGGATACCGGTGAGCTGCTCACGGAGGACCCGGTTCACGGCGTCGATCCGGACCTGCATCTTGCGGAAGAGCGGCACCATCCGCGTCACGATCAAACCGACGGCCACCAGCAGCACCGGCACGCAGACGGCGATCAGCCAGGAGAGTTGGGCGTCCTGCCGCACGGCCATGATCACGCCGCCAATGCTGAGCATGGGTGCCGCCACCATGAGCGTGCAGGACATGAGCACCAGTTGTTGCACCTGCTGGACGTCATTGGTGGAGCGCGTGATTAAGGACGGCGCCCCGAATTTGGTGACCTCCTGCTCGGAGAACTCCCCCACCCTGCTGAAAATCGCGTCGCGAAGATCCCGGCCCATGCCCATGGCGGCCTTCGCGCCGAAATACACGGCCACCACGGCACACGCGATCTGCAGCAAGGTAATGAGCAGCATGAGCCCGCCCATGCGCAGGATGTAGTCGGTATCCCCGGTGGCGACGCCGTTGTCGATGATGTCCGCATTGAGTGTGGGAAGGTACAGGGACGCGATGGACTGCGCCAGTTGGAAGAGAACGACGGCGATCAGCAGCCGCTGATGCGGCCGCAGGAAGCGAACAAGAACCTTCCACAGCATAGGGTCTCCGAACCAAGGGTTGTGAACCGAAGGCCAGTTTACGTCTGGTTGCTGTGGGCAACTAGAGGGAAGTGAGGGGTAATGTCAGGGACTCCCTCACTCTGCCGTGGCCCCATAACGTCGAAGTAGTCATCAGCCCGAACTGCAGAGGAAACCAACCATGGAGAAGCGCACACTCGGTACCGGCGGCCTGGAGGTTTCCGCCATTGGCATGGGATGCATGAGCATGAGCGGCGGCTACAGCGAACGGCCGGATCGCGACGAAATGATCTCCCTCATCCGCACAGGCGTGGAACGCGGCGTGACGTTCTTCGATACCGCCGAGATCTACGGGCCCTACGCCAATGAGGAACTTGTTGGCGAAGCATTGGCACCGTTCAAGGATCAGGTGGTCATCGCCACTAAGTTCGGCTGGGACATCGACCCCGCTGAGCGGAAGCCAAGCGGCAAGGTCACCAGCAGGCCCGAGGTCATCAAAGAAGTAGTTGAGGGATCCCTGCGGCGGCTCGGCGTGGACGCACTGGACCTCTACTACCAGCACCGCGTCGATCCGGAGGTGCCCATCGAGGACGTGGCAGGTGCCGTAAAGGAATTGGTAGACGCCGGAAAGGTGAAGCACTTCGGTATGTCGGAGGCAGCCGCAGGCACCATCCGGCGAGCCCACGCAGTTCTCCCCGTGGCTGCGGTTCAGAGCGAGTACTCGTTGTGGTGGCGCCGTCCGGAGGAAGAAGTCCTGGGTGTATGCGAAGAGCTGGGGATTGGTTTTGTACCCTTCAGCCCACTCGGCAAAGGGTTCCTGACCGGCACCATCAACGCTTCCACCAGCTTCGAATCCGGCAACGACATCCGCAGCACCATCCCCCGGTTCACGCCCGAGGCCATGCAGAACAACCAGGCCGTGGTGGACCTCCTCGCCGGAATCGCTGAACGAAAAGGCGCGACGCCGGGCCAGATCGCGTTGGCATGGTTGCTGGCACAAAAGCCTTGGATCGTCCCCATTCCCGGCACACGGAAACTGCACCGCCTGGAAGAAAACCTGGCCGCGGCCGACGTCGAACTCTCATCTGCTGAGCTGGACGAAATCGAGGCGGCCGCGGCGAAAATCACCGTGGAGGGTGGCCGCTACAACGAGGCTGGCGAGCGGATGACCAACCTGTAAACCCGTGCCGGCGTCGCAGCAGGACAGTAGGCTGGAAACGTTCGTGTTGAACCGCATCGAAGGGACTTGAGTTTTGGCTTACATCACCGTCGGAAACGAAAACAGCACTGAGATTGAGCTTTACTACGAGGACCATGGGACCGGCCAGGCAGTGGTCCTGATTCACGGCTACCCCTTGGATGGGTCCTCCTGGGAGAAGCAGACAGCCGCACTGCTGGACGCCGGCTACCGCGTCATTACCTACGATCGCCGCGGGTTCGGTAAGTCCAGCCAGCCCACGGAGGGTTACGACTACGACACCTTCGCCGCTGACTTGAAGACCTTGCTGGACACGCTGGAAGTGAACGACGCCGTTCTGGTGGGATTCTCCATGGGCACAGGCGAGGTGGCGCGCTACATCAGCACCTACGGTTCGGCCCGTGTTGCAAAGGCCGTGTTCCTCGGTTCGTTGGAACCGTTCCTGCTGCAAACCGACGACAACCCGGACGGCGTGCCGCAGGAAGTCTTCGATGGCCTCGCCGCCGGCGTCAAGGCTGACCGCTACGCCTTCTTCACCGAGTTCTTCAAGAACTTCTACAACAGCGACACCTTCCTGGGCACGGATCGTCTCAGTCAGGAAGCCGTGAATGCGAGCTGGAACCTGGCCAGCAAGTCCGGGGCCTTCGCCTCGGTGGCCGCCCAGCCCACGTGGCTCACCGACTTCCGTGCCGACATCCCCAAGATTGACGTGCCTGCCTTGATTGTTCACGGCACTGCGGACAACATCCTGCCGATCGACGTCACCGGCCGGCGTTTCAAGGACGCTCTGCCCAGCGCCGAGTACCTGGAGATTGAAGGCGCACCGCATGGACTGCTGTGGACGCACGGCGCCGAAATCAACGAGGCCTTGCTGGCGTTCCTCAAGAAGTAAAGCCCGGAGTTTGTGTACAGCAGATGACCTTTAGAAGGCGTTTTAAGGGCATTTGCTGTACACAAACTCCTACTTCTTCAGGCGAAGCTTTCGCGCCTTCTTTCCCTTCCGCAGGTACTCGTCCAGCGTCGCTTCAGCGGCGGTGCTTTCCATCGCGTGGAGCACTCCATAGGTGAAAGCGCCGTTGCTGACGCCTGGCGCGGACCCCAGCTTCAGCAGTTCCGTTTGGGCCATGACGCTGTCCTGATGGTCGCCAAGGATCGATTGAATCCTGTGGGCGGCATCCTCCAGCTTCACCGCGGGTTTGCCGTGGATGGCCTCCACTGCCGCTGCGGCAAAACGCAACTTTTTGGCGGCCTTCCGGACTTCGTGGAAGGCCTTGTCATGTTCAGGCCCGACGGCGGTACCCACCGCTGCGTCATGCCGTTTGCGGAGCCTTTTGCCGGCTTTGTTGACGAGCCTTGCCGTGGCCTTCTTCGCCGGCGCGGAAGCCTCTGATGTCAGCGGCGGATGACTAAGAAAGGACTCCAGATTGTCCAGCAACGTGAAGTAGCGCGGGCTGTTCAACCGGTTCTTCACGGCAGACATCGCATTCCGGGCCCTCAGGGTCATTCGCTCTTCCAACTCGTCCCCGAGCTGACCCAGGACAAGCTTCCCCGGCAATTGATCGAGGCTGACCTTCAACCGTTCGTGCAAAACCTCCACATCGCGGTACCGGCCAAGTGTCTTTGCAAGCGATTTCAGCTCCCTTTCCAGATCCTTCACCGCGGCCTGCGCGAAAAGCTCGCTATAACCATGCAGCACTGCACGGATTCGGCGAATCTGGGACCTCATTTGGTGGACTGAATCGTCCCGGGCGAGGCGTACGTGGGAGTCCTGGAGGAGCATCTCAGCCACCTGCTCCTCCAGATAAAGGAGCACTGGTGTCACTGCAGGACCACTATCGCTGGGCGCTTCACGTTCTGACTGTTCCGACGTAGGCCAAGCGTCGCCCAACGCAGTAGCCAGCTTGGAGGTACGCTCGCTCGGCTTTGCTCCGGCCTGGGAAAGTTGCTGTGTCAGTGTGCCCAGCAGGGTGTCGTCACCGTCGTCAGTTCCATCCGGTGCCAGCTCCACCTCCCATTCCCGCCAGGTCATATCGCGCGGTTCGCCGAGCATCGACCGGGCACGAACGCGGTCATCCACAAAGTCGGCCATGCGGTGGCCATCCTTGCCGTACAAGGAGTAGCTGGTACGTTCCGTGTTCAGAGTTGCGATGGCGGCCACTGCATGACCCCGGGTGTAGGCCAGTATGCGGTCCATGAGTTCAACCGGGACGGTATCGGCAGTACCCAAAGGTGCCTGAATCTCCGTTCGCCGTCCCGCGCTATGTGGGAGCTTCAAGTGCCAGCCTGCATCGGGTCCGCCCGTGCGGCGGCGCAGCGTGATCCCGCGGGCGGCGAGGGCCAAATGCCGTGTATCGAAGTAGACGGCTTCCAGGTTGTACGTGCCAGGCTCGCCCACACGGCTTACCCCGTCAATCGCGTCAAGGCGTGGCAGCGGCGTGGACGCTTCGGCGTCGAATTTCTGCTCAGCTTCCACGCTCCAAGACGTTGCCATCGCTGTCAGAACTCCTTCTGCCGCTGGTCTTAGCTATGCCGCGAGGGCCGGCCCTTGTGGTGGCCGGCCCTCGCTAGTGCTACTGATGATTCGATATCCAGTTTGAACCAGTCCTCAGCCTGGCGCCAGAGTGCCTAGAGACCAGGAGCACGCGGCTGGGGCGGCTCCGCAGGCCCCTCATTGGCCGCGGGGGCTGAGAGATCCGGGTCGACGGACGGGAATTCGGCTGTTGCCACTCCCCCGCTACCAAAAGGTTCACCGGTGTCATCAACATCGCCCCCGGACACCGTGCCGCGCCAAGCACCCGTTTCATGGCCTTGGGCTTCAATGAACTTCTTGAACTTGTCCAAATCCGCGCCAACCCGGAGGCTGTCCGCACCAAGGGCCGAACCCGCCTTCTCAGCAAGGCCCTCGGGTTCCCAGACAATCTCAACGTTCACCCGCGTGCGGCTGGCGTCGAGGGGCTCAAAGCTTACGGTGCCGCCGTTGCGGGGCCCGTCAACGCTGGCCCAACTCACCAAGGTATCCGGGACTTGCTCGATGATCTGCGCGTTGTACTCGCGCTTCACTCCACCCACATTGGTTGAAAAGTGCAGGCCGGTCTCGTCAATCTGCTGTACGGCCTCCACTCCATTCATGAACTGGGGGAACGCCTCAAACTGTGTCCACTGGTTGTAGGCGACAGATACGGGGACGTCCACTTCGACTGATTTATGGACGGTAGCCATAGATTTTGCTCCTTCGATCTCGTCTCGGGTGCTCATGCTGTACTGCTGGTGGCGCGCCAGCCAGCTGGCTGCTTAACCAGTGGCGCGCCTGTCTAAAGCGCGCCAGCCAAAGCTCTTAGCCGGCGTCGAAACTTTCTTCGTCATCGTCGTTGGGAGACTCTTCCTCAGGAAGGTCGTTGCCGCTTCCGTCCGGAAGGTTGCCGTTATTGCCGTCAGGCAACGAGGACTGCTCCGCGTGGGCCTGCTCCTCAGTACCGCCGAATCGGCCGGCACCGGGCTCGCCCGCACTGTCTGAGTCCTCAGGATTCAGGTGGCTGAGGTTTGGCGCGCCAGTGCCCTCTCCGAGGGAAGCCTCCTCGATGTCTTCTTCCACGCGGGGCTGTGCCTGCCCTCCGCCGGCTTCCTGCTCCGCGGTAGGAGTGCCGTAGCCTCCCACTTCCTCTTCCGGTGTGGCATTCTGCTTGTCCATGTGAACTGTCCTTTCCCTGAGCGGTGGAACGTGTTAATGGAACACTTCGAACCTATAAGGCCCCTTGGTGGCATGTCCATGCCTTTGACGATAATAGTCAGCAAACTTAGTAAAAGGCTATTCGGGGGCTAGGATGCCGCCGCGGGTTGGATGCCGCGGGTCGGATGCCATCACGGCAGGCGCCATCAGCGGGCGTGAGTGTGCGCGGACGCCAACGCGCCAACGAGGTGTCCTGCGGATCTACTTATGACGGCTGTGGAATCTCACAGCCACCCTGAGGATCCAAGCCTGTGTAATTCAGCGGGCCGGCCACGATATTCAGCGCTATGGTGGCAAACTGCGAACACTGCGCGGGCGGTGATGTGAAATATCCCCGCTGACCGGCAGCAATAGCTCCAATAATGAGCCACACCACCACCAACAACCCGATGATTGAACCGATTCGCATCTTTTTCCCAATCGCTAAGACAAGGCCCGGCAATTAGCAGCAGACCACAGATCCTGGTTTGCCACGAGAGCGCGGCCGCGGACGGGATATCTCCTGCTCGCGGCCGCGCTGGTGCCGATCAATCCGTAGGATTTGTTTCGGTAGTCAGACCGCGCGGGTCCGCGGTCTTCTCGTCCTTTTCTTCGGCTGGTCCGGGCGGACTGGCCGATTCGCTGGGACCGGTATCGACGGCGTCGTCCGGACTTTCCGACGAAGCATCACCTGCAGGCACTTGGCTGCTCTGGCCGGGCGTCCCCGGATTCCTGGGAATAGGGTTGCCGGGGGTGGTGGTCCCATCGCGAACTTGGGCAAAACCTGCAACTTCGCTTGGGTCTGTTGTCATACGCGCGACCGGCCTCGGCCTACTACCCAGCCAATCAGTGCCAGCACCAGCAGGATGATTCCCACCCACAGCAGGAAGCTGAGGGCCTGATTGAATCCGCCTACCAAGAGCAAGATGATCGCTATAACACCGGCGATTATTAAGAGAGTGTTCATTGAGCTACGCATCCCTTTCAATAACTGTTGTCTATTCAGGAAGGCGTCCGCTGGTACTCCATTACTGAAGCGCCACCCATGCCAACGGGCACCGATGAGAGAATTTCTTCCCTATATCGCTTACGTACCCCCACGGAATTAGTTCAAACGGACCCTCTGCCCGTGAAGGGGTACGTACATAGCATCATGATAGGCGCGCATTAGGCCGGAACGAAGTATTCAGAGAGGAAACTTAGTAGCCCTTTGTGGAGAACGCTCCCAAGGCGCGGCTGATCTCCAAAGCAGTCCCCGCCGCCGCCTCGCCGTACTCCTGGTACTTGGCCGGAACAATTCTGCTTGACGGTCCGGAAATGGAGATCGAGCCCGCCGCGACACCGCCCGAGCCCAACAAAGGAACACCGATTGATGTGATTCCTGTGCTGAGGCCTTGCTCGTTGATGGAGTACCCCCGAGCCCTGGTGTCTGCGATCATAGCCCGAAGCCGGGCAGGATCTACTACGGTCTGGGGCGTCAAAGCTTCCAGCGGACCGGCCAGATATTCATCCACAAATGCGTCGTCCGCTGCCGAAAGGTAGGCCATCCCCGTGGAGGACGCGTGCATGGGGAGCCGCGAACCCAAGGGCAGGAACGCCCGGAGAACGTGCGGGGTGTCGAGGCGCTCGATGATTAGCATGTATCCGCGGTCCGGCACGGCTAAGTGAACGGTCTCGGTAGTGTCCAGCTGAAGCGCGTTCAGCGGTCCCATGGCCGCGTCCCGAATCACCGAGCCACTGCTTCCGCGGCTTGCCACAGCAAAGGCGTGGTTGGTCAGCACCCATTTACCGGCCTGCGCTTCTGACTGCGCAACCCAGCCCAGCTCGGCCAACGTCCTCAGCATGCGGAGCACGGTGGCCTTGGGAACGTCCACCTCGCGGCTTAGCTCAGACAGGCCGGCCGGCTGGTTGTCCGAGACCGCTTCCAACACACGAATCGCCGTGACCACGCTCTGCGTACTCATCCACACTCCCGCTTGACCGACTTCCCTCAGTGCCCTACATTACAGGCGACTTCCCAAAATGAACCAACGGTTCATCCAGTGAACCGATAAAGCAAGCGCAAGTTTTGCAGGCACGAAAGGTGCACACCATGCTCAAACCACTCCGCGGGATAACCGTTATCGACCTCAGCCGTGCCCTCGCCGGCCCCTACTGCACCGCGCTCCTGGCCGACATGGGTGCCAGGATCATCAAAGTGGAAAGCGTCAACGGCGGTGACACGGCCCGCCAGTGGCCCCCGTTCCAGGACGGCCATAGCTTGTACTTCGACTCCGTTAACCGCAACAAAGTCTCCGTGTGCATCGACTTCTACTCTGAAGAGGGACGCGGAATCCTCTCAGGCTTGATCGCCGACGCGGACGTCCTGGTGGAAAACTTCAAGCCCGGCACACTGGAGAAAATGAGTTTCACTCCTGCCCGGCTGGAAGAGCTGAACCCGGCGCTCGTAGTGGGGTCCGTGACCGGATTTGGCAACACCGGTCCCCTCAAGGACGACGCCGGCCTGGACCAGGTCATCCAAGGAATGTCCGGGCTGATGTCAGTGACAGGCCCCGGACCGGGCTCGGCCTACCGCGTAGGTGTGCCCATTGTGGACATCACCTCAGGAATGATTTGTGCTTTTGGAATCGTGGCCTCGCTCATGGGTGCACGGAACGGCGAGCGTCCCAGCCGGGTGTCCACTTCCCTGTTGGAAACTGCGCTGAATTTGTCCGCTTTCCAAGGACAGAAGGCACTTAGCCTCGGCGAAGCACCCACACCGCAGGGCAACAACCACCCGGTGATCGCCCCCTACGGCATGTTCGCCACGGCCACGGAGTCCATCAATATTGCCGTGGGAAGCGACAAGCAATGGCGGGCATTTTGCGGCTTGATCGGTGTTCCCGGGGCTGTGGAGGACCCCCGGTTCATTACCGGGGCGGACAGATCAGCCAACAGGGATCAGTTATCGGAACTCATCGAAACAGCCCTCGCGGCCAAATCCGCCGCCGATTGGGTTCCGCTGATCAGCCAGGCCGGGATCCCCTGCGGACCGATTTATGACTACACGCAAGCCCTCGCCTCGGAGCAGGTTGCCGCTTTGGGACTGGTGCAACGCCGCGAGCGCTTGGACGGATCCGAGCTCCCCCTGCTGCGCGGGCCCCTCAGCTTGGATAGCGAGGCCAGCGAAATCCTCTCGCCCCCACCGCTTCTGGGCGAGCACACCGCGGATGTACTGATGGAGTTTGGAATGACGCACGACGACGTCACCCGGCTTGAGCGCGAAGGCCGCATTATGTGCGGGTCGGCAAAGATTGGAGCACAGCGATGACCACGGTTTCCGACGTCAGGGCGGGCCGTATGTCCGTCTCGATCATTGATGGCGTGGCCACCATGGAGATCTGCAACCTGGCACAGCGGAACGCCCTGACCCGGGATATGTGCTTGGAAATCCAGGAACTCATGCCACGACTGGACGCCGATCCGGATGTTGCGGTGGTGGTGCTGAGGGGTGCCGGGGACACGTTCTGCGCCGGGGCTTCCATCAGTGAACTTTCGTCGGTGCTGATGGATCCTCAACCGGACGGCACCTCAGTGGATCATCTCAGTGGGGCCGATGCAGCCATCGCTTCCCTGTCCAAGCCTTCTGTCGCTTTGGTGGATGGCGCCTGCATGGGCGGCGGCTGGCAGATCGCTTCGGCTTGCGACTTCATTATCGCCAACGAGCGTGCCGTGATCGGCTTGACCCCGGCCAAGATCGGGATTATCTACCCCCGCCCGGGCATTGAACGGCTCGTCCGGCTTGTGGGACATGCCAACGCCAAGTACATCCTCCTCAGCGGACTGACGTTCAGCGCAACCGAAGCCCGGACGCTCGGGCTGACGGCCGACGTCGTGCCTTCCGAATTCTTTGAGGAGAAGTGCGCAGCACTTGTCAGCACGCTGCGGAGCCGCTCCCGGTTCTCCATGCACGCCATGAAAAGACTGATGGACGCCGCCCCATCGGATGTTGATCGGGAATGGGCTGAGGCTTGGTCGGCGATGCCGGACAGCCCGGATATGGGGATCGGCATCAGAGCATTCCTGAACCGCGAGCAGCCTGAGTTCACCTGGCGACCAGCGGCTGAGCCCCACCCTGGGGTGTGATCTGCACCTCAACCGGCACAAGTAGCGCCCTCCCCGCGTTGTACATGGAACGAGTTGTACAGAAGACGAAGGGAGGGCTCATGCTGATTGTTCTGACGGGAATTGACGGCTCAGGAAAAACGACGGCGGCCCGTGCCTTGGTCGATTCGGCTCGAGCTGAAGGACGAAGCGCCCTGCTGCTCAGTAATCACGCTGCCCGCCGCCGACTATCGCTGTGGTCTGAACGTTTCGGTTGGCAGCTGCCACCGCGCGTATTGGACGTCATTGAAACCGGCGTTCGATTGTTCAATGTGCTGGTCAATCATGCGCGGGCCCGGCAGTTTGATGGCTTGGTGGTGATGGACCGCCATCTCCACTGCCAGCTGGCACTCCGGGAAGCGTACGGCTTGCGGCGTGGGCGGCTGCTTCCGTGGCTGCTGGAGAAGCTGCCCGCAGCCGACGTTCACGTTCACTTCGACGCAGATCCCACCGTTGCCCACGCGCGGGTCATGGCACGCGGCACGGACAAGGAGACGGTTGCCGATCTGACGGCATTCCGGGATGCTTACCGTTCCCTACCTGAGTATGAAAACTTTGTTGAGGTGGACGCCAACGGCGAGCCCGGCAACGTCCTGGCCCAGCTGAACCGGGTCATCACCTCCGCCAGCAAATCCCCCGCCCACTCTCCCAACTGAGTCGCAGCAGAGCGCGTTTTGACGGCTCAAAACGCGCTCTGCTGCTACCCAGTTGGGCAGCCCGTCACCTTCTGGCCACGTGACCACTTGACTGGTTCCCCATTCCACGACAAGTAGGCTCGCCCCATGCGCACATTTGGCAAACACTCCCATGGAAGTCACCAATGATTTCAGAGGCCCGAATCAGTCGCGGCTCTCAAAAGGTCATCGCTAGCGTGGTGGGCCTGCTCTGTTTCTTCATCATTGCAACGGCCATTCCCAGCGGAGTTCTGATGATGAGCGCAGCGCTGGTTGCGGCGATTGCGCTCCTGACAGTTTCGGTACTCCGAATAAGCGTGACCATCGAAGCGACAGGCCAGAACCTGACGGTCAAATGTCGGCCGTTCTACTCCAAGACAATTCCGCTGCAGGACATCGTTGATGCCTCCCCTGCGCCATCCAGTTCCATGATCGAAGGCTTCGGCGTCCGGTACTTGGGCCAGCGAACGTGGGGGCTGCTGGTCGGCGGTCCGGCCATCGTCCTGGAGACCCCCAGCCGCACGTGGCTCATCTCCACGCAGGACCCCGAGTCCACAGCAGCGTCCATCCTGACCCATGCTGGCAAACTGAGGGACAGATGACGGCCTATTGAGCCCTCAGTAGAGCGTTTGCTGTTACCCAGGTGGGTGCGCAGGTACGTTATTCTCTCGGCCGCATCAGCGGCGGGTTCAGTACCGCGCGGGTGGGCTGGCCCGGCGTCGGACGCGCCTCGGGGGCGAGCCTGAACAGGGCAGCCGGCCGACCGGCGTCGCCCGTTGTCATTCGTCCCGTGTCCTCCAGGAAGCCCGGCGTTCCGGTGGCTTTTCTGTGGAAGTTCCGCGGGTCAAGGCGCGTCCCCCACACTGCCTCGTACACCGCGCGGAGCTGGGCGATGGTGAATTCCTCGTCGCAGAATGCGGCGCCCAGGGGTGAGTATTCGAGTTTGGACTTTGCCCGCTCCAAGGCGTCGTCAAGGATGCGTGCGTGATCGAAGGCCAGCTCAAGCTTCCCGTCAAGGATGTCCCGCACCGGATACCAGGCGGCCTGTTCAGCGTCGCTGCCCGCCGACAACACCGGGAAGTCCGGCGCCAGGAGCAGGTGCGCCACCGTGAGGACGTCACCGCGGGGGTCGCGCCCCTTAGGGCCATAACTACCCAATTGCTCCAGGTGCCCGGGAAGATGCTCGACGCCGGTCTCCTCCGCAAGTTCCCGGCCCGCAGCTTCAAGCAAATCCTCGCCCGCAAGGACGAAGCCACCCGGCAGTGCCAGCTTGCCGCGGAAGGGCTCGATGAGCCGGGTGATGAGCATGACGTTCAACTGGCCGTCGCGCACAGTGAGGGCGACGACGTCCACCGTCACCGGGAAGCGCTCGGGTGCTGGATGGGATGCAGACATGCGTCAATTGTAGATAGTTATCGTCATGTTGACAATAAAGTTCGGCGACCCCTACTGTGTAGTTATCGTCAACTTGACGAGAAGCAAACGAAAGAGGCGAACATCATGGCAAACATCAAGCGCTACCCCTGGATCAGCCACTTCCTTGGCAGCCCCACCGGTTACGTCGTCCACCTCCAGAAAGGGTCCGTCAGGCACCAAGGAGTTGGTCAGGCATTCTTCTTCCGCCCCGCGAACTCCGTGTTGAGCGAGGTACCCGTGGACGATCAGGAACTGCCCACCCTCTTCCACGCCATCACCCGCGACCACCAGGACGTCAGCGTTCAGGCCAACGTCACGTACCGCTTCATTGATCCCGTGGCCGTCTCCACCCGCCTCGACTTTGGCTTGCAAACTGCGGGCAAAGCACCTGCAACCGGACGCGAGCAGGTCTCCACGATCATCGGCCAGTTGTGCCAGAGCCACGCGATCGACCAGATCGCCACCACCACACTGGCCGAGGCACTGGAACGCGGAGTCAGCCAGCTCCGGCTGGTCCTCACCGAGGCACTGCGGGCCGACGCGAGGCTCCAGTCCACCGGCATCGAAATCCTCGGCGTGCAGGTACTGGCCATCCGACCCGAGGCCGACGTCGAACGTGCGCTGCAGACACCCGTGCGTGAACAGCTCCAAGCCGAAGCGGACCGGGCCGTGTACGAGAGGCGCGCGGTCGCCGTCGAGCGTGAACGCACCATCTCCGAGAACGAGATGGCCAGCCAGATCGAGCTGGCCGTACGGCGCGAAAACCTGGTGGCCCAAGAGGGCGCGAACGCCCGCCGCGCTGCTGAAGAGAAGGCCGCCGCGGGACTCATCGAGGCCCAAGGTTCAGCGGAACGAAAGGGTATTGGCGCCGAGGCTGAAGCACACCAGATCCGGTTGGTGGGCGAAGCAGCAGCGGCCCGCGAAGCAGCCACCATGGAGGTCTACCGCGGCATGGAACAGGCCACCCTGCTCGCTTTGGCACTCAAGGACGCAGCCGGCAGCCTGCCGAACATCGGGAACCTCACCATCACCCCGGACCTGCTCAGCGGAGCACTTGCCGGGCTGTTGAAGGAACCCAACGCAACAGCCGAAGCCAAGTAAGGTCACCCCATGGCAACCCCGCGCATCGTCTTCGTCCACCGGCGGACCGAGCTCCAGGAACTCCTGGACCGACACGCTACCCGCGGCCAGGCCGAATTTTTCCTCCGCACCCGCGGCCGCAGCATCCAGGACGTTCAAGACCGGCATGACCGCCTGACTGACGCGCTTGCAACCATCAGGGCTTCCGTACCATCTGATTGGAGGCAAGCCGAGGTGGAACGCGCCGACCTCAGCCGCTTCCTGCTCACGGCCGAGGACATCATTGCCGTGGTGGGGCAGGACGGGCTCGTAGCGAATGTCGCTAAATACCTGAACGGGCAGCCGGTGATCGGAATCGACCCGGAGCCCGGCGCCAACCCCGGCGTCCTGGTCCGGCACACCCCTGCAGCGGCCGCGGCCCTTCTGGGGAGTGGAGACGTTGCCCGCCTTCGCTGCCAAAATCTCACCACCGTGACGGCAACGCTCGACGACGGTCAGCAGCTTTCGGCGCTCAACGAAGTTTTCATCGGGCACGCCTCACACCAATCCGCCAAGTACTCCATCACGGTTCCGAGCTTCACGGTTCCAGGCGGGCAGAACGAGCGGCAGTCGTCGTCGGGCCTTATCGTTTCCACGGGCACCGGCGCCACGGGCTGGTGCGCCTCGATCGCCTTGGAACGCGGCGGACGGGCCCTCCCGGCGCCCACCGATCCGCGGCTGGCGTGGTTCGTCCGTGAAGCATGGCCCTCCCCCGTCACTGGAGCTTCACTGACCGAGGGCGTCCTGGAAAGCGGCGAGGTTCTGCGGATTACCGTCGCTTCCGATCAGCTGGTGGTCTTCGGCGACGGCATGGAAGATGACCGGCTCACGGCATCGTGGGGGCAGGAGATCACGGTGCAGTTGGGGCAGAAGCCGCTACGGCTGGTGGCGTGACGTCCGCTGACCCAGCCGATTGATAGGCATAAACTATCGGAGCCCCCACCCAGGATCCGAAGGAAACCCATGGACACGCGAAAGCTCAAGTACTTCCTCGCCGTCGTCGATCATGACGGGTTCAACCGGGCAGCCGAGCATCTCCTCATTGCGCAACCGTCGCTGTCCCAGACCATAGCCGGCCTGGAGAAGGAACTCGGCGTTCCGCTCTTCCACCGCATCGGCAGGCGGGCCGTGCTGAGCGAGGCGGGCAAGGAGTTGGTGGGACCAGCCAGGCTGGTGATGCGGGACCTGGATGCAGCACAGGCAGCCGTCCAGTCCCTGCGGGGGATCCGCAGCGGGAAGCTGGACATCATCACCATGCCTTCCCCGGGAATCGAGCCCCTGACCTCCATGATCTCGGCGTTCACGCAACGCCATCCGTCCGTTCGGCTCAATGTTGGTGCAGCTTTCACTCCGGAGGAAGTGATCGAGTCGGTGCGCAGCGGCAGCCACGAGGTAGGGCTGGCCGGTTCTTCGACGCCGGTGAAGGTACCCGGCGTCGAGGTCCTTGAACTGGAGCGGCAACCGCTCATCCTGATCGTCAATCCACGGGCGGACACGTTCCCCTCCACCCACACAGCGATCCAGCGCGAGGAACTCGGCGGCCACCGGCTGATCGCCAGCCAGCGGGGATCACTCATGCGCTGGCTCGTGGATGATGCGTTGGCCCATGGCGTGGAGGTGGAGATCGTGGTGGAAGTTGCCCACCGGACCTCCATTTTGCCGCTGGTCCTGGCCGGTGTGGGGCATGCCGTGATGCCGTCGTCGTGGGCGCCTACTGCCCATAAGGCCGGGCTCCGGACCTTGCTGGTGGAACCGGTGAACTACCTGGATGTCGCGGTGCTCAGCCGGAAGGAAAACCTCACCCCTGCGGCCAAGGCCTTCCTACAGGTTGCTGCCTCCCACACCGCCAGCACTGCTGGGACCAGGGACTGATAGGTACTACCTATCAGCCGTATCGAAACCTGGTCTTGGACGCCGACTACCCCTCCGCCGTCTACTTGAAGAGGAAGAACAGTGTGACCCGGCTAACAGGCTCACTGCTAACAAACTCAACGAGGAGGTAGGCATGAGCGCCACCCAGAAATTCAGCATCGCATCGATCCCCGCCGACGGCGTAGGCAAGGAAGTTGTTTCCGCCGGCCGCCGCGTATTGGACGCTCTGGCTGAGAACTCCAACGGCAAGTTCGCGTTCGACTGGACCGAATTTCCGTGGGGATCGGAGTACTACGCAAAGACCGGGCTCATGATGGATCCCAAGGGCCTGGAAGCCCTGAAGGACTTTGACGCCATCTACTTTGGAGCCGTTGGCTGGGAGAACGTACCGGACCACATCAGCCTCTGGGGCCTGCGGCTGAACATCACGCAGAACTTTGACCAGTGGGCCAACATCCGCCCGGTCAAATTCCTCCCCGGCGTCCAGTCCCCACTCCGCAAGGCTGACAACACCGAACTCGACTGGGTGGTTGTCCGCGAGAACAGCGAAGGCGAATATGCCGGCCTTGGTGGTCGCAACCTGAGCGGCCGAGGCCCCGGCAACGAAGTCGCCCTTCAGACTGCGCTCTTTACCGAAAAGGGCTGCGAGCGCATCATGCGTTTCGCGTTCGACCTCGCCCGGACCCGCACCGTGAAGAAGGTTTCCTCGGTCACCAAGTCCAACGCGCAGCAGTACGGCATGGTGCTCTGGGACGAAGTCTTCAACCGCGTGGCCCTGGACTACCCGGATGTCCAGACCGAGAGCGTGCTGGTCGATGCGATGAGCGCCAAATTCATCCTCAAGCCCGAGGACCTGTCGGTGGTGGTGGCGTCCAACCTCAATGCCGATATCCTCTCGGACCTCGGCTCGGCACTGGCCGGCAGCCTTGGCCTGGCCGCCAGCGCCAACCTGAACCCGGAGCGCCGCTTCCCGTCCATGTTCGAACCGGTCCACGGCTCCGCACCGGACATCGCCGGCCAGGGAATCAGCAACCCGATCGGTGCGATCGCCAGCGCCGCGCTCATGCTGGACCACTTCAGCCTGCATGAGGAAGCCCGCCGTGTGGAGGCCGCCATCGAAGCCGCCACCGGTTCAGGCCACTTGACCCGCGACGTCGGCGGCGACGCCACTACCGAGGATGTCACCGAGGCCATCATCAAGGCACTGGTCACCACTCTCGCAACCGTCTAAAGCGCGGACTCAAACGTTCGACGGCGGCCGGCCCGCCGCCGTCGAACGTTCCCTTCAGTTTCACTCCAGAGACATTCCACAACGAGGTAGGAATCATGGACCACAGCAGCACCCACGGCGCAGCCGCTTCCGGCACATCAGCCACTTCAGGCACCAAGGCGCCACCAAAGACCCGCTGGTACAGGCAGTTGTACTTCTGGGTATTGACCGCAATCGTTGTCGGCATCCTGGTCGGATGGCTTGCCCCCGCGGCCGGCATCGCCATGGAACCGATCGGCACCACGTTCGTGGATGCGATGAAGATGCTCATCGGACCCATTGTCTTCCTGACCATCGTGGGTGGCATCGCCAGCGTGGCCGACCTGAAGAAGGTGGGAATGACGGGCTTGAAAGCCCTGACCTACTTCCAGATCGGGACCATCTGCGCCATGCTTTTCGGCCTCGTGGCCATCAACATCTTCCGGCTCGGTGACGGCGTCAACGCAGATGCGAGCACCATCGAAACCTCCGACTCCGCAGCCAAGCTGATCGACGCCGGCCAGCACCAGGAATGGTGGCAGTTCCTCACGCACATCATCCCCGAAAGCATGGTCTCGCCCTTCGTTGAAGGCAACATCCTGCAGATCATCTTCATCGCAGTGATCTTCGGCATCGCCCTGAACGCCATGGGCAAGGTCGGTGCCCCCGTGCTGGACGGCGTCCAACGCCTCACCAGCGTGATGTTCAAAATTCTGGGCTTCATCATGAAGGCCGCCCCGCTGGGTGCCTTCGGGGCCATGGCCTACGCCGTGGGCAAATACGGGGTCTCCTCACTGACCAGCATGGGCGGACTGATCGCCCTGTTCTACGTCACCTCGATCCTGTTCGTCGTGATCGTCCTCGGCTCCGTCATGGCGTTCCTGAAGCTGAACATCTTCACCATGATCCGCCACCTCAAAGAGGAATACATGCTCATCCTGGGCACCTCCACCGCCGAGCCAGCCCTCCCCGGCCTGATGCGCAAGCTGGAGCACGCCGGCGTGAAGAAGGAGACCGTTGGCCTGGTAGTCCCCACCGGCTACAGCTTCAACCTGGACGGCGCCGCGATCTACCTCTCCCTCGCCGCCCTCTACATCGCCCAGGCCACCAACACGGACCTCACCATCGGCCAGCAACTGGGCCTCCTCGCCGTCATGCTCCTGACCTCCAAGGGCGCGGCAGGCGTTGCGGGCGGCGGGTTCATCGCCCTCACCGCAACACTGACCACCCTTGGCACCATCCCCGCGGCCGGCATCATGCTCATCTTCGGCATCGACAAGTTCATGTCCGAATGCCGCGCCCTGGTGAACTTCACCGGCAACGCCGTCGCCACGCTCTTCATCGCCTGGTGGGACCGCACCCTCGACGCCGACCGCGCCCGCCGGGTCTTCCGCGGCGAAACGGTAGATCCGTTGCCCGCCGGGGACCCCGTCCACGCTGACCGGGTCACCGACATCGACGACGACCTGATCGAGTATGGGCACCACGGGCCAAAGGACCCCTCATCTGGTGCGGGACCAGCCTCGGACCATGGACCATCGAGGCCAGCCGCCTCAGCCGACCGCCGCCCCGCCTACTCGGAGACCGTCTGAGATGACCCGCACCGTTCTCATTGCTCCCGACAAATTCAAAGGCAGCCTCACCGCCGCCGAAGTAGCCGCTGCACTGGCAGCAGGGCTCCGCTCGGCAGGGTCGGATGGTTCCGGAACGGTCCACTGTGAGCTCCTTCCCCTCGCAGACGGAGGTGACGGCAGCGTGGACGCCGCCGTCGCCTTCGGCTTCTGCCGCCACTCCGTCACCGTCACCGGCCCCACCGGGCAGTCGGTTCACGCCACCGTAGCGTTCGACGGCGTTACGGCAGTGGTGGAGGTCGCCAACACCTGTGGCCTGGCCGTCTTGCCGGGCTCCGCCCTTGCCCCACTGGATGCTTCAAGCCGTGGGTTCGGCCAAGCCGTCCGGTTCGCGTTGACGCTGGGTCCATCCCGGGTTGTGCTGGCTTTGGGCGGCAGTTCCAGCACCGACGGCGGCATGGGAATGCTCACCGCCCTGGGCCTGCAGTTCCTGGACAACTCCGGTTCTTTGCTGGAGGGCACCGGCCGCTCGCTGCCCCGCCTCCACTCGGTGACCGGCTCCCTCATCCCGGAGCTGGACGGCGTCGAACTCATCCTCGCCACAGACGTCCACAACCCCCTGCACGGGCCCACCGGCGCGGCGGCCGTTTTCGGCCCCCAGAAGGGCGCCACTCCCGCCGAGGTCTCAACACTCGACGCCGGACTGGTCCACTTCGCTTCGGTCCTCACCGACGCCGGACTCGCTGATCCCGGACTTCCCCACCACCCCGGTGCCGGAAGCGCCGGCGGCATCGGCTTCGCCTGCCTGCTCCTCGGCGCAAAGCAGGTCTCCGGCGCAGACTACTTCCTGGACCTTCTGGACTTCGACACCCGCAAAGACGCCTGCGATCTGGTCATCACCGGTGAAGGAAGCATCGATGAGCAGACGCTGGCCGGAAAGCTGCCCGCCGCCGTCGCCCGCCGTTCCCTTGGGCGGCCCATCGTCGCCGTCGCGGGACGCTCACTGCTGGCACGTGAACAATGGACCGAAATGTCCCTGACGTCCGTCTACGCACTGACCGACTACACGGACAAGGACTCCTCCAAGGACCCCGGGTTGTCGGCAGAGTTGCTGAGGGTGATTGGGCGGGAGATCAGCGAGGATGTGTTGGGGATGGCACGGGCCTGAAGGGAGCCAATTAATCCACTCGGTGTAGCATGGGTGGCTGGCCCGCCTCCTGTAGGCTCGGGCACTCCATGTCCAGACTCACTGAGGAGCCTCGTGAGCTACCCCGAGAACACTGTCCAGACGCCCGCCCCGGCCATAAAGCCTTCCGGTAAGCCCGGCCGGGACGCCCTCTGGGGATGGTTGATCGGCCTACTCTCCGGCATTCTGGGGCTCGCGCCGTGGTGGATTACAGGTGCCACGCTTCCGCTACAAAATTTGTGGGCTACGCAGGTTATGCCCGCCCAGATGCCTCCTGCCCTTCTACCCCTGAGCCAGTACGAGGCGACCACCATCGTCGCCCTGCTTACGGTCGGCGGAGCGCTTGCCGGATTGGCCGTTCGCATCTGGTCACCAACCCGCCGTCGACTCGCAATGTGGTGCGCGGCTGCCGGCGTCTTCGCGGTGCACTTCACGGCCACCGTGCAATCATTCTCCGTGTTGCACGACGGACTGGCTCCGGGAACATTGTCCAGCCTCTATTTCGGCGGCCTTCTGGCGGGCGTGATCGGCTCAGTGATTGCGTCGTTTGTGGCCATGCTGCTCATCGCGTCCCCATCCCACGTCAAAGCCACCATCGGCTTTGGCCTCATGGCCATTCCGGTCACTTCCTGGGCTGTGGTGTGGATAGCGAGCGTAGTGGGTTTCCTCAACGTTCCCACGGCGGTGCCTACTGTTGCCCGATGGGTTCCGGCCGTACTGGTTGGTTGTGCGCTGGCGTGGTGTGGCCTCCGGCCCGCCCGCCGAGCGGTTGCCTGGGCACTCAACATTCTCTTCCTGTGGCTGCTGCCAGCGCTGTTCACCGCCATCCAATCCGTCCTCGGGACCCGGGTGCTGGCCGGGGACATCCCAGAAATGTTGTCGAGGGGCCGCGAGGTGTTCATGCGCGTCCTCGGACCGGACGGAGGGGCGTTGCCCACGATTCTGCTGGCTCTTGCCATCGGATTGGTGGGCGTCGGCGTCCAGGAAATATTGTCCCGCCGGGGTTCCCGGCAGGGAGCCAGCCAGTAACGCCATGGGAATGGAATCTTGGCACCGAAACCGACTCAGTGTTGAACAAGCTGAGTTTGTGGAGAGCCGACTCCCAGGCGTTCGGTTCCTGAATGATCTCTCCTGGAATCTGGTGGACACCGGAGTACTTGAAGTTGCTCATGGCCAGCGAAGGTACGTGGTCAAGGCTGCGGGACCATCCAACCATCACATCGGACGTGAAATAGATGCGCACGAGTCCTCAACCCAAGTGTGGGCTCGCGAGGCTAGGGCACCCAGGCTCGTACACGCAGACCGCTTCATGAACATCCTGATCACGGAATACCTGGAAGGTTCCCTGGTAGAGGGAACCGCCCCTGAATACCACATAGGCACTTACCTGCAAGCCGGGCATCTCCTGCATACTTTCCACACACAAACGGCGCGGACCGACCCGCTGTATGAGGCCGCGGCTACAGCGAAAGCGATGGCTTGGCTGGAGACGCCTCACCGCATTGAAGCACCTGCAGCAGAAAAAGTGCGCGCAATACTGTCCACCTACCGGCCTCAACCGGTGACCGTCGTGGCTACCCACGGAGACTGGCAACCGCGCAACTGGCTTATGTGCGGGACCGAGCTGAGGGTCATAGACTTCGGCCGGTTTGCGTTCAGGCCGGCTATCAGCGATTTCTACCGCTTGGCTGCGCAGCAATGGCGTTCCCACCCTCAACTGGAGGCTGCCTTTTTTGAGGGGTACGGCTCAGATCCAAGGGAAAGCACTCTCTGGAACATAACGATCTTGCGCGAAGCCATTTCCACCGCGGTCTGGGCTTTCCAGGTTGGCGACCACGAGTTCGAGGAACAGGGCCACCGGATGCTTAGTGACGCGCTTGCCACCTACTGACGCAGCTTCCTCCCCGACGACGGCCGATAGACTCCGCGGTCTGACAGTGTCCAGGCCTTGCGCCGGCCCGGCGCCTTACCCCCAATCCGCCCTTGAATTCAACCGTTGTCCCCTGGCAAACCCCGCGATAGGGTGACCGGACCGTCCACCACATCACCGTCTGGAACAACTCTGGGAGACACCATGACTCATGTGAGACGTCAATTGGCTGCGGTCACGGCAGCATTGGCACTGACCACGACGAGCGGCGCGATGGCCAGCCCAGCCTTCGCCGACCCCCGCGAAACCGACAAGACAGCCACGGCCACAGGTTACGGCGGTGCCGTCAGCACGGTAGATCCAGAGGCTTCCGCAGCCGCAATCGAAGTACTACGAAAGGGCGGCAATGCTGCCGACGCCGCCGTGGCCGCAGCAGCAACCCTGGGTGTTACTGAGCCCTACAGCGCCGGCATTGGAGGCGGTGGCTACTTCGTTTTCTATGACGCGAAGACCAAGCAGGTGGGAACCATTGACGGGCGTGAAACCGCTCCGGCGGGCATCAAGCCGGACGCCTTCATCAACCCCGCGGACCCCGACGGCAAACCCTACAAATTCACCCCTGACCTGGTCACCAGCGGAGTCTCCGTGGGCGTCCCCGGCACGCCCGCCACGTGGGAGCGCGCGCTGGAACGCTGGGGAAGCATGGACTTGGGAGACGCGCTGAAACCAGCCATCAAGGTGGCAAACCGCGGTTTTGTTGTGGACCAGACCTTCCGCCAGCAAACGTTGGACAACAAACTCCGGTTCGACGCGTTCACCTCCACACGGGACCTGTTCCTGCCCGGTGGTGACGCTCCCGCCGTCGGAAGTGTCTTCAAGAACCACGACCTTGCGGCGACATACAGGCAACTGGCCAAAGAGGGCACTGACGCCTTCTACGGCGGCCCTCTCGCCGAGGAAATCGTCAAAACCGTGCATGCCCCACCCAAGACGGCAACAACAGAGCTTCCCGTCCCCGTTGGTTCCATGACCACCAAGGACCTGGCCAACTACAAGGTGGTGGACCAGGATCCCACCAAGGTTGAGTACCGCGGCTACGACGTCTACGGCATGGCTCCTTCCAGCAGCGGCGGCACCACGGTGGGTGAGTCCCTGAACATCCTGGAAAACTACGACCTCAAGGGCATGACGCCAGTGGATGCCCTGCACCACTACTTCGAGGCCAGCTCGTTGGCCTTCGCGGACCGTGGCGCTTACGTTGGTGATCCTGCTTTCGTGAAGGTCCCCACCAGCACGCTGCTGGACGACGTCTTCGCCAAGGAACGCTCCTGCGAAATAGATCCGGCGGCGGCAGCTCCCAAGCCAGTAGCCCCCGGCAACGTAGAAACGTACGACGGCGCGTGCCCGGCTGCTGCTGCACCGCTCGCCAATGAGACGGATACAGAGAACATTTCCACCACCAACCTGACGGTCGCCGACAGGTGGGGCAACGTGGTGGAATACACGCTGACGATCGAGCAGACGGGCGGTTCGGGAATCGTTGTTCCGGGCCGGGGCTTCCTGCTGAACAACGAGCTGACTGATTTCAGCACCGTCTATGACCCCAAGGACCCCAACCGGATCGAACCGAACAAGCGGCCGCGGTCCTCGATGTCGCCCACCATCATTTTGAAGGACCAGAAGCCGTTCCTGGCACTGGGCTCCCCCGGCGGATCGACCATTATCACCACTGTGCTGCAGACCATCCTGAACCGCGTGGACTTGGGCATGACGGTTTCGGAGGCCTTGGCTGCCCCGCGGGCTGCACCCCGGAATGGTGCAACCATCAGTTCGGAGCCAGCCTTCATTGACGCGTACGGCCCTGCGCTGGAGTCGTTGGGGCACGATCTGGTTCCGGCCGGGGACGCTTTCACGTCCGCGGCTGAAATCGGGGCGGCAACCGCCGTCGAGTTCAATCCGGACGGATCTTTGACCGCGGCAGCCGAGCCCCAACGCCGTGGCGGAGGTTCGGCGATGGTGGTGAAACCGGCAAAGCCTGGAAAGTAAACCTTGGCGCAGTAGATCCATTCACGGTTGGCGGTTTTTCCTGACCTCCCGGTTGAACCTCCACAGTGTCACCAAGGACGCGGCCGCTATGAAGATCCCGGAAAGGATGGACCACCACGTTTGCTCTGAATCGGAGACGAAAATGGTCACGGCATAGGCGCCCAGGACCAATGCCAGAAAGAGCCATACCAACGGACTGCGGTTCATTGCGAATTCCTTTGTTGAAGTAGATGAAATGTCATGCCAGATCCCGCTTCAGGAACATCCCGAACGCAACCGCTGTAACCACTACAAGCCAGATCATGGCCCCTAGAAAAGAACCTGTGGCTGGTATGTGGATTGCTACGTGGTCAGCCCAGTCAGCGGCCAAGACTGGGAAGAGGAATTGTTCGACGTTCCTTGAGGGGGCTGATAGGAGGTCAGGAAGTACCAAGCTCAACGGCACCGCGAAGAGGCTCACCATGTGGCTCCGGATGAGGGATCCCAGCGCAAAGCCCCACAGCGATCCCATAGCGGCCGTGCCCGTGAAAGCCAGAACTGCATGAGGTGTAATTCCCCAAGCGCTGTCCATGAGTTCTCCGGAAACTCCGAACAGCACTCCTACGGTTGCTCCCGCAAGGAGCGCCGCCAGGACGGTGCTGACTAACCTGGCAGTGAACGCCGGTGCGCGCTGAAACAGCAAGACCCTGCGCGTGAAACAGCCCGCCCTATAGTCCGAGGTAAAGGAGAACGACCCCATCACCGCAGCCACTGTGAGCATGAGCGACATGCCGGCTTGGCGGAGAACAAGGTCGAACCCCCGTGATGTTTGAGATTCGAGTCGCGCCATGCAAATGAGTACGCCCACGAGCCCTGCCACCAAGAGGGCGCAGAGGGCTGATCCCAGCCACAACCAGGGCCTTCTGACGTCAGAGAGAAAGGCTGACACCATCTAGAACTCCTTCCCTAGGAGAAGACGCACGGCACATAGACCTGCCGCCATGAGCCAGCCCAGGGATACAAGGAGAGCAGGAAATGGTGCCAGAAGTCCGTCAAAGGGGAGGGACGCAATTCCCGCCAGAGCTCCGGAGGGAAGCCAGCGCGCTACTTCCGGTGCACTTGCCATGAGTGGCACCTCGACGGCCAGTGGAATCAGCAAGGTGAGTATGGTGGTCGCGTAGTAGTGCCGGATGATCCAACCCAGCGAACATCCCCACAATGAACCCATGGTCGCGGCCAGCATCACACCCGGCATCTGGTTCCAGGACTCTGCAGCCAGCAGTTTGCCCAGCACACCCGAGGGCAGCGAAAACGCCGCACTGACGCCCCAAAGCACTGTTCCTGTGGTGACCGTGGCGAGGCCAACAATCGCTGCGGCCAAGTATTTGGATATCAGCACCTGCTTCAGCCCTGACAACACCACACTGCGCCGGAGGGTTCCGTAATAGGACTCCCGGGTGACCACATAGCTTCCTGCGAACGTAGCCACGGGTGCAATGCTTGCTGAAAGAGTCCAAAATGTCCGGACGTTGTCCGCGGCGGATAGCCCTTCCGAGTTATCTGGCCAGCCCAGGAAGTTTGCAACGAACCAAGGGACCAATGCGGTAAAAGCCAGAATGCCGAGCACTGAATAACCGCTGACATACCGCAGGAGCTCTGAACGGAGTCCACTGCCCATGGAACTTACTGCCGTTCCATTCACCGGTTGCCCTCCAGAATCTTGAAGTACGCGGATTCCAGGCTGCCCCCACCGAGCGCTTTGGCCTCCTTGAGGGTTCCTCGAAACAGGGTCCGTTGCCTGAGAACCACAACCTCGTCCGCAACCTGTTCCAACTCCATGAGTTGATGGCTGGAAACGAGGGCGCTCCCGCCGGATGCGGCGAATTCCCGGAGGAACCTCCGGAGCCACTGGACACCCTCAGGGTCCAGGCCGTTAGCGGGCTCATCAAGAACAAGCATCTCCGGACTGCCCACCAATGCGGAAGCAATCCCCAGACGTTGCCGCATTCCCAGCGAGTAGTCCCGTACCTTCTTGTTTCCTTCAGCTGCGAGATCCACCAATTCCAGTACGCGCTCCACAGTCTCCGGCTCAGCCCCCACGGCCAGCCGGCAGATCTGCAGGTGCCGGCGTCCTGTCAGCCCGGGCTCCACGTCCATTCCGTCCAGGTTCACGCCAACTTTGGTGGCGGGCCGGGGCAGTGTCCGGTAGTTACGCCCGAAGACGGTTGCACTTCCCGACGTGGCCTCCACAAGGCCGGTCAGCCCTGCGAGCGCTGTGCTCTTTCCCGCCCCGTTGGGTCCAATCAGGCCCACCACCCGCCCGGCCGGGACATCGAAAGTTAGGTCTTCAACAGCAAACCGCGGGCCTCTCTTCTTACTAAACGCCTCGAAGCTGGCGTGGACAATCATGAGTGCCCTCCCTTGGATTCGGTGGTTTGCCCGGACTGCACTGGCCACAGCGGCGAATTCATGGCCGTGTCCAGCAGCCACTCCCCCAAGCTCATCTCCCGCTGGCTTGTCACTTCAGCACGACCAGACGAGGACAGGTTCATGCCTGATTCCAACTCGCTTGGGTAGGCAAGTACCGGCAGGTTGTTCCCGGCCAGTGCAACCGGGGCGATGGTGTCCAGCGCTGCCATGGCGTTCGACGGCGGCGGGTCACCAATGGTGGCCCGGCCCAGGTTCTCGTGGATGATCATTCCCTGCGATTGGAGCGTGACGTGATCGCCGGGTTCGAACGCGGCGCCGGAACCTTGCAGCGGTGCCACGATATTCAGTTCGCCGTTTACGTAGGTGTAGCCGGCTACGGTCACGGGTCTTACTGGAATGGAGGCTATGAGTGCTCCGGCGGCCACAACACCCAAACCGACAACCAGAACCTGCCTCCACGCTGGGCTTCCATTCTTGGTTGCTGCACGGAAAAAGGCGACGACACCCTTGGCGGCCATCACCATCAGCAGGCAAAGAACACCGAAAACAACCAGGTGCCCTGCATATCCAAGTTGCAGGAAGATGGGCACAAGCCTTTGGTAGCCGATCACCATGAAGGCAATCCCTGACAGGAAGCTTGCTAGACCGAAACAGGGCAAGAGACCTTGGTTCGGAATACAGCGCCGGGATCCGAGAACGCGGGAGCTGACGACGTCGGCCAGCGCATCGATCGATTTCTTCCGGAGATGGGGAAGGTCCACGGCGGACATCAAAGCCACGTAACCGTCCAGTTTGATGAAGGGAAAGAGGTTCAGCACCGCCACGGCGTAGCAAATCAATCCGTAGAGAACAGCTGCGTCCTTCACTGATGACTCCGGGAGGAACACTTGCACCGCCATCACAATGCTCCCCAAGGCAACGTGCACCAAAGGACCGGCAAGGGCGACGAGCACCCGCTGCCTGCGCGAACTCAGCCGCCACCCATCGGTAACATCGCAGAAGAAGGCTGGTGAGAGGTAGAACAGCATGATCCCGATCCGCCGCGGTGTGCCCCCAAAGTAGGTAAGCGCCATGCCATGGCCCAGTTCGTGCAGCAACGTCGACGCGAACATCGCTGCCACCACGTACAGATAGGCCTCCATAGGAAGAGGGGTAGACAGGACACGCCACATGCTGTGCCCCGCAAAAGACGCACCGATCAATCCGCTGAGCAGGAAAAGCAACGCTGTGACGGCGCCTGCAGGTCTGATCATGGCTGTGACTGCCGGGCGGAAACTCTCCAACAGCTGTGTTGGATTGAAAAGGGTGAACTGCACTGTGAAGGGCGGCCTGAACTGAATCCGTCGAGTCTCAGCCGGCCCCGCGCCGTCGTCGAAAATTCCCGTGTGCGCCAGCTGGCGCACAATCCCTTCCACGTCCGCAGGCGTCCAAAGTGGTCCCAGTAGCTGGGCGATCTGGGCCGGTTGCATGGAGCCGTCCACCGCTTTCAAGACATCGGCGACGTCGGAGGAGACCCGCGCTTTCGGGACGCCATTGATGGCGACGATCCACGGCCCGCCTTCCTGCAACGGCCGGTCGATGGAAGCTGCCGATGCGAGCTGCACCGGCCATTCGAGCCCGCCATGTACAGCCTTCCCGGACCTGCTCATATCAACGGATGCGGCGTTGCAGGGCAGCCCGGCATCACGAACAGCTCCTTGGTCTCGTCCATGGTCAAGGGAACAGCCCCCGGGCAGATGGTCTTGCCGGCCGTCCAACCCAGCTCTTGAATAGCTGGAGGAAGCCTATGCGTGAGGTTGACCCAGTGGGTGCGAATGTTTCGTCCGGCCAGATACTGCACCAGACCGTCCACGTCGGGCGTGGGCCGGCATCCAGGAAAGCTGGATGGTTTGAAGGACCCAACCCACTGCCGCAATTCGGCTACCGCGGGTGCAGTCGTCCAGAAATCAGCGCGGGAATCGTCGTCGGTCACGGGTGCATACGTCCCTGCGGTGGGCGAGCGGCCGGAATCCGAACCGGTTGGGACCCGCCCGGCAGAAGGCATGCGTGTGTGGAACAACTCCCGGATTTGGAGCCCTTCTTGAAGCGCTCCCCTCAACGCCACCACTGGGTCCGAGGCAGATTTGAGTCCCACAGCGCCGAATCCGGCTGAACCGTTTTCCTCAGTAATGATGCACACGGCGGTCAACAGCGGAGCATCGTTGCTCGGAATGAAGGCGAGGATGGGCTCAACACCGGCTGCCCGGGCAGCCACAAGGAGCAGACTAAGTCCTCTGGTTTCAGATGACTGGCGCACCATCACGGGCATGCTCTCTGCGTCGAACTTTTCCAGTGGGATCCTCTGACGCCACGCTGTAAGAAAGGCGTCGCGTTCCATGACTTCTGCGATCCCGGAGCGCTGGGCGAAGGATTCCGAGGGTCCGGACGCCGCACCGTTGGGCGAGGGATCGAAGTACCTGTCCCACGGTTTCGTCTGTCCGCATCCAGGGGAGTAATCCACAACAGGGGCGGGAACTAGCGTGGGCTCGCCAGTCAGCAAGTCGATGGCACGGTACCAAGGGAAGTCCCAGTGCAAGGCGGAGGCGCATCCCAGGCCGGCGCCGACAAAGTCAATCCTGGTGCCGGGGCTGCCGTTCCCGGCCAGCAGATACTCGGAATCTTCCGGCACGGGAACCAGGGCGAATCGTTCAACCGCTTCGCCGGCACCTCTCGTCAGAGACGCCCGCTTTGTGACATCAAAGGCCCCTACTGCAGAGGCGATCCGAGCACCCGGTGTGCTGTTGGCTAATCGCCCCACGGTTCGCCACAGCCCCACGTCATTGGGCACATAGATGGAGGCTTCAGACACCAGCCCCAGGGAAGGGTGCAGCGTCCGTACGGGATCTACGCTCATTTGCCGCAAACCCATAGCTCCACATCATTCAAACCCGGGCTTGGCGACGCTATCCGTACCGGGCGGCGCTCAATAATCTTGAGTCCTTCTGCAGCGATCTCCTCCTCGAGGAGGCTGTTGCTCAGGAAGGCGACGTCGCTTGCGTAGGCGGAGGATCTATATGTCCCGTCCAAGCCAAAACTGACATGGATCATGGTCACGTGACGCGCTCCGTTGGCAGCGTCCCGGCCTTCCGCAGTGATCAGGAACGAATCGTCCCCCAGAGCTGAAACCGTGCAGCGGCCTACATTGTCTATTGGGGCTTGGTGGTTGTCCGCGTTCAGGACCGTCAATAGGAATTGACCGTCCGGCTTCAAACATTCGCGCACTCTGCGGAACAGCTCCCAGCGCCCCGCCGGATCAAGGAGCGTGATGGAACTGGCACCGAGAACCACACAACCGAAACCGCCGTCGATCTCAAAGCGGGACATGTCCGCCTCCACCAGTTCAACCTTTACATCGCGAGGGTTGAAGGCTTTGGTGTCTGCCTTCTCCTTCAGCATGGCCAACATTTCCGGTGACGAATCGACTGCGGTGAGTGGACGCCCCAAGGCAAGGAGGGGTCGCGTGATTCGTCCGGATCCTGCCGCTAGTTCCAAGATAGGCCCGGAGGTTTTCCGAGCAGCGGCCAGGATCTCGGGAAGCTCGGTGAGGTCGTTGGCGGTGATCTGGTCGTAGAGTCTCGATCCCGAAACGCTATACAAATCCTCAGGAGGATCGACGTGTCCAAGGATCCGCAAAATGGCGTCGGCGGTCTCATCTGGTGCGGTGTTCATCAGCTCGTGCTCTCCGGGAGTCGGTGTGGTGGTGTGGGTTCACGCGGGTGGTGGCCAAGATGGCACCACCCGCGTGGACTTGCTTAGGTAGCGGCGAGGCCGACGACGACGCCGGCAATGATGATGACGTCACCAACGCGGATGTACCACGGTGTATCGTCCGGGGTGTCGAGGTTTTCCAGCTCTTCGATGGTCAGCTGAAGGTTCGAGGCTGCGATCATTGACTTCTCCTTTCTTAGGTCTCTGGATACGGAGCGGAGCTTGTGTAGCGGACCCCTGATTAGGTGATGCTGACGGCGATCAGGCCGATGGCAACTCCTTGGGACACACCGATGAACCAGTTGTTGAAGTCCGGGGTATCCATCGACTCGATCTCCTGGACGGAGATGTTGAGCTGATTTTGCATTCGTTTTCACCTCCCTTCAGTGCGCGTTTTGAGTTAGCTGCGCGATCAGGTGATGGCCACCGCGATGCCCACCAATGCCAGTCCCGCCGTGATGCCCTTGATGCGTTCGTCCCAGTCGTCCGGAACGTCCATGGCCTCCAGCTCTTGGATGTTGAGGTCCAAGGCTTTGAGTGCTGTGCTGTTCATGTACTCACCTCCTTCCTCTTGTCGCTCGTAGATCACCCGATTGGGCGGACAAGACTGTGTGTCCTCGCCGCGCTATGGAGGACGTACTGAATCTGCGCGGCGTCAATGCCGCGAAGCATGGGCAGTGATCCGCCCCAATTTCGGATAGCAGCTTCCGTGGTTCGGAGAAGCGTTTCGCCGCCGATGTTCTCGAGTCCGGCGATACCCCACCGCCGCATCAGGTGGTTGATACCCTGAGCCGGGTCCGGGTCCAGCTCAGGGACCGCCTCGGTGACCACGGACCACAGTTGTTGGAGCCTCCGGCGGTCACCCCAGGCTGCTGCACCGTTGGTAATTTCGGCCCAGATAGGCCCGATCACAGACGCTGTCGCCGTCATTTTTCTCGCCCCTGTCACGTACGCGAGCTCGTTTGCGAGGTACCAGTGCCTTGCCCCATAGGGGTTGCGGCCCATGAGTGCCCATCCGGTGTGCGTCTCCATGCTGAGGCGGGCCGCAGTTAGGCGGAGTTCCGCCGTATCGTAAAGAGTCAGCCGCTCTCCCAACCGGACCATCCGTTGGATGAGGACATGGCCGTCGTCGTCAAAGATGCTGTGCTGGCTGCCAACCATGGTCCCCGCCACTCTCAGCAGAGCTTCAAGCAGGCCTTCGAAAACCAGATACTTGGGCAGGGTGGCCAGGTGCCCGGCGTCGAGCATTGCCACGTCACCCACCAAATTGCGCGTGGCAATCAAGCGGCGTCCGACGGCGGTGTCCAGGCACGCTACAGCGCTGACTTCAGCGCCGGTACCCACCGTGGACGGCATGAGAATGGTCTTGGGACGATCGTTGGGGTTGGTGATCGGCGGCAACACCAACAGTCCGGAGCGCTTGGCGTGGCGCTCAGCGAATATGGTCAAAGCGGGATCAGCGGTAAAGATTGCGGCGAGCTTTACCGCGTCAAGGACTGAACCGCCGCCGAGTCCCACCACCGTCTGAAGTCCGTTTTCGCGGATGAAGCGGCCCACGGTCCTCAGCGTTTCCACGGTGACGGGCTCCGCAGTCAGTTCCAGGACAGCTGAACCTTTGAGGTCACCTTCAAGGAGTTTGTCTCGGTGCACTTTGAGGTCGCGGTCGGCTACCAAGCCCGTTCTGCCGCGAGTGAGGCCGCCCACGTACTTTGGTGCCGTCCCGTCGTCGGCAATGACGCAACGGGTCCTCAACCCGTGATCGGCAATCACTCGAAAACTCCGTCGCGTTCGGCACTGAGCAGGCCTGCCTTTACGGCGTCCCGGAGCTCTGCAAAGTTGTCCTCCGTGTAAGTCAGGGCAGGCAGCAGTTGGATCCGCCCAGGCCCCGGCTGGACTATGGCACCGGCTTGATGAATGTTCCTCACTACAGTCAGGACGCCGTCTGAAGAGAGCGGCATGCCGTTTTTCGCGTGAAGCTTGAGGCCGCGCATACAGCCGCGACCCGTTGAGTTACCTACTCCCGGGGTGTGTTGAAGGTCTTCAATGACTGTGTTGAGACCCTCAGCCACCTGCTTGTTCAGGGTGTGGTGGTCCAAGCGCTTCATCTCAGCGATGGTGCTGAGGATCGCGGCACATGTTGCCGGTGTTCCAGCTTGGGTTTCCCCGTGAACAAAGATGGACTCTGATGCGTCAAAGAGTTGGGTTACGCGGTGGGCTATCAAGAGGGCGGCGCAAGCGCTGGTGCCATTGGTCAGGCCCTTTGACGAGATAATAATGTCCGGCTGTTGAGGCCAGGCATCTGAGGCGAACCAGCCTTCTACCCTGCCGAAGCCGGTGGCAACCTCATCGGCGACCACAAGGTAGCCGTGGTGGTCCCGGTGTTTGATGACCTCCTCAATGAAGCCGTCCGGCACTGATTCCGCGCCTGAACCCAGGACCGGTTCCATGATGACGGCCGCGATCCTGTGCCCTTCCCTGTGCATCAGCCGGGTGAGTTCCGCGCCTTCGTCGTCGAATCTGATGTGGCGGATGTTGCGCCGGTCCACGCCGTAAACTGCCTGTCCGAGTTCATCTCCGCTGAGGGCTTGGCTTCCATAGGTCAGCCCGTGGTAGCTGCCACTCAGGCCAACAATGAGCTTCCTCTCGGGCTGGCCGTTCAAAACAAAATACTGGCGGGCGAGCTTCATCGCTGCGTCATTGGCCGCACCGCCAGAGGTGGAAAACACCACTCGTTGGAAGTCATGTGCAGGCAGACTCAGGAGGGCCCTTGAAGCCTCGACCGCTTTCCGGTGGGACGTGCGGAACAGCGGAAGGTAGGAGGCGTCGTGAAGTTCCGTAGCCACGGCTTCAGCTATTTGCTGGTTTCCGTAACCGAGATTGGTGTTCCACAGGCCGCTCTTTGCGCAGATCCGTTGCTGGCCGTCCTCGAATGTGACGTGCACGCCGTCGGCGCTGACCGCCGTGTAGCCGGCGTCGTCGAAGTCATGCTGGGTGGTTAGCGGAACCCAGAGGGGCAGTTGTGTCCGCGGGGTTGGCAGGACCGGCTCAACAGTCATCGGCCCGCACCCATGATGTCGATGCCCAGCTGTTCAAAATGCGTGACCACCGCTCTGACGGCACTCTCAGCCACACCAGCTGAAACCTTGAGTGCGGGTGCCACCACCCTGGCAGCAACCTTGATGTCTCGCATGGTGGAGACGGCCTCAATAATGGCGGCGGCGTCCGTGCCGATCTTGAAGAGCCGGCCCGTCTTAGGGTCCAGCAGGGTGTATTCGGCAGCCCGCTTGAGGATAAAAGGAGCGTCCGCTGACGGGAGGCCGTCATTGAGAGTGGCGCCGTAAAGACTGGTGCCGAATCCGACCAGGCTTGTGGTGGCCCGGTCTTCACGGGGAATGAACTTCCAAGCATCCAAGGCGGCCAGGTAGCGCGGGATCCAGGTCCTGGCCTCAAGGGAGTCCTGAATGTCCCAGGGGTAGTAGACAGCGGCGACGGCGGACTCCGGCCTCAGAGAAACGGCCCGGACTCTGATGTCCGGAAGCGAGTCACCTACCTTGCCGATTTTGGTTCCATAGGGACCGGTCCTGACGGAACCATCCCAGGTGATGTGAAGCCGCGTCAGCAACAGGGTGTCCTTCGCGGCCCCGCTCAACAACCCGCGCTCCGCCAGGACGGCGTTGACCTCAGTGAGTTGCTGGACAAAATGGCCGGAGCGGACAGCTTCTTCTGCATCGTCGAAAAAGGCTTGCCAGTCCTCCTTGGTGGTGATCCTGACTACCGTCACACCCACCAGATTGACGAACGGGATAGCCACATAGTCCTGAATCTCCAAGCTGAGGGTGCCGTCCACCAGGAGCTCTTCCCCCGCGGCGTCGAATGACCCCGATGCCGTGACGATGCCGCCGTCGGCTTTATCCCCGTTCAGAACCACAACCGTAGAGCCGTCGCCGGCGAGCGTCTTCGCGTAATCGGCGTGCTCGGGATTCTCAACAAAAATAACGTGACCCGGTATCCGTCCGGGTACCCCTGTGATCCACTGATCCACAGCGGCGGCAATGCTCTGTTCCTGACTCAGCTTCATTTCCCCAACCCCATAGTTGTCTTCACCGGCAGCTCCGCATTTAATCTGGGGCTTCGTTCTGAGAAGGACACTATGGGCGGGTTCAGGGCCCACAGGGCGGAAAGGCGAAACTAGGTGGTGATTTGGCCGAAATTAGGGGTCAATTTGGAGCAACTAGGTGGCGTTTTGGGGTGGCCTAGGTGGTGTGGTCAGCGGCTGAGGCTTGACATCGGGCTCGGCTTGGGAGCGGCTATGCTGGGGCCCTCGCCGATTTGGGGACGTCTGAACATGAAGAAGAAACACGGTAAAAGTGCCAACAGCTATTGGCTGACGCTGGCTGGCTGTTACGGGCTGACCATCGGCGCCGCCACCATGGCAGCGATGCCGTGGCTTTTGATTGTGGGCGGCGTTTTCATCGTCTTCCCCTTGATCGTGGGGTTCTTCTACGGCCAGATCGGCCGGAAGGTCCAGTACCACCTCGCCCCGGAAAAACCGGCGATCGTCATCACAGCCACGGCATTTGCCATCGTGGCGATGTTCCTGCGCGGCTCACCAATCGTCGCCTGGGCCGGGCCACTTCTGGGCTTTGCCACCTTCGTCGGCACGTACCTTTGCCTACGCCGTTATGGTCACTTCCATCGGAGTGCCCCCGAGTTTTCGCTCAATCAGGAAAGGGAGCATGCAGGCTGATCTCCGGCGGTCAGGCTCGCGTCATCGGTCGCCGGTTAGCATGCCTTATGGAATCCTTCACCTGGGCTAAACCCTCCACTGATCACTCGGCACGAACCAAGGTAGCCGTCCTGCTTCCCGGTTCCGGGTACCCGGTTGAGGGCCCAGTCCTCTTCTGGGTTGGTGAAATGCTGGGAGCACTGGGCTGGCATGTTCAGGCTGTCCGGTGGACTCCTGACGATTTGCCCAGTGCTGGCCCTCAAGAGTTCGCGGCCGTTGCCGCTAAGACGGCTTTCGCGGCCGCACCAGACGCCGATCAACGATTGATTGTCGCCAAGTCCTTAAGCACTTTGTGTATCCCTTGGGCCGAGGAAGAGCGCGTCCCGGGTATCTGGCTGACGCCGCTGCTCACAGACGAGAGGGTCAGAAGTACTATCAGCATGTCTTCAAAGGACGATCTCTTTATCGGCGGTTCATTGGACAAGCTGTGGAACGGCGGACGTAAGTCTGAGAGTGCCGGTACGTTCTTTGAGGTGCCTGGGGCCGATCATTCCCTGCAAATCCCGGAAGATTGGCGGGCCTCCCAACTAGCTCAAACCGAGGTGTTCGATCGGATTGAGGCGTTTGCGGCGGGGCTGCCCTCTACTACATAACTGCGCGGCCGACGCCAGTGGTTGTCCCGTCAGATGAAACCTAAACGGCCTAGAAGCTTGTACGCTTCGGTGTCCTCGCATGTTGGCATGGATAGCTGCGTCACGAACTGCGAGCTGCACGCACTCGATAGGTGGGAGCATCGACGCGCCCCTGTAAGCGCATTCAGGCATCTTAGGTTCGGTCAACAGGCGGACCTTCGGCGCAGCACTTCTGTGCTGATGCAGCGGCTCCCTTGTACGCAGGCAGATGGTACGACGTATTGGGGGATATAGGCCTATGGCGGCATGGGGGACAGCAGCCGTGGTTTTGTCGTTCGCGCGGTTTACATGAGGAAGCCAAGGGCTTCCTCGGCGGGTGTGGCTGCCGTGGCCGTGAGCCTGGCCGCGCTTCAGCTCGGTAACGGTATGGCCGTTGGGCTCATTGGAGCTGCTGGCGCAGCAATTGCGACGTGCCTGAGAGTAGGAATCGGAGCTTTGGCACTCCTTCCTGCCCTCTGGTTTGTAAGATACTCCGCTGTGGTATCCCTGCGCCGCATCGTCGGCTATGGTGTCGTTTTGGGATTGATGCAGCTTTGCTTCTATCAAGCAATTTCCCATATTTCGCTGTCTCTAGCGGTTTCCATTGAATTCATTGTCCCCTTGGTACTCGGCTGTCTGTGTACGCGCCCTCGGGCGGTCCGGCTTGCGGTTTTGGGCGCCGTGGCAGGACTTTTCCTCATTGTGGACTACGCCAGCCGACCGGATCCCGCGGGAATCCTGTGGGCCGTGGCTACCGGGATTCTGTTGAGCGTTTATATCAAGGTGGGGACGACTATGCCGACTGCGTCCCATCCGCTGGCAGTGTTATCCAAGGCTTTGTGGATCGCGTTCCTAGTTGTTCTAGCAGGGCAGATCCTAACCCCAGTTCCTGACTTGCAGACAGCAGACCGGTGGGTGGGCCAGGCGCTTGTCGTGGCACTGCTGACCATAGCTTTTCCATTTTCTCTGGAACTTTTCGCCATGAAGCGTCTTCGCGCGCTTCCCTTCGCAATGGTGTCGGCTTTGGACCCCGCGTTGGCTGCGATCGTCGGCGTACTAGGCCTTAACCAGTACTTGGACGGCCGACAGATCACGGGGCTGATCGTTCTCACCGGGTGTGCCGTACTTAGCGTCTGGACGGATGCTCGCGCCCAAACAAGCAGACAACTGAAATCTACTCAACGAGGAGCAAAAGTTGAAAACCAATGAATTGCTGTGGCACCCACCTTGTCTGACTCGTTCCTCCACACGTGCCGGGACTGAGAGGGATGCGTTTGTGGCTGCTGTGGGTGCGGGGTTGGACGTGGGCGGGCATGGATGACACCTCAGCCTCCCTTTAGACTCCATCTGAACATCATTCCGTTCTCTTTCTGGGTACTACCCCACGAGAATTTGGCCCCGAAATATTTGACGACGCTGTATCCAAAAGTTGCTGCAAGGATTTTCGGAGTTCTTTCCACGTTGCGTGCCGGTGCTCCAATTCTTCAAACCCCGCATTTGTCAGTTGATAACATTTTCGCAGCGGACCGGTAGGTGATATTTCCCACCTATAGGTGGCTAATCCTTGGTGCCTCAATCGATTCATGAGTGCGTATAAATCACTTTCACATTCGCTATATTCTGGCCAATATATGGCCCGATGACCGCCTTCGGAATAGGACTCGTCGTGATGGCCATTGCTGTCGCAGTAGATCGATTTATTGGGTTGCGCCGAAGGCAACGGCTAATCGCGGGAGAGCATGAGTGAACGCACTTACGCCACCAGCCGCCCCTCCGGACGTTGACGCAAGGACATCAAAGCGAGCGCGTACAGCAGCCCCCGGGCCACACCGAACAACCACGGGAACGGCAAGTCGAAGCCTAGCCAGAACACTGCTTCGACAGGTAGGAGTGCCAGCCCGAGAATAAGCCCGGACCGGCGTCCCTTCCATGCGAGCCAAGCAGCCCACGACGCCACCAACACCACAACCAGGAATGCCATCAGCAGCGTCACGAAGACCCAGCCGTCCAGGCCGTCCCACGGTCCCGCGTACATCGGGAACAGGTCCATGAACATTGGTAGATACCCGTTTTGGAGGAGGTAGATGCGGACTGGAATCGCAGGAATCCCGAACGCCGCCGCGTAAATCCAGGTCAGCACGGCCGCCACACGCGCTTTCTGCATAGCCTTCCCTCGATTCGGCCCTCCCCGATCCACCGCTCAGTACAAGCAGATTAATCCAGTGTGGAACAGAGGATTCACGAGTGGAAGCCCTCTGCGCCTAGGCTTCCTCGAACCAGCCCCGGGCCGGGTTGGAGACCTCAGGCGCTTCACGGAACACATCGGGCTGGGCCACCCAGCCAACCCCGTTGGCGATGACCTTCTGGATCTGCGGCTGGTGGTACACCGGGTATTCCTGGTCGCCCGGGCTGAAGTAGAAAATCCGGCCCTTGCCGCGAGAGAAGGTCACACCGGAGCGGAACACCTCTCCCCCGGTAAAGGAGCTGATGAAGATCAGGTCATCGGGTTCTGGAATGTCGAACAGTTCGCCGTACATTTCCTGCTGCGGAATCACGATAGGGCTCTCAATGCCGGCCGCGATCGGGTGCGAAGGCTTCACCGTCCACACCAGCTCGCGTTCGCCCTCGTTGCGCCACTTCAGCGAGCACGTGGTCCCCAACAATCGAGTGAAGATCTTGGCGAAATGCCCGGAGTGCAGGACCACGAGGCCCATGCCGCCGAGGACATGCCGCTGCACGCGCTCCACTACTTCCTCAGCGACTTCCCCATGGGCGATATGCCCCCACCACAGCAGAACGTCGGTCTGCTCCAGCACCTCTTCGGAGAGTCCGTGCTCGGGATCGGCGAGCGTGGCCGTCGAGATTTCCGAGTCCGGGTAGAAGCCGCGCAGTCCGGCGGCGATGGCACCGTGGATCCCTTCCGGGTACATCTCGCCGATGGTCGCAGGCTCGTTGCGGGCCTCGTGAACAGCTTCGTTCCAGACGACAATCTTCAATTTCGCATCAGACATTTCAGAGCACCACTTCACGTTGTTCGAGGGCGGATTTGTAGCAGGCATCGAGCACCAGGGCCCGGCTGAGGGCCAGTGAACCATCATGGCTTCCCCATACAGTTTCGCCGCCGCGCACGGCAGCAATGAAATCGTCGACGACGGCCTGGTGGGCTCGCCCGGGTTCGGCCACCACCTCAAAGTCGGCGTTCTCGCCGTCCTTCTCCGTGAAGACGTGAACGTCCGCCACCGGGTTCTCGGAGGCGCCCACAGAGCGCAAGTCCGCTCCGCCGTCGGTCCCGTAAACGGTGAAGTCCATCAGGTCCCGCTCGTCGCGGTACGTGGCCCATCCCGCTTCCAGTATCAGGGTCCCGCCGCCTTCCAGCCGGAGGAACGCGGAGGCGAAGTCTTCCACTTCAAACTTGTGGCTGGAGTTCGACGCCGTGTACCGGGCGTTGCCGCCGAGGCCGCGCGGGCCGAGTTCGGAATGTGTGGACGCCGAGACGGCCAGAACCTTGGGCTCGCCCAGGAGGTGCAGCGAGTAGTCCAGGACGTGCACGCCGATGTCAGCCAGCGGACCGCCGCCGGCGAGTTCCGGGTTGGTGAACCAGCTGCCCAGCATCGGAATGCCTTGGCGCCGGAGCCACGATGCCTTGGCGTAGTACGGGCGACCCAGCGTGCCGGCGTCGATCACTTCCTTGAGCGCCTGGATGTCGCCGCGGCGGCGGTGGTTGAACGCGACGTCCAGCACGCGGCCTGCCTTACGGGCGGCGTCCACCATCTGCTGACCCTCGACGGCGTTACGCGCCAAAGGCTTTTCGCTCAGCACATGCAGTCCGCGCTCGAGCGAGGCAATGGCGATGGGCGCGTGCAGGAACGTCGGCACGGCGACGCTGACGGCGTCGAGGCCTTCGAGCTCGATCATGTCTTCCCAGCGGGCGAACGCGTGGGGAATGCTGTATTCGTCCTTCAGCTGGGCAAGGAGGTCAGCTTCCATGCCCGCGACGGCGACAATCTCGACGCCATCGATGTTGCTGTACGCCTTGAGGTGCTGCTGGCCGGCCCAACCGATGCCCACAACTCCCACCTTGAGGGTTGCGGACGGGGCCTGCTGCTGAATGCTCACGTTGTTCCTGTTCTTTCTGTGGTTACTAGGTTTGGGGTTAGCCCTTGACCGCGCCGGCCGTCATGCCGGAAACGATCCGCTTCTGGCACACGAGCACCAGGATCACGAGTGGGACAGTGATGATCACCGACGCTGCGCTGATGGTGCCGAGGGGTTGGTCGAATTCGCTGGTGCCGCTGAAGAACGCAATCGCCACCGGGACGGGTCGGGCTTCGGGCGAGGTGGTCAGTGTGACGGCCAGGAGGAATTCGTTCCAGACCGAGATGAACACCAGGATCGCTGTCGTCGCCAAGCCGGGGACCGCCAGCGGCAGGATGACCTTGCGGAAGGCGACAAACGGGGTAGCGCCATCCATGTACGCGGATTCCTCCAGCTCACGCGGGATCTCCTTGAAGAAGGACGTCAGCGTGTAGATCGCCAGCGGCAACGCGAACGTCAGCTTCGGGATGATGAGGCCGAGCAAGGTGTCGTATAGCCCGATCTCGCGCCAGATGGAAAACATCGGGGCCGCGATGGCGATGGCCGGGAACGTGGTGACCGAGAGGATCAGCGTCAGGATCATCGCCTTGCGGCGCATCTTCAACCGGGCCAGCGCATAGGCGGCGAAGGACGCGAGCACCAGCGCCACGGTTGTAGTCACGACGGCGATAATCACCGAGTTGCGCAGGGCGAGGAGGAACTCGGGGTTTTGGAAGACCACCAGATAGTTCTCGAGTGTCGGCTGGCTCGGGAAGAGCTCGCCTTGGGACAGGCTCGCACCCTTCTTAAGGGAGGTGTTCACCAGCCAGTAGAACGGGATGAGCGAGAAAGCCATGACGGCCACCACGAACACCCATACCAAGGGGTGCAGCTTCGATTCCCCACGCAAGCGACGCTTCGGCGCCTTGCGCCCGGTGGCGAGTTCCGTCGTCGGCCGTTCTGCAGTCAGCGTGCTCATTGTTCCTCCTTCGCGACGTCGCGGATGTTGCCGCCGGCGAAGCGGACGTAAATGACCGAGACCACCATGACGGTGAGGAAGGTCAGGATGGACAGCGCCGAGCCTTCGCCCACCAGCCGGTTTTCGCGCAGCTGCGTGTAGGCGAGCATGGACATGGATTCGGTGCCGTTGGCGCCGCGGGTGAGGACGAACGGCAGGTCGAAGACGCGGAGGGCGTCCATGGTGCGGAAGATCGCGGCGAGGACGATCGCCGGACGCAGGAGCGGCAGGGTGATGTTCACGAATGTCTGCCATTTGCTGGCGCCGTCGAGTTCCGCGGCCTCGTACGTTTCGGCGGAAATGACCTGCAGGCCGGCCAAGATGATGAGCGCCGCGAAGGGCGTGGTCTTCCAGACGTCGGCCATCACGATCACGGCCATCGCGTAGCCGTGCTCACCGAGCCAGACGACGTCGCCGCCCGGCAGCCCCAGCGTGGAAAGGACGTTGGTGACCAAGCCCATGTTGGGCTGGAACATCGTTTGCCAGGTGATGGCGCTGACCACAGTGATGATCGCGTACGGCAGCAGAACCACGGTGCGCAGGACGGCGCGGCCCTTGAACGCGAGATTGAGCAGGAGCGCCATGGCCGTGCCGAGGATGAGTTCCAAGCTCACAGAGAGACCCGCGAAGAGGAACGTCTGGCCGAACGCTGCCCACCACTCCTGGCTTGCGAGGGCGTTGATGTAGTTTTCCAGACCGACAAAACGGGACAGGCCTGCGGTGCGGACGCTGTACTGGTTCAGCGAGAGCCAGATCGCGTAGCCAATCGGGACCGCCGCCACCAGCGCCATGATGACCAGCGACGGGGCGGTCATGCGGAAGGCGAGCTTTCGTTCGGCGCGGTCGCGGCCGCTTGTTTTTGCTGGGCCGCGGCTTGCCGGGATTGCTTTTATGGCCATGACTAGAAGCTCGCCTTGGCGGTGGTGATTTCCTCGGCCATCTTCTGCACGGCTTCCTCGGTGGATGCGGTGCCGGAGAGGACGGCATAGACGTTCTTGTAGATCGCCTGCGAGATCTGCGGGTAGACCGGGGAGATCGGGCGCGGCTTGGCACCCTTCACGGAGGCGAGGAGTTCCGTGGCGAACGGCATCTTCTGCAGAACCGCCGGGTCAGAGTAGGCGGCCTCGTTGACCGGGGCCTGTGAGTAGTCCATCGCCACGTGCTTCTGCCAGTCCGGGGTGGTGGCGAAGTCTATGAATGCGACAGCGCCGGCCTGGTTGGTGGAGTGGGCCGAGATCGCCAGGTTCCAGCCGCCCAGAACGCCGGAGGCCTTGCCACCTTCCCATGCCGGCAGCGGCGCGACCGCGAAGCTGGACGCCAACGGTGTCGCGTTGAGCAGGCGGTACACGTGCGGCCAGTTGCGCTGGTATCCGAAGTCGCCGGATTCGTAGGCGAGGCGGGCCGGGTCTTCGTTGTAGGTGAGGACGGCGCGGTCGGCTGAACCGTTCTTGAGGCCGTCGCTCATGAAGTTGAGGACGTCGCGGGTTTCCTTGGAGTCGATTTTGACGTCGCCTTGCTCGTTGAGGACTTCGCCGCCTGCGCTGTAGAGCATTTCGAGGAAGTTCACCGTGAGGCCTTCGTACTGCTTGCCTTGGTAGACGTACCCGTTGCCGGGAGCCTTCGCGGCTTCCGCGTAGAGCTGCTGCCAGGACTCGGGCTTGGCTACCTTGTCCTTCTGGTAGTAGATCAACCCGGCGTTGGTGAAGAACGGCGAGCCCCAGTACTTGTCCTCATACTTGGTGGTTTCCACAGTGGAGGGAATGAGCCGGTCCTTGTTGGCCTCCACCAGTTTGGTCTGGTCCAGCAGCCAGCCTTGGGACGCGAACTCGGAGGTCCAGATGACGTCCGTGACGAAGAGGTCGCACTCGGTGGACTTACCCTCGAGCCGCTGCACGATCTGGGTGCGGGCTTCGTCCGTGGTAGCGCCGATCTCGGTGTACTTGGCCGTGACCTTGCCGTTCGCCTTGGTGAACGCCTCCGCGGTGCCCTTGTAGATGCCGCTCGCGTCCTTGACGCCGCAGAAGTTCACGGCACCGCTGGCATTAGCGCCCGACGCCGGATCGGCAGCTGCTGCTTGCTCGGCACCTTGGGGTGCTGCTCCCCCGCCGCACGCGCTGAGGAGGAAGGCTGCGGCTATGGCTGTCGCGGCTAGGGCTTTTCGGTTTCGGGGGGCTTTGTTCTGGAGCGGGAGAGCAAGTCGGTTCAAGTCCACAAGTGGCTCCTTTGGTGGCTGTGGGCGATGGGGTTCAGCGCGCGTTTTGGCTGTCCCGCGTGCTGAGGGTGGCTTCTTTGCCGGTGGTTCTTTTGATCCATGGAATCGATTCCACATATGGTCAAAAGAATCGGCCTCGCGGCCGTGGAATCGATTCCAAAGTAGTGTGACAGGGACCACTGAGGGCTGTCAACCCTCTTTATTTCGTGGAGTCTCGTATGACGAGTTCGTGCGGGAGGAAGGTTCTTCCCTTGCGATGTGAGCCCTCGACCGTCATCCGGTCCAGGAGTTCAGCGAAGGCGACTCGGCCCATCTCATACGCCGGCTGTCTTACGGTAGTGAGCTCCGGGACGCACATTTCTGCCTGGGCTGAGTCATCGAAACCGGCTACGGCGATGTCCTCGGGAACCCTAAGACCGGCGTCCGTGAGTTCACGGACGCAACCTGCTGCGACTACGTCGGTTCCGCAGAAGACTGCATCCGGAAGGTCTTTCGTCTCCAGGAGCTTCTTGGCGAGCGTACGGCCGGCGTGGAAGCCGAAGTTGCCTTCGCCGAATAGGATCTGGTCTGGTTCCAGGCCCTCTTCCGCGAGTGCCTGTTGGAAGCCTTCTTCGCGCAACCGTCCCGAGCGGGCGCCCCTGTGGGCGAGCATTGCAAGCTTCTTGGCGCCCGAGTCGATCAGGTGTTTTGTGATGTCGTAGGCGGCCTGGCGGTCATCGATGGACACCCCGAATGCTGCTTCGGCATCGACAATTTCACAGACCTGGATGACGCTGAGTTGCTCGGCGACAGTGTTGACGTCGTCGTCCGGCATTGTTGGTGAGAAGATCACCAATCCATCTACCGAGCCGTTCCGCAGCATGTCGACGAGTTGTTGTTCGCGGTCGAGGTCTCCGTCGGTCGCTGCGATAAGGCTGACGTAGCCGGAGTCCGCTGCGGCGTCGCCGACACCTCGGAAGACTTCGCTGATGACCAGCGAGTCCAGGTTCTTGGCCAGCGCAAGAACGCGCATTGTGCGGTCTCTTCTGAGATCCCGCGCCGAGGCGAGAGGACGGTAGCTGAGCTCCTTAATGGCGGCGTTGACCTTCTCTTTGGCCGCCGCACTAACGGCCGAACTCCCGTTCAAGACGCGCGACACCGTCCCCACGGACACACCCGCCGTCCTGGCGACGTCCTGAACTGTCGGCCGACCCATAATTCGTCCTTCCGCGAGCAGCGACAATGATCCTGGCCGCCACGCCACCGCCGCGCCCTTCGGCGGTTCTCAGCATAGCTGGCTGCTGAAGTGAGCTCGGGTCTGCGGTTATGGACCATGCTGATCCACAGGATGCAAGAATCCTGCATCATGGTCGGTCCACGACCGGCTGGCTGCGACCATACCAGCAACGACGTGATTCACCCCATCACCGCGAAACCAGCAGTCATAACCAGACCGTTGCCGAAGACCTAAGCTTTATGACGTTCACGGAGTAGAGAGCACCGCTCTACGTGTAATCTCATCGAGTGCCAACTTCAATATTTCGAAAGGCTGATTTGCGGTATCTCGCCGCCGCTCTCGCCGAAGGCGTAACTCAGGATCAGATTGACAGCTTCGAACTTGGTCTAGAGAACCGCTCGCAAGGGACAAAGATCAAGAGAGCCTCAGCGATCGTTGACCACATTTTCAAGGGTGAGGACAGTGACCGCATGTTCTTGAATATGCTGAACTTCATCTACTTCGAGAACGCGTCAGCCCTTCAAGCATTTACAACCCCAGGGTACAAGCACCTGTTGAACAACGTCCTAGAACCTAACAGCATTGAGCTGGGAGATGACGGTTACTTTGTGGCATCACGTTCTACAGACTCAGGAACACCGGCTCCTTCCGCACACCATGGGGCAAGTGGTGCAGAATTGACTTTGGTCCGAAACACTCAGGCAGCAGGAGGAAACATGACGCAGGCACAAGCCGCGCCCAAGTCGATCTTCATAGTCCACGGTCATGACAAGTCGACCGTGAATGATGTACGAATCGAAGTAAATGATCTGACGGGCATAATGCCCGAGATTCTCGCCGATAGCGCGGGACGCGGTGGCACAATCATCGAGAAATTTGAGAAGAGGGCAGCCGAGTCCGACTACGCCATCGTGGTTCTCACGCCAGACGATGAAGGCCGAGCCAAAGCCGATGCCTCGGCCGAGCTAAAAGCTCGTGCTCGCCAAAACGTGATTCTAGAGTTGGGTTACTTCTATGCGAAACTCGGCCGTGAAAAGGTAGCGGTCATCCACCATGGAGTTGAATTGCCGTCAGATATTAACGGCGTCAACTACATCCGATATAACACTTCTACGTGGATGAAGGAACTCCGTACTGAACTGGCCGCGGCCGGTTTCGATCTAAAAAGGTAGAACCGTCAATGACTCCTCTCCTTGGGACGACACACCAGCCCGGAATAGCGCTGGGCGATGCTGTGGTCAGGGGATCCCTCTTGGGCAAGTATCCAGATGTGCATGACCGGTCTCAGTTCGCGACTCTGCAGAAGCGTCCGTAAAAGAGGCCCCTTCGACCATCAAGCGAGAAGAGACGCCCCAGGGGTGGGGTGCGTGTACTGTTCCCCCACCTCTGAACTATGATTGTGACTTCGACCACAGGGGTCGCTGAATGATGGGAGGACGTTGTGTCAGACTATTTGGCGCCACGAGTCGAAGCTGTAGAACGTCAAAGCAGTCCAGAACCTACGCAAACCTCCCCGGCACGCCAAGGAACGACCACTGGGATTCGACCCCCAATCAGGTCTGCGGAACAGGGCACACCGAATAATCCATTAACACTTATACGGGTCTAAGAAATGACGTCTCAGGTCTGCATTCGCACAAAGGAAGACAAGACCGTGGGAGCCGGATTCCTCCTCGCCCACGACATTGTCGTTACCACTTCCAGCTGCTTGAAGAAATTGGGGAAAGGTGCCTTTCAGGTTGAAGTTTCCTTCAAGGAAGGACGACTGTCCTTTCCTGGCACTCCGCACTTAGAAAGTCGTGCGGGACTCGCGCTGGTCAAACTTAGTGGAAATGTCCTTGCGTTGAAATCACTTGTCCCCGAAACAACAACTCAAGTAGCCGCTTCCGATAGCTGGAAAGTGGTCCCAGCGACAGTAAATCTTTCCACACTAACTGGGCAAGTCGTGGACCCTGCAAGTACTTGGATGACATTGGACGCTGGAGATGTCATCGCCCTCCAACTTAGCTGTGATCAGGCTGTTGCCGATCTCATACCCTATTCGGGACATCCAGTTTACCTCACCACTTCCGCTAGAAGTCCCGTAGGCGGAATGCTGATTGAGCAGGAACGAGTAGATCAGCTTACGGAGTCCATTTATGCTGTACCGGTATCTGAAGTTGCACATTTTTCTTCGCTGGATGATGAAGTCTTACAGTCATTGCAAGTACCTCATAACAACGAAGACTATCAGAGCGTAGACAGCAGCGACCCACTGATGGACACCCTAGAAAAGCGGCTTATTCGGGTTCAAACTTGGGCCCAGGAAGGGATAATTAGTCGCAGCGAGGTACCCATCCTTCGGACTATTTTTTATCAACATTTCGGTGATCCGCGAGTGACCGGAGATAAATATGCTGGATGAAATCCTGGCTGAGCTGGAGGATTCTAGTCACCGCATCGCAAGCTCGGGTCTTCTCGAAAAAATACTAGCTCTTTCTGCTGATGATTTCTTTCAGGATCATCAGGCAACAAAGACCCGACGACTAATCGCAGCTCTCATGTCGCTTCCTAACGTTGAGGTCGTGAAGCATGTTTTCGATGCGAGTCTTCAGGCTGCCCTACGAAACGGCGACTATGCACTGACGGCGTCTATCTACAATGACCAAGGTTGTTACAACTACTCACTAGGAAAGGAAGAGGATTCGAAGGTCTTCTTCCTCGCGGCCAAATCTGCACTGGCAAAGGCCGGCGGAAATGACACGATGTCGGCAGAAATTGATTGGAATCTTTCAATAGTCAGTCACCTGCCCCATGGACAAGAAGTCAAGAACTCCGAGGATTGGAAATCGGACAAGAGGCTAACGCCGGGGACGCGGATAGCACACAAGCACGCCATGGCGTCAGCCGCAGCCGCGCTAAACCGCGAGGACTACGAACAGGCGCATTCACATCTCCACGATGCCCGTGCAGGTCTTGGTCTGCGGTCACATGAACTGCCGGGCCTGGCATTAGGATTTGTTGAGGATTTAATCGCTCTCGCAAACCTTCAGCTTCAACTTGCTGTGGCAGAAGGGGTTCCTGAATCTGGTCGAATAGCCCTCCGCGCCCTAGAGATCTTGCGATTCCGTTTGACTAACTCACCCGGAGTGGGCTTAGAAATTCAAACTCAAGTCAGGATGTCAGAGTCGGTGGCATACTTTGAGTTTGCACGCGCGTTTAACAAGCAAGAACTAGGGCCTTCTGTTCGGCTACTAGGAGAGGTCAGTCAGCTGGTGTCAGACGAACTTGGGACGGAACACCTATTCTCATTGGCAGCTAAAGAAAATTATGCAATCGGTTGTCTCGAATGGGCTCGGGACCTGCGAATGGGAGATTCTGAGGGCCGGATGGTGTCCAGCGGCCTGTCAAATCGTGCTTACGAGTTATTTTCCTCGGTTCAAACTACGGCGGGCAAGTTGGAGTCCGCTGACGAAATTCACGTGCGGGCTATGAATGGTCTAGCACTCATTCATTTAGACTCGGCTGTTGACAATCCGAGCGAGGCAAACCTGGAGATAGCTGAGCGCGAAATGGCCCGCGCATCCGCCCGTTCGATTTCGACTCTTGGTCGTCTGGACCCTGAAACCAGCGGGATGCAAGGCCAGTTGAGTCTACTTCGCCGGCAAAAGGCGGCCCTTCATGCGAGGTATCAATTGTCCTCCGGAACTCTTCTTGCTCCACCTCAAGAACCCGTCCACACGCAGCCTTTGCACCCCGTAGTCGCCATTAACGACATCGGTACCGCTGAGGACTTCCTCGCAGCTGTCGACGCCACCATCAAGTACTTCAACGACGGAGATCTCGTCGAAGGTACCGTCGTCAAGGTCGACCGCGACGAAGTTCTGCTCGACATCGGTTACAAGACCGAAGGTGTCATCCCTTCCCGCGAGCTTTCCATCAAGCACGATGTTGATCCCGGTGACGTCGTCGCCGTTGGCGATCAGGTCGAAGCTTTGGTTCTCACCAAGGAAGACAAAGAAGGCCGTCTGATCCTCTCCAAGAAGCGTGCTCAGTACGAGCGTGCCTG
>Ga0247742_10000197_pt1 | contig 52078 bp, 43 predicted proteins | sample UWRJL208509C2_FD_180944 | JGI IMG/M metagenome (GOLD analysis project Ga0247742, IMG submission 180944) | Plant litter microbial communities from Arlington Agricultural Research Station in Wisconsin, United States - UWRJ-L208-509C-2 | ecosystem: Environmental > Terrestrial > Plant litter >...
CCGCGGCACCGAGGGTCGGGTACCGGGCCGCCAGGACAGACCCGTCCACCGCGCGCCGTGGACGCACCGCTTCTCCGACCTCGCACAACCGCGCCGCCTCTGCCCCGCTGATCTGCCACAGTTCCGCGAGAAATGACGCCGGGGTCGGATGCCCTGCTCGGCGAGCGAGGCCGTCCGCCCCCACGTGCGCCGCGGATTGCGTAGCCAGTTCCCCGGCCAGCCGGACCCGGATCACGTCCAGGCCACGCTGCAACGTCCCCGCATCCGTCACCCACCGCAACAACACCTCAGCAGGCACCCCGGCGACACCGTCAGCACACGCGCGCGACAACTCCGCGAACAGGTCGGCCAAAGCCGAAGCGGCCGTCAGGTTGGAGGTTTCCATGTCCGAAGTCTCGCACCCACCACCGACATTCCACGCGCCCCGAACATTGACCCTGATCAGCTGTTTATAACTCAATGCGAGGGGCACATGTGGAGGAGTGGAGATCGCCTCGCGCAAGCATCCGCGCGGGGTTGTGTTGACAGCGCGGGGGTTACAACTGGCGCGCGGATAACGAAGTCGAGCGCTGTCGACCCACCCGCGCACCGTCGCAGAGCCGGCGCGGACAAGCACCCGCCCGACGACCCGTGGCACCGGCGCCGGACATGCGCCACACAGAATCCGCCGGCACTGACCGCCGGCGTACCGCTACTGCAGCTTCGGGTTCTCCGCGTCGTCGGCCATGGCGAGGTAGCCGCTCAGCTGCTCGATGAAGTCGTCGCTGGGGCGGTATCCGGGGTCCGCGGCGGCCTTCGTGTACTGGGTCTGCAGCTCGTCGATCGCCTCATCGATCTGGAGCACGACCAGCGCATCGCGCTGCTCGTCGTCGAGCGCGACCAGGAAGCCGATCGCACGGTCGATATCGGCGGCGCCGCCGTACACATATTCAGACATGGCATCAGCGTAGCGCGGGCCACAGCACCAGCCACGCCGGGCGTTTTCCCACCCAGCGACCCTAGGCTCACCGCCATGACGTCGCCCACCCAGCCCCGCCAGTTCCGCCCACAGTCCCGCAACGTGTCCGGCATCGGATACCTCATCTTCTTCAGCCGCTGGCTGCAGGCACCCCTCTACGTCGGCCTGATCATCGCGCAGGTGATCTATGTGGTCGTCTTCATGGTCGAGCTGTACCACCTGGCGGAGAAGGTGATCAAAGATCCGCTCCACATCGAGGAGGCGGCGATCATGCTGGGCGTGCTCGGCCTGATCGACGTGGTCATGATCGCCAACCTGCTCATCATGGTGATCATCGGCGGCTACGAGACGTTCGTCTCCAAGATCAAGATCGACGGACATCCGGACCAGCCCGAGTGGCTCTCCCACGTGAACGCCAACGTGCTCAAGGTGAAACTCGCGATGGCGATCATCGGCATCTCGTCCATCCACCTGCTCAAGACCTTCATCGAGGTCGGCGACATCGGCGCGAAGGATGCGAAATCCGACTCGGTCACCGGCGAGAACTACACCGAAGAGGGCGTCTTCTGGCAGGTCGTCATCCACATGGTCTTCATCATCTCCGCCGTCGCACTGGCCGGGATAGATCGGATGTCGCAGAACTCGAAGCACCACGCGATCGCGGCCGCGCATCCGCCCGCCGACGCGCTCGAGCCTGTACCGGCGAGCGGCCGCAGCGAGCGCGAGGCGCAGGCGGAGCACTACGAGCGGCTCGCCCGCGATCTTCGCGACACCCGGGATAGCTGAGTCAGGGTCACCGTCGTCCGGAGAGTTGAATCGACACAACTGGACATTCCTACGGTGGAGCCTGGAGATTCCGCTTCGGAAGATTGCTGATCAGACGGGGATCAGCGGAGCGCGCTGCGTGATTAGAGACATATTGCTCTACTGACCCGGGTGCTCCGAGGGCTAGAAACGAACCTATAAGAGGAACTCGTCAGCCAAGGAGACCCGATGCCATCACAACCATCCCCCGTGAGTGCTTTTCTCCGTGCACGCCGCAGCCTGGTGCAGCCGGAGGACATCGGCCTTCCCCGCACCGCCAACCGTCGGGTCGAAGGGCTGCGGCGCGAAGAGGTCGCCGGCCGTGCCGGCATCAGCCCCGAGTATTACCTGCGACTCGAGCAGGGCAAAGACCAGCAGCCGTCAGACCAGGTGGTCGCCGCACTCGGTCGAGCGCTTCTGCTCGACGCCGACGCCCTCGACTACCTGCGTCGCATCGCCCGTCCGAAGCCGCTCCTCCGCCGCCCCGCCGCCCCGCCGCCGGGAATCGACGAGAACGTCACGCACCTCATCGACCAGTGGGCCGATTCGCCCGCCTTCGTCGTCGACCGCAATCAGGATGTCGTGACCGCCAACCTGCTGGCCCGCGTGCTGGGTGGTGGTGCATTCGAACCGGGGCGCAACCAGGTGCTCTCGATCTTCTCCATCCCGCGTCAGGACCGCCTGCCCGACTGGGAGGCAACGGCACGGTCGGTGGTCGCGGCACTGCGCTACTACAGCGATCCCGCCGACCCGCGACTGCAACGGATCGTGGGGGTACTGTCGGCAAACAGCTCCGACTTCCGCAGGATGTGGGCTCGCCACGACGCCCGCAGCCAGTCGTCGGGGACCGGTCACTCGTACATCGAGCCGTTCGGCTGGATCGAATTCCGCTGGCAGAGCCTGGTGGTGCCCCGCAGCACCGGCTATGTCGCCACCGTGATGTTCGGCGACCCGGGATCGGCCGCGGCAGCCGCCATCGAACATCTCGCCGCAGGCCCTCGCGCAGTACCGGTGGACGACAGCAGGTCGACCGACCAGCAACTCGTCGACAGTGCCCACCCCACAGGGGTGCAGGCGGGGCCACGCCGATTCATCAGATGACGATGAATAATCACAGCACCCGCAACCGCCGTGTCTCATTCAAAGGAGAGCGCCGTGTCGTACTACGACCTGATCGATCAGCAGCACGAATCGCCGACCTTGGGCGCGTTGGTCGGAGCGTGGCGTCTGCACCATCTGCAGGGCTTCTACAGCGACGGGGAAGTGCTGGAGAAAGCCGATCCACAGGTGACCGGTTACCTCACCTATGCCGCAGACGGGGTGGCGTCGATCGTGCTCGGCGCACTCGATCGGCTCTACCTGGATGCCGGAGATTTCCGACTGGACGAGCGGTCGGCGACGGTCAGCCATCAGTTCGACATCGCGCTGTTCCCGGACTGGCATTGCGCCCCCTTCATGGCGCGAGCACAGATCAGCCACGGCACGCTCAGCCTGCGCCCGACGCCGGTGATCGCCCCGGACGGACGCACCCTGCTCCTGCAATTCTTCTGGAACAGGGTGGACGCGGCGGAGGCCGCGTAGCGCCCGACAGCAGCTGCCGATCGATCGCCACTCCGGGGTGGGTCACTCGCCTCGAATGCGTCACAGAGGTATATTCATCTGACCTTCTCATCGCCAGCACATCCCGTGCAGCGAAAACCCGTAAGGAGGAATCGTGAACAACGGATCACTCCTCGCGACGTACTTCCGAGCCCGCCGCGAGCTCATTCAGCCGGAAGACGTGGGGATACCCCGCGAGACCAATCGCCGCGTGCAGGGACTTCGCCGTCAGGAGGTCGCCGCGCTGGCCGACATCAGCTTCGACTACTACCTGCGCCTCGAGCAGGGCCGCCACCATCAGCCCTCCGAGCAGGTGCTCGCCTCACTGGGTCGCGCGCTGCTTCTCGACGAGGACGCGATGATCTACGTCTACCGTCTCGCGCACGACACCGGGCGCCCCCGCCTGCGCCCCGGGCCCCGCACGGAGGGCGTCGACGAGAACGTGGTCCGGCTCCTCGACCACTGGTCGCACACCCCCGCGATCATCATCGACCGCAATCAAGACCTGATCCGCGCGAATCGCCTCGCCCTCGCCCTCGGTCGCGGTCACCTCGACCCCGGCTGCAATCTCGTCATGACGCTGTTCGACCCGAACGTGCGCAATGCCATTCCCAACTGGGAGGATGCGGCGCTGCAGTCGCTTGCCGCCCTCCGCTTCGAGAGCGACCCCTTCGATGTTCGGCTCCACGACATCGTCGAGACGCTGTCCAGCCGCGAACGGGACTTCGTGCGGATGTGGGCACGCCACGACGCGCGTCCGTTCATGTCCGGAACGATCCATGCCAGTCTCCCTAGCGTCGGTCCGGCAGAGCTGAAGTATCAGAATTTCGCCATCCCTGGCCATGGCGGTTACACCCTGCGCACCTACTTCGGCGAGCCGGGGTCGAGCGCCGTCGCGGCGCTTGCAGACCTCGCCCGCTCGCTGGAGGACGGTCCTGCTCCCCGCGCGCGGACCGCGCCCGAACGGGCGTCGGTCGACGTGGTCGCGGCGGCGGGCTAGCCTGCTTTCAGAAGACCGCAACCCCATGAGTGACGGCGAGGACCCGTGGCAACCGACCCGACGAACGCTGACCTGACAAGCGCTGACCCGACGAGCGCTGACCCGAACATCGACCCGGCGGTTCCGCCCAGCGGAACCGGCTGCGTCGAGTGCGAGCAGTCCGGTTCGTGGTGGTTGCACCTGCGCCGGTGCGCCAAATGCGGACACATCGGATGCTGTGACGATTCGCTCAATCGGCACGCGACCGCGCATTTCCACGCGACCGGGCACGAGGTGATGCAGAGCTTCGAACCGGGTGAGGGCTGGTTCTGGAACTACACGACCGAGGACTATATCGACGGACCGAGACTCGCGGCGCCCGATTCACATCCGCTGAGCCAGTCGGTCCCGGGTCCCGCCGATCGAGTGCCGCGCGACTGGCAGGAGCAGTTAGAGGCCAACGCCGGGTGATGCCGGCGGCTCGAATCCTGCGCGACGAGACGCACGGGGCTCCCGATCACCGTGGTGACCGGGAGCCCCGTCGCTGCTCGCTATCCGTGACGCGGGGCCCTACCTGATGCGCACCCCTCGGCTCCCGACCGTCTCCGTGAGATAGCCCTTCTTCTTACCGGTCACCTTCACGGTGATCGTCGCGCCCTTGTCGCGCACGGTCGGCGTGTAGGTGGCGGACGTGGCGCCGTGGATCTCCTTGCCGTTGCGGTACCAGTGGTAGCTCAACGTCACCTTCTTCGGAGCCCACTTGTGCGGCACAGCGGTCAGGGTGCCTCCAACCGTCGCCTTGCCCGTGATCGAGGGTCGGGGCGTCGCCGTCAGCGCGCGGTGAACCGTGATGGCCGCACTCGTCCGGCTCGCCGGTGCAAAGCCTGTCTTGGTTCCGGTGACCTTCACCGAGATGCGGTGACCCTGGTCCTTGCCGGCCAGGCGGTAATGGGCGGTCGTGGCGCCCGAGATCGCCTTCCCGTCCCGCAGCCACTGCGTGCTCAGGCTGACGGGCTTCGGCGACCAGCTGCCCGGTGAGGCCGTGAGTGTCGCACCGACCTTCCCCTTTCCCGAGATCTTCGGCTTGGCCGAGTGCACCGCCGGGAGCGGGCTCGGAGTGGGCGACGTGGTCGGCCGCGGGGTCGGGTGCGGCCCCGGGTGGTACGGCGGCTTCGGGTGGTGCGGCGGGGTCGGGTGGTGGGGCGGGGTCGGGTCCGTCGGGTCCGTCGGGTCCGTCGTCGGGGCCAGCTCCGCGAGCTTCAGCGCCGGGATGTCGAGGTTGGCCGTCGCGATAGCCACGTAGATCGGGGTGCTGATCTCGTAGTTGCTCGATACCCAGAGCCGGGTGTTCTCCTTCGCCGACATGGTGCGGGTGACGACCGGCCCGGGCTCGGTCACCTTGACCACGGGGATCTCCTCAGAGAAGAAGGGATCGGTCGACTGTAGTTCGCCCTCGCCGACCAACAGGTCGAAGCCGAGGGTGTTCGCCGGGTAGCGGAAGCTGGTCTCGACCGTGATCGGGCGGGCCGCATCCTTCTCCGGCGAGGCGGTGAGGGTCGCCCAGTAGTTCTGGGTGATGTGAACGTGGGCGACATCAGATCGTCCGGGCGCTGAGTTCGCGAAGGACGCAAGCTTCACTCCCATCCAGTCGACGATGTCGAGCTTCGTGAAGCCGGTCATGTCGATCTGCGCGGTATGCGACCCACTCGCGATGTAGTCGTCGGCGAAGACCTGCCGACCGTCGTGACCGTAGTAGCGCACGATGCTGGTCAGGTCCGAGCCGCTGTAGTTCTCCGTGGTGACATCGATCAGATTCGCGTTCGCCGCGGTGGGCTGGAAGGTAATCGTGCCTGGCTGGGTAGCGGTGACCTCGATGGGATCCATGGTGAAGGTCGGGCCGTCCGATCCGTCGTCGAGCACCACCGTCACCGTTCCCTCGATGACGCCGGGGGCGAGCTTCACGGTCGTCGAGTCAGCGCCCCAGAGATCGACTCCGGCGAGTTCGCCGAGTTTGATCTGCTCGTCGAGAAAGACCTCGTTGGTGTCTTTCGAGCTGAGCTGGAAGCGCACGGTGCCGTGACCACGGTAGCTCGCGGCGATACGGGCCGACGGTGTCCCGTCGAACGAACGACTGGTGATCGCATCCGCCCCCACAATCTGCACCGGCGTCACTTTGAAGGGCGCGGTGAGCGTGACGGTGCCATTCGTGAGCGTGATCTCGTGCGCTCCGTTGGCCAGTCCCTTCGGAATGGCCACGAACCAGTCGATGACGCCGGATGCCGGAACGATTCCCGTACGGACATCCCCGATGGTCGCGACGGATGCCGTGTACTCGTCCCCGGGAACGAGTCCGGTGGCCGTCATCCGCAGGTTGGCTCCGTAGCGAACCCACTCGGGGCCGACGGTGAGCGCCGGAGTTCCGGCCTTTGCCGGCACATCCTCTCCGGCATCGATGGTCACGAACGTGGCGAGGTCCGTCGTGCCGAAGGTGACCCGGCCGAGGTAGCTGCCGGGCGGGAGGTCCTCCCAGGCAGCAGCCACCGCGACGCTGTCCCCCGTACGGCCGTGGATCGTGCCGGGGGTTACCGAGAACGCGGCATCCGGAGTATCGGTCATGACGTAGCTGGTCAGCGTGTACTTCTGCTTGGTCGACTGGTCGACCCCCGCCGCGAAGGCCGAGACATCGATCATGTAGGTGCCTGCGCTGGGGTAGAGGACGTCGAACTGTTCGTCGGCGCTCCCGGTCGCCGAGACCCCGGCCTCGTTGAGACCGCCCGAGCGCATCATCGAATAGCCGACGAGGTCGAGGTCTGCGCTGTCGTCCGCGGCATCGAGGGAGAAGCGCGCAAAGATCGCGCCCTCCGGCACGGTGATGGCGAACCGATCGCTCACGCCGCCGACGATGGCCGTGCCGTCGACCCGTTGACCATGGGCGAGACCGGAGGTCGAGAGCACGACGTCGCCGTCTGCTCCCACCTTCGCAGGGATCTGCGCCGTTCCTGCGGCACCAGAACCACTGACTTCCTTCGGCACATCGAAGGCGACCGGCTGCACCGCGAGCGCGCTGCGCACCGTGACGGCCGCACTCTTCCAGGTGAGGTAGCCGGTGCTGAACGCCCCGAGCGCCGCACTCGTGCGGGTGAAGGTGACGGTGAACTTCGCGGTGTCACCCGCGCCGTCGAAGTGCAGAGTGGTCGGCGAGACCGTCGCGGTGACACCGGCGAGCCCGGAGATCTCCGCGGTGTAGTCACCGGCGCCCGTGGCCGTCACCGTACGGGTGACCGTCTGCGTTCCGGCGAGGCCGCCAATGCCGATCGAGGGCAGGTTGAGGTCGGAGCCGTCGATCGGCTCGACGTTCTTCTGCTCGCCGATTCCCTGCAGGTACCCGTTCCAGTCGTCTACGTCATTGAGGTAGAGCAGACCCGGGGTCAGATAGTTGCGCGGGACGACCTGCCCGTTGCCCTGCGCGAACGGATCCGGCACTGCCGCACCAGAGTCGTCGACCGTGTCGACGGCGGTCGTCATCAACGCGGACTTGATCTCAGCGGGGCTGGCCTTCGGCTTCTGCCCGAGGTAGAGCGCCGCGAGGCCGGCGATGTGCGGGGATGCCATCGACGTTCCCGACATGAAGCCCCAGGCGGGCGAAGCGCCCTCCGCGTTGTTCACCGCGGCAAGGATGTTGACACCGGGTGCGGCGACGTCGGGCTTGATCAGGTCGGAACCGTCGGCGAGCACGGGCCCGCGAGAGGAGAACCCGGCGATCTGCGGGGACGCGGCGGAGGCGTGACCGGTGGTGTTTCCCGGTTCGAACGTGGCCGTCGCATCCTTCTTGTGGGCCTGGATATAGGCGTGAACCGCCGCACTGTACTGCGAATCGATGTGGATAGTGGGCACGGAGTGCGCGTCGAGGTCGGTCGAGCTGGAGGTCGGGTTGACGAGGATCATGCCGCTGCCACTCGCACGCTTGACCTCGGCAGACTTGTCGAGTCGCGCGATGTCTCCCCCGCGCTCGCACAGGACGATCGCGCCGGCGACGAGTGCCGGGTCGAGGGTGCCGGGCCCGCACATCTCGGGTGCGGTGGCCCCGCTCACGGCGACATCCTTCGCATAGACCAGGTGACCGGTGAGACCTGTCGCGGCAACGGTCACCGATGCACCGAGTGCCGTGCTGCCGTCACCGAATCGTACTGTCGCCTCCGCGGCGGGAATGGTGGAGGCGGCGACCGTGGTGATCCAGGGTGACGCGTTGTCAGCGGTCGATGCCTTCGAACCACTGTTCCCCGCCGAGGCGGCGATGAAGATGCCGGCGGATGCGGCACGCATGAACGCCTGATCGGTGACAGAGTCCGTCGACTCGGCGCCTGTGTCTCCACCCCCACCGATCGAGTAGTTGATCACGTCGACGCCGTCTGCCGTTGCCGCGTCGATAGCGGCGAGGAGGTCGGTCGTGGCGCATCCGTCGTCGTCTTCTGATGCCGGGTTCGGCCCCGCCCAGCAGACCTTGTACGCGGCGATCTTCGCCGCTGGAGCGACACCGGAGATGGTGGAACCGTGACCCTCGGCGGTGATGCCGCCGTTGCCTGCGGCCGTGCTCGCCGTGTGCGAGCCGTGGCCGACGCCGTCGCGCGGCGAGAGGTATTCGCCGGTCTCGGTTGTGCCGATCTTGTCCGTGCCGAAGCCGTCGACGAAGAACCTGGCGCTGATGATCTTCGTGGAGCAGTCGGCCAGCGTGAACTGCACACCGGAGACGCAGCTGCCGTGGAAGTCGGTGCCGTCACTCTTGTGGAAGATGGTGGATGTGCCGTCGCGGTACGGGGCCGCGCCATCGGCGGTGCCAAGCGGGTCGCCCGCGAAGGAGGGGTTCTCCGGCGCGATTCCCGTGTCGATCACGCCGACGACGACGCCTTTTCCGGCCTTGCTCGCCCCGCCGACTCCGGCCCAGACACCGTTCTCCCCCTCGAGACCGAGGTAGCCGGTGGAGGTGTTCTCGTCGGTGACGTGGAGGATCTCGTTCGGCACCAGGCGACTGACGCGCGGGTCGGCCGCGAGCTTCTTCGCCTGGGCCGCGCTGAGGTCGGCCGCGAAGCCGTTCGTGGTGAGGGTGTACTGCGCGATCGGGTGCGTCTTCACCGAGGCGCTCACCTCCCGCTGCTGCGCGGTCAGGTAGGTGGCGTAGTCGATGGTGCGCGCGGCGTTCGGGGCGAAGCGACGCGAGCCGGAGGCATCCGTTGCCGCGTATTTGTCGGTTCCCCCGGAGTAGGACGCGGCCGGCTCATCTCGCAGAATGACGACGTACCGGCCGGCCTTGGGGTCGCTCGGCGTGCTCTCGTCGATCGGCTTCGCGGGCGCAGTACGCACGACGGGCGTGTCGGAACCGCCGGGCTGCGCCGCACTCGCGGCGATCGGAGCGGAGAGGGTGGCGCCCACCAGGGCGGCGAGTGCCATGCCGGCGACGATCATGCTGCGCTGCCTCGGCCGGACGACGCGCGAGGGGAGGTGGAGGAGACGGGGCACGCGAGGATCCTTCGAACGACGGAACAGGCACGAGAAGCGGACGGCCGGAGTCCTACGCGCGGAGACAGATCGCCCCGCCCTGGACGGGCCATGCTCACGCTAGTGGCGGCAGCGTGGCAGCTTCAGGCCAATGGCCTCCAGCTGCCGCCCTTCGATATCAGACCGTTTCACAGCCGAAACATGCTCGTCATACAGTGCCCCACGATGAGGTCTCAGCGGTGGCGCGGCCGGTTCCCTGAGGGCGAATCAGACCCAGCCGCGGCGGGCTGCCTCGACGCCGGCCTGGAACCGGTTCTCGGCGCCCAGGGTCTGCATGAGCTTCTGGCTCCGGTGGCGCAGTGAGCGCAACGAGAGGCCGAGGCGGTCGGCGATCTGCTCGTCGCGCAGGCCCGCGCCGATCAATGCGAGCAGCGCGCGTTCTTCGTCCGTTGCTCCACGCCCCGCACCCGAGGAATCGGCCGCCGGATCCGAGGCGCTTGCCGACAGCGGAAGACTGCGACTCCAGTGCTGCTCGAACGCGTCGCAGAGGAGGTCGATCAGTGGCGGCGCCTCGGTGACCATGGCGTGCGAACGGAGCGGTTCGAGGCTCAGCGAGAACAGGGCCGCGGACCGATCGACGATCACGAGCTTGATCGGCAGGACCGGCACGATGCGGGCCTCCTCGCCGTGCTCAGCGAGCCGCATGGCTTCTTCCCACGCTCCCTCGCGGCTGAAGCTGTCCGCGGTGTAGATGCTGCGCCAGCGCACGCCTCTGCCGATGGTCCCCATCTCGAGCGGCTCCAGCGGGGACGACACGTACGGCGGCCGATCGAAGGTCATCACCTCGCGGGTCGCCTGGTGCTGCAGGCGCACGTACCACGACGCGACATCCGCCGGGTCGCTCAGGATGCGGGCCTCCGGCTGCCCGTCAGTTGCTGACACCAGCCGGTCGAACTGATCGGCAAGGGCGGGAATCTGCGCGCGGATGCGTCCTACCTGCTCGCTGAGGGCATCCGTCACCGCAGCGAGCGCGTAGCGCGGGTCGACCGGGGCATAGGTCGCCTCGGAGCCCTGCGCCCGCGCGATGAAGCCCCGCTCGCGGAGCCGTTCCAGTCGCTCGGACGCCTCGCGCTCCGAGATCGCGCTGCGCTCGACGACGTCACTCACGCTCGTGCTGCCCCGGTGGAGTACGGGGTAGTAGATCTGCTCGTCCTCCTGGGTGAGCCCGGCGACACGCAGCAATGAGGAATCCGACATGGAGGTCAGGCTAGCGGCGCGCCCTGCCGCCAGCGGCGGTTACTCCGGCTCGTCCTCCAGCACCAGGCGGAACGTGGCGGACTCGGCGTCGGGAGACACGATCGCATCGACGTACTGGTCGCCGAATCGCCCGTACTTCAGCTCGTATGCCCCGTTGATCGCGGCGGTCAGCGACGCGTCCGGCTCTTCGAAGACGACGTCCTCCTCGATGCCACCTCCCGTGATACGCCCGCGATGCTTCAGCTGCGCGCGTTCGAACCACTTGACCTCCTGGCCGCCGTCCGCGCGCACGTAGATGTCGTTGTCCAGGGCGACGACCCAGACGATCGCGGCCGGGGTCAGGCTCCCGTTGTCCTTGCGAGACTTGAGACGGATGTCCGTGGCGCCACTCAGAGCGTCGAGTTGGTAGTCGGTCCAGGCCGTCATGGTGGTTCCTCTCGGAGTGAACGGACGGCGTCGTTGCGCCCGTGAGCAGCACATTACCGGCGCATCGCACCGCCCTGGTACCCCTGACCGGGCGACCCTCGAGGACGACTCGAGCGGCGTCAGGCGGCCAGCGGCAGCATGCGCAGCGAGACCTCGGCGATCTGGTCGAGCCGATCCCGCGAACCGTCGAGCAGACTGAGATTGATGAGGCCCTGCGACACGAGCACCACCTGCGATGCGAGCGCGTGCAGATCGGCGGACGCGGATGTCAGCTCCCCGCGTTTCTCGGCGGCCAGAAGTCGTTGCTCCACCAGGTCACCCATCTCCGCCACTGCTCGCGCGCTCATCGCGAGCACCTCGGGGTGGGTCTTTCCGAGCTCCGCGACGCTGTTGAGCATGAGGCAACCCCAGCTCGGAGCGTGTGAGACGCAGTCATCCACGATCACCCGGAAGAACAGGTCGACGGCGTCACGACCGCTGTCGGTCGGCGCCAGCATGACGTCGCGGACGACTCCGACTCGAGCGGCGCAATAGCGCTCGAACACGGCCAAGAACAGACCGAGTTTCGAACCGAAGGCCGCGTACAGACTCCCGTTACCCACTCCTGACGCGGTGGCGATGTCGCTTATCGACGTCGCCTCATACCCTCTCGCCCAGAACAGATCGGTCGCGCACGCCAGCAGAGCCTCCTGATCGAACTCTCGCAGTCGCGCCATTCAGCCAGAGTAACCAGGATCGCGGCGAAGTCTATGCATGAGCATTCATCCGTGCCCTGGGTGGCCCTCACTGAGCCAGCCGCACGGCAGATCGACCCGCGCTATATTCATCAGACGATATGGGAAATTGAGATTCCAGATAGCTGGCCACCCACCCCGAGAGGGCAGCATGCCAACGAACCGAACGCTTTTGGGCTCGTATCTGCGGGCGCGTCGCAGTCTCGTGCAGCCGGAGGACGTGGGGCTCCCCCGTGAACGCAATCGGCGCGTCGAGGGGCTGCGACGCCAGGAGGTCGCCGGCCTCGCCGATATCAGCCCGGACTACTACCTCCGCCTCGAGCAGGGTCGCCATCAGCAACCGTCGGAGCAGGTGCTCGCCGCGATCGGGCGAGCGCTGCGGCTCGACGATGACGCAGTGGACTACCTGCTCCGCATCTCTCGTCCGGTCGGCCGAGTCACCCGGCGCATCGCCTATCCGGGGCCGAAGCCGGACGACGGAATGGACTGTCTGCTCGAGTGCTGGTCACACACCCCGGCCGTCGTGATCGATCGCAATCAGGATGTCGTCACTGCCAACCGGCTGGCCGTCGCGCTCGGTGGCGGCCACCTCGACCCCGGCAACAACCTGGTGCTGTCGACCTTCGAACCCGTCGTACGCAGCAGCGCGGATGACTGGGAGGATGCGGCTCTGCGGGCCGTCGCCGCACTGCGCTTCCACAGCGACCCTGACGACCCGCGGCTGCGCGAGATCGTCGGCTCGCTTTCGCATCGCGACGCCGACTTCCGCAGGATCTGGGCGCGCCACGACGCACGGCCCCAGCGGTCGGGGCGGATGCGCAGCCACATCGACGGCTTCGGTTTCGTCGAGCTTCGCTTCCAGAACTTCTCCGTGCCGGGACATACCGGACACACCCTCAGCACTTTCTACGCCGATCCCGACTCTCGTGGAGCCGTCGCTCTCACGCGCCTCGGCGACCGTCTGCAGCGGTCAGCCGAATCGACGCCCGCCTCGGCGATGGTCTCCGCGACCATGCAGGCAGCGGGCTGATGCCGAGCACGGCGCCCTCCCGCATCCGTCCGACGGTGCGTCAGGCGAGTGGCTTCTGGATCGTCGCCGTCACCTTTCTCCTGGTGATGGCGTATTCCACCGTTCCCACGCCGCTCTACCCGCTCTACCAGCAGCGCGACGGCTTCCCGGCCTTCGTCATCACCGTCATTTTCGCGGCCTACGCGGTCGGGGTCGTCCTGAGCCTCTATCTGGCCGGCCACGTCAGCGATTGGCTGGGACGGCGGCGCATCCTGGTGATCGCCGTTCTGGTGTCCGCCCTCTCCGCGGTGCTGTTTCTCACCTGGTCGGAGGTGCCCGGGCTCATCGTGGCGCGTCTGATCAACGGGGCGAGCATCGGTATCCTCACCGCCACCGCAACCGCTCACCTCGGCGAGCTGAGAGCGCGCGCCCACCCCGACGAGAACACCGTCGTCGCGGCCTCCGTCTCGGGCGCCGCCAACCTCGGCGGGCTCGCGCTCGGTCCGCTGATCGGAGGTCTGTTCGCTGAGTTCCTGCCGCGGCCGCTGATGCTGCCGCACCTCGTGTTCGTGATCGTGTTGCTCATCGCCGCCGCCGCGCTGCTTCTCGTCCCCGAGACCGTGACGATGCCAGAGGAGGCGCCGCGCTACCGTCCGCAACGACTCTCGGTGCCCGCGGACGCGCGCGGGACCTTCTCGAGCGCGGCGTTCGGCGCGTTCTCCGGGTTCGCCGTGTTCGGGCTGTTCACCTCGCTGGCACCGACCTTTCTCGGCGTCACGTTCATGGCCCACGATCACCTCCTGGCGGGTGCGACCTCGTTCTCGGTGTTCGCCGCGGCGGCGCTGGGCCAGACGCTGCTGGCGAAGCTCTCCCCCCGCAGTCAGCTCACCATCTCCATCGCCGCCTGCGCGGCGGGGCTGGTACTGGTGGCCCTGGGTGCGGTGTTGCCGCAGCTCGGCGTGTTCATCGTCGGCGGCATCGTCTCGGGGCTGGGCGTGGGGCTGCTGTTCCGCGGAGCCCTGACCACCGCGGTCGGCCTGGCCGATCCCGCGCGGAAGGGCGAGACCCTCGCCCTCATCTTCCTGATCGCGTACGCGGGACTCGCGATCCCGGTACTGGCGATCGGCGTCGCGCTCGTCTTCGAGCCGCCCACGCCGGTGCTTCTGGTCTTCGTGGGGGCGGTACTCGTGGCGACGGTGCTCTCCGGCGCACTGATGCGCGGGCATGCCGCTCGCCGCCGCTAGCGCGGCAGTTCGCCACGCGTCACGGCCACAGGGTGGCCCGCGCAGCGCGGCGGAACCCGCGGAGTGCCTCCCGCGCGAAAGCCACCGGTCGCAGACCGCACGCACGCAGGGCGGGGGCATGGTCGATGGCGAGCACGGTCGTCGCGCCGATGGCGATCAGCGTCCAGAGCGCGAGCACCAGCGGGCGCTCCACGGGCCGCACGGTAGCGAAGCCGCGGGCCAGTTGATCGATCTGGAAGTCGACGTGGTGCTCTTCGTCGAGCACGATGCGCCGACCGATCGTGCGGATCACCTCGTCCTGCTCGTAGGCGGCGAGCGCGACGAAGAACGGCATCGCCACTGTCTCGGCGGTGAGGAAGAGAGCGAGTTCGGTGCGCAGTCCCATGGCGCGACGAAGGGCCGTGAACGCACGATCCGACCAGTGCGATTCCAGCGTCGGTGCACCCAGGTGCCGCAGCCCGCGGAGGAACAGTTCGGAGTGCAGCTGCTCTTCGCGCACCAGCAGCCGCAGCGCCTGCAGCTGCGCCACCCCGGCCACGGCACCGGCCTTGCGCAGGAGGCGACCGCCATCCCCACCCTCCCCGAGCTCGAAGCGTTGGAAAGAGCGGACGAAGGCGCGACGGATGTCGTGGGTGAGGTCGGCGGGCGCCTCCCAGTCGACACCGGCCTCGATCGCCGCGTGCCGCTCGCGGTTGACGATGAAGTGGCGCATCCACGCCGAGAACAGGACATGTGGTTCACTCGCGCGTTCGGCATCCGTGACGCCCGGGGTGATGTCGGTCTTCATGCTGATCTTCCCTTCGGTGGTCCATCACATGTATCGTTTTTCGATAGTAGAACACCGATTATCGATAGGGGCAAGATGCGTGCAGCAACGATCATCAGCTTGAAGACGCTCATTGCGGTGCTACTGGCGCTGCTGCTGATCTGTCAGGTCTGGTTCGTTCCGGTCTACGCCGCCCAGGTCGCCGGGATGAACCCGGAGGCCGACTTCCTGATGATTCCGGGCGATGTCATCGCCGTGATCTTCCTCGCCTGCATGCAGGTCGTGCTGATCTGCGTATGGCGGCTGCTGTCGCTGGTGCGCGAGTCGAGCATCTTCAGCGAGGCAGCGTTCGCGTGGGTCGATGTGATCCTGGGTGCGGTCGCGCTGGCGACCGTGCTCATCCTCGGCTCGCTCATCGGTCTGATTGCACTGGGCATGGTGCCGCCGGCGGCATTCATCCTCGGCGTGCTCGGCACCATCATCGGCTCGGGCCTCGCCCTGCTGGTGGTGGTGATGCGCGGACTGCTGCACAGCGCCCTCCGCCTCGAGCAGGATCTCGCCGAGGTCGTCTGATGCCGATCGTGATCAATCTGGATGTCGAACTCGCCAAGAAGAAGATGTCCGTCTCCGAACTCGCCGCCGCGATCGACATCACGCCGGTGAACGTCTCGGTGCTCAAGAACGGGCGCGCCAAGGCGGTGCGTTTCAGCACCCTCGACGCGATCTGTCGCGTGCTGGAGTGCCAGCCGGGCGACATCCTGGTGTGGGTGGCGGACTAGCCCGAAGGACGAGTGACCGTCCCCTCGAGTTACCGTCCTCGTTAAATAAATACGAAGGCCCCCGGCACATGCCGGGGGCCTTCGTGTTGTGTGACCCCAACCGGATTCGAACCGGTGTTACCGCCGTGAGAGGGCGGCGTACTAGGCCGCTATACGATGGGGCCGTAGCGGACAACTCATCGAGTATGCCACACGCTGAGCCCGGTTACCAAAACGGCTAGGAAGGCGCGGGTGAGAGCACCCTCAGCGCCCCCGGTTTCACGTCTACCGTCACCGGGAGAGGGCCCACCCTTTCCCCATCCGCGTAGGCCGCGACGCCCTCCGCCGCGATACTGATCGACCTCACCCGATGCACGGTGACACGGGGATCGGTGAGGTGCTCACCCCGGAAGACGCGCGGGAAGATCCGCAGGAACTGCAACCGGGTCAGCCGCTCGACGACGAGCACGTCGAGCAGCCCATCATCCACTTCTGCATCGGGGGTGACCAACATCCCGCCACCGAGGGAGACGCCGTTTCCCACCGAGATCAGCATCCCCTCGACCGTTCTCACCTCACCGTCGAGGGTGAGGGTGTACCGGATCGGCTTCAGCCCGAGGAGTTCGTAGAGCAGCGCCAGGTTGTACCGCATCGGACCTTTGGGCCAGGTCATCCGGTTGGCTCGTTCGTTGACGACGGCGTCGAAGCCGGCGGATAGCATGCAGGCGTACCAGGTCTCGCCCCCGTCGGACCGGTGGATCAGCCCGGCGTCGATCACACGCGGGGGCAGCTGCAGCTGCCTCAGCAGCAGCTCGATGGCGGCAGCCGTGTTCTGGTGCGGGATGCCGAGCACGCGTGCCATGTCATTGCCGGTGCCCGACGGCACGATGCCGAGCGCGACATCCGTGCCCGCGACCAGATTGGTGCCGAGGTTGACCATGCCGTCGCCGCCGACCACGATCAGCGCGTCGGGCCGCGTCGCCACGGCGGCGGTCGCCGAGGCGATCAGTTCGGCGTAGCTGGGCTCCTCGAGGGCGGTGACATCGTGACCCGCGGTGAGCAGCGCGGCGACGACCGCCGGTCCCACCGAACTTCCCTTGCCGAACGAGGCGGTCGGGTTGATCGCGACGAATACTCTGCGCGGCTTCGCTGCCTCGGCCATGGGACCTCTCGTTGGTGATGGTTCGCGCCAGTGTATTGGCGTCGAGGGATATTCGGCGGCAAGCGCGGTTCCGGTGGGTGTACGGATGTCCGCGGCCCCCGATCGACACGGTCGCGAGGCCCGAGCGGCTCGCCAGCCATACCCCCGGAGGGTACTGTTCGCCGTCGTGCTCGCGCGAGTAAAGTCGCAGGTATGCGAGTGACGAAGCAAGAACATGCCGCCCTGATCATCCAGTCCGCCGACAAGGTGCTCGTCATCGATCCGGGGGCGTTCACCACCGCACTGGTGGGGCTCAACAACGTCGTCGCCATCGTGGTGACCCACGAGCACTCCGATCACTGGACCGCGGAGCAACTCGCGCGGATCATCGACCGCAACCCCGACGCCATCATCTACGGCCCGCCCGGCGTGGTCGAGGCGGCGAGCGACTTCCACGTCGTCGTGGTCGAAGACGGCGACACCCTCGTCGCCGAGCCGTTCACGCTGCGCTTCTTCGGCGAGAAGCACGCGGTCATCCACTCCTCCGTCCCGGTCGTCGACAACGTCGGCGTGCTCGTGGACGACACGCTGTACTACCCGGGCGACTCCTTCACGATCCCGGAGGGGGTCGAGGTCGACACCCTCGCCGTCCCGCTCGGCGCACCCTGGCTCAAGATCGGCGACGCGATGGACTTCGTGCTCGCCGTGCACCCGCGGCGTGCCTTCGCCGTGCACGAGATGACGCTCTCGACGGCCGGCAAGTCCATCGGCCGCGATCGGCTCAAATGGGCGACGGAACAGGGCGGTGGGGAGTTCTTCACGCTCGAACCCGGCGAATCGCTGGACCTCTAGCGCACACGGATGCTCCCCCGCGACGCACCCGAGGCGTACCCGATGCTGACCCCTCAGCAACGCGACCGGATGCGATCGTTCGGCACCGAGCGCATCGTGTCGGCCGGCGAGATGCTGTTCAGCGTCGGCGACCCGGCCGCCGACCTGCTGCTGATCGAGTCCGGTGCGGTCGACATCGTCGTCGCGGCCACCCTCGGTAACGCCGAACAGACTCTCATCACGCTGCCCGCGGGGCATTTCGTGGGCGAACTCGCCCTGCTCACCGGCCAGAACGTGTCGGTCTCGGCGCGCATGACCACGAAGGGACGGGTGGTGCACATCTCGCCCGAGCAGTTCCGGCGGCTGATGGCATCGGAGGCCGAGCTCTCTGACCTGCTGCTGCGCGCATTCGTCGCCCGCCGCACCCTGCTGCTGTCGAGCGCCGCGCGCAGCGTGCAGATCGTCGGCAGCACCCTCTCCTCTGCGGCCCTGGCGCTGCGCACCTATGCGGCCCGCCAGCGACTCCCCCACCGGTGGGTGGACTCGGATGCCGCGGACGGTCGTGCCCTCCTCGCCTCCGTATCCCTCACCGCTGCCGACCTGCCCGTGGTCGTCACGCCGACGGCGGTGCTCCGCCGCGCCAGCACCGCCGCGCTGGCCGGCGCCCTCGGCCTGTCTGTCGGGTCGGGTACCGGTCGTGGCGTCGATCTGACCGTGATCGGCGCCGGACCGGCGGGACTGGCGGCCGCCGTCTACGCGGCGTCGGAGGGCCTGGACACGCTCGTGCTCGACGGCATCACGATCGGAGGCCAGGCGGCATCCAGCTCCCGCATCGAGAACTACCTCGGCTTTCCCTCCGGCATCAGCGGCTCCGAGCTCACCGAACGCGCGGCGGTGCAGGCGGAGAAGTTCGGAGCGCGGTTCTCCAGCCCGAGCCGGGTCGTGGCGCTGGACCCCGCGCACGGCGAGTTGGCAGTTGTGCTCGACGACGGCAGTCACGTGGCCACCCGCGCGGTGATCGTGGCGACCGGCGTGCAGTACCGGTCGCTTCCGCTCGATCGCTGGACCGACTTCGAGGGCGCGGGGATCTACTATGCGGCCACCGAGCTGGAGGTGCGCGCCTGCGGGTCGCAGCCGGTGACGGTGATCGGCGGTGCCAACTCCGCAGGGCAGGCCGCGCTGTACCTCGCCGAGCAGGGCATCCCCGTCAGCGTCGTGGTGCGCGGGCCGGATCTCGGGCGGGAGATGTCGGACTACCTGGTGGAGCGCCTCCGCGCCGACGGACGCATCACCGTGCGCGAAACGACCGAGGTGACCGCTCTCGGCGGCGAGGACTCGCTGCAGCACATCGCGCTGACCGATCACAGCACCGGCGAGACCTGGACGGAGCCGTGCCACGGCCTGTTCTGCTTCATCGGCGCGACCCCCTCCACCGATCTCCTGGAGGGTGTCGCGCTCGACGAGCACGGGTTCGTGCTCACCGATGCCGCCCTCACCCCGGCCGTGCTCGGCGAGACGTGGACGGTGCTGGGTCGCTCACCACTGCCGTTCGAGACCAGCATCCCGGGGGTCTTCGCCGCGGGGGATGTCCGCGCCGGCTCCATGAAGCGGGTTGCGGCGGCCGTCGGCGAGGGTGCCAGTGCCGTGCACTCTGTGCACGCGGCGATCGGGTCGCGGTAGCGTCAGACCGCGATCATCCGCTTCCCGCGCACGGTGGCCCGGATGACGGCGGCCGCGGCACCGCGGGCCCAGTCGTCGAAAGTGTGGGTCGTCGTCACGATGCGCGCCTCTGCCGCCGCCCCGAAGGCGTGCTCCGCGAAGGCCTCGCGCAACCGGACCTCGTAGAGGTCGAAGTCCGCCACGGACTCACCGGCCACCAACACGATCTCGGGCCCGACCAGGTCGACCATCGCGGCGATCGCCGTACCGATCACCCTGCCCGCGCGGTCGAAGGCGGCGATCGCGGTCGGGTTGCCCATGCGGGCGAGATCGATCGCGTCCGTCAGGCTGAGCTCCGGGTTCTGTTCGCCGGCGCGCACCGCGGCCAGGATCGAACTCGACGAGGCGACCGCCTCGACGCACCCGCGCCGCCCGCAGGCGCAGACGATGCTCGGCGAGGCCAGCGGCAGGTGACCGATCTCGCCCGCGACACCGTTCGCCCCCGAGACGACATCCCCGTTCAGGTAGAGACCGCAGCCGATTCCGGCACCGATCGTGACGATCGCGAAGGCACCGGCATCCACGCCGACCCCGAACCACTGCTCGGCGATGGTGAGAGCGCGCACGTCGTTCTCGATGAGGATCGGCGCACGCAGTTCTGCGGCGAGCATCCGTCCGAGCGGCACGTCGTTCCAGCCGAGCAGGGCGGACTCCCGCACCACCCCCTCGCCCGTGTCGACGTCCCCGGAGACCGCGACACCGATTCCGGCGACCCGTGCGGCGGCGGTCCCGAGAGCCTCCTGCACCGAGCGCGCGGCCGAGACGACGGCGGCGACGATCGTGTCCACGCCACTGTCGGCGACGGGACGGTGAACGGCATACATGATCTCGGCCCGCATCGTCGTGGCGACGCCGATGACCTCGTCGGCAGTGACCTTGATGCCGACCGCCAGCAGCGAATCGGGCACGACGCGCAGCGGGTAGACGGGGCGCCCGGGGGCGAGACCGCTCTGCTGCTCGCCGTCGACGACGACGAATCCGGTCTCGATCAGCGGCGTGACGGCCTTGGTGACGGCTGCCTGCGAGAGTCCGGTCTGCCGGGTGACGTCGATGCGGCCGATCGGGCCGTGGGTGAGGATGCGGGTGAACACGTCGACCGCGGCGGGCGTGCGGAGCTGCAGCCGTGGCGCCTCGGGCCGCCCATCGACGCCAGACACATCGACGCCGGGCACCTGGACGGACATCAGTGCGCCGCCACGGCGTCGATGGAGCGAGGGGCGACGTCAGCGGAAAAGTCAGCCGAAAAATCAGCGGGGCCCACCTCGATCGGCTCCGCCACGAGCTCCACGGTCACCTCGCGCCCGCGGTAGCCCAGACGCACGGTCTGCGTCTCGGCCGAGGTCGTGACCAGTCGCGCCACCACCAGCTCGCCGTCGAGCCACTCGAGGTCGACGCTCACCGCACCGGGCAGACGGATGCCGCGAACCGCACCCTGAGACCAGGCCTCAGGCAGTGCCGGCAGAAGCTGCACCCTGCCCCGCTCGCCCTGCACGACAGTGGAGGCGATCCCCACCATGAAGCCGTAGTTTCCGTCGAGCTGCACCGGCGGATGGGTGCTGAACAGGTTCGGGGTGAGGCCGCCCCAGTCGGGGCACTCCGGGCCGTCACCGTCGATCTCGAAGGGCACCGTCGCCTCGAGCAGCAGAGCGCGGACCGCCTCTCCGTCACCGAGCCGCGCGCGTAGCGCCATCTTCCAGGCCCAGGACCAGCCCATCGCCCCCGGTCCTCGACGATCGAGCAGCACGCGGGCCGCCTCGGCGAGCTCGGGCGTGCGCTCCGGATCGATCTGGCCGAGCGGGAACAGTGACACCAGCTGCGACAGGTGCCGGTGCGCCGGGTCCACCTCCACGTGATCACTGCCCCACTCCTGCAGCCAGCCGCCCGCGCTGATCGCCGGAGCCGGGAGCAGCTCGGTCGCCCGCGTGATGCGGGCGATGAGGTCATCCGTCGTCGCCGATTCGCCGAGTTCGAGCTCCGCGGCGCTCGCGACGGTGTCGGCGAAGACCCGCCGGATGAGGGAGATGTCCATCGCCGCGGAACTGCCCAGCGATTCGGGGTGACCGTCCGGGCCGACGAAGAGGTTCTCGGGCGAGGTGGAGGGAAGGGTGCGCAGGCCGCCTGCCCCGTCGTCGATGAGCCAGGAGAGGGCGAACTCGCTCGCGCCGCTCAGCAACGGCCAGGCCTGCCGCTCGAGGAAGCCGCGGTCGAGGGTCGCCTCGTAGTGCGTCCAGAGGTGTGTGGCCAGCCACATGCCGCCCATCGGCCAGTACGCCCACGAGACGTCGCCGTGACCCGCGCCGGCCGGCAGAGCCCAGCCCCAGATGTCGGTGTTGTGGTGCGCCACCCAGCCGCGGGCGCCGTACAACCCCGCTGCGACCGCCGTGCCGTTCTCGGCGACGCGCTCGATGAGGTCGAACAGCGGCAGGTGCGACTCCGAGAGCCCGGCGAGCTCCGCACCCCAGTAGTTCATCTCGGTGTTGATGTTGATCGTGTAGTTCGACGACCACGGCGGACGGTGCTGGTCGTTCCAGATGCCCTGCAGGTTCGCCGCCGGGCCACCGGGTCTGGACGAGGAGGCGAGCAGGTAGCGCCCGTACTGGAACATGACGGTGGCGACCAGCCGATCGTCGCCCCCGCGCAGCACGTCGGTGGCGACGTCGAACAGCCCGGTGCGACGCTCCCCGATGGTGAGCGAGGTGCCGGCGAGCAGTCCGCCGAGATCGGCGCGGTGGTCGTCGAGCAGCCGCTGCGCCCCGACAGCCAGGGCAGCGGATGCCCGGCTCCCCGCCTCGGCGACCCGCGCATCCTGTGCCGAGCGCCCGACCTCCCGCCCGTCGCGGTGCCACCAGTGCTCGGCGTTCGTCGACGAGGACAGGGTGAGCAGCACCCGCGTGGCCCCGCGCACGGTCACCGTGCCGGCCTCGCCCCGCGCCACGCCATCGGTGCTCAGCGCGAGCGCCGCAACGGCGAGCGGGTCGAAGCGCTCGGACTCTGCCCGCTCCGCGTAGCGGCGCGCGGGGGCGGACTCCTCGTGCTGCGGGGCGCCGTCGATCGGCAGTTCAACGGCCAGCGTCAGGAGCCCATCGGCCGCCGCGGCGAAACGGATGTTCTGCTCCGTGCTCAGGGTGACGCTCAGGTCGAGCGGGGCCTCTGCCACGATCTCGACGCAGACGGCCTGCGCCGGGCGCGACGCCCAGCTGCGCCGAACCACGGGCACGCCGCCGATGCTGAACCGCTCGGTGACCACACCGTCGTCGAGGTCGAGGACGCGACCGTCATAGCGGGTCTCGCGGCCGGTGAGGAACTCGACGGTGAGGTCGACGAAGGGAAGGAATTCCTGGCTCCACGGACCCTCGAAGTGGTCGAGTATCAGCCGTTCGGCTCCCCGGTATTCGCCACTGTCGAGGGCGGATCGCACCTCGGCGAGTCGCTCGGCGCCCGCGCCGGCCGCGACCCGCTCGGCCAGCGCGACGGCAGGGCCCTCCGGGCTGCCGGACCAGGCGAATCCGTCGTTGATCTGCAGCCGTGCCGACGCGGCGCCACCGAAGACCATCGCGCCCAGGCGCCCGTTGCCGATCGGTGCGGCACCCGCCCACTCCGCGGCCGGCGCGGACCAGGACAGTCGAAGGTGGTCGCCGGTCGTCGACGTCGTGATCGCCATTGAAATTCACCCATCGTCGTGTTCGACGAGGCTCGGCCACGGGGAAGGTGCGGATCGAGGAGTGCGGTCGTCGAGAAGCGCGCTGACCGGCCAGTGCATTCCACGGCGAGTCGCATTCGGTAGCATAATTTCGGAAAATTGAGACTGTCAACTAATTCAAAGATGAAGGATGCACGACATGCAGCTCGGGCGAGACGACCTAATCCAGCTCCGAGCCGGAGGGGTGTCCGTGGTGTTCGACCTGCGGCGGTCGCTGCCCCGCGTGCTGCACTGGGGAGCAGACCCAGGTGACCTCGGAGCGGACGAGCTCGAGACCCTCGGCCTCACCGCGGGTCCGTCGCTGCTCCACAATTCGCCGGACGAGCCGCGCTCGTTCACCGTATGGCCGACCGCGTTCGACGGCTGGTCCGGCACCCCGGCGATCAGCGGGCATCGGGCCGGCACCGCCACCACGCCGCGCGTCGTGCTCGACCGCTTCGAGAACGACGCGGCAGCGGATGGCGGGGAGAGCCTCACTCTCTGGCTCACCGACCGCATCAGCGGCCTCGACATCCGTCTCAGCTATCTGCTCACCGCCCAGGGGCTGCTCGAGGTGCAGTCCACGATTCGATCCACCGCGCAGACCGGCGGGGATGCGGAGGCCGCCGTCTACGACCTGGCCTCGGTGATCACGATGATGCCCGTGCCCGCGCGTGCCGCCGAGCTCGTCGACTTCACCGGAAAGTGGTGCCGCGAGCGGTCGCCCCAGCGCGGCCCCTTGCGCGACGGCTCGTATACGCGCAACGTGCGACGGGGCAAGCCGGGGGCGGACAGCCCGTACCTGCTCATGCTGGGTACGCCGGGCTTCGGCTTCCGCCACGGCGAACTCTGGGCGGTGCACGTGGCCTGGAGTGGCGACCAGACCTGGCTGGCCGAGCGGCTCCCCGAGGGTGCCGGCGCGCACTCCGCCGTGATCGGCGGCGGCGAGGCGCTCGCACCCGGCGAGATCCGCCTGGGCGCGGGCGAGAGCTACAGCTCCCCCGTCACGGTGTTCGGCTGGTCGGACAGCGGGATGGATGGCCTGGCCGAGCGGATGCACGCGCGTCTGCGCGCCCGGCCGCAGCATCCGGTCTCCCCGCGCCCGCTCGTACTCAACACCTGGGAAGCCGTCTACTTCGACCACGATCTGACCCGCCTGCTCGAGCTCACCGACCGTGCGGCGGAGGTGGGGATCGAGCGACTCGTGCTCGACGACGGCTGGTTCGGGGGTCGCCGCAACGCCGAGGCCGGACTCGGCGATTGGACCGTGAGCGAAGCGGTCTGGCCCGGCGGACTCCACTCCCTCGTGGACAGCGTGCGCGCGCACGGCATGAGCTTCGGTCTGTGGTTCGAACCCGAGATGGTCAATCTCGACTCCGACCTGGCGCGGGAACACCCGGAGTGGATCCTCGCGCCGACTGAGGGTGTCGGCCTGCCGTCGCGCGACCAGTACGTGCTCGACATCGCCCGACCCGACGCCTTCGCGCACATCCTCGAGCGCATCGACGCGCTCGTGACCGAGTATTCGATCGACTACATCAAGTGGGACCACAACCGTGATCTGCTCGAGGCGGTGATGCGCGACCCGCGCGGCGACGTGCCCGGCGTCCATCGTCAGACGGCGGCCCTCTACGCGCTGATGGACGAACTGCGCTCGCGTCACCCCGGTCTCGAGATCGAGAGCTGCGCCTCCGGAGGCGCGCGAGTCGACCTCGGCATCATCGACCGCACCGACCGGGTCTGGGCCTCCGACTGCAACGACCCGATCGAGCGTCAGGCGATCCAGCAGTGGACGGGGCTGCTGTTGCCACCGGAACTGGTCGGCTCGCACGTCGGAGCCGCTCGATCACACACCACGGCCAGAGTCGCCGATGCCCCGTTCCGCTTCATCACCGCACTGTTCGCGCACGCCGGGGTCGAATGGGACCTCACCGCCACCAGCCCGGAGGAGCTCGCCGCGGTGACGGTCTGGGCCGGGCTGTACAAGGAATTCCGCGGGCTCATCCACCACGGCCGCACGGTGCACGCCGACCTGGTCGACGACGCTCTGCAGCTGCACGGAAGCGTCGCGCAGGACGGGTCACACGCGCTATTCGCATGGGTTCGGCTCGCGACATCCGGAGCCGGACAGGCCGGGTTCACTCGGATTCCCGGGCTCGACCCCGAGCGGGACTACGCGGTGCGCGTGCGCACCGATCTCGGCGAGCCGGTGCTGCACCAGGGCTTCGGACCGGGGTGGTTCGAGGCGGCGTCGACAGACTCGCTCGTCATCGCCGGGCGGCTGCTCACGACGGTCGGACTGACGATGCCGACGCTGAACCCGTCGCAGGCGATGCTGCTGGAGTTCACCGCGGTGTGACGTATGTCTCGTTCACGGGGTGAGTCTCGACCAGCGTTGCTAGCGCAGGCCGCCCATGCGCTCGAGCGCGGCGATGATCAGGGCGGTCGCGCCGTCGGGGATGATGTGGTGGTTGAGGTAGGTGCCCTCGAACCAGCTGGAGACCTCGTCGGCCGGCAGTCCCACGGCATCCCAGTCGATGCCATCGGTGACCGCGGTGGCCGGCTGGTCGGTCGCCGGGTCGACCCAGGCGCGCGCGATCTCGCGATCGGGCTCGCCACCGGCGCCGTTCCAGAGCAGCGCCACCAGGTGGTTGTCGCCCTCGAGGTGCTCCTGCGCGACCTCACCCGATCCGAGCCAGGGCAGCGTCAGCAGTTCGCCCTCGATCTCCACCTCGAGCAGGTCGAGGAAGGCCGGGTCGGTTTCGCAGACGTAGAGCGGATAGCCGGCCTCCTGCCAGGCAGCCGCCTCCTCGAAGTCCTCCATCAGGTCGGGCATCCGGGCGAAGAAATCGGCGGAGAGCAATCCCGCCCACTCCAGCAGCACGACGGTGTCGCGCGACGACCACGGGCTGCGGGAGCTGCTCTCGCCGTTGGCGCGGTGGAAGTGGTACTCGGTACCGGTGGCGGTGCGGTCGAAGTGCAGCTGCCCGTCGTCGTACTCGACGAACAGGGAGCAGACGGAGTTCTCCTCGTCCCAATCGGCGAACAGTTCGGGGTTCGCGAGCGACTTCGGCAACTGCAGTCGCGCGGCATTCTTCGGTCCGAGATTGAACACCCCGCGGAAGATCGTGGTGGGAAGGCGGAGGGTCTCGTCGGCTGCCATGTCGGCTGGTTCTCTCTGATGGGAATGCTGGAGCGTGCAGAGGCGATCGGCAAGCAAAAGCCCAGGGTACCCGCAGTGCGGCCGCGCGCAAAAGGCGAGCGGACGGTCTGCAAGCGGCGCGCAACGCGAGAGACTAGGGAGGTGACCACTCCCCCGTTGCCGCAGCTGCGCGAGACGATCGCACGTACCGTCGCGGAGGCCGCGCCCGCTCTGATCGCGCTGTCCCACGACATCCATTCCCGCCCGGAGCTGGCCTGGAACGAACGGTACGCCGCCGAACGCACCGCTGCTCTGCTGGAGAGCAACGGATTCCGGCTGGAGCGCGCGGTCGCAGACACCCCGACCGCCTTCGTGGCCACCTCGGGCAGCGGCAGCGTGACCGTCGCCTTCCTCGCCGAATACGACGCCCTGCCCGGCATTGGTCACGGCTGCGGTCACAACGTCATCGCCGCGACCGGGGTGGGCGCCGGTCTCGCCCTCGCCGCGGTCGCCGACGACCTCGACGTGACGGTGCAGGTGATCGGCACCCCCGCCGAGGAGAGCGGCGGCGGCAAGATCCGGATGCTCGAGGCGGGCGTCTTCGACGCGATCGCTGCCGCCTTCATGGCGCACCCCGGCCGCGAGGAGATCGCCGGCACCGTCTCACTCGGCCTCACCGATCTCGCCGTGACCTTCCACGGGCGCGAATCCCACGCCTCGGCAGCACCCGAACACGGACGCAACGCCGCGGATGCCGCCACCATCACCCAGGTCGCCATCGGCCTGCTGCGCCAACACCTCCGCCCCGGGCAGCAGGTGCACGGAATCGTCGAGAACGGCGGGGTCGCCCCGAACATCGTGCCAGGCGAGACAGTGCTGCACTACTACCTGCGCGCTCGCACCGCCGAGGCCCTCGACGATCTCACCGAGCGCGTGCTGGCCTGCTTCGAGGCCGGCGCGGTCGGCACCGGGTGCACCTTCAGCATCGAGGAGGTCTCGGCCCGCTACGACGCCCTCGAGCCCGATGCGCAGCTGGTGGAGCTCTACCGCGACGAACTCGCGGGGGTCGGTCGCAGCGCGGTGCCCGTGTCGCGCGAGCACGAGCTGCCGCTCGGCAGCACCGACATGGGAAACCTCAGCCGGGTCGTGCCGAGCATCCATCCCGTGGTCGCGATAGACACGGATGCTTACACCCACCAGCCCGCGTTCGCGGCGGCAAGTGCGCTGCCGGGCGCCGACCGTGCCATCACCGATGCGGCCGTGGCGCTTGCCGGAACCGCCGCTGCGGCGCTGGCCGACCCGGACATCCGTGCTCGCCTGGTCGCCCAGCTCGCGGCGCGGACGCCGGTCGCGTAGGCCGCACTCCGCTGGCTAAGCAGCCCGGGAGCGCCAGCGAGCAGCCGTACCCTTCCGAAACGACGGAGAAACTGTAGATCCGGAACAAAACGGTGCGATGTGGCGCCGCTTTTGCAGAATCCCCGTCATTTCGGAAAGCGGGGGGCGGACAGGGGCACGGCGGTGAGCGGGGGCGGACGGGGCCGCGGAGATGAGCTCGCGGCGCGAACGTCGGTCGCGTAGGCCGCACTCCGCTGGCTGAGCAGCCCGGGAGCGCCAGCGAGCAGCCGGATCGAGACCGCCCGGGTCTCGATACGCGTCCCGGGTATCGATACGCGTCCCGGGTCCCTCGCCGCTACTCGACCACCGACGTGAACCTGCGTCGGATGTCGGCAAGCTGGCCCTCGAGCTGTCGCGGCATCCGGTCTCCGAAGCGGGCGAAGAAGAGTTCGGTGTCATCGAGCTCCGCCGCCCACGACTCGGCGTCCTGCGCGAACAGGGCGCCCTCGTCGACATCCAGGCCGTCGGTGTTCAGGCCTCCCGCGACCGGCGCCCAGCCGAGCGGGGTGTCCTTCGCCGCCGCCGAACCCTCGACCCGGTCGAGGATCCAGGCCAGCACGCGCGAGTTCTCCGCGAAGCCGGGCCAGAGGAAGGAGCCGTCGTCGGCTTTGCGAAACCAGTTGACCTGGAAGATGCGCGGGGTGCGCCCGGCCGCCCGCAGCTCCGTTCCGACGTCGAGCCAGTGCGACCAGTGGTCGGCCATGTTGTAGCCGCAGAACGGCATCATGGCGAACGGATCGCGGCGGAGCTCGCCGACCGTCCCCTCCGCGGCGGCGGTGCGCTCCGACGACACGGTGGCACCGATGTAGACGCCGTGCTCCCAGCTGCGGGCCTCGACGACCAGCGGTATGTTCGTGGCCCGGCGGCCGCCGAACACTATCGCGTCGATGACGACGCCCTCGGGGTCGTCCCAGCCCTCCGCGATGACCGGGCACTGGGCGGCCGACACGGTGAAGCGGGAGTTCGGATGCGCGGCGGGCGTTCCCGAATCCGGCGTCCAGGCCTCGCCGCGCCAGTCCTGCAATCTCTCCGGGACCTTCTCGGTCAACCCCTCCCACCAGACGTCGCCGTCCTCGCGCAGGGCCACGTTGGTGAAGATGGTGTTGCCCCACAGGGTGTCGACGGCGACAGCGTTGGTCGCAGCACCGGTGCCGGGGGCGACGCCGAAGAATCCCGCCTCCGGGTTGATCGCCCGGAGCCGCCCGTCGGAGCCGGGGATCAGCCAGGCGATGTCGTCGCCGATCGTCTCGACTCTCCAGCCCGGGATGGACGGCGCCAGCATTGCGAGGTTGGTCTTGCCGCAAGCGCTCGGGAATGCGGCGGCGACGTGGAACACCCGACCGCGCGGATTCGTCACCCGGATGATCAGCATGTGCTCAGCCAGCCACCCCTCGTCCCGCGCCATCACCGACGCGATGCGCAGCGCGAACGACTTCTTCGCCAGCAGGGCATTGCCGCCGTAGGCGGAGCCGAACGACCAGATCTCGCGCGACTCCGGGAAGTGGCTGATGTACTTCGTCTCGTTGCACGGCCACGGAACATCGACTGCTCCGTCGAGCAGGGGCGCGCCGACGGTGTGGGCGGCCGCGACCCAGTCGTTGGTCTCGCGGATCAGGCGCAGGGCATCCGTTCCCATTCGGGTCATCGTGCGCATGCTCGCGACAACGTACGGCGAATCGGTGACCTGCACCCCGAGCTTGGAATAGCGGCCGCCGACCGCTCCCATCGAGAACGGCACCACGTACATGGTGCGCCCGCGCATGCTGCCGGCGAAGAGGCCGTCGAGGGTGACGCGCATCTCGTTCGGCTCGCGCCAGTTGTTGCTCGGACCGGCGTCCTCCTCCGACGCGCTGCAGATGAAGGTGCGGGCCTCGACACGGGCGACGTCGCTCGGATCGCTCCGGGCGAGAAAGCTCGACGGTCGGAACTCGGGGTTCACCTGCAGCAGGGTGCCGCTGTCGACCATGAGCCGGGTGAGCCGGTCGTACTCGGCCAGGGATCCGTCGCACCAGACGACGGCGTCGGGGAGGGTGAGCGCGGCGATCGCCTCGACCCAGGCCTCGACGCCGAGAGCACGCGCGGAGGTCGGGGAGACGGATGCCACGGGCAGCTCGGTATCGAGCTGCGGGGACGGCGGGGCGATGGTCACGGCGGTCTCGTTTCGGTCGGTATCTCATCGAGCGGTGCGGACGAAGAACTGCTGGTTCTTCAACCCTGCGCGCGAACAACCGAAAAAGATCGACGAAGGTGCTGGTAAATATGCCGAATCTTTCACTATCGTCAAGCCATGACCGATCTGACTACCCTGGGGCAGCGCATCCGCTTCTATCGCTCCGGTGCCGGGCTCACTCTCGACCAGCTCGGTGCCGCCGTGGGGATCGCCGGCAGCCAGCTCTCGCTGATGGAGAACGGCAAGCGCGAGCCGCGACTGTCGCTGCTGCAATCGCTCGCGCAGACCTTCGGGGTGCAGGTCTCCGATCTGCTCGCCGGAACTCCGCCCACGGAGCGGGCTGCACTCGAGATCGAACTGAACAGTCTGCAGAGGTCGGCGGTGTACCGCTCGCTCGGGCTCCCCGACATCCGCCCCAGCCGCGGAATGTCGGATGAGACACTCCGCTCGGTCATCGGCGTGCATCGCGAGCTGGCGCGCCGGGCACGGGAGGCGATCGCGACCCCCGAGGAGGCGCGGCGCGCCAACACCGAACTGCGGCAGTACATGCGCACCCAGGACAACCACATCGCCGAGATCGAGGTGCTCGCCGAGGAGGCGGTCGGCGCCGCGGGATACCGGGTAGGCGCCCTCACCCACCGGGCGGTCGGCCTGATGGCGAAACGACTCGGCTTCGAGCTCATCTACGTGAACGACCTGCCACACTCCACCCGCTCGGTCACCGACCTGGCGAACGGGCGCATCTATCTGCCGCCGGCATCGATCCCCGGCGGGCACGGGCTACGCTCGATGGCGCTCCAGGCCATCGCCCATCGTGTGCTCGGTCATCACGAGCCCGACACCTACGCCGACTTCCTCCGCCAGCGACTGGAGATCAACTACTTCGCCGCCGCCTGCCTGATGCCGCTCAGCCAGTCGCTCGCCTTCCTGCGGGCGGCGAAGGCGGAGCGCAACCTCGCCATCGAGGACTTCCGCGACGCTTTCGGGGTCACCCACGAGGCCGCGGCACTGCGCTTCACCAATCTCGCCACCGTGCACCTCGGCATGCCCGTGCACTTCCTCCGGGTCGGCGAGGACGGGGCGCTCTACAAGGGCTATGAGAACGATGGGCTGCAGCTTCCGACGGATGTCACCGGGTCGACGGAAGGCCAGCTGGTCTGTCGACACTGGAGCGCACGCACCGCCTTCACCCGCGCCAACCGCACCACGGAGTTCTACCAGTACACCGACACCCCGACGGGCACCTACTGGTGCTCGACCCAGACCGGGAGCGCCGGCAGCGAGGAGTTCTCGATCACGTTCGGGGTGCCCTTCGCCGACGCGAAGTGGTTCCGGGGCCGCGATACCACCACCCGCGAGACCTCGCGCTGTCCCGACGACGGATGCTGCCGCCGCCCCCGCGCGGAGCTCACCGAGCGCTGGACCGGCAAGGCCTGGCCGAGCGCCCGACTGCACGCGCACATCCTCGCCCCGCTGCCGTCCGGCACCTTCCCCGGCGTCGACGACACCGAGCTGTTCGACTTCCTGGAGACCCACTCGGCGGAGTGACCCCCACAGAAAGCCGCCGGGAGGAGCAGAATCCCGATCCTGCTGCTGATGGGCCGGGACACATCGCGCGGCAAGCTCTATTCCATGCCGCCCACGACCTGCGGGTTCGCTGACGCAATCACGACAACGAACGCTCTTCGCAAGCTCGTCGACCCGCTCGAAATACACGATCCTCTTCGGGCGTTGCGGATCGATGGCCCGATAGCCAGGCCGTCGCCGGTACAGTCGCGCGACGCTATGGACGCGAACCCCGTCGAGGTTGACCCGTACTGAAGAAAAGGGGATCCCAGCTGGGAGCCGGGCGGCTCCCACAGGTCGCTCGCATCAATGGCGGTCATCACGGAGGCGACGTTGGAATTTACGTTGCACGGCGCTTGCAGCCGAGGGTTGCATGGCCGCGGGCGGCGGCGAGCGCCCCCTCGCCGCTAAGTAAGCAGCATCTGCGAGACCCAGTGAGCGCTGGTTTTTGGGGTTCGTCGCTGTGTCTCGTAGTCGACGTGAACAATCCCGAAGCGGCGCGAATACCCCCACGCCCACTCGAAGTTGTCCATCAGAGACCAGAGAAAATATCCGTGAAGAGGGAGTCCCTCGGCAACGGCTTCTTTGGCCGCTTGAAGGTGCTTGATGATGTAGTCGCGGCGATCCGGATCGTGGATCTCTCCGCTTGGCCCCGTAGTGTCCTCGTACGCGGCCCCGTTCTCGGTGATGTAGAGGGGCAATCCCGGCGCGAGTTCACTCGCCATGCGCAGAACGTCGAGCATCCCGTCCGGGTGGATCTCCCAGCCCATCTGCGTCACCGGGGCACCGGTCCGCTCGAACCGCACGAACTCGCTGCCGGGGTACGCACTGGGCGCGACCGGAGAAGCGTCGGCGTTTTCGCCGCCGTCCGCCACCGTGTGACGGCTGTAGTAATTCACGCCAAGGAAGTCGAGCGGTGCGGAAATGAGGCGCAGATCCTCCACCGGCGCGTTCGCCTCGAACCAGACGCTCTCTCCAAGGTCGTCGAGCACATCCCTCGGGTACTCCCCCCGCAGGATCGGGTCGAGGAACATGCGGTTGCTGAGGCCGTCGATCCGTCGGGCAGCATCGAGATCGGCTGCCGTGTCGCTGGCCGGTTGCACTGAATAGAGGTTGAGTGTGGTGCCGACGCGCGCATCCGGTCGGCTGGCGCGGATCGCCTGTAGCGCGAGCCCGTGGCCGAGCAACAGGTGGTGGGCAGCGTGGGACGAGCGCGACCCCAGTGTGAGCCCAGGCGCATGATGACCGCTCGCGTACCCCAGAAAGGCGGAGCACCACGGCTCGTTCAGAGTGATCCAGTCCGTGATCACATCGCCCAGCGCGTCCACGACAATCGCCGAATAGTCGGCGAATCGCTGCGCGGTGTCGCGCTCGAGCCAGCCCCCGTCATCCTGCAATGATTGCGGAAGGTCCCAGTGGTAAAGAGTGGCCCATGGGGTGACACCGTGCTCGAGCAGCTCGTCAGCCAGCCGACGATAGAAGTCGAGGCCCGCGGAATTGGGAATGCCCGCGGCGTCGGGAGCGATCCGCGGCCACGCGATCGAGAAGCGATAGTCGCGAAAACCGAGATCGGCCATGAGCGCGACATCGTCCGCCATGCGGTGATAGTGGTCATCGGCCACATCTCCGGTAGTACCATCGGCGATCGATCCTGGAGTGCGGGCAAACGTGTCCCAGATGCTGTCTTGTCGGCCGTCCTTCCGCGCCGCTCCCTCAATCTGGTACGACGCGGTAGCGGTCCCGATAACGAAGCCGGGCGGGAGATCGCTGCGGCGCACCATCAGGCCTCCTTCGACGGAGCGCGCCAGTCGCCATCGCCATTCTCGTGAATGGAGATGAGGATGTTGTCTCGCTTGATCCCGAGAGCCGCAAGCCGATCGACGATCAGCTCTGCTCCGCGTTGCTTGGTCTCGGATGAGTATCCGTTGTAGGCGAGGATGCTGATGAAGACGATGTCCGTTCGGTCGGCGTCGGGGAAGGTCCGGCTGTAAAACAGGTCGCCGGGCTCGTGGACTTGGAAGATCTGGAACAGATCGTCTGCCGGCATCCCCCAGCCCTCCGCGAGCGACTCGTTGATCGCCTCACTCATCTGAGGACGGAGATCGGCCAGTGGGGCGTGCATATCGACTCGGACAAGGGGCATAGGAGTCTCGCTCTCAGTTGGGGTTGATGCTCAGCGCGCCGAGCGCGCGTCGAGCCAGTTATCGGCAGAGGGGAGGAGAGATTCAAGCTCGTCCCAGAATTGCTGCGGTAGATCCAGCGCCGCAGCGTCGAGGGTGGGCTGAATGCGCTCCAGTCGACTTATCCCGACGACGGTGCTCGCGATCCTCTGGTCGCGGGTGGAGAACCGGATGGCGGCCGCGGCCAAGGTGGTACCCCAGCGTCGGCAGACCTCACGCATCGCACTAATAGCTGAGAGCGTGGTCGCGCTCGCCGGACGATATCCGTATGTGGTTATGCGGCCGCGCTCATCAGCCAGAATTCCGCCGCCGAGGACTGCCGCGTTGACGATTCCGAGTCCGAGGCGACCGGCGTGCTGGATGATCGGCCCCGCACTCCTGTCGACGAGCGTCCAGCGGTTGTGGACCAGCAGCACTTCGAATACCCCGAGGTCGAGGTAGCGCTGCATCTGGTGGACATCACCCCCGGCGAGCCCGATGTGCTCGATCTCTCCGCGATCCCGAGCGTCGACGAGGGCCTCCACGGCACCGCCCTTGCCCGTCATCGCTCTAAAATCGTGAAACTCCGGGTCGTGTAAGTGCACCAACGGCAGCGGAGATATACCGAGTCTCCGGCGGCTCTCTGCGAGCGATCGACGCACCCGTTCGCCGCTGTAGTCGCCGTCGCGAGCGTCCACCTTGGTGATGACGGTGACCCCCGCGGGGAGACCTCCAAACTCGGCGATGGCGCGACCGATCCGCTCTTCGCTTCGCCCGTCGGAATACCCGTTGGCCGTGTCGATGGTGCAGATATCCGTGCGCAACACCCGGCCCACCAGCGCCACAGCGTCCGACTCCGAGACCTCGTAGCCGAAGTTCTCCGGCATGCTTCCGAGCGGAGCGCCACCGAGCGTCACCGCACTGACCTCGATGCCGGTGGCGCCAAGCGTCCGCAGGTCCGCCCGGGTCATGCCTGTGCGACGACGTACAGCAGACCATCCGGGTCCGAATACACGTCTCGGCTGGCGAGTGCACCGACCACTGTTTCATCCTGCCCGGCCCCATCGAACTCCACCGCTACGAAACCGAGAGCATCCGTCTGCGGCGCACGGAGCGACTTGTCGGCGCGATCGTAGGTGAAGACCTCAAGCGAGCTGTCGCCCGCACGAAAGAAATTGATCTCGAATCCCCGGTCGTCGCTGGGCTGGTGGATACCCGACATCAGCACGTAGCCGAGTCCTGCGAAATGCGTGGTGGTCGCGTCGATGTCATCCACAGTTTCGGCGATGTGGTCGAAGCGCGGGCGATCCGGCGTGCCCAGCGCCCAGTCAGCGCGCACCGCATCCTCGTCGTAGACCTCGTGATACTGCAACGGCCCTTCGACGAGCTCTAACAGCGTGCCGTCCGGGTCGTAAAAGAAAGTGATCCGCACGTCCCCCTCGGCATGTATTGGCTCGAGATGAAACGGCACCTCTGACTCGTGCAGTGCAGATACGCGGGCATCCAGATCTCCGACCTTGAAGCCGACATGACGGAATCCACGCTGCAGATCGTCGCCGATCCAGCTGGTTTCCGCGGCGGCGTCCAGACGGGTCAATCGGAGGGTGGCGGTCACAAGATCAAGCTCGGCGGTGTCGTCATCGGAGGTGATGACGACGGCGTCGAAGTGGCGTCGATAGAACTCGACGGAACGTGAGATATCGCTCACGTTCAGGAGAACTGACTGAATTGCCATGGGGTCCCTTCTACGGTGAATCGGCTCCCAGATGCGGGCGAGGTCACGCTAGTCGACCTACACAAGTTGTGCAAGAAAGTCTCGAAACGCTGAACATCAGGATCTATTGACTCCCAGCCTGGCACAATTTCGAGTTCCTAACCAAAAGTTTTTAACTCTTGTTTTTCTGGGACGCGTCTCGGTAGGCTCGCCCCACATGGACGCCGCGCCCAGTTCGAGCGAGCGTTATCCCGACCGAGCAGCGATCAGCTCCGGGTCGATGTCAACACAATGAGGTGGAGGAATCACAATGATCCGAACTCGGTTCTTGGCTGCTGCAGCGGTGGCCGCGGCAACCATCATGATGTTTACCGGGTGCGCGAGCTCATCCGGCGGCAACGACGGTGCAGACGTCAAGCCGGCGACATCCGGCTCCGTCACCTGGTGGGGGTGGACCCCCGATACGCCGGTCGCCGAGCACTACATCGAAGAATTCAATAAGCAGTACCCGAAGATCAAGGTTGCATACAAGAACTTTGAGAACGTCGACTATCGCAACACCATCACCCCGGCACTCGACTCGGGCAAGGGCCCAGATGTCTTCGACCTCTCACCGGCCGGAGGCTCGCCCGATCTGTGGGGTCCGTACGCGATCGACCTCTCCTCGCTCGCCAAAGACACACTCGGATCATCCTGGAAGGACAAGATCGGCGGAAGCTACATCAAGCAGCTGACGAGTAAGGACGGCCGGTTCGTCTCCCTCCCGCTGGGAGGCATGTCGGCGGGCTTCCTCTGGTACAACAAGAACATCCTCGACGAGGCTGGCGCGACCGTGCCGACCGACTATGCATCCTGGGTCGCCACGTGCAAGAAAGTCAGCGCCATCGGCAAGACGTGTTTCGCAATGGGTGCGGGAGGGAGCGACACGTTCCCCACCGACATGTACCACTCGATCGCGAACTCGGTCGACCCGGGGTACTTCATCAAGGCCGCCACGGGCAAGGCGAAATGGAATGATGCCAACGGCGTCAAGGTTCTGCAGATCATCAAGAAGATGAAGTCCGATGGGATCATAGCGTCCAATGCCCTCGACGGACCCCAGTATCCGCTGGCGAACGCCGAATTCATGAAGGGTGACGCCGCAATGGTGCAAATGGGCTACTGGTACGCCCAATACGCGGGTGCCAGCTCATGCAAGGCGTCGATGGAGGCAGCCGGAGTCAGTGATCCCACCTGCTTCGTGCAGATGCCGACAGCGTTCCCGGATGTCGCGGGGTCGGGTAACGAGTCCACCTACTTCGGTGAGGCCGACTACGGCTTGGCGATCAATTCGGAGTCGAAGAACATCGGCGCAGCCAAGACATTCGTCTCATGGATGACGCTGAAGAAGACCGGTCAGCAGAATGTGGCCAACGCGATCGATCTGCTCCCGGCGCTCAAGGGCGTGCAGCCCATGTGGCCATCCATCAAGCTCGTCGATGTGGGCGCTCAGCGACCCGCAATCGAGAAGCTCCTGTCAGATAGTGGCAAAGCCACCGAGTCTCGGCAGTGGCAGACCACCGAGAAGTCGCTCGACGCGATCGTGGTCGCGACGCAGCAGGTGCTCGACCCCTCTGTGAACAAGTCGATCCAGAGCATCGCCGACGACCAGCAGGCGGCGTCTGTCGCCAGCACAGTCGGCACGAAGTGATCCATCAACCGAACGGATCGACGCGCACATCATGACCACCACTCTTGATCGCTCTGTCGGATCCGACAGAAAGCGCCCACCGGCGCGAGAAGGGGGGCACGCCCGTCGGCGTGCCCGCCTCCTCCCCGGGGGGCTGCGCTGGATCCTCCCCGGATTCGCTATTTCGGTCGGACTGATCTACTACTCGATCGTCTACTCGGGATACCTTTCGTTCTTCGATTGGCGCGGTGGCCGCGCACTGATGACTCCCGTCGGCTTCGGCAACTACATGACCGCCCTCGGCGATCCAGTGCTGTGGACAGCGCTCCGCAACACCATCATCTACTTCGTCGTCGTGTTCGTCGTACAGGTGGCTGGCGGGACCCTGTTCGCGGCCGCCATGCACTCGAACGTGCGCTTCGCCAATGTGTACAAAGTCCTGGTGGTGATCCCGGTCGTCGTCGCACCAGCCACCCTCGCCCCCGCGCAAATCCAGGTCTGGCAAAGCGACGGAACGGTCAACCGCGTGCTCGGCGCGCTCGGCCTCTCCGGGCTGGAACAGTCCTGGATCGGGCAGTCGACGACGTCATTGCTCGTCGTCGTGCTCGTGGGTTGCTGGGGCGCGATCGGCTACGGCTTCATCTTGATCTACGCAGGGATGTCACAGATCGATCCTGAATTGATCGAAGCCGGTCGGCTCGATGGTGCCGGCAATCTCCGGACTCTGTACTCCATCGTGCTGCCAAGCCTGCGCCCCATCATCGTGTCACTGGCGATTCTCAACTTCATCACGGCACTCAAACTCTTCGACAACCCCTGGCTCATCACGCAGGGAGGTCCGGCGCACTCCTCAGAATTTCTCGGCACCATGATCTATTCGGAGACTGCGAGCACCGACCGCAATCTCGGCTACGCCTCGGCGCTGTCGATCCTGGTGCTCGTGATCGCCGTAGCAGTGTCGATCATCATGCAGATGCGGGGACGCGAACGTGTGGCCCGCTCTTCGACGACTCGGAAAGAGGTCGAGGATGTTTGAGACCCGATCCAGGCGATCACGCATCGTCCTTCAGCTCATCCTCACGATCGCGGTGGTGCCCTTCGTTGTGCCTCTCATCGCCATGCTCGAGACGAGCTTCGAGGGCGCTGGCTGGCGCAACTATCTCGCCGTGCTCCAGGTGCCGGGGTTCCCGAGATTCTTCCTGAACACGATCATCATCGCCGTTGCCTCCATGGCCATCGTCTACCTCGCCACGCTGATGGCCGCCTTCGGCTTCTCCAAACTGCGGGTACGGGCTAAGGAGGCGTACTTCTGGCTCATGATGGCGGCACTCACCCTGCCTGAGGTCGTCCTCATCGCCCCGTTGTACTCCACCGCGGTGAAACTCGGCCTTCTCGGCACGTACTGGTCGGTAATCCTGCCAATCGCGGCGCTTCAGATCCCTTTCACCGTGTTGCTGGCTCGCGGATATGTCGATGGCATTCCCGACGCGGTTTTCGAAGCCGCCAGAATCGACGGTGCGAATACTTGGAGGATATTCTGGTCGATCCTCGTTCCGCTCTCTCGACCCATCGCTGTTGCTCTCATGGTGCTAGTGCTGATCTACGCCTGGAACTCCTACCTGCTTCCCAAGGTGTTCTTGATCGATGACGGCATGGGCGTGGTCACCCAACTTCCGGAATTCTTCCGTCGCCAGTACAACGACGACACGCCCAAGATACTTGCCGCCTCCGTCATCACCGCGATTCCGACGATCATCGCCTACGTGGCACTCCAGCGGCAGTTCGAGCGCGGCATGGCAGCGGGTGCGATCAAATGAAATGAGAACGTCTGACTATGTTGCAATGAAGCGGGCGATAGCAATGTCCGGCCCAGCCAGGGCACAGCTAAGCGAAGGGGGGCGACGGATGGCGACCGACGGTAATTCGATCGGCCTAGTGGTGAGGACCGGGGAAGACGGCGATGCTCTCGTCGACGCAGTCATGCGAGCAATCGCGGTGCCCCTTCTTGCGGCCGACTTGCGGTTCGTGACCCGCGCGGTCCCTGACCTCGAGGCAGAGCTGCGTACCTATCGGCTGTGGGGTCGCGTGGGCGGCGTCGCCGGCGTGATCGTCATTGGAGCCACGGATGGAGACGAAAGGCTCCGCGTCCTTACCCAGATCGACATGCCTTTCGCGGCGCTGACCAGGGTCGCAGAGAACGTCTCGTATCCCGCGGTAACGATCGACGCTACGGCGGCCTCTCGTGCGCTCGTGACGTTTCTCGAAACGCAGGGCGCGCGGCGGCGGCTATACGTCACGAGTCAGTCCAGCCCGGAACCCTTTCCCGAACTGATCGACGGCATCGATGCCCCAGTAGAGGTGGTCGTTACGTACGACGTCAGGTCGGAATCCCTGCACAGAGCGGAGCTCGCGAGCAAAGCTGATCCGATCGTGATGGTGCTGGATGAGGACGAGGACGCGGTGGCCCTGCTCGATGCACTCTACGAGCGGGGCATCCCGGTTCCAGACGCGGTGTCGCTGATCTGCTGGAGCGATTCCCTTCTCTGCCAAAGCGCGCGCCTCCCAATCACGGCGATCGACCGCCATGGACGCGAGATCGGGGCACTCTTAGGGGCCGCGGCGCTGGCTGCGATTCACGGCGTCGATTTCGGCGCGGTTCTCGCTCCCCAACCCATCGTCGTCGCGCGGGAGACTACGTGACTCCCCCACGGCGGCTCGGACCGTCGTCAGCGAATACCCGGAGCGTAGTGCTCGACATGGTCCGCTCGGGCGGCACCGTCACGCGCACCGATCTCGCCGAGGCCTCCGGCCTCACGCCTACCTCGATCACCCGCATCGTGAAGTCGCTGCTCGACGATGGCCTCGTTATCGAGACCGGATTCAGCGAGTCCACCGGCGGTAAGCGAAGCAGCCTTCTCGAGTTGAATACCAGCGGACGTTTCGCTGTCGGCCTCTCTCTCGACGCAGGTCGGCTGACTTACGTGGTGACTGATCTCGGCGGAAGCGTGATCGGGCGCCTGGTCTCCCCCGGAATCGAGGAGGAGGGCCCCGGCGTGGACGTCGTGCGTATCGCAAAAGAACTCGGCCAGTTGCTAGTTCAGCTCGATGTACCGCTCGAGTCGGTGGTCGGAGTCGGGGTGGCGGGGGCAGGACTCGATCTCGGTGCGGGAGCGGAGCGCCTCTCGCTGACTGCCACGGAGTGGGAGTCATTCGCGCTGAACGAGGCACTCGAGCCCCGCATCGGACTGCCGGTCGTGCGCGACAACGATGCCGCCTGCGCTGCGCTGGGCAAGTACTGGGCCGGGCGTATTCCCGCGACACAGGACTTCGCGACTCTGTACATGTCGAGTGGGTTCGGGCTCGGCCTGATGGTTGGCGGGAGCATCGCCCGGGGAGCCTCATCGAACGTCGGAGAGATCGGCCATTCGATCATCGATATCGACGGCCCGGAATGCTGGTGCGGCGCACGTGGATGTCTGGAGATCTTGGCGGCCCCGCGGGCCATCGTCGCCGCCGCTCTGGCCGACGAGCGCCTGACTCGGCGGCTCGGGCTATCTAGTGACGAACACAAATTCCGCGCGGACTTCGATGCGATCGCGCGAGCCGCTGCTCAGGGCGACGAGCGCTGCTGTGAGCTCATCACCGATTCCGCGAGACACCTGGCAGCAGCAGTATTGTCGATCGTCAATCTGCTGGATCTCGACCGCATCGTGCTCGCGGGCCCGGGCTTCGCTGAGGCCGGCGCCATCTACGCTCGAGAGATTCGTGCGTTTGTCGGCCGATACGCCAGAACGCGCGTAATACATCCGGTGATCGTCGAATTGGCCGATCCCGGCCTCGATGCCGCAGCCCTCGGTGCGGCAACACTCGCTTTGCAATCAGCGCTGACGCCGCACGCCGCTCCGGCGCAAATCGGTGCCTGGGAATCGTTGAGCGGATAGAGCAGAAATCGATAGTCACCGGCGCGTAGGCCCGAGTTGGCTTGACCAGCAGCGTCTACGCGACGAGTCCGTCGGCCACGAAGCCGATGACGGCGGTCGTCATGACTCCGAGCTTCGGCACCGTTGGCACTTGGTCGCCACACCCACGGCTATCTCGTTTTCAGGCCGGCCGCCACATCATTCGGTGGGACACCGGAAGGAGTTCCAGCAGCCTCAGCGGGATCTCCCAGCCCGCGGTGAAGCGGAACTCCGCGCCCTCCCCGCGATGCTTAACACCAGCGTCTGACCCGCCCAGTCGAAAATTTCGTCGACACGGTGCTACAGGACGTCGAACGACACCGCCCACGAGTAGCAACCCGGGCGTTGCGACCGTTGCCGTGTACAGCGACGCGACTGTCCTTCGCACGACGAAGCCGACGCTCTCACCCATCGGCAGCGACACGAGGTCACGCGCGGTCATCGCTGAGCCGGACGATGCGAGCGGCAGCGTGTCATCCGGAGTGTCCAGGTAGCCGTGGGGTTCGGATGCCGAAACGGGTCGCATCTCGCGCGCCCAGCCGGTCGCGGTTCTGAGAGGGTGAACACGATGTGCACCGAGCTGTTCGACTTCCTGGAGACCCACTCGGCGGAGTGACCCCCACATCCCCCTTGCCGAAATGCCTGTTCCGGAGAATGGTTGACCCATGACAAGTGATTCGATGACATCCACCCCGGTTCACGAGCTGATGTCCCCGGAGAAGAACGTCCAGCGCATCATGTGGACAGGCACGATCTGGTTCGTCGCCGCCGTGGGTGCCGTCGCCATCGTGCTGGGGCTGCTGCTGTCATCCGGATGGCGCCCCACCGTTCTCACCGGAGCGGCAGCGGTGCTGTGGTGGTTGAGTTCCACCGTCGTCGTGGCCAGCATCGGGTTGATCGGCTGGTCTGGCTGCCCGGTACTCGAGGTGGATGTGCCCACGGCCGACCGCAACAAGTCGCGCACGATGCAGCTCGGCACGATGCTCTTCATCCTCGGCGGCGCGGGCTCGCTCTTCGCGGTGCTGCTCGGGCCGGCCTGACCGCTCTCAGGTTCAGCGTTCTGACTGTTCCCTCGCGGGCATCCGGTCCGACAGGATGACGGTAACGAGCGATCGGAGCTGCAGTGCCAGAGTCCACAGAACGAACACCGGACTATGACGCCATCGTCGTCGGCAGCGGATTCGGTGGTGCGGTCGCCGCCGCCAGGCTCAGCCAGGCGGGCCTGAGGGTCGCGGTCGTCGAGCGCGGACGCCGCTGGACCCGGGGCACCTTCCCCCGCGACGACACCGACCTCCGCGACGGCTGGCTCTGGTCGCACGGTCACGGCCTGTACGACATCAAATGGCTCGACCGCATGATCAGCGTGCAGGGCGCGGGCTGGGGCGGGGGCTCGCTGGTCTACGCCAGCGTGTTCGCACGGCCGCCCGCAGACTCGTTCCAGCATCCGTGGCCCGCGTCGTACAGTCGGGCCACGCTCGACCCGTACTACGACCTCGCCGCCCACATGCTCGAGGTACGCACGGTGGCGAAGAATCCCGCCACCGGTGACTATCCCGTGCGCACGAGGGCCATGGAGCAGATCGGCGCCGACCTCGGCCGCCCCTCCGGCACCGTGCGGCCCCTGTTGGCGGTGCGGTTCGGGGATGATCCTGGCGCCCCGATCACGAACATCCACGGTGTGGAGCAGCACGCGTGCACGTTCGTCGCCGAGTGCGTGCTCGGCTGCAACATCGGCGCGAAGAACAGCACGGACCACAACTACCTCGCCATCGCCGAGCGACTCGGTGCGACCGCCCTGGTGAATCACGAGGTCACCGACGTGCGGCAGGTCGACGGCGGCTACGCGGTGATGTTCGACGACCACGACACCGGCACTTCAGGCTCGATCAGCGCACCCCGGGTATTCCTCGGCGCGGGCGCGGTCGGCACCACCGAACTCCTGCTGCGCAGTCGTAACCTGCACGGGTCGCTTCCCGCCCTGTCGCCCACCCTCGGCGAGCGCTACTCGGGCAATGGCGACTTCCTCGCCTTCGTGCACCGCACCATGACGCCGATCGGGGCGAACGAGGCGCCGACGATCACCTCGACCAGCATCGTCGACCTCGAGGTCGACGGCGAGCCGGTGTGGTTTCAGGTGCAGGACGGCAGCTTTCCCGACAAACTCACGGCGCTCATCGCCGGGCTCGATCCGCTGGGACACGAGGTCGACTGGTTGCGGGCCGAGGCGGAGAAGCTGCACGCCCAGCGGGAGAAGCCGCCGACCCCACACGAGCGGGAGCGGCAGGCCGACAAGGCGGCGGAGAAGAACAACACCCTGATCCTGTTGCTGATGGGCCGTGATGCCTCGCGCGGGCGGCTCTACCTCGACGCGACCCACGGCCTACGGGTGCGCTGGCGCAACCATGACAACGAACGCCTGTACTCGGCCGAGGGGCGCATCTCGGGCATGATCGCCACAGCCCTGAACGGCGAACTGTTGGAGTCGCCCAACTGGCGCTACCTGCGGCGCGCGGTCACGGTGCACAACCTCGGCGGCGTTCCGATGGGCGAGACGGCGGAGACCGGAGTGGTCGACGAGCACGGCGAGGTGCACGGGTATCCCGGGCTCTTCGTGGTCGACGGCTCCGCCATCCCGGCCGCGACGGGCGTGAACCCGTCTGCCACCATCGCGGCGGTGGCCGAGCGGAATGTGGAGCGGGTCATCCGCGGCATCACCGGCGACCAGAGTTGGGTGGCACCGGAGACAGCGGATGTCGTGCCGGCCCCGGTACCCGAAGACGCGGCGATGGCCGCCATGGCCGCCGACCGCGTCGCGGGTGACGCGACGATGGAGAGCCGGCGCTACCGCCGGGCGCACCCCTCCACCTAGCCGAGTTGCACTGTCGCACCGCGAAACGGTCACATTGCGACGCTTTCGGGGGTAGACAGGCTTGTGTTCACTTTGTAAATACAAGATGATTACTGAGTGATCACTGAGTGACTCACCCACGACCCGCCGGACTCACCAACCGCCCGCCGAGTCGATGACACTGCGACGGAGATGTCGCCGTGTCGACGGGGTGTGAGCACCGGTGCCGGGGCTGACGGGTCATCGACGCACACGACGTCGAGCGGACCCGCATTCGGCGCGCCTACGAGGCACGCACAACCCGGTGCAGCGCGCCACGAGGTGATCCGCCAGAAGAAGTTCGACAACAAAGGAGTTTGCACATGGCAACACCCTCCGGACGGCGCAGACGCCGCCTGGTCGCCTCGATCCTCGTTCCCGTCGCCGTTCTCGGCGCCGTGGGACTGACGGCCATTCCGGCCGCGGGCGATACCCTCGACCCCCAGACCGTGACCTCGGGCGAGGCCCGGTTCCAGGTCCTCTCCCCCACCCTCATCCGCACGGAATTCGCCGGCGACAGCTCGTTCACCGACGCCGCGACCTTCAACGTGATCGGTCGGCGCGACTTCACGCCGACCCCGTTCAGCCAGGAGTCGAAAGACGGCTGGCTGACCATCAGCACGGGCAAGATGTCCGTGCGCTACAAGGAGAACTCGGGCGCGTTCACCCCGAAGAACCTCTCGGTTCAGCTCACCACCGCCGGCCAGAAGGTGACCGGGAGCCCGTGGGCGGGCACCAGCATCCCGCAGTGCGACATCGGCACCCTCTGCGAGGCAGAGTCGCTGCTGCTGAACGGTCTCGCCCTCGCCACCAACCACGGCGGCTTCACCGGCACGGGATTCGCGGCGGGCTACGAGTCGGAGGGCAACAGCATGACCTTCCGCACCGAGACGACCGATGCCGGCGACTACGACCTCGCGCTGCGCTACGCCAACAGCCAGGCGGGCGACGGCCAGACCAAGCCCCGCACCCTCGGCGTGGTGATCGACGGCGGAACCCCGCAGCAGATCACCCTGCAGCCGGGCGCGAACTGGGATGACTGGAAGATGTTCAGCACCGGCATCACCCTCAGCGCCGGGGAGCACCGCGTGGTCATCCTGCGCGGACCGGGCGACCTCGGCAGCGTCAACATCGACAGCCTCGCGCTGGTCGCGACCGGCGGGGCCTACCCCGCGCCGGTCCCGGCGACCAGCACGCCCTGCGAGTTCGGCGCCATCTGCGAGGCGGAGACCTCCGCACTCGCCGGCGGAGCGACGCTCGCGACCGACCACAACGCATTCTCCGGGAAGGGCTTCGCTGCGGGACTCGGAACCGGCGCATCCATCGTCAGCCACGTGACCGGAGTTCCCACGACGGGCAGCTACGCGCTGCAGATCAGCTATGCGAACGGCCAGCCGGAAGCGCACCCGGTGACCGTCCAGGCGAACGGCGGCGCGACATCCGCCCCCTCCCTCGCTCCCACCAGCGGCTGGGACTACTGGCGCACCATCTCGGTGCCGGTGCAGCTGACCGCGGGCGACAACGACGTGGCGCTCTCCTGCCCCGACGCCGCCAGCTGCCAGCTCAACATCGACTCGATCGCCGTCACCGACGCCGCCGCACCGACCCTGCTCGCCCACACCGCGCTCGGCGGTTACCGCCGTGACCTCGACCAGGTGAACGGCACCCCGCGAACCAACCCGGGGCTGCTCTACCGCGACGGCTGGTCGCTGCTCGACGACACCACATCGAGCCTGTACGACGAGGCCAGCAAGAAGGTCACCCCGCGCGGAGACCACGACGGCGAGGACTACCTCGACGGCTACGTGTTCGGCTACGGCAACGACTACGTCACCGCGCTCGGCGACCTCGCGACGCTGACCGGTCCGACCGCCCTGCTGCCGCGCTGGGCCTATGGCGTCTGGTACTCGGAGTATTACGACCGCCACCAGTCCGACTTCACCGACACGATCATCCCGACCTTCGACGCCAAGAAGGTGCCGGTGGATGTCGTGGCGATCGACACGGACTACAAAGACCTGGACAAGTGGAACGGCTGGGAGATCGATCCCAGCCGGTACCCGGACATGACGGCCATGCTGAGTGACCTTCACGCGAAGGGCATCCACAACACGCTGAACATCCACCCGACCATCCAGAACACCGATCCGAAGTTCGCGGCGGCGCAGGCCACGGCGAATGGCGCACTCACAGCGGCGGGAGGCGGCAAGTACCTGTTCGACTGGTCCGACCCGAACCAGGCGCAGGCGTACTTCGACCTCCACGACTCGATCCGGGATGTCGGAACGGACATCTGGTGGCTCGACTGGTGCTGCAGCGAGACGACGAAGTACTCGGCGAACGGCGTCACGCCCGACGCCTTCATCAACAGCAAGTACGCGGAATACACGGACCAGGCTCTGAAGGGCCGTGGCTTCGCGTTCTCGCGCGCATACGGCTCGCTCACGGCGGGCGGCTACGGCAACCCGCAGGCAGTGCCGACCGGTCCCTGGGCCGACAAGCGCACCACGCTGCACTTCACCGGTGACACCCTGTCGACCTGGCAGATGCTGCACGGCGAGGTCGGCTACACGCCGGGCGAGTCCGCGGCCACCGGCCTCGCGGCGATCAGCCACGACATCGGCGGGCACACCGGGGGCAACAAGAAGCCCGGCGCAGAACCGGGCACCACGCAGCTCGCCGGAGACCTCTACGCCCGCTGGGTGCAGCTCGGCACCTTCCAGCCGATCGATCGTCTGCACAGCGATCACAGCGACCGACTGCCCTGGCAGTACGGCGGCACCGCCGAGGTCTCGGCGACGAAGTTCCTCAACCTGCGGGAGAACCTGCTGCCGTTGACGTATACCCTCGCGGCCCAGGCGACCGCGACGGGCACGCCGATGCTGCGCCCGCTCTACCTGCAGTACCCCGACGCGCCAGAGGCATATTCCCTCTCGGGCGACGAGTACCTGTACGGACCCGACGTGCTGGTCGCTCCGGTCACCACGCCCGGTGAGACGGCGACGACGAGCGTGTGGTTCCCCGGCGGAAGCAGCTGGACCGACTACTTCACGGGACAGGTCTACGCGGGCGGGAGCACGGCATCCGTCAGCACCGATCTGACCACGATGCCGGTCTTCGTGCGCGCGGGCGGAATCGTGCCGACCCGTTCGCACGACGTGGCGAACGACAGCAGCCCGCTCGACGCGGTCACGCTCAGCGTCGCGGGCGGTGCGAGCGGCAGCTTCGACCTCTACGAGGACAGTGGAGAAGATGCGCCTCCCGCGAAGCTCGCCGCCAAGGCGGGCGTCTCGGCGACTACCGCGATCACCTACACGCGAGAGGCGACCGGCGGCACGCTGAACATCGCCGCCGCAGCCGGTGGCTTCCCCGGGCAGGTCACCGATCGGGCATGGACGGCGTCGATCTCCGACGCCGACCAGCCGACCGCGGTGAGCGTCGACGGTGAACCTCTCGGAGCGGATGACTGGAGCTACAACGCGACCAGCCGCACGCTGACCGTCACGGTGGCCGAGCGCCCGGTCTCGGAGGCGACCTCGATCGGCTTCACCACCGCCGTGGCGGCAGTGCCGACGCTGGCGGTCGCCGATCCGACCATCGCGGCGGGCGGAACGCAGCGCCTGAGCGGGGCCGGCTTCCCCGCCGACACTGCGATCACGCTGAGCACCGACCCCGACCTGGGTGGCGCCACGGCGACCACCGACGGGGCTGGTGCATTCGGTGCGAACCTGCGTATTCCGGCCTCCGCCGCGGGTGCTGTCACGGCTGTCGCCACCGCGCGTGGAACGGAGCTGGCGCGAGTGACGTTCACGGTGACGGCCGCGCTCCCGTCGGCGGGTGACCCCGCGCCGGGTACGAGCGCCACCGGAGCACTGGCGTTCACCGGTGCCGACATCACCCTCATCGCGGTGATCGCCGGGCTGCTCCTGGCCGCCGGTGTCGTGCTCGTCCTGCGCCGCCGCAAGCGCAGCATGGAGCGTACCCGGTAGGACAGCGGATGCGGACCCGGCCGAGCCGGGTCCGCATCCGTTCCGCTGATCGACCCGGCCGCTCAGCGCTTCACATCTCTGCAACATCGGGCTCGGTGGAATGGGAGCACCGCATCGGAATCCCGGCGGTCCTCACGAGAAGCAGAGATGACCATGACAACACCGCACCGCACTCCACATGCCCCGCTGACGATCTCGGCGACGATCGCCGCCGCCCTCGGGATGATCGCCCTCCTCGCGGGCTGCACCGCGACATCCGTTCCGGAGTCGGGCACGGCGTCGCCGACCCCCAGCAGCGGTACCGCCGCGCAGACCTATGACCAGTGGGAGCTGTCCTACCGCGCCTGCGTCGGTGACAAGGGCTTCGATCTTCCCGCCCACGCCGGCAAGATCGATTTCGGTGACCGGCAGTCGGCTTTCGAATCGGTGTCCAGCGCCTGCATCGCGAAGATCGGCAATCCGCCGCCGGCGAACGCGAGCAGCTCGACCGAATCCCGCAACGAGGTCCAGGCGAAGATGCTCAAGATCGTCACCTGCCTGCGCGCGAAGGGCTACACGCTCGACGATCCCGCCGACACGGTCGTCAACATCCCGAAGGATGTGACCCCCGCTGACGTCGAGGCCTGTGCGGCACGATGAGCGGCGAAACTCCGCTGCGCACCCGGCGACGGTGGCTCACCGCCCTCGGGGTCTGCGGCATCGCGAGCTCCTGTGCCATCGTCATCGTCATCGTCATCGTCACGACGATGGTGCTGCAACCCTCGTCGCCGTCCGCGGACGCCGCAGCCGCGACCGGCAAGCCGATCAGCGCCACCGCTCCCGTGCTGCGCACCACCCTGCGCGAGGTGGTCACCGCACAGGGCACGCTGACCTACGCCGGCAAACGGCAGCTGGCCGCGGGACTCTCCGGCACCATCACCGCGCTTCCGCCCGCCGGCACCGCGGTGGCCGCGGGATCGGCGCTCTATTCGATCGACAACGCGCCGGTCGTGCTGCTGCACGGGAGCCTGCCGGCCTGGCGCGACCTCACCCCCGGCATGACCGACGGCCCGGATGTCGCCCAGCTCGAGTCGGCGCTGGCAGCGCTCGGCTTCTTCACCCGCACCCCCGACGCGAGATTCGATGCGAATACCCGGAGCGCGATCGACCGCTGGCAGAAGGCGGTGGGAATCCCGGTCACCGGGAGCGTCCCCCTCGGTCGGGTGTTGTTCGCACCCGAGGACCTGCGCATCGCCCAGGACCTCGTGCAGATCGGTGACCCGGTGGGGCCCGGCACCCCGGTGATGGCCATCAGCGCCTCGCAGAAGATCGTCGCCGCGCAGGTCAAGGCCGCGAATCAGGCCGTCGCCGTCGTCGGCAGCGCGGTGACCGTGCACCTCCTCGCGAACACGGAGGCACGGGGGACGGTGCAGTCCGTCGAGGCACCGACGGAGATCGATGATGCCGACACGAAGACGGTCGTCGTTCCGGTGACCGTCGCTCTCGTCGACCCCGCCGAGACCGGCACGCTGCAGGAGGTTTCGGTGTCGGTCGATTTTCCGACCGAGACCCGGGCCGACGTGCTCGCCGTGCCGGTCGGCGCGCTCATCGCTCGGCCCGGAGGCGGCTTCGGGGTGGAGGTGGTGCGGGCGAACCGCGCCACCCGCCTGGTCGCGGTGAAGACGGGCCTGTTCGCCGGGGGCGTCGTCGAGGTCACCGGCGCCGGACTCGCGGCCGACCAGCGAGTGGTGGTGCCGAAGATATGAACGACACCGTTATCGAACTGGATGCCGTGGTGCGCGACCACGGGAGCCCGCCGGTGCGCGCCGTCGATCACGTCTCGCTGACCGTCCGGCGCGGCGATCTTCTGGCGATCGTCGGACCGAGCGGATCGGGTAAGTCGAGTCTGCTCAACATCATCGGCACCCTCGACCGCCCGTCGAGCGGGAGAACGGTGATCGACGGCAACGACGTGCAGACCATGGACGACGCGGAACTGTCGGCACTGCGCGCGTACAGCATCGGCTTCGTCTTCCAGCAGTTCCATCTCGCCGACGGCGCGACGGCGCTGGACAACGTCGCCGACGGGCTGCTCTACACCGGCACGCGACGGGCCGAGCGTCGCCGTCGCGCTACGGCCGCCCTGACCCGGGTCGGCCTCGGTCACCGGCTGCAGCACAGACCCACTCAGCTCTCGGGCGGGGAACGGCAGCGGGTGGCGATCGCCCGGGCGGTGGTCTCCGACCCGACTCTCCTGCTGGCCGACGAGCCGACGGGCAACCTCGATCAACGCTCGGGCGCGAGCGTCGTCGACCTGCTGCACGAGCTCAACGATTCGGGAACCACCGTGCTGGTGATCACCCACGACACGGCGGTGGCCGAGCAGTTCCCGCGCAGGGTCACGGTGCGTGACGGTCGGATCGTCTCCGACCTGAGGGGAGCGGAATCATGAGCACGCAAACATCCGGCACTCCGCTGCGGTCGCGACTGCTGGGCGTCGACGTGCTGCGCCTCGGGGCGAGCGGGCTGACCTCTCGACCGACGCGGGCGATTCTCTCCGCCCTCGGCATCGCGATCGGCATCGCCGCGATGATCGCCGTCGTCGGCATCTCGACCTCGAGTCAGGCTCGCCTGAACGCGCAGCTCTCGGCGCTCGGCACGAACCTGCTCACCGTGCACCCGGGATCGTCGCTGGGCGGGTCGGACACGACCCTGCCGGTGGGCTCGACCGAGAAGGTCGGTATGATCACGGCGGTCGAGCGCGCCGGCTCGGTCGGCGCGCTGTCTGACCTGCACATCTACCGCAGCCGCCTGATCGATCCGGCGCAGTCGAGCAGCATCGACGTGACGGTGGCGGAAGGCGGTCTGCGCCCGCTGCTCGGCGCGCAGCTGACCGAGGGTAGCTGGTTCAGCCCGGCGACGGAGCAATTCCCCACGGTGGTGCTGGGAAGCATCGCCGCCACCCGGCTCGGCATCGTTTCGGCGGGCAGTCAGGTGTGGCTCGGCGGGGCACCGATGACCGTGATCGGCATTCTGCAGCCGCTGCCGCTCGCGCCGGAGCTCGATACCGCCGCCCTCGTCGGTGCGCGCTTCGCGACGGACCGTCTCGCCTGGGATGGCAAGCCCACGACGATCTACGAGCGATCCGCAGACTCGTCGATCGCCGCGGTGAGGGCGTTGCTGCCCGCGACGGTCAACCCCGAGCATCCGGAGAGCGTCGCCGTCTCCCGGCCCTCCGACGTGCTTGCCGCGAAGAACGCGACGGATGCCGCCTTCACCGGGCTTCTGGTCGGACTCGGCTCCGTGGCGCTGCTCGTCGGCGGCATCGGGGTGGCCAACACGATGGTGATCACGGTTCTCGAACGGCGCCGAGAGATCGGGCTGCGTCGAGCGCTCGGCGCGACCCGGGCGCACATCCGTCGGCAGTTCCTCACCGAGGCGCTGGTGCTCTCCGCTCTCGGCGGGATCGGCGGCTCCGTCATCGGTCTCGGGGTCATCGCCGTATTCGCCGCCACCCACGGGCTCCCGGTCGCGGTGCCACCGGCGGTATTCGCGGCCGGCATCGGCGCGACGATCCTGATCGGCGCGGTCGCCGGGCTGTATCCCGCGGCCCGGGCAGCGAAGACTCCGCCGACCTCGGCGTTGAGTGCGTAGGGCTCAGCTCAGCAGCAGCGTGTACGCCCGCGCGATCAGCCCGTCGCGCACGAAACAGATGTCGATGCCGCGGACGACCGGATCGTGCCCCTCCGGGCCGAAGTTCCAGGCGAGATACCCCATGTCGTGATTCTCCAGCACGGCGCCGCCCGGGCTGAAGACGAAGCCGGGTGCGCCATCCAGCAGCGTCTGCACCTTCGCATCGATCGCGTCGCGGCCGACGATCAGGTCATCGGGGTCGGAGAACACCACGTCCTCCGTGTAGGTGCGGGCGATTGCCGCACGCCGTCGTTCCGGGTCGCGCTCACCGAACACCTCGAGGAGGTTCGCGAGCATCAGCCGGTCGATGGGATCTGGCATGGGGCCTCCTCGGGTGGGTGGATTCACCCTAGTCCGAT
>Ga0247742_10000199_pt1 | contig 51856 bp, 50 predicted proteins | sample UWRJL208509C2_FD_180944 | JGI IMG/M metagenome (GOLD analysis project Ga0247742, IMG submission 180944) | Plant litter microbial communities from Arlington Agricultural Research Station in Wisconsin, United States - UWRJ-L208-509C-2 | ecosystem: Environmental > Terrestrial > Plant litter >...
AAAACGTGGTGATCGACGATGCCAAGCACGCCGACTACACCAACGTCAGCCTGACGCAGAACAGCCGTGCCGCCTACCCGCTGGAGCACGTTGCCAAGCGTTCCGAGAAGAACCTGGGCGGCGAGCCAAACGCAGTGATCTTCCTGACCTGCGACCTGACCGGCGTATTGCCACCTGTGTCCATCCTCAGCGAAGAACAAGCGGCCTACCATTTCCTCTCCGGCTACACCGCACTGGTGGGTTCGACCGAAATGGGTTCCGGCGGCGGCATCAAGTCGACCTTCTCCACCTGCTTCGGCGCGCCGTTCTTCCCGCGTCCGGCCGGCGAATACGCCGAACTGCTGATCAAGCGCATCCGCGGCTTCGGCTCGAAGGTCTACCTGGTCAACACCGGTTGGACCGGCGGCAGCTACGGCGTCGGCAAACGCTTCAACATCCCGACCACTCGCGGCGTGATCGCAGCGATCCAGAGCGGCGCGTTGATCGGTGCTGAAACCGAACACCTCGACACCATCAACCTCGACGTGCCATTGGCCGTACCGGGCGTTGAAACCGGCCTGTTGAACCCTCGTAACACCTGGGCCGACAAAGCCGCCTACGACGAAGCCGCGAAAGCACTGGCAGGCTTGTTCGTTGAGAACTTCAAGAAGTTTGAAGTGAGCGACGCAATCAGAGCAGCTGGGCCGAAGTTGTAAGCAGTGGTTTGAAGTAATGAAAAAGCCGCCCTGGTAGGGCGGCTTTTTTGTGGGCGACAGGTTCATTTAGCCGAATCATAACTGCCATTATTCCCGCAGTTTCCTGGCTGAACAGCCAGAATAATGGCACTTATGTTGGCGTTACTCGTCACACATCTTCCAGATCTTGCGTATTCCATCGCTGTGCCTTGACGGCCTTGTACAACATGCCAATTGTCAACGGCACCTTAACCCCGCGGCCCTTGGCCCTGCGCTTCTGAAAAACATCAAACCCCTGCGGCTGGAAGTAGCGATAGGCGTCGTAGTCGACGAAGTCGATCCCGAACTGTTCTTCCAAAGACTCCATCAGGTGCCGGGCATCCGAACCGTCACAGCCAAGATCGAAATTGATCGAGGTGGTGAGGTTGATGGTTTTGCGTTCGGGCAGGCCGAGTTCTTCGTGCAGCAGCTGCATGAGCAGGTGCATGGCGTGGTCGTCGGGGAAGTTGGGGGCGAGGTTCATGGGGGGCTTCTTCCGTAGGCTTGCAGGTGGTGCGGGCTGGGTCAGATTTTGCGGTAAGTCTGGAGCTGAATGTTCTGTCATTGGCAATGGAGAAGCATCCCACGATAGCTTCAGATTAGCCCTACAAGCGGATCTGCGAACACTCGGTAACGTCACTACCCTCGGCTTTGCGCCGCCGGGTTCATTGGCGATCGAGGGAGACGCATGAGTAGACGTAAGGACATACCCCAAGTCTGGCAGCACTACGACACTGACGGTGGTGGTTACCGGGTGCTCCGGGACATGACTCCCAGCGAAATGGCGGAGCGTGAGGCGATGCAAGTCGCTTATGAAGCGATGCTCGCCAGGCAAGAAGCATTTGAGAACCGTCGAAAAGTCCCGATTAAGGAAAAGCGCCCAGCGCTCGCCGGTTGCGTGTTTGCCAAGTCCTGCAAGTTACCGGACTCGATCATCGACTACGCCAACCCATCTGGGTTTATACCCACCGACAGCATTAAAGAGTATGGAGAACTCATTTTGCTGGGCGGTCGTCAGCTTCATGAATCGAGTTATTTGCCCCTTAAGAGAATCAGTGGGAACCCGCCGACAACGATGGGTTCTTTTGCGCTGGGTGGGGCAGCGATATCTTCAGCGGCAACCTCTGCGGCAGGTGCGATCACTGGGACCGTCGCAGCCGCTACCTTAGTTGGTGTGGTGGCGATGCTTGTCCCATCGAATTTGGGCGATGGCTCGTTGTATACCGAGGATCAGTTGAGATCGCTCAAGAATGCTCGAACGCGTGTCCGTTTACGTGTAGAGGTGCAGGCAGATGGGACGCTTAAAGGTTACGGATATAACACTCAAACCAGGCGCGATTGGGAAATGGTCCCCGTCGTAACGTTTGAGGCGCGTGGCACTCAGCAAGTGGCTGATTTCGGCGAGGGAATAGAGTTGATCTGGACGCCTGCCGAGACCCCGGCAGATACGTTGGGCATTCCCGCACTGGAAGCAGCGCCGCAAACACCGCAGGTTTGGGTTTTTCCACCGACTGAGACCGCTGGCAATATTATCGTCAGCCCGGTTTATCCGCCGGAGTATCAGGATTTCATTCTGGTGTTTCCGGCGGATTCGGGGGTTCGGCCGCTTTATGTTGTGTTGAGTATTTCCGACCACAAATATTATCCAACCCCTCAAGGTGCCCTGCCTGCTTTTCCCGATCACGTCACGGGCGAGCAGACAAAAAAAGCAGATAACACACGGGAGGTTGAACCATGATTTTTTCGATAATGGGTTTTCATCCTGGTAAGGATGAATTGGTATTTGAAAAGTGCATTGGCTTGTCAGAGAAGGAATTGATCCCGGTAATGAAGTGGACGAAAAACAATGAATATGTTGGTGCGGATTTCCGGCTAACAGCCGCGCAGGCATCAGAGATTGAGCGTTTAGCCTTTATTTCGTTCCCTGAAGGGTTGGACTTTTATCTGACTTCTTCTGAGTAAACTCTTGATCGTTCCCGTATGGGGAACGATTTGGCTAACAAGATAGCGTCAGGCCGGAGCCTTCCACCCAAGCATCCGTTGCTGGGCAACTTGCAACAGATCGCAACCGTCCTGGGTCAGCAGGTAGAGGGCGTGGGTGATATGGGGGATGTCTTGCACGTCGCCGTGTTTGAAGTTCTGGCAGTGCAGGGTCTCGAGCAGGTCGCTGGAAGCGCGTATCCGTTGCAAGGCTGCTTCCAGAATGTCGGATGGATCCGCCTCGGTATCGATGAGTAAAACCGGCGTGTCGGTGAAATTGGTTTTGAGCGAACGGTAGCGGGTTGCAAACGGATTGAGTTCAGCCATTGAACGTTACCTTCGTTAAGGATTTAAGGATGTATGTGCGCTCTTCTCTTAACGAGTGACCAAGCTCGTGTGCCGATTTTGCGGGGCCAATCCCGACGCTGCAATACTGCCACTATGGACAGCGTTTGTAGGGCGTTTACCGAGTCGGAGGACGTTGCCTACGGATTTTCAACAGAGATGTTTCAGCGAGGCCTTCGAGGCGGAATTCCTACGTTGTTGTTTGAAGATTTTTTGGTTGGGTTGCGCGGGATCTGTAGGACGCTTCCGTAAGCTTTGATCCGGACGAGGCGGTCAGACCTCTCTCGCCCCCTGTATCATCCCGTATCCTTTTCCCCTCGACCTTTTCTCGACGTGCCGCGATGCCCGACTAGGCTGTGGGCACAGCACGTCAAAGGAGTGACCGCTTATGCACAACACCCTGGAACAGGTTTTCGGTTATCCACAGTTTCGCCCCGGCCAAGAGGCGGCGATCAGTGCGGTGCTGGCCGGGCGTTCGGCGGCGGCGATTTTTCCCACCGGTTCAGGCAAATCGCTGTGCTATCAATTGTCAGCGGTGATGTTGCCGCACCTGACGCTAGTGGTGTCGCCGCTGCTGGCGCTGATGCAGGATCAGTTGGCGTTCCTGCAACGCCACGGCATCGCGGCGGGCAGCATCGATTCGGCGCAAAGCCGCGATGACGCCAGCGACGTGATGGCCCGCGCACGTTCCGGCGAGTTGAAGATTTTGATGGTTTCGGTGGAGCGCTTGAAAAACGAGCGCTTCCGCAACTTTCTCCAGCAGGTACCGATTTCGTTGCTGGTCGTGGACGAGGCGCACTGTATCTCCGAGTGGGGCCACAATTTCCGCCCCGATTACCTGAAGCTGCCGGACTACCAGCGGCAGTTCAATATCCCCCAGGCCCTGCTGCTGACCGCTACCGCGACGCCCAAGGTGATCGCCGACATGCAGGCCAAGTTCGCCATCGCCCCAGCGGACGTGGTGACCACCGGTTTCTACCGACCGAACCTCAACCTGCTGGTGGAGCCGGTGCGGGGCCACGACAAGCGTCGGCGCCTGGTGGAATGGATGGGCGAACGGGCGGGGCAACCGAGCATCGTCTACGTGACGCTGCAGAAGACCGCCGAACAAATCGCCCAGCACCTGAGCCAGAACGGCTTGCCCGCCGAGGCTTACCACGCGGGCCTGCCTCACGAGCAGCGCGAGTCGATCCAGAAGCGCTTCATGGCCGGCCAGGCCAATTGCATCGTCGCCACCATTGCCTTCGGCATGGGCATCGACAAGAGCGATATCCGCAACGTGGTGCATTTCGACTTGCCAAAGTCGATTGAAAACTACAGCCAGGAAATTGGCCGTGCCGGGCGTGACGGGCAGCCGTCCGACTGCCTGGTGCTGGCCAACCGCGACAGCCTCAACGTGCTGGAAAATTTCGTCTACGGCGACACGCCGGAACTCGACGGCATCCGCTGTGTGCTCGACGAGCTGCAAGCCGCCGCGCCGGATGGCCAGTGGGAATTCCTGTTGGGGCCATTGTCCGACCTGAGCAACATTCGCCAGCTCCCGCTTAAAACCCTGCTGGTGCAATTGGAGCTGCGCGGTTTGATCGCGCCGCGCTACGCCTATTACGCCGAGTACCGTTTCAAGTACCTGCAAGAGCCTGAGGCTTTGCTGGCGCGGTTTGAGGGGGAACGACGGGACTTCGTCGCGGCTATTATCCAGACCTCCGCCAGAGCGCGTAGCTGGGCGACGGTGAATTTCGAGGCGCTGTATCAGCAGCACCAGGCCGAACGCAGTCGAGTGGTCAAAGCGTTGGATTACTTCCAGGAAAAGGGCTGGGTGGAACTGGAAAGCAAGCAGATGACCGAGGTCTACAGCGTGCTCGACACCCATTTCGACAGCCAGGTCGTCGCCGCTGAACTGCATGCAAACTTCACCGCCCACGAACGCGGCGAGATCGCGCGAATCCACGCCATGCTCGACCTGTTCGCCACTGATCACTGCTTGGGCCAACGACTGGCCGAGTATTTCGGCGATCACAATGCCCCCGAACGTTGCGGGCATTGTTCCGTGTGCCACGGCCAGATCTCCCGCTTGCCAGCGCCGCCATCGTTGCCGCCGCTTGTGGATAAAAACTTCGAAGCACTGTGCGGTGATTTTATCCACAAGCACGAGCAGTACGCCGGCGTGCCACCGACAGTGGAGCGCACGACACGGTTCCTGTGCGGCATCACCGTGCCGATCTTTACCAAGCTCAAGGCCCGGGCCACCCATGGGTTTGGTGCGCTGGAGGATTATCCGTATGCCGAGGTGCGGGAGTGGGCTAGCGCATCCATCCCCTGAATGTCCCCCATCACAGGAATAAATTTCAAAAATGAAGCGCGGCTGACTATGGTGAACGCTGTCTTTGGATCGCCAACAAGAGAATAAACATGAGCCAGACACCCTTCGATATTCAGCGCGCGGCCGTGATCGGCGCCGGGACCATGGGCCGGGGCATTGTGATGTGCCTGGCCAACGCCGGCGTGCCGGTGCAGTGGGTCGACAATAATCCGCAAATGCTTGAGCAGGCGCTGGTCGCCGTGGCCGAGACCTATGCGCATAACGTGCGCCAGGGGCGGATTGACCAGGCCGAAGCCGATGCGCGTCTGGCGCGGGTCAGCGCGGCGGCGGATTACTCGGCGATCCGTGAAGTGGACCTGGTGATTGAAGCGGTGTACGAAAACCTTGAGCTCAAGCAGCAGATCTTTCGCGAGCTCGATGGGGTGGTGAAGCCTGGGGCGATTCTGGCCAGCAACACCTCGGAATTGGACATCGACGCCATCGCCGCCGCGACTCGGCGGCCGCAGCAGGTGCTGGGCCTGCACTTCTTCAGTCCGGCGCACATCATGAAATTGCTGGAAGTGGTGCGCGGTGCGCAAACCGCGCCGGCGGTGTTGGACGCCGCTTTGGCATTGGGCAAGCGCATGGGCAAGGTCAGCGTGGTGGCGGGTAACTGCCGTGGGTTTATCGGCAATCGCATGCTCAATACCTATGTGCTGGAAGCGCGCAAGATGTTGCTCGAAGGCGCTTTTCCACAGCAGGTCGACGCCGCGTTGCAAGCGTTTGGTTTCGCCATGGGGCCGTTCCGGATGTTCGATGTGGTCGGCATCGACCTGCAATGGCGTGCCCGCGAGCTGGCTGGCAAAGGTCAGGATGCACCGGAAGTCCAGCTGGACAATCGCCTCTGCGAACTTGGCCGTTTCGGCCAGAAGAGCGGCAACGGTTATTACCATTACGAACCCGGCAGTCGCCAGGCCGAGCATGATCCTGAAGTGGACGCGCTGGTGCTGCGGGTCAGTGAGAGTTTGGGTTTCCATCGCCGGGAAATCGGACCTGAGGAGATTCTCGAGCGCTGCTTGCTGGCGCTGGTCAATGAAGGGGCGAAGATTCTCCAGGAAGGCATTGCCGGCTCATCCCACGATATCGATTTGGTCTACCTCAATGGCTACGGTTTCCCGGCGGACAAAGGCGGGCCGATGGCGTGGGCCGATCGGCAAGGGCTGGCGGATATTCACCGGCGCTTGTTGGATCTGGAGACTCGGCAGGGCGATCAATGGGCTCCTGCCAAGTTGATCAACGAGTTGGCGGCGCAGGGCAAAGGGTTTGCCGAATGAATCAACGCAGCGACTACCCGCACTTCCAGCCCGTCACCACCCGCTGGCATGACAACGACGCCTACGGTCACGTCAACAATGTCACCTACTACAGCTTCTTCGACACGGCGGTGAACACCTACCTGATCGAAGTCGGCGGCCTGGATATTCATGACGGCGAGGTGGTGGGGTTCGTGGTGAGTTCGTCTTGCGATTACTTCGCCTCGATCGCCTTTCCCGACCAAATCGACATCGGCCTGCGGGTTGGCAAGTTGGGTAACAGTTCGGTGCAGTACGAACTGGCCGTGTTCAAGGCCGGCGAAGACGAGGCCTGTGCGGCGGGACGGTTTGTCCATGTGTTCGTTGACCGGGCGAGTAATCAACCGGTACCAATCCCTGCCAGGATGCGTGAAGCAATGGAGCGCTTGCTCACCTGACGGGCAAAAAAAATCGCAGCTCGGGGGCGCTGCGATTTTTTTTGGAAGCGTGTTGCCGAGCCCTTCAGGCCTCAGCGGTGACGATAATATTTGTGATGCTTGCGATGGCCGTAATGGTGGCCGCGATCGCGGTGGTCATCACGGTAGTAGCGACGGTTGTCACGGCCGCGACGGTCGTCGTCATCGTCACTTTTGTTACCCATGTAGTTGCCCAGTGCGCCGCCCGCGCCACCGCCCGCTGCGGAGCCGATCAAGCTGCCGGTGCTGCCACCCAGGCTGCGACCGACCACGTTACCGCCTGCTGCGCCCAACGCACCGCCAATGGCTGCTTCACCACGGCTGCGTTTGTCTGCGCCTACCGCACTGCCACCTGCGCCGCCCAGGGCTGCGCCAATGGTGGAACCGGTGTTGCCGCCCAACGATTGACCGACGACCGAGCCAAGAACCCCGCCCAATGCGCCGCCCACACCGGCTTCGGTGGTGCCACCGGCAGAAGCGAAGCCACTGACCAGGCTAAAGGACAACAAGAGAATCGAGGAGAACTTCATAGAGGAGCCTCAAAGGGATGACGGCGCGATCCTGAGGCTGTAACTGAGGGCTTACAATCGAAATCCGACGAATAGCACGACTTGTATACAATTCTATAAGTTGCTGATTTAAGGGCGGAACTTAGTTGTTTTTTGCCGGTCTTTAGCTACTTCGGACAGGCCGCTTTTATGCAAAAGCGGCCTTTTTTGTGGGCGATGGAAAAGTAGCAGCAACGGAAAGCGATCGACCGCGCCGACGCTTTCGCGAGCAGGCTCGCTCCTACAGGGATTTTGCGTTGAACACAAATCCAGTGTGGGAGCGAGCCTGCTCGCGAAGAGGCCAGTCGAGGCGAAAAATTAAGCCGACTTGGCCAAAATCAACCCGGTCTCACTCGCCGCTTCCAAGCGAATCGCAACAAACTTCGAGGTCGGCGTATGGCTGCCATCGCCGGTGCTTTCCAGCGGCACCAGTGGGTTGACCTCTGGGTAATACGCCGCGGCCTGGCCGGCAGGGATATCAAACGCCAGCAAGGTGAAACCCTTGACCCGACGCTCGCGACCGTCATCCCAGATCGACACGATGTCCGCTTTCTGCCCCGGCTTGAAGCCCAGACGAATGATGTCGGCTTCATTGACGAACAGCACATCACGTTGGCCTTTGACGCCGCGATAACGGTCGTCGAGGCCGTAGATGGTGGTGTTGTACTGATCGTGGGAACGCATCGATTGCATGATCAGGTCCGGCAGTACGCCAGTGGCACGGGTGCGCTCGTGCACCAGGTCCTTGGGCAGGACGTTCGGACGGAAGTTGGCGCGCCCCGACGGGGTATTCCACTTGCGCGCGCCGGCGCTGTTGCCCAGATAGAAACCGCCCGGATTCTTGATCTTCTCGTTGAAGTCCTTGAAGGCCGGAATGGTGTCGGCGATCAGGTCACGAATGCGGTTGTAATCCGCCACCAGCCAGTTCCAGTCCACCGGTTGGCTGCCCAGGGTCGCGGCGGCGATGCCGGCGAGAATCCACGGCTCCGAACGCATCTGGTTCGACAGCGGCTGCAATTGGCCGTTGGAGGCATGGACCATGCTGAACGAGTCTTCCACGGTGACGGCTTGCGGGCCTTCACTCTGGATATCGATGTCAGTACGGCCCAGGCACGGCAGGATCAGCGCGTCTTTACCGTGGGCCAAGTGGCTGCGGTTGAGCTTGGTGCTGATCTGCACGGTCAGGTCGCAGTTTTTCAATGCGGCGAAGGTGCGTGGGCTGTCCGGTGTTGCTTGGGCAAAGTTGCCACCCAAGGCGATGAAGACTTTGGCGCGACCTTCGGCCATGGCGTGGATCGCTTCGACCACGTTGTGGCCGTTCTCGCGCGGCACCTTGAACTGGAAGCGACGTTCCAGGGAATCGAGGAACGCCACGGGCGGACGCTCGTTGATGCCCATGGTGCGGTCACCTTGCACGTTACTGTGGCCACGCACCGGGCAAAGGCCGGCGCCAGGCTTGCCGATGTTGCCGCGTAGCAGCATCAGGTTGGCGATTTCCTGGATGGTCGGCACCGAGTGACGGTGCTGGGTGATGCCCATCGCCCAGCACATGATCACGTTCTTGCCTTTGGCGTACATCCGCGCCGCTTGCTCGATCTCCACCAGGGGCAGGCCGGATTGCTCTACGATCTGCTCCCACGGGGTGTCGTCGATGGTGCCCAGGTACTCGAGCACATTGACGCTGTGTTCATTGAGGAAGTCGTGATCGAACACCGCCGGCGCGCCGGTTTTCTGGGCATCGCGTTCCCATTGCAGGAGGAACTTGGCCATGCCGCGCAGGACCGCCATGTCGCCGCCCAAGGCCGGGCGGAAGTACGCAGTATTGGTCGGCTTGTCGCCGTTGGTGAGCATTTCGATGGGGTGTTGTGGATGCTGGAAGCGTTCCAGGCCACGTTCTTTGAGCGGGTTGATCACCACCACTTGGGCGCCGCGTTTCACCGCTTCGCGCAGGGGTTCGAGCATCCGAGGGTGGTTAGTGCCCGGGTTCTGGCCCAACACGAAAATCGCGTCCGCGTGTTCGAAGTCATCGAAGGTCACGGTGCCTTTACCGACGCCGACACTTTGCGCCAGGGCCACACCGCTGGCCTCGTGGCACATGTTCGAGCAATCGGGGAAGTTGTTGGTGCCGAAGGCGCGCACGAACAACTGATACAAATAGGCGGCTTCGTTGCTGGCACGACCGGAGGTGTAGAACTCCGCTTGGTCCGGGCTCGACAACCCTTTCAGGTGCTTGCCGATCAAGGCGAACGCCGCTTCCCAGCTGATGGGTGTGTAGCGATCGGTTTCGGCGTCGTAGCTCAACGGCTCGGTGAGGCGGCCCTGGTACTCAAGCCAATAGTCACTTTGTTCCAGCAACGAACTGACGCTGTGCTTGGCAAAAAACTTACCGTCAACCCGGCGCTTGGTGGCCTCCCAGTTGACCGCTTTGGCGCCGTTCTCGCAGAACTTGACCATGCCGCTTTCTGGCGAGTCGCCCCAGGCGCAACCCGGGCAGTCGAAACCGCCGTTCTGGTTGGTCTTGAGCATCATGCGCAGGTTCTTCAGCGCGTTGTCGCTGGTCAGCCAGGCCTGCGCGACGCTGATAAGTGCGCCCCAGCCGCCGGCAGCGCCTTTGTAGGGCTTGTAACGGGCAACGGGGGTCTGATCGGCTTGCTTATGTTGACTCACGCTTGATTCTCCAACGCAGGGCTATAGACCCGCGGCGCACTTTTCTGCGGCAGGTGAATAAGATTTAGGTTATGGCGGCGGGCCCATTGCAGGGCCAGGCCGGTGGGCGACGACAGGCTGACCAGGGTCTGGATGCCCGCGCGCAGGACTTTCTGAATTAATTCGAGGCTGCAACGGCTAGTGACAATCGCCAGGCCGCCGGCGGTCGGGATGTCCTGACGGATCAGCGCGCCGATCAATTTATCGAGGGCGTTGTGCCGGCCAATATCTTCACGACCCAGCAACAACTCGCCCCGGCCGTTCATGAACACCGCCGCGTGTACCGCGCCGCAATGCTGGCCCAAGGGCTGGAACTGGCTGATGCGCTGGCGCAAGCCGTCGAGCCATTCGGCCGGCGGCAATGGCGCGCCGGGCAGCACTTTCAGGTCGGGCAGCGCCTGCTCCACTGCCTCCACGCCACACAAGCCGCAACCGCTGGTGCCGGCCAGTTGCCGGCGCTGGGTCTTGAGCTTCCAGAAGGCGCGGCTGGCGATGGTCACTTGCGCGTACTGCGCCGACCCTGAGCCGCTGAGTTGCAAGTCGTAGATGTCGCTGGCGTCTTCGATGATGCCGCTGCCGAGGCTGAAGCCGACAATAAAGTCTTCCAGGTCGGTGGGGGTCACTAGCATCACCGCCTGACTGATACCGTTGAAGGCAATCGCCAACGCCACTTCCTCGGCCAGCGCAGTGCTGTCCGAAGCGGTGTGTTCGAGATTACTGTAACTGTAGGTCTGGCTGGCGACGGGCGCGGTCGTTTCAACAACTGGCGCCGCGCAGACTGGGCGCTTGGCGTTCATGGGGCATCACCGACGGTTTGCACAGCTTTAAGCCTAGGCGCGTCAACATGTCGCGTCTAATCGCTATTACTGATGCACCGATAGATGACGTCGATCAAGATTCGGTTGGCGATTTCTGATAGATCGCGAAACAGGCCTCGGCCAGGGCGGAACGCGGAGCGCTACGACGCATGATCAGCCCCAGCCGGGCGAGCGTCTGGGCCTGTTCGATCGGTTGCAGGCGCAGGTGATCGGTGAGGTTTTCCAGCCCGCCATCCAACGGCATCACCGCGCAGCACAATCCGCCATGCACGGCTTGTAACAATTGGTGCACCGCATCGGTTTGCAGCAACGGCTGCGGCGACAGGCCTCGGCTGTGGAAATTGTGGTCGATCGACTGGCGAAAGTGCATGCCGCTGGTGAGCATGCCCAAGGGCAGTTCGGTGATTGATTCCCAACTCAAAGGCGCGTCGCCAAAATCGAAGAAGCGCTGATCGTAGAGCAGCCCCATGCGGGTTTCGCTGAAGGCCAGGGAGTCAAAGCGCTCGCTGTCGAGGCGCTCAAGGTAGGACACGCCAAGGTCGAGGCGATTGTTGGCCAGTTGTTCGAGAATCTGTTCCGAACTCAGGGCCGACAGTTCGAAGCGCAGATTCGGGTGCTCAGTGTGCAGGCGCTGCATCAATGGCAGCGGGTCGAAACTCGACAGCGGCACCACCCCCAGGCGCAAGGTGCCCACCAGGTTGCCGCGACAGGCCGCCGCCTCGGCCTGCAAACCGTCGTAGGCCGCCAGCACCGTCCGCGCCCAAGCCAGCACTCGTTCGCCGGGCGCGGTAAATCCTTCGAAGCGCTGCCCGCGATTGACCAACGGCAAATCGAGTTCTTCTTCAAGGCTGCGCAGGCGCATCGACAGGGTTGGCTGGGTGATGTGGCAGCGCGCCGCCGCTTGGCCGAAGTGACGGGTTTCGTCGAGAGCGATGAGGAATTTGAGCTGCTTGATGTCCATCTTCGCTCCAGGGCGTTGGCAGGTCCGCGATTCTAACGCTTGCCAGGGGGTGGGGTCATTGGTCGGGTGGGAGCCAGAGTTCGGGAGGCTGGTCTAGGCTTTCGGGTCTGGACACACCTTAACTGCCATGGAGAAACACGATGAGCCTTTTCAGTTTTTTGAAAGAAGCCGGTGAAAAAATCCTTGATGCGCTAACGCCGGATAAGGCCGAGGCCAATGGTGAAGCGTTGACCAAGCACGTGCAGGCTGCGCTGACCGGCATCGATACGTCGAAAATTCAGGTGAAGGTCGAGGGCGACAAAGTCATCGCCACAGGTGAAGCGGCTAGCCAGGAAGAGAAAGAAAAAATCCTCTTGGCATTAGGCAATGTGGCAGGGGTCAGCGGTGTTGACGATCAGATCACGGTCACCGGCGCGGTGGCCACGGCGGCGAAATTTGTCACAGTGGAGAAGGGAGACACCCTTAGTGCGATTTCCAAACGCGTGTATGGCGATCCGAACAAGTATCAAAAAATCTTCGAGGCCAACAAACCGCAGCTTAAGCACCCGGACAAGATCTATCCGGGGCAGGTATTGCGGATTCCTGAGTAACCTTCAAAGCTGAGTTTGCGAGCAGGCGTGTCGATCACAGCTCCCCAGTGGGAGCGAGCCTGCTCGCGAAGCGGACAACCTGGTCTACAAACCCGCAATCAAGTCCCGATAATCCCCCACCGCCGCAAACTCGGCGGTGTCTTTCGGCCCTTTGCGGCTGTCCGGCTCGCGCACGGCCAGCAGATGGGCCACGCCGAAATCTCTCGCACTGCGCAGGATCGGCAGGGTGTCATCGATAAACAAACTGCGCGCCGGGTCGAAGTCGAGGTCGGCCTGCAGCGCCTCCCAGAATTGCGGGTTTTCCTTGGGGAAGCCGTAATCGTGGGAGCTGATCAGGCGCTCGAAATAGGGCGCCAGTTCGATCCGCTCCAGCTTCAGCGACAACGAATCCCGGTGGGCGTTGGTGATCATCACCACGCGCTTTCCGGCTTTTTTGATCGCCGCGAGAAAAGTATCCGCATCCGGGCGCAGGGCGATCAGGTGAGCGGTTTCCTGTTTCAACTCGCGTACGGACAACTTCAGCTCGGCACTCCAGAAATCCAGGCAGTACCACTGCAACTGACCGGCGTTGCGTTCGAACAGCGGCAGCAGCTCCATGTCAGCCATGGCGCGGCTCACGCCATGCAACTCGGCGTAGCGCTGGGGCAAGTGTTCCAGCCAGAAATGGTTGTCGAAGTGCAGGTCCAGCAGCGTGCCGTCCATATCCAGCAGAACGGTATCGATGTCGCGCCAGGGCAGTGAAGGCATGGGAAAGCGTCTCAAGCGTTGAAAGATATCCGACACAGACAATCGGACAAGCCGCGTTATAGTAGCGCGTTCACGCCAAGGAGCCGCCATGCGCCAGAAACCCGAAATACTCGCCCGCGAAATCGTCGCCACCAGTCGCTTGTTTTGCGTCGAAGAGCTGCAGTTGCGGTTTTCCAACGGCGTGGAGCGCACCTATGAACGCCTGGTGGGCAAGGGCGCCGGGTATGGCGCGGTGATGATTGTGGCGATGCTCGACGCCGAGCACGCGGTGCTGGTGGAAGAATATTGCGGCGGCACCGACGCCTATGAGCTGTCGTTGCCCAAAGGCTTGATCGAGCCCGGCGAAGATGTGCTGGCGGCCGCTGAGCGGGAGTTGAAGGAAGAGGCCGGGTATGGCGCCCGTCAACTGGAGCACTTGACCGAGCTGTCGCTGTCCCCTGGCTATATGAGCCAGAAAATCCAGGTGGTGTTGGCCACCGACCTGTATGAAGAGCAACTGGAAGGTGACGAACCGGAGCCGATGCGTGTGGATCGGGTCAACTTGCGGGAGTTGTCGGGCCTGGCGCAAAACAGTCAGTTCACCGAAGGACGGGCCTTGGCGGCGCTGTACCTGACCCGTGATCTTTTGACCCAGCGTGGGGCGTTCCAGCCATGAGCGAGGGTTCGATGAGTTTTCCGCATCCATTGATGGCCCCGGTGGTTGAGCTGGCACTCAAGGCGGGCGAGGCGATTTTGCCGTTTTGGCGGGCTGGCGTGGCGGTCGCCTCCAAGGCTGACGATTCGCCGGTAACGGCCGCAGACCTGGCGGCCCACCACATTATCCTGGCCGGCTTGACCGCCCTCGACCCGAGCATCCCGGTGCTGTCCGAAGAAGACGCCAACATCGCCCAAAGCGTACGTGCCGGTTGGCAGCGTTGGTGGCTGGTGGACCCACTGGATGGCACCAAGGAATTTATTTCCGGCAGCGAAGAATTTACCGTCAACATCGCGTTGATCGAACAGGGTCGGGTGGTGTTCGGTGTGGTGTCGATGCCGACCAATGGCCGTTATTACGTGGGCGGTACCGGTTTGGGCGCGTGGCGCTGCGATCGGGGGGGAAGCCCAGCGTCGATTCAGGTCCGCGATGTGCCTGGGCCCGGCCAGGCGTTCACCGTGGTCGCCAGCCGCCGTCACTCCAGCCCGGAACAGGAGAAGTTGCTGGTGGGTTTGAGTGCGAGCCTGGGTGAGTTGCAACTGGCTAACATTGGCAGTTCCTTGAAGTTCTGCTTGCTGGCCGAAGGCGCGGCGGATTGCTATCCGCGCTTGGCCCCGACCTCGCAGTGGGACACCGCCGCCGCGCAAGGCGTGCTGGAAGGGGCGGGCGGAGAGGTGCTGGACTTGAGCGGCGCGCCGTTTATTTATCCAGCACGGGAATCGCTGTTGAATGAGTTTTTCCTGGCGCTACCCGCCAAGGCTGCTTGGCGAGAAAGGCTGCTGGAACTCGCGCGCTCCTGAGTCTAGCTCGCCACAACAGCGCTAGCGATGCAGCACGTACTGCCCGACAAAGGTCACGGCGTGCTCCTCGCTGCCTTCATTGACGATCCAACTGTTCAGCGTCAACCGCGCCCTTCCGTAACGTTGGTAGATCGCCAGGAATTTCTTCCACTGCACGTCGCTCGGTGCCTCGCAGATCGCAATGGCATCCGTGGTCACGGGCAGTGGATAACTGATTTGCCCTTCCTGAATCACGATGTGGCCATCGTCGATACCTTCCTCCCGCAGTCGCAAACACAGCCATCCCCAACCCGCCAGCACCGCGCCGCAATAGAGGCTGCCGCCGAACATGGTGCTCTTGTGATTGACGTTGGCTTCCAGTGGCAAATGCAGTCGCAGTTGTTGATCGTGCCAGTCGCGCACCTTCAGGCCCATGTCCCGAGTCAGGGGAATGTCGTGGTGCAGAATCGATTCCAGGTAACGACTGTCGCGGTTCATGCACGGTTCTCTTCAGCAAAAGATTGAATGAACGAACGGAGCGTCAATGTCATTCCTGTTCGTCCGGATGGCTGCTGGCACCGGCGAAATTCAGCCCATGCTTGCGCAATTTGTCATGCAAGGTCTTGCGTGGGATACCCAAGGCTTCTGCCAGGCTGCGAACGGAACTATGGGCGCGGGCAAGCTCGGCGGCGATCAGGCTTTTTTCGAAATGCTCTACCTGTTCGCTGAGACCGCCGCTGACCACCTCGACGCGGGTGGTGACGCCACCGTCGGCGTCGGTATTGTCCAGCGCCAGTTCCAAGCCCAGCGCAAAACGTTCTGCCGCGTTTTGCAGTTCGCGCACATTGCCCGGCCAGGTGTGGCGCAGCAACAAGGCGCGTTGGCCCGGTTGCAGTTCATGGGGCGGCAGGCCGTGGCGGGCGCTGGCCTCATCGGCAAAGTGCTGGAACAGCATCAGGGCGTCTTCACCCCGGTCACGCAGCGGCGGTATACGCAGCGGCGCGACGTTGAGCCGGTAATACAAGTCGGCACGGAAACGCCCCTGGTCGGCGGACTGGCGCAGGTCCTCCTTGGTCGCGGCAATGATGCGAATGTCCAGCGGGATCAGTTGATTGCCACCCAGGCGTTCAACCACGCGCTCTTGCAGTAACCGCAGCAACTTGACCTGCACATCCAGGCTCATGCTTTCGATTTCATCGAGGAACAGCGTGCCGCCGTTGGCGAATTCGAATTTGCCGATGCGGCGCTTTTGCGCACCCGTGAAGGCGCCGGGCTCGTGGCCGAACAACTCGCTTTCCACCACCGACTCAGCCAGTGCGCCGGCGTTGATCGCCACGAACGGTCCCGCGCGCCGGCTCGATAGGTCGTGCAGTGCGCGAGCCACCACTTCTTTGCCGGCACCGGTTTCGCCCAGAATCAGGACGTCAGCCTTGGTCGCCGCCAGCGCGCCAATCTGCTCGCGCAAGCGCAGCATCGAGGCGGACTGGCCGACCAGGCGCGTGCTCAGTTCGTTGCGATCACTCAGCGCCAGGCGCAGGCTGCGGTTGTCCAGCACCAGGCGGCGCAGGGCCAGGGCGCGGCGCACGCTGTCGAGCAAGGCATCACTGGCGAAGGGTTTTTCCAGGAAGTCATAGGCCCCGGCGCGCATCGCCTGCACGGCCAGCGGCACGTCGCCGTGACCGGTAATCAGCAGCACGGGCAATTCCGGGTCCTGGGCGTGCAATTCGGTGAGCAGTTCGAGGCCGTCCATGCCCGGCATGCGAATGTCGCTGACCACGACGCCAGGCCAGTCGCGCTCCAGTTGCCCGGCCAGACCCTTGGCCTCGGCCAATGGCAGGATTTTCAGGCCGGCCAGGTCCAGCGTCTGGCTCAGGGCCTGGCGCAAATGGGGATCGTCGTCGATCAGGACCACTTCAATCCGATTGTCGATCATGCACTTCGGTCCTCGGACGGTTGCAGGCTGACCCCGGGCGCGCCCGCGCGCAGCCGCAGGGTAATCAAAGCGCCGCCTTCTTTATGATTGGCGAACGATAATTCACCGCCAAAGGCGCGCATCAGGGTTTCACAGATCGCCAGCCCCAGGCCGAGGCCCTGGGTGCGCGTCTTGGTGGTGTAGAACGGCTCGCTGGCGCGGCCCAGGGCTTCCATGCAAAACCCCGGGCCGTTATCGCGGATGCACAGGTTGACGCCGTCAGCGGTGGATTGGGCACTCAGCCAGAGTTTGCGCGGCGGGCCTTTTTCGGTGAGGGCATCCAGAGCGTTGGCCAGCAGGTTGCCCAGCACCTGGCGCAGTCGGGTTTCGCCGGCCTCGACCCACAGTGTGGCGGCGGGCAGATCGCGGATCAGTTCCACGTCCATGCTGCGCCGGCGCTTGGCCAGCAGCGCCAGCGCGTCGTCGAGGGCCGGTTGCAGCGCCACGCTTTCCGGGGCGTGGCGATCGCGACGGGCGAAGGCGCGCAGATGGGCGATGATCGATGCCATGCGCCCGGTCAATTCGCTGATCAGCTTAAGGTTGCCCCGGGCATCGTCAGTGCGCTGGTGATCGAGCAGCACTTCGGCGTTTTCCGCATAGCTGCGAATCGCCGCCAGTGGCTGGTTGAGTTCATGGCTGATACTTGCCGACATGGTGCCCAGCGCCGATAGTTTGCCCGCTTGCACCAAGTCGTCTTGCGCACGGACCAACTCCTGCTGGGCATGCTCACGCTCCAGCACTTCCTGTTTCAGTCGTCGGTTGAGGCCTTCCAGATCGCTGGTACGTTCGGCGACCCGCCCTTCCAGTTCACGGCGGGCCTTGGCTTCGAAGGCGATGCGGTCCAGATAATGACGACGTCGTTGCATCATCAGCCCGAGCAGCAACATCACCACCAATAAGGCACCGCCGCCAATCGTCACCACGGTTCGCACCGGGCGGTCGATCAGGGTGCGCGGCGCAAGAATGCTCACGCTCCAGCCGGTTTCTTCGATTTGCTGGGTCTGGGTCAGCCAGGCGTCGGGATTGAGCTTCAGGGGTTGAGGGTCGCGGGTTGGATAAGGCTGGATGGCAGTGATGGCCAGGCGCTCGGCCTCGCTTAACGGGCGAGTCGACCGGAAGCGCCATTCCGGGCGCGACGTCAGGATCACCACGCCGTTGTTATCGGTCATCAACAGTTGTTCCGGGGTTTTGCCCCACAGGCTTTCGGTGTGGTCGAGGTCGACCTTGACCACCAGCACGCCAATGACTTTTTCCCCCTCGCGAACGGCGGCGGCAAAGAAGTAGCCGCGCTTGGCTGACGTCGTGCCCAATCCGAAGAAGCGTCCCAGGCGTCCGGCCATGGCTTCGCTGAAATAGGGACGAAAAGCGAAATTGCGCCCGACGAAGCTGTCGTGTTTATCCCAGTTCGACGCCGCGAGCGTGTTGCCGCTGGTGTCCATCAGGTACATGACTTCGGCGCCCGTCTGCGCACTGATGTTTTTCAGCAAACGGTTGGCGTTGCCTTGGGTCACGCCGTCGTCCGGCGCCCCGAGCATCGCGCGCAGGGCCGGCAGGTCGCCAAGGATCTGCGGCAAAACTTCGTAGCGGTGCAGGGTGCCCAGCAGGTTGGCGACGTAGAGGTCGAGGGTCTGGCGGTTCTGCCCGGCCAGCTCGCTGCGGTAGTAACGCTCGGCCAGGTGCTCCAGCGGCCATAACAACGGGGCCAGGCACAGCGCGAGCAGTGCGAGGCTACGCCAACGGGGTCTGGGAGGAAGGGTCGGGGTCATGAGCATCGAGCGCCTGTGGGTACAGGCGCATTATGCCTAGGCTTGCCGGCGCAGTCTGCGCACCTTGAGCCGGAAGCAGCCCAGGCGAAAATTCAGACAAGGTTTCAGGAAAATACGTCGGCGTCCTTGAGGAACGCAGCGGCCTGGTCCTTGGCGGACAATTGCGGTGTTTCGTCCAGTTGCCAGTCGATGCCCAGGTCCGGGTCGTCCCAGCGAATGCTGCGTTCGGCCGACGGGGTGTAGTAATCGGTGGTCTTGTAGAGGAACTCGGCGAACTCGCTCAACACCACGAAACCATGGGCAAAACCTTCCGGCACCCACAGTTGGCGGTGATTGTCGGCAGACAGGCGCACCGCCACCCACTGACCGAAGTGCGGCGAGCTGCGACGGATATCCACAGCCACGTCCAGCACTTCGCCAACGGTCACGCGAACCAGTTTGCCCTGGGTGTTTTCCAGTTGGTAATGCAGGCCGCGCAACACGCCTTTTTGCGAGCGGGAGTGGTTGTCCTGAACGAATTGCGTGTCGAGGCCGGTCGCTTCCTTGAAAGACTTGGCGTTGAAGCTTTCGTAAAAGAAGCCGCGCTCATCACCAAACACCTTGGGTTCGATGATCAGAACACCGGGCAGGTCGGTGGTGACTACATTCATGGGGCTCTCCGGCAGGGGTGAAGTTGGACTGAGGGTCGCCATTCTTGCGCAAAATGCCAGGCGCTACCACTTCGCCGTACTGGACTGTAGGAAAGGTCTCCTTTCGCGCCGCAGCCGCGTTGCCATCACCGCGACCGGTGAATCAACCGTTATAAGGGACTTGCGCATCGCTCCACGCAGTGGCGAGATAAGCGCCTAATAACATTTCAGAGGTCGTTGTATGCCGCTCGCCACGTTGATTCATCGCGCCAGTCTTCCCAGCCCGCAGGTCAGCGCGGCCCAGGCGCTTGGGCTGCTGGAGACGCATTACGGCGTGAGCGGTACGTTGCAAAGCCTGGGCAGCCAGCAGGATCTCAATTTCCGGGTCGACAGCCCCCAGGGCCGTTACGTGTTGAAGATTTGCCGGGGCGATTACTCGGCGCTTGAACTGCAGGCGCAACACGCCGCGCTCAAGCATTTGGCTCAGCAACCGGGTGTGCAAGTCCCCCGGGTGATGACGGCCAGCAATGGCGACGACTTGCTCTCCCTCGAGGTGGAGGGCCAAGCCGTTCACCTGCGATTGCTCGATTACATCGACGGCCACTCACTGACGCATCTGGATCACCTCGACCGCTCGGTAGTCGCGGGGTTTGGCCGGCTGTGCGGCGAAATGGACCTGGCGCTGGCCACGTTTGACCATCCGGGCCTGGAGCGCACCTTGCAATGGGATGCGCGTCACGCCAACGCGCTGATCATGCATCTGCTTCCGGTTATCCAGGATCAGGCCCAGCGAAACCTGATCGCCAGCGCCGCTGAACAGGCCGAGCGCCGCGTGCAGCCCTTGGTGGCAAAACTGCCGGTGCAAGCGATCCACATGGACATTACCGACGACAACGTGGTCTGGCAGCGCGACGCGTTGCGCCACTGGCAGTTGCAAGGGGTGATCGATTTTGGCGACTTGATCCGCACCTGGCGCATCACCGACTTGTCGGTAACCTGCGCGGCGCTGCTGCATCACGCCGACGGCGATCCGTTTTATATCCTGCCGGCGGTGCAGGCGTATCACGCGGTCAATCCGTTGCAACATGAAGAGTTACTCGCACTCTGGCCCTTGATCGTGGCCCGCGCGGCGGTGCTGGTGCTCAGCGGTGAGCAGCAAGTCAGCATCGACCCCGGCAATGTTTACAGCCGTGACAACCTTAGCCATGAGTGGGAGATCTTCCGGGTCGCCACGTCGGTGCCGTTCGAGTTGATGGACGCGGCCATTCTGGCGGCGGTTGGCCTGGACTTGCCGGCCATTGCCAGTGAGGGCTTCGCACCGTTGTTGCCGAGCCTGGTGGGGCGTGAGTTCGCGTTGATCGACCTGGGTGTACTGAGCCCGCACTTCGAAGCCGGCAACTGGGAACAACCCGGCATCGACCAGCGTTTGCTGGAGGAAGCTGCCGCTTTGCATGGTTTGGCGGCCAGCCGTTACGGTCAGTATCGCTTGTCCCGGACGCGTCCCGACAGCGCCAGCGAGCCGGACACTTTTGCGTTGCATGTCGAACTGCGGGTGCCAAACGGTACGCCCGTCGAGTCGCCCTTTGCCGGGGTGGCTCAGCGCACTGCCGAAGGCGTGCTGCACTTGGACAGCGGCCAATGGTGCGTGCGTCTGTGGGGGGTGACGTTGGCATTGCAGCCGGGTGCGGCGCTGGTCAAAGGCCAGGTGCTGGGGGAAGTCAGCGGGCCGCTACGGGTGCAGTTGTGCCGAAGCGCGCAACTCGATCCTCCGCTGTTTTGCACCCCATCCCGCGCGGCGGCGTGGCGGGCGCTATGCCCTTCGCCTGCAACCTTTCTGGGGCTGGCCTGCGATGCTGAAGCCGAACTTGATCCGCAAGCCCTGCTGGCCCGGCGTGACGCCAGTTTCGCCCGCTCGCAAAAACACTATTACGTCGACCCGCCGCGCATCGAGCGGGGCTGGCGCAACCATCTGATCGACATGCAGGGCCGTTCCTATCTCGACATGCTCAACAACGTCGCGGTACTCGGCCACGGGCATCCACGCATGGCGGCTGAAGCCAGTCGTCAGTGGTCATTGCTCAATACCAACTCACGGTTCCATTACGCAGCCATCGCCGAGTTTTCCGAACGCCTGCTGAAACTGGCGCCAGACAACATGGACCGGGTGTTCTTGGTCAACAGCGGCAGCGAGGCCAATGACCTGGCGATTCGTTTGGCGTGGGCCTACAGCGGCGGCCGCGACATGCTCAGCGTGCTGGAGGCCTACCATGGCTGGACGGTGGCCGCGGATGCCGTGTCGACGTCAATCGCCGACAACCCGCAAGCCCTGAGCAGCCGGCCCGACTGGGTGCACCCGGTGACCGCGCCGAACACCTATCGCGGTGAATTCCGTGGCCTCGACAGCGCGCCGGATTACGTGCGCAGCGTCGAGCACAACCTGGCGAAAATCGCCGAGCAGAAACGCCAGTTGGCGGGCTTCATCTGTGAGCCGGTGTATGGCAATGCCGGCGGTATCTCGTTGCCACCGGGTTACCTGAAGCAGGTTTATGCCTTGGTCCGCGCCCAGGGCGGCGTGTGCATCGCCGATGAAGTGCAGGTTGGCTATGGACGCATGGGCCATTTTTTCTGGGGTTTTGAAGAGCAAGGGGTCGTGCCGGACATCATCACCATGGCCAAGGGCATGGGTAATGGCCAGCCGTTGGGCGCGGTGATAACTCGCCGGGAAATCGCCGAGGCGCTGGAGGCCGAGGGCTATTTCTTCTCATCGTCCGGCGGCAGCCCGGTCAGTTGCCGGATCGGCATGGCGGTGCTCGATGTGATGGAGGAAGAAAAACTCTGGGAGAACGCGCAGATCGTCGGTGGTCACTTCAAGGCACGGCTTGAGGCGCTGATCGATCGCTACCCATTGGTGGGCGCGGTGCACGGTTCCGGTTTTTACCTGGGGCTGGAGCTGATCAGGAACCGCGAAACCCTCGAGCCGGCCACGGAAGAAACCACGTTGTTGTGTGATCGCCTGCGCGAATTGGGGATTTTCATGCAACCGACCGGTGACTACCTGAACATCCTCAAGATCAAGCCGCCCATGGTCACCTCGCGCCAGAGCGTGGATTTCTTTGTGGATATGTTGGTGAAAGTGTTGGAGGAAGGCCTCTGATAGTTCGATTGATATCGGCTTTATTTGGTGAGATTAAGACGGAATGAGTTTTTATCGCTTTAAAAGCCGATTTTTATCGGCTATAAAGTCGACGTCGCCGTGGCCGTGACTCATCACGCCCGGCGCTGCCCTTTCTGTCATCGGTCGATGCCAAGCTCGGCCCACCGAAACTGCCCAGGAGATGATTCATGAGTCGTATCGTTACCGTCGCCGCCACCCAGATGGCTTGTTCCTGGGACCTTGAAGCCAATATCGAGACCGCTGAGAAGCTGGTCCGCGAGGCGGCGGCGAAAGGCGCGCAGATCATCCTGATCCAGGAACTGTTCGAGGCCCCCTACTTTTGCCAGAAGCCGAACCCGGATTACTTGCAGTTGGCGACGACCGTTGAAGAAAACGTGGCGATCCAGCATTTCCAGAAAGTCGCCAAGGAACTGCAAGTGGTGCTGCCGATCAGCTTTTACGAGTTGGCAGGGCGAGCCCGTTTCAACAGCATCGCCATCATTGATGCGGATGGCAGCAACCTCGGAATTTATCGGAAAAGCCACATTCCGGACGGCCCTGGCTACCACGAGAAGTACTACTTCAATCCCGGCGACACCGGGTTCAAGGTGTGGAACACCCGCTACGCGAAAATCGGCGTGGGTATCTGCTGGGACCAGTGGTTCCCGGAGTGCGCCCGCAGCATGGCCCTGCAAGGCGCGGAAATCCTGTTCTACCCGACCGCGATTGGCAGCGAGCCCCACGACAAGAGCATTTCCTCGCGCGATCACTGGCAGCGCGTGCAACAGGGCCATGCCGGCGCTAACCTGATGCCGCTCATTGCCAGCAACCGCATCGGCAACGAAGAACAGGACGGCTACGACATTACCTTCTATGGCTCCTCGTTCATCGCCAACCAGTTCGGCGAAAAGGTTCAGGAACTTGACCGAACCGAAGAAGGGGTTCTGGTTCAAAGCTTTGACCTCGACGAACTGGAACACATCCGCAGCGCTTGGGGTTCGTTCCGTGATCGTCGCCCAAACCTGTATGGCACACTGAAAACCCTCGACGGTTCCCTGGAGTCCTGATTTCGATGACTACTTTGCACAGCACACCTCGCGCCGACGGCTTCCACATGCCGGCCGAGTGGGCGCTACAGACCCAGACCTGGATGATCTGGCCCGAGCGTCCGGATAACTGGCGCCTCGGTGGTAAACCCGCGCAGGCCGCCCATGCCGCCGTGGCCAAGGCCATCGCCCGTTTTGAACCGGTGACCGTGGCCGTGTCCGCCGGCCAGTACGAAAATGCCCGGGCACGCCTGGACGTCCCGAATATTCGCCTGGTGGAAATGTCCAGCGACGACGCCTGGGTCCGCGACACCGGCCCGACCTTTGTCATCAATGACAGCGGTGAAGTCCGTGGTGTGAACTGGGATTTCAACGCTTGGGGCGGTTTTGACGGCGGTCTGTATTCACCGTGGAATCGCGACACGCAGGTGGGCGGCAAAATTCTCGAAATCGAGCGCAGCCCGCGCTATCGCACCGAGGGCTTCGTGCTCGAAGGTGGCTCGATTCACGTCGATGGCGAAGGCACGGTCATCACCACCGAAGAATGCCTGCTCAACCGCAATCGTAATCCGCACCTTAAGCGTGCAGACATCGAAGCGGTGCTCAGTGCCAACCTGGCGGTGGATAAAGTGATCTGGCTGCCGGACGGTTTGTTCAACGACGAAACCGACGGCCATGTGGATAACTTCTGCTGCTACGTGCGTCCTGGCGAGGTGTTGCTGGCGTGGACCGACGATCCGCAGGACCCGAATTACCCGCGTTGCCACGCGGCGTTGCAAGTGCTGGAAAGCAGCACCGACGCCAAGGGCCGCCCGTTCACGGTGCACAAGATGCCCATTCCGGGGCCGTTGTACGCCACTGAAGAGGAATGCGCCGGGGTCGATCCGGTGGACGGTACCCAGGAACGTAACCCAAGCGTACGTCTGGCGGGTTCCTACGTGAACTTCCTGATCGTTAACGGCGGCATTATCGCGCCGAGTTTTGACGACCCGCTGGATGCCCAGGCCCGGGAAATCCTGCAGAACCTGTTTCCGCAGCACGAAGTGGTGATGGTGCCAGGTCGGGAACTGTTACTGGGGGGCGGGAATATCCATTGCCTTACCCAACAACAGCCCGCGCCGCACACTAAATGAGTGGCGTTGTAACAGGTTGATTCGAAAGACCGAAGGTATCGTCATGGATACACTCGGTTTGGAACTCAACGGCCCGCAGCCCTTATGGATTGCGGGCTTTTTTCTGCCCGCTCGTCGACCTGCTCGTCACCTTGGCATAGCTCTTGTATCTGTAAACAGTGCAATCGGGGAGATGTCGAACCATGTTGTTCTGTCATAAACCTTGGATAAGTTAGCCGCTCACAAACCAGGAGAGAGCGCTGGATATGAACATGATCAGCGAGCGGGTATCGCATCCCTTGGCAATTAATGGCGAATCGCTTCAAGTGCTTGCTCAATGGTTGAAATCCAATGGAACGCGTCAGATCAGGGAACCTGATCCGCGCCGGATGATGATTGAGCGTTACCCCGCTGGATTATTCAGCGAGGCAGAACTTGAAGCGTTATGGGATGTAATGGAAGGCTAGAACGCAAAGGATTGATAAAAGCGCTGCCGGGAGGGCGGCGCTTTTTTTGCCTGAAACAATTGTTGGGCGTTCGTTTCGAGGCTGCGTAAACACGCAAACTCGCTGCCGCAGTGGATCCTGGCGCAGGCAAGGGTTTTCTTAGACGTTTTTCGCCTATTCAAAGACGATTCATGAAATTGACACGCTACAAAGGGCGCGGCTAGCATTCGCTCCAACGCCTGTGGCCTACCGCCATGACTCACAAAATAATAAAAAGGCCCGCTACGACTCGGTCGTGGGCGGGCCTTTTGTTATTGGGGTGAAAAAAGAGCGCAACAGTGCCATTTCAGCCGTCGGGCGCAGCGCGTCTCAACCCGTAATAAGGAAAACAATTTATGTTGAACAAGCGAATCAGTCTGATCGCTCTGGGGATTCTGAGCACCACGCAAGCCATGGCCAATGACCAGGCCGAGTCCAAGGGCTTCGTCGAAGACAGCAGCCTTAAGGTTCTGCTGCGCAACGCCTACATGTATCGCGACTACAAGGATGGCAACGAAGACCGCTCTGAGTGGGGCCAAGCGGCCATCGGTACGTTCTCGTCCGGTTTCACCCAAGGCACCATCGGTGTCGGCGTTGACGCCTTTGGCCTGTACGCACTGAAGCTGAACGGCGGCAAAGGCCGCACCGGCGCGCAGGGCATCGACTTCTTCAAGGAAGGCGACAGCGGTAATGCGGCAGACGACCTGGCCAAGGCCGGCGCCGCGGTTAAATTCCGTCTCTCCAACACCGTGCTGACCTACGGCGACCAGATGCCGGCCCTGCCGGTGCTGAGCTACGACACCGTGCGTCTGCTGCCAGAAAGCTACACCGGCACCCTGATCAGCTCCAAAGAGATCAAGGGTCTGGAATTGACCGCTGGCCGGTTCACCGCCGAATCGCGCAAAAGCGCTGAAGGCCGTGACAGCGGTGGCTTGAAGTCGATCAACGTGGCTGGTGCGGCTTATCAGTTCACCGAGCAGTTCAAGGCAGCGGTGTACGCGTCCGATGTCGAAGACGTGTTGAAGAAACAATACGTCAACGCCAACTATGTGTTCCCGATCGACAAGGAACAGTCGCTGACCCTGGACTTCAACGGCTACCGCACCAAGCTGGACAATTCCTACGTCCGCGAAAACGGTGTGACCGGCGACGACAACAAGATCTGGAGCCTGGCGGCCACCTTCGCCACCGGTCCGCACTCGTTCACCGTGGCCCACCAGCGCAGCACCGGCGACAGCAACCTCGGCTACCCGTACGGCGGCTATCAGCGTGACCAAAATCGCGTGGGTGACGGTGGCAACGCCATCTACCTGGCCAACTCGTACTGGTCCGACTTCAACGCCGAAGATGAACGCAGCTGGCAACTGGGCTACGGCCTGGACTTCACCGCGTTTGGCGTGCCGGGCCTGACCTACAACTTTGCCTACGTGCGCGGCGACAACATCACCACCTCCACCAGCGAGGGCGGTACCGAGCGCGAAATCTTCAACCAGTTCAAGTACGTGGTCCAAAGCGGCCCAGCCAAAGACTTGAGCGTGAAGCTGCGTAGCTCGATCCTGCGCGTGTCGCAAAAGTCCAGCGAGTACAACGTAGGTGGTAGCGATCTGCGTATATTCGTGGAGTACCCGATCAACGTCTTCTGATGCTTGATCAATACCGTTAGTTAAAAGCCCCGACTGGTTCGGGGTTTTTTATTGGCGCCGGTTTATCGTTAAAACTGCATTTTTGATGCTGGAATCGCACTTAAAAGTCGTAAAAAGTCATCTTCAAGTGGCGTTTCAATCAGGGCTTGAAATGCCTCAAATTCTTTCTCATGGACGGGATTTCTGCACTCTCTAGATTAGGCTACTCAATGCAGCGGAGATTTAGAGAAAATGATCATCCTGACCAAGGAAGTTGGCGAAGCACTAAGGCACCATAAATATGCCAACGTCCAGGGTAGTGATTTCACCCTGTACGGCAACTTCAGGGACTTCATCAGGCTGACCAAAAGCTGGGAAAGCATGGAACCGGACAGCTACTACGGCCAGGCGGATGCTGGCATGCGCTATCGCCGTTACAGCGACTTTGAGTACGACCCTGTCAACCGGGAGCTCCGGCAACTTGAGCACCGTGCCTATTTGCAGTCCAAAACCAACAACCGTTACGTCGGCGGGTTGGAGCGGCACTTCCAGGACTTTTCCGATGAAGTGATCGAATCACCGGTCATGCGCAGCCTGATCGACACCGATTTCGAAGTGTACAAAAGCGTATTGCCGCCGGAGTTACACACGGAAATCTGGCAGTGCCAGATTCACCAGATCCGCATCGAGATCAAACCAGGCAAGCAACTTGAAATTACCCCTGAAGGGATTCACTGCGACGGTTACCCGTTCAGCGGCGTGCACTTCTGGGGCCGCAATAACGTCGCGGGTGCCGAGAGTCGTTTGTATAACACCCACAGTGACGATCCACTGGCGACTACCACGTACGAAGAGATCCTCGACACCACTTACTTCCTGGATCGCGACATGCGTCATTACGTGACTCCGGCGCGCAATACCCATACGCACCACATGGCGTATCGGCAAATCCTGGCGATCTCTTTCTCGCGGCCCGGGACCGCTTTTGACATTGTTCGCTAAGCGGCTGGACCTCATCGAAGACTACCGCGCGCCGGTGATGTTGCGTCGTGCTACCGCGGACGACGCCCTGCGCCTGGAGCTGTTCTTCCGGCAGTTCGACGAAGTGTCGTTCTGCGAATGGCAGGACGCCAAGTGCCTGCGCGGGGTACTGGTGCAAACCACCACCACCGCGTACATGGCCTTTGACGTCAGCGGCGAAGTGGTGGGCGCGGTGCTTGGCGGCATGCTCGGCAGTCGCGGCACGATCAACCATCTGGCCGTCAGCCCGTTGTACCGCAGCCAGGGAGTTGGCCAACGCTTGGTGGAAGCGGCGTCGTCCGACATGAAACGCGTGGGCGTGCTGCGCATGTTCTTGTTTGTCGACGATGCCAACCTTGCCGGCCAGCGTTTTTGGGCGGCCCAGGGATTTTGCGAGCCACACGGCGAGCGAACGTTTGAGAGGGATCTATGAGCAAGGCTACCAGCCACTCGCTGGCGGTCGAGCCGCACACCTCGCGCACCTTTGCCGAGGCCAGTCCGGTGGTGGCCGGTTATTTCACGGTGTCGTTCGTGTTTGGCTTGATGGCGGTCAACGCTGGCTTGCCGCTGTGGTTGCCGGTGGCGATGTGCTTGTTCGTCTACGCCGGCGCCTCGCAGTTTGCGGCGCTGGCGCTGATCAGCAGCGGCGCATCGCTGACCACGATTATTCTCACCACGTTCTTGATCAATGCGCGGCACATGCTGATGTCGGTGTACATGGCCAAGGCCTTGCGCGCCGTCGGTCTCAGCCGTTTCGAGCGCTGGTGCTACGCCAGTGGCCTGACCGATGAGTCGTTTGCCTTCCACAGCGTCAAGCTTGGCAGTGGGACGCCGGTCAACGTTCGTTACTTGATCGGCTTCAACCTGTTCTGCCACACGTCATGGGTGATCGGTGGATTGCTCGGGGCGGTCTGCGCGCAGTACGCGGCCAACCTGATCAAGTACAACCTCGATTACGCGCTCACCGCGATGATGCTCTATGTGCTGGTGTCGCTGTGCAACACCCGTAACAAACTGATCGCCGCCCTGGCCGCCGTCGTCTGCATGGGCGTCTTGAGCCTGATCGGCAGTTCACCCTTCAATGTCTTTATCGCCACGTTTGTCGGCTGCGGGGTGGGCGTATGCCTGACCAAACGTTCCTGATCCTGGTGGTGGTGCTGATGATGGCCGTGACCTTTCTGCCGCGCGCACTGCCGTTGCAAGTCAATACCGAGCACTGGCCGCCGTTCGTTGCCCGAGCCCTGGAATACCTGCCGGTGGCGATCGTCGCTGCAATCAGCCTGACCCCTTTGTTGATCAAGGATCACCAACTGCAACTCGATCGCCCGGAATTTTATGCCGCTATCCCGACGTTGTTATGTGCGTATTTCAGCAAAAATCTGTTTCTCAGCGTGGCGGTAGGCACGGCTGCGTACATTGCGCTCGGCTCGTTCATGTAAGGGGAGGTCCACCACATCGCTCAGCGCCTGGCCCGACAGTTCAGGGTTATTGATCACCAACCGCACCTCGAGGAAATCCTCAAAGCCGGGGAAGATGGTCAGCCCGTTCTTTTGCGCCGCCTCACGGGAGACCATGCCGAGGCCGTCCATTTGAGTGATCAACGACAACGTCAACGTTTCGCTGCACGAATACACCATGCGCTTGCTCGGCTCGTAATTGCCCAGCCCGGCGTCGAGGAAACGCAAAAAGCTGTGGGAATACGGGCAATCGTCCGCCGGACGGACCTGGAACTTGTTGCCGAGCAGCACCAGCGGGTCGTTTTCCTGACCGCAGTGCGCGCCGACCACATGCACCTGCACATCCGGCAGCGCGATGCTCGGCAACCCGGTATTTTGCGGGCCGATCAGCACCGCCAGGTCGAAGTCTTCGTTCTTGAGCTTGCTCAAGTTCTCCATCGACTCGGCGTAGCTGAATTCCAGCTGATAATCGGGAAACACCTCGATCAGGCGGCCGATCATCCGCCGGTTGAACTCCGGCGCCAGGGTGTTGTTCAACGCGACCTTGAGCGTGCGCTGCCCAGGCTCCTTGAGCGCCGCGACTTTTTCTTCCAGTTGCCGCGTGGCAATCAACACCTGATCCATGAAAGGTGTGAGCTCAGTTCCCTGACTCGTCAGCGTCAGGCCCTTGTTGGACCGACGGAACAATCGAAAGCCGAACTGTTCTTCGACTTTGTTCAACTGCGCAGCCAAGGCCTGCACGGTCAAACACGAGTGTTCTGCGGCGGCCGACAACGAGCCGGTCTGCACGATGCGCATCAGGTTGCGTAAGGTTCTGCTATCCATGGGGTAATGCCCTCTACAAAGTGGGCTGGCTATTGTTGGTGACCTTGCCGCCAATCTGGCGCCACATGCCGGCTATATTCCTGTACCTGAGCATAGTTGTCGCTGGTTTAGTAGCAAAATGCTGGTGCGGGCGATGGCCGGAAGCTTACGCAGGATGCGGCTTTTTGCTGAAGGGCAGATGACCGAGGTCAAAAAATGTGCCCGGACTGAAAGGTTTGGGGATTTGTGTGGGTAAGAATTCTTGGGTGTCCGACAGATACACGTTGCTCGGCTATACGGCAAAGCCGTATAGTTCGCCCCATGTTTACTGTTATCGAAACCGAACTGTTCAAACGCTACGCCCAAGCCATCTGGGCCGATGATGAGCGCCAGGAGTTTTGCGTGTGGTTGGCGGCAAACCCGTTGTCGGCGATGTGATTCCAGGCAGTGGTGGCTTACGCAAAGTACGCTGGTCTCGCGGCGGAATGGGCAAAAGAGGTGGTACGCGTGTCATCTACTACAACATGCTTTCAGAAGGCTCTATCTGGTTATTGATCGTCTACACCAAGGCGAAATTCGACAATTTACCCGCAGCCTTTCTCAAGCAACTGAAAGAGGAGGTCAGCAATGATGAATGAACTCGAACAATTCCAGCAGGACTTGCTGGAGTCTGTGCGGCAAATGAAAGCTGGCAAAGCAGCTCGTGTCACAGAAGTGTCTTTGTCCGCCGCTGCCGAGGCCCGAGCAAAAGTGGGTGTTTCTCAAAGTGCTTTCGCCAAACTGATTGGAGTCAGTTTGCGAACCTTGCAGGACTGGGAGCAAGGTCGACGGCAACCAACGGGTGCCGCGCAGACGTTGTTACGTGTTGCAAGCCAGCACCCCGAGGCATTACGTGATTTGCAGGCGATTTGAAAAGCCCTTCAAATGGAAACCCTGTCGTTAGTTTTGAAAAGCCCCAACCAGTTGGGGTTTTTTTCGCCTTAATTAAGGCTGTTCAACTCATTACACCACGTCACAAATGATGTACCCATCCCCATCTTTATCCCCTCCAGACAACCTCTTACATTGAGCTCCAACGCCTACCCATTCATTCCGAAGGGCAGGTCACTGGAGACTCAATCATGCCTTTTGTCAGCGTACGCATTACTCGCGATGGCGTTACCTCAGAGCAGAAAGCTCAGGTGATCGCTGAAATTACTGAAACCCTGGAACGCGTCCTCAACAAGCGTCCGGACCTGACCCACATCGTCATCGAAGAAGTCGACACCGATAACTGGGGCTACGCCGGCATCACCACCACCGAGTACCGCCGACAACTGACGGAGAAGGGCCAGTCATGACCCAGACCGTCACCGTCGATTTCGTTTCCGACGTGGTGTGCCCTTGGTGCGCACTGGGTGCCACGGCGCTGGAACAAGCAATCAACAACGTGGCCGGTGAAATTTCGGTGGAGCTGACCTACAAGCCCTTCGAATTGAACCCGGACATGCCGGCCCAAGGCGAGAAGGCTGTCGAGCACCTGATGCGCAAATACGGCCGCACCGCTGAGGAAGTGGCCGACGGCAAAGCCACCCAAATCGCTCGCGGCAACGCCATTGGCTTCACGTTCGACCTGGAGAAGCGCACGCACTTCTACAACACCTTTGATGCTCACCGTTTGCTGATGTGGGCGTTGCAAGAAGGCAAGCAGGTTGCGCTGAAGAAGATTCTGTTGAAGGCCTACTTCACCGATGGCCAGAACCCCAGTGACCGAGTGACGTTGGTGGAACTGGCAGAGCAAGCGGGACTGGATGCGGCGCAAGCCCACCAGGTGTTGGCATCCGGAGCGTTCGCCAAAGAAGTGCGGGAATTGGAGATGTTTTACCGGCAGCACGGCATCAACTCGGTACCGGCCATGGTTCTGAACGGTCGTCACCTGGTGTCCGGTTCGCAGTCGGTCGCTTATTACGAACAGATGTTACGGCAAATGGCCCAGGCCCCCGCCGAAGCTTGATTCATCACTAATCAATTCATTATTAATTTTGAGGTATACATCATGAGCAATTCGAAAAAAGTAGTTGTGGTTACCGGTGCTTCCCAAGGTCTTGGCGAAGGCATGGTCAAAGCCTTCCGTGAACTGGGCTACAACGTGGTCGCCACTTCGCGTTCGATCAAACCGTCCACCGATCCGCAAATCCACACCGTGGCCGGCGACATCGGCGAACCCGCCACCGCCCAGCGCGTGATTAACGAAGCCATCGCCCGTTTCGGCCGCGTCGATACCCTGGTCAACAACGCCGGTATCTTCGTTGCCAAACCTTTCACCCAGTACACCGCTGAAGACTACGCTGCGGTGCTGTCGGTGAACGTCAACGGCTTCTTCTACATCACCCAACTGGCCATCGCCGAAATGGAAAAACAAGGCAGCGGCCACGTGGTCAACATCACCACCAGCCTGGTCGACCACGCCATCGACGGCGTGCCATCGGTACTCGCTTCGCTGACCAAAGGTGGCCTCAACGCCGCGACCAAATCCCTGGCCATCGAATACGCCAAACGCGGCATCCGCGTAAACGCCGTCTCCCCAGGCATCATCAAGACCCCAATGCACGGCGAAGAAACCCACGCAGCCCTCGGCAGCCTGCACCCGGTCGGCCACATGGGTGATATCGACGACATCGCCCAAGCCGTGGTCTACCTGGACAACGCCAAATTCGTCACCGGCGAAATCCTCCACGTCGATGGCGGTCAGAGCGCTGGCCACTAAGCAGCCCTGAAGCAAACAAAAAGCCCCGATTGATTCGGGGCTTTTTTTCGCCTGTCGGTCAGGCGTCGACGTCAGCTTCGTTCGCGGCGTTGCTGGCGTTTACGGCCAACACCTTCACGGCGTCATCGATCACCGCTTTGCTCATGTCCACCAAGTAATGCGAGGCCCAGGCATCACGGTCGGACGAACGATCGAACGCCGCTTCCTTGGCCAAGAGCTTGGCGATGTAGAGCAGGTCGGAGGCATGGCCGAGGGCTTCGTGCAACGGAACACCGCTGTTGACGCGGAAGAGCGGTTGGTCGGAGTGGTAGGAGAAGGGGGTTAGACCGGCGGTTTTAAGGCTATGGGAATGGCTCATTGGCAGAAACTCCTGAATCAAGCGTTATAGCTGCCACGTTCGTTCTCAGGCGAATGGGTGACAGCTGTGCGCAGGCTGAGAAACCGGAGATACAGGAACCCGGCAGACCCGAAGGTCTCCCACGCACAGCCGCCATAACACGATGTCGCAGCCTAAAACTTACTGCAATCGTGATTGGAGCGCTTGTGCGCCTGTATCTTACTTGGGTTCTCAGGCCCGGTCGCTGATTGGCAGCGACGGCTGAAAGGTAGCTGGGGAATGGCGTGGCGACAATCGTGGCGAGGTGGTGGCTTGGGTAGAAATATTTACGCCTGAGCGCTGATTATTGAGTCAGCTAATTAGCAGAAGAGGCCACAGGCTGCGGGATTGGCGAAAAGTGGACATTCTGGGGATAGCTGCCGAGCCGAAACGATTTGAAAGAGAATTGCAGTATTCCCGCCGCCTATTCCCAAGGCAGGCCTAACGCTCGGCAGCCTGACCACGCGCACAAATGGTGAGGTTCTTAAATCAAAAAATGAAGTGTGGACACTTTGTGGACGTTTTCCTGGTTTTCACGGTTTTGACATGACGCCCGTTTCAGGCCCAGAAACGACAAAGCCCCGCATTTGCGGGGCTTTGAAAGTGGTGCCGGCACCAGGAGTCGAACCCGGGACCTACTGATTACAAGTCAGTTGCTCTACCAACTGAGCTATACCGGCGTGTTAGGGCGACGATTATAGCGATTGGCGTGCGTCTGTAAACCCCTGAATTCTGACTATTTTTGCGTCGAGGCTCGGTCAGGCGCGGCGCAGGACTTTTCGCAGTTTTTGCACGGCCCGCCAGGCGCGGCTGTTTTGCATGGCGCGGAGTTGGGCTTCGGCTTGTTCGGCGCGTTGCTGGGCGGCGGCGATGTCGACTTGCAGGGTGGTCAGTGGGTGGCTGAAGCGGTGGCCGAGGCAGAACTGGAATTCGTCGAGGTTGCACGGCGGCAGCTCGAAGGCGCCTTTGAGGTTGAGGTGTTCCTTGGCCAGGTAAAAGGTATTGAGGCCATCGAACAGGACAGATTCGTAACCCGCGTCGAGGACCAGTTTTTCCCAGGTCTGGTCGCGTTTCCACGGCGTTTCGATGAGCAGGATCCACGGCCGGTACTTGCTGAAGTCCATGCCGCGCAGCACGGTTTCTTCGTGGCCTTCGACGTCGATTTTCAGAAAGTGGATGGTGCGATCCTGGGCGTATTGCTCACAGATCGAGGTCAGGGTGCGGGATTTGACGGTGGTGGTGCGCACGTCCATGCCGGCGTCGATGTGTTGCTGGGCGACGGTCGGGTCGAGGGTCGAGAGGCCGGTATCGGGAACGCCGTAGAAGACCAGGTCATCGGCGCTTTCGCCCACGGCGCACTGCAAGTTGATATCGCGGGGGCGATCTTGGCTCAGTTGTTGGTAATAATCCGGCACGGGTTCGGCATTGATGCCGGTCCAGCCGCGATCATAAAAAGCCTTGGTCACGGAGTCGGAGACGGGGTGGTTAGCGCCGACATCTATATAGAAGCCTTTCTCGAAATACTTCAGGGCGCGCCACAAACGGATGTCTTCGAAGTTCTGTGCATAAGAAATGAACGTCACTGTGTTTTCCCTGTTCGTCAATGAGGCCGCGCCCATGGAAGCACTGTCGGCTCCCTCGATGGCTTGTATAGCAAGCCCGGTTACGGGGCGCAATTGTCTGCCAGGGAGGTCCGGAATTCGGCGGTTATGTCGTTTTGCTTGGATGCTTATGCACAACGAAATTGTTGAACCTGGAATCAGGATCCAATTTTTGTGAACTCATTCTCATTAGTTCGCAAATGACTGTTTTACCGGTTTTTTATTCGCATGAATAAAAAATGACCAACGGCTGTTTCAGCCTCGAAACAGTGAATTTATTGGCGCTGTAAAGATTTCATCAACAGAGTTATCCACAGGCCGACGAAGCGCTTAACGCTCGGCGAGCAGCAGCAGATTGCGTGGGGTCAACGGTGCGTCACAGAACAGCCCGAGGCGTACGGAGAAACCCTGCTCTTGCAGGAAAAGTGCGCGGTCCAGGTTCAGCCAAAGCTCCAGCGGCCGTCGGAAAAGTCCGCGCAACAGTTCCAGGTTGCGCACCTGCGCCAGCCGTTCCCAGCCAGCCGACTCCAGCGTAGACCAATCCTCGGCACCCGTTGTGGATAAGTCCTTAAGTACCGCCAGATCACGACAGTAATCGACGAAAGGTTTGTCCAGCCAGGCACTGGGCAGGGACGGGGTGGGCAGGTATTCATCGATGCCGCGCAGTTGCCGTTGCAACAGGTCGAAGCTCAAGCGCCGCGCCATGGAGAGGTCGCGTTGGCGGCGGACGCGGGCACCGGCGGTGACGGTTTCACTCAACGGTAAGCCGAGATCGTCGAGTGATAGATGTAGGGCAGATGCCTGTGCCGTGAGGGACAGTGCCCGATAGTCCGTGGTCTTGATCCGGTTGTAGCAGCAGGGCGCGATCGCCAGTTGTCGGCAGCCCGCGGCGCTGGCCAGTTGCATCAGCCGCACATGCAGATCGCCACAGGCGTGCAGGGCGACGGGCGTGTGATCGGCGTTCAACGCAGCGGCGGCGTTCGACGCGAGCACATCTTGCTCGACATGCAGCGCCCGCAATTGATGGCGCTGGCTGAGGGCCTGACCGCTGGACACCAAGGCCGGGTCGTATTCCAGGCAGGTCAGTTGTTGCTGGCCGGTCAGCAGGCGTCGGCCGAGATGGCCCTTGCCGGCGCACCAGTCCAGCCAATGTGTGGGCGTGTCAGCGAAGTGCAGGCGTTCGGCGAAGGCTTCTATCTGTTGCCATTTACGGCCGGGCACGTCGACGTTCAGCCGGTGCCGGGCAACTTCCAGCCCTTGTGCGGGGAATGTTCCTACGGCACTTAAGGCGGTGGACTGCTCAGCCAGGTGCGGAAACGGCGTAGGCGCGTTCAAGGTTTCCGGGTGGTTATGGCTGGTTTCCGCGTCCTCCAGAGAGCGTTGGCGTAGCCACTTTGCCAACTCAGGGTAGGACGCTTCCCAAGGCAACTGCAGATGGGTGAAGGGCCGTGGTTTCCACAGCGCTTGATGCTCGGTCAAAAAGGCATCCAGCGCGGTGAAGCGGGCGAGCAGCGCGTCGCCCGTCAACACGCTGCTTTCAGCGGCCTTGGCAGGCATCGACGCGCAACCAACGCTCCAGCAGCTTGAAGCCGCGCACCAGCACGTAGGCCATCAACAAGTAGAACATCCCGGCGGCGAAGAAGATCTCCACAGGCAGGTAAGTCCGGGCAATGATCGTGCGCGCCATGCCGGTCAGTTCGAGCAAGGTCACGGTGCTGGCCAGGGCACTGGCCTTCAGCATCAGAATCACTTCGTTGCTGTAGGCCGGCAAGCCGATGCGGGCCGCCCGGGGCAGCATGATGTAGAACAGCGCCTTGGGCTTGGACATGCCCAGGGCCCGCGCCGCTTCGATCTCACCCGGCGGAATCGCCTGGATCGCGCCGCGCAGGATCTCGGCGATATAGGCCGCCGTGTGCAGGGTCATGGTGGCGGTGGCACACCAGAACGGATCGCGCAGGTAAGGCCACATCGCGCTGTTACGCACGGCGTCGAATTGCGCCAAGCCGTAGTAGACCAGGAACAGTTGGACCAGCAACGGCGTACCACGGAAAAAGAAGATGTAGGCGTAGGGAAAAGCCCGCACGTACCAGAGACGCGATGAGCGGGCGATGCCCAGTGGAATGGCCAACAGCAACCCGGCGATCACAGCAATGGCCACCAGCTCCAGGGTCAGGGTCGCGCCTTGGGCCAGTTTCGGCAGCCACTTGATGATGACTTCCCAGTTCATTGGGTGCTCCTCGCGAAGCCGCGAGCGGCGCGTCGTTCCAGAAAGTGCATGCCGGTCATGGCCAGGACGGTCAGGCCCAGGTACATGAACGCCGCGACCATATAGAAGGTGAACGGTTGTTTGGACACGGTCACGCCGATTTGCGCGTGGCGCATGATTTCCTCGAGACCGATCACCGAGACCAGCGCGGTGTCTTTCATCAGGATCATAAACAGGTTGCCCAAGCCGGGTAGGGCGATGCGCCACATCTGCGGCATGATCAATCGGGTGAAGATGCGCACCTTCGACAGACCCAACGCCACGCCCGCTTCACGATGACCCTTGGGGATCGCCAGGATCGCGCCGCGAAACACTTCCGTGGCGTAGGCGCCGAAGCACAGGCCAAGAGCGATGACGCCGGCGGCGAAGGCGTTGAGTTGGAGGTCGGGGTTGCCGAAGAACTCGCCGAGGGCGCGCATCAGGTTGACCGTGCCGAAGTAGATCAACAGCACCCAGAGCAATTCCGGAATGCCACGCACCAACGTGGAATAAGTCCCGCCCAGCCATTGCAGCGTTTTGTAAGGTGAAGTCTTGGCCAAGGCCCCGAGCAGACCGAGCACCAGCCCCAGGCACAGGGCCGAGAGTGCGAGTTTGACGGTCATCAGCGCGCCAGCGGCGAGCGCCGGGCCGAATCCGTAGAGTTCGATAGTCATGGGTGTTTAATCATGTGGCGGCAGGCATTGCCAAGGACTGGCGCCGTCAGTCAACGGCGCCGGCCAGGCCACTCAGCAATTAATAGATGCTGAACGGGAAGTACTTGTCGTTGATCTTCTTGTAGGTGCCGTCGGCGACGATTTCTTTCAGGGCTTCGTTCAGCTTCTCGCGAATCGCGTCGCCTTTTCGTACAGCGATACCGATCTTGTCGCTTTCCTCCACCGGGTCGCCCTTGAATTCATACGCCTTGCCGGCGTCGCTTTTCAGCCACTCGTAGTTGACGTATTTGTCGGCGAGGATGCCGTCAAGACGCCCGGAGGTCAGGTCGAGGTAGGCGTTTTCCTGGGTGTCGTAGAGATTGACTTTGACGCCCGGCATGTGGTCTTCCATCCAGGTGCCGGCCAGGGTCGAGCGCTGCGCGCCGATCACTTTGCCTTGCAAGCCGTCTTTGTCGGTCTTGAGCTCGACGTTTTTCGCCGCGACGAATTGCAGTTTGTTGGAGTAATACGGGTTGGTGAAGTCCACCGCTTGCTTGCGCTCGTCGGTGATCGACATCGAGGAAATCAAGAAGTCGAACTTCTTGGCGTTCAGGGCCGGGATGATGCCGTCCCAGTCGGAGGTGACGATGGTGCACTCGACTTTCATCTTGGCGCACAGGGCGTTGCCGATATCGACGTCGAAACCCACCACTTGGCCGCTGGCATCTTTGTTATTGAACGGCGGGTAAGCCGCTTCGATGCCCATCTTCAAGGTTTCGGCGACGGCACCGGCGCTGAAAGCCAGGGTGACGGCTGCCGCCAGGAAGATCTTTTTGAAGTTCTGCATGTGGGTAGCTCCGTTAGCGGTTGCTGGACATGAATTGTTTGCAGCGCGCCGAAAGCGGGTTTTCAAATACCTGCTGTGGCGATCCTTGCTCTTCGACCAGGCCTTGGTGCAGAAACACCACTTCGCTGGACACCTGACGGGCAAAGCCCATTTCGTGGGTCACTAGCAACATAGTGCGGCCTTCTTCGGCCAAGGCGCGGATCACATTAAGTACTTCCTGGACCATTTCCGGGTCAAGGGCGGAAGTGGGCTCATCGAACAGGATGACCTTGGGCTGCATCGCCAGGGTGCGGGCGATGGCGGCGCGTTGTTGCTGGCCGCCGGACAGTTGCGCGGGGTAGGCGTGGCGCTTGTCGGCGATGCCGACCTTGGCCAGCAAGGCTTCGGCAACCTCGATGGCTTCGGTTTTGCTTTGGCCGAGCACTCGGCGCGGCGCTTCGATGATGTTGTCGAGCACGCTCATGTGCGGCCACAGATTAAAGTTTTGAAACACAAACCCAATCTCGCTGCGCAGGCGATTGATTTGCTTACCGTCCGCGGCCACCAGTTCGCCATTCTTCGCGGCTTTGAGTTTGAGCTCTTCGCCGGCCACCAGGATTTGTCCCTGATGCGGGTTTTCCAGCAGGTTGATGCAACGCAGAAAAGTGGACTTGCCGGAACCGGAGGAACCCAGGATCGAGATCACATCGCCGTCGCGGGCGGTCAGCGAGATGCCCTTGAGCACCTCCAGCGAACCGTAGCGTTTGTGCAAGTTGCGGATTTCAAGCGCGGGCGTGGCCTCAGCCATGTGCGGTCCTCATTATCTAGTGCGCTCCTGCTGTTGGTTGGCCTTCCTGGCGTGGCGGCCAAGCTAGCATAGCGTTCGAATACCAGCCAACCGCCCTGCAGGCAGTAAACGGCTGGTGCGTGGCAGGTTGTCGCATCGGCGCAGCAGACTGTCGCGCCATCAACAACCGAACAGCCGTTTGAGGCGCCGCTGCCTGATCGAAGCGGCGCTGCCCTGCAAAAAGGGGCGCGATGTTGCCAGCTTTGGCCGGGGGTGTGAAGCGCTAACCGGCCAAAGGTGGTGGATCTGCACTTTTATTGTGCGTCTACGTGTTTTTCGGTGTGTTTCTGGTGCGCAATTTCGTCTAGAAAGTGGGTCGCTGGGTAACGCTCTGGCAAATAGCCATTAATCTCAATTACTTGCGATGACTGTCCGGTCCGGATGAGGGCCGCCCCCTACGGCGTTGTGCAACATTTTGGCGCAATTATTGCGTGCAGAATAAGGAACGCCCCGTTGGATTCTTTTTACGAGAAGGAACGCCAAGTCGGGCAGACGTCTCGCTTTCCCTTACAAAGGTAGTTTCAATGAGCAGTACCCAAAGCTCTAATGGCCTCGAACAGGGGCTCAAACCGCGTCATGTGACCATGTTGTCGATTGCCGGGGTGATCGGTGCCGGCCTGTTCGTCGGTTCGGGCCATGCCATCGCCGCCGCCGGCCCCGCCGTGCTGCTGGCCTACGCCGCTGCCGGTACGCTGGTGGTACTGGTAATGCGCATGCTCGGCGAAATGGCCGTTGCATCGCCGGATACCGGTTCCTTTTCGACTTATGCCGATCGCGCGATCGGGCACTGGGCCGGGTTCACCATCGGCTGGTTGTACTGGTGGTTCTGGGTTTTGGTCATCCCGCTGGAAGCCAACGCCGCCGCCACCATCCTGCATGCGTGGATTCCCGACGTGGCCATCTGGGTATTTACCTTGGTCATCACGTTGTTGCTGACGGTGACCAACCTGTTCAGCGTGAAGAACTACGGTGAGTTCGAATTCTGGTTCGCCCTGATCAAGGTCGTGGCGATCATCGGTTTCATCGCGCTCGGTGTGCTGGCGATTTTCGGCTTCCTGCCGAACAGCCAAGTCAGCGGCGTTTCGCACCTGTTCGATACCCAAGGCTTCCTGCCGAATGGCATGGGCGCGGTATTGGCTGCAATCTTGACCACCATGTTCTCGTTCATGGGCACTGAGATCGTCACTATCGCGGCGGCCGAGTCGAAGAATCCTGGTCAGCAAATCTCCAAGGCCACCAACTCGGTGATCTGGCGGATCGGCTTGTTCTACCTGGTGTCGATCTTCATCGTGGTGTCCCTGGTGCCATGGAACGATCCCGTGCTGGCCAGCGTCGGCTCCTACCAGACCGTTCTCGAACGCATGGGCATCCCTAACGCCAAGCTGATTGTCGATATCGTGGTGTTGGTCGCGGTCACCAGTTGCCTGAACTCGGCGCTGTACACCGCTTCGCGCATGATGTTCTCCCTGGGCAAGCGCGGCGATGCGCCTGCCGTTTCGCAACGCACCAACAAGAGCGGCACGCCTTACTGGGCGGTGATGCTGTCGACGGGTGCGGCGTTCCTGGCCGTATTCGCCAACTATGTCGCCCCGGCAGCGGTGTTCGACTTCCTGTTGGCCAGCTCCGGCGCCATCGCGCTGCTGGTGTACCTGGTGATCGCCTTCTCGCAGCTGCGTATGCGCAAACAACGCATGGCGCGCGGCGAAAAAATCGCCTTCAGCATGTGGCTGTTTCCTGGCCTGACCTACGCGGTGATCCTGTTCATCATTGCCGTACTGACCATCATGCTGTTCCAGGACGCCCACCGCGTGGAAATCCTCGCGACTGGCTTGTTGAGTCTGTTGGTGGTCGCCGCCGGGCTGTTCGTGGCGCGTCGTCGCAAGGTGCAACAGCGTGGCGCGGTGGTGTTGAACTGACCCGCACCGCTTGATGCAAAACGGCCGCTGTCAGTTGAGTACTGACCAGCGGCCGCTTTTTGCCCGCGGTCGACATTACTCGGCCTTTGCTTCCTGCGCCTCCAGCCTTTGGCGGTAGCTGTCCAGCGCCACGCCGAAGTCGGTGATGAATTGCGGGGCGGTGAGCCAGGCCTGGGCGGTTTCGCGGTCCATGCCGTCGGCCCACAGGCGGTAGTCGATCAGCATGTCGGCGGCCAAGTGGGTGGCGGCCATGGCTTCGTCGTCGGCGTTTTCCATGTCCAGCAGTTCGGGGTGGTCGAGGATAATCTGGCTGAGTTCGTCCAGCAGGATCGCCAGCATGTCGCTGCGGCTGGTGGCTTCGGCGTCGCGCATCTTGCTGAACATCGCCAGGGTGTATTCCGGGATCGGCTCGGCGAGATGGCCAAGGTCATCGTCCAGGGCGGCGGGTTTGCGGCCGTGGATGTTGATTTGCTTGGCTTTGATCTTGGCGCGTTTGGCGCGTTTCTGTTGCTTGTTCAGGGAGGCCATGGGAGCTCAATACGGTGTTTATGGGGTTTGGGGGGCGAGGATTTTGGACGCCGCCACGTAGTCGGCCTGGAAGGCGGGGGACTCGATCCAGGCCATGGCCGTGGCTTCGTCCTCTTCGTGGGCCCATTGGCGATATTCGATGAGTGCGCCAATGATGAAGTCGGTCGCGGTCTCTTCGCCTTCCTGCACCAGTACCAAGGCGAGCAGCGGGTGTTCCAGGAACGCCAGGCACATCGCCTGCTGGCTGATTTTTGCCGCTTCGCTCATTTCCATGAACAGTTCAGTCAGGTCGACCGACTCGAAGTCGATGCGCTCATCGTTCGGGTCCAGCTCGACCGGTGCGGCGGCCCGTTGGGTGCGGTTCTGCTTGGCCTTGGCTTTGGCGCGGGTGGCGCGTTTTTGCTGTTTGTTGGCGGAGGACATGGGCGATGTTCCGTGTTTCGGTTGAGAGGGCAGGTCGCTCAGCGGCGCGGTACTGGCCGCCCCGGTGTGTCGGGAGGCAGTTCGCCGGTTTGCAGCCATGACAATGCAATGGGCCATAGTGTGGCTTGGTATGAGCTACGAAAAAAGGCGAAATGTCCGACTTGTGCTTCGCCGATGTCTTTCGGGTCGATTCGCAGGTGGGTCCGTGTGCTGCCGGTGAAGTAGCCAAGCAGGCGTTCAATCGCCGGAACCGTGCCGTAAGGATCGTCGCTGATGCTGATCGCCAGCAGCTTCGCGGTGACGGCGGCGAAAGCCTTCACATGCCGCTCTTGACCGCTGGGGCGCTGCTCGTAGCGCGGCGTGGGCGTGCTCCAGTCGCGGACCACGCCGGCCGGAGTGTCCTCCAGCCAACCCAGGCGTTTGCCGGGGAAGTAACCGCAGATTAACGTCAGCAGCGGCATGACCACGTGCCATTTGCCAAACATCCGCCAGCGATGGGCGGGCGCATAGTCGCGCCAGTAAGCGAACTGCGCACCCACGGTGACCAAGCGTCGGATCACCGTACCTGACGCCGCCAACCCGGCGGCACAGCCGCCAAAGCTGTGCCCGACCACATCAATCGGCTGCCCGGGAAACTCACGCTGCGCGCGTTTAAGCATCGCTTCGAAGTCCAGCGCGCCCCAGTCGCTCCACGACGCGCGCAGGTCTTTCAGCGAGGCGGGTCGAGACTCGCCGATACCCCGGTAATCGTAGGTGATGACGTTGAAGCCGTTGGCGAACAGGTAATCGGCGAATCGGGAGTAGTGGCGGCAGCGCACCGAAGTGGCGGCGTTGATAATCACCACTGGGCAAGCCGCGTCTTGAGCACCCTGGCGCCAGGTGAAGCCGCCAAGGATGAAACCGTCGGCTGCAGGCTCCTTGAACGGCACGCAGGATTCGGGTTGCGGCCGCTCAAAGGGAGTCGGTGTCACTGAAGGCGTGTCCTGCACAGTCATCGGCTCTGGACCTTGGCGATTAGCGGCCAACAATAGACGTCGCGCCGCGCCTGAACAATCCGCTTATGGCGATTCACTCTGGCTGAGCAACCGCTCCTCAAATCGCGCACGTTCGCGATCCAGCTCCGCCCGAAGTTCCTCCTCGCTCGGCAACAGCGTTTTGTAGCTGCTGGCAAAGAGGTGCTCGTTGTCGCTCAGTACTGAATAGCGCGCCACGGAATCATTCTTTTCCGCGCAAAGAATGATGCCCACGGTCGGCCCGTCCCCCTCGACACGTTTGAGGTGGTCGTACATGCGCACGTACATATCCATTTGCCCGACATCTTGGGCAGTCAGCTTGCCGCTCTTGAGTTCGAGAATGACGAAACATTTGAGCAGGTAGTTATAGAACACCAGGTCGATGTAGTAATCGCTGTCTTCGGTGCTGATGCGTTGTTGCCGGGCGACGAAGGCAAAACCTTTACCCAGCTCGAGCATGAAGTCCTGAAGCTGGTCGATGAGTGCCTGCTCCAGCTGGGTTTCCAGGACTCTGCCGCTGTTGGGCAGACCCAGGAACTCAAGCATCACAGGGTCGCGGATAAAGTCCCGAGGATCGTTATTCAGCGGACGGGTATGGGTGGCGGCTTCCTCCATCACGGGCGCCTTGTCACTGCTCATCAGCAGGCGCTCGTAGTACAGCGTGCCCATTTGCCGCTCAAGGGCACGGCTGGACCAGTTCTGCGTGGCGGCTTCGTCCATGTACCACTGGCGCGCCTTGGGGTTTTCGATGCGGAGCAGGATTCGATAGTGGGTCCAGCTCAATTCGTGACGCAGTGCGTCACGAATTGGGAATGTTTGATAGAACAAGCGCATATAGCGAAGGTTCGAGGCGTCAAAGCCCTTGCCAAACTCTGCGGTCAACGACTTCGCTAATGTGCCGAGCAATTTCTTGCCATAAGTCGCTCGCTGAGCGCCTTCCTGCTCAAATTCGACAATATGCCGGCCCATTTGCCAGCAGGTCCGTACTTGCGCCGTGTCGACGGCTCGCGAAACCTTCTGCCGTGCCTCGCGGATCAGTTGGCCCATATTGCCCAGGAGGCAGGCGATTTCGGTGTCTTCGGTGTTGTCGGTTGTTTGCAGGCTCATGGCTCTTCCGCGGCAGAGGATCGGGAAGAAGAGGATGCCAAGAGCCAAGGGGTACGCGATGCCGGGCATTGCCGGTAAATCGGCAGGAAAGGGTGGCTTATGTGCGAGGCTAAACGCCTCTCGCCAGTCAGCTAGGCGCCGTCTGGTTTGTAGGCCAATTCGCTATGAGCCCGCAGCTGAAAAGAGCGGGCTAAATAGGTCGGGGATAGGTTGCTGCCAAATCCCAGGCATAAAAAAACCCTGAATCTTGCGATTCAGGGTTTTCGGTATTTGGTGCCCAGAGACGGAATCGAACCGCCGACACGGGGATTTTCAATCCCCTGCTCTACCGACTGAGCTATCTGGGCAACGGGGCGCATTAAACGGGTTTTTCAGGGGGTCGTCAAGCAAGTTTTCAAAAAATATTTAATTATTACCGTCGCTTACGAATCGACCCCCGATAAAACGGGGTTATTCCGACGGCGGCACGTAGCCTTCGGCCTTGGCGTATTCCTCGCCGGAAAAGAACTTGTCCATCTCGCCTTGAAGATATTTGCGGTCTTCAGCGTTCATCATGTTCAAGCGTTTTTCGTTGATCAGCAGGGTTTGGTGCTTTTGCCAGTCGGCCCAGGCCTTGGCCGAGACGTGATCGAAAATGTCCTGGCCCTTGGCGCCTGGAAACGGTGCGCGATCCAGGGCGGGCAATTCTTCTTTGTACTTGCGGCACATGATGGTGCGGGTCATGACGACTCTCCTGCGTTCAATACGGCGGCCGCGCGTTCGAGCAAAGTTTTGACCGGGGCGGCAAGGCCCAGGCGCGGCGGGGTGGCGAGGTTATACCAGAGCCAGTCGGCCTCGGCCACGTGATGACCGGCTTCCTGCACCTGGACCAGCCAGGGTTCGATCGCCAACTGGAAGTGGCTGAAGGTATGAACCAGGTTCGGCAGCGCTTGTTGTTCGCCCAGTTGCAGCGCGTGTTGCGAGGCCAGGTGTTGCAGGTCGTCGAGGTCGTCCAGCTCCGGCAGGCTCCATAAACCACCCCAGAGTCCTGTGGACGGGCGACGGTAAAGCAGAATGGCGCCTTCGCGATTGGCCAGCATCGGCATCAGCGTGCGTTTCTGTGGCACGGCCTTACGCGGCTTGGGCACTGGGTAGCGGGTCTCCAGGCCGAGCATGTGCGCTTCGCAACCTTTCTCCAGCGGACACAGCAGGCAGCTCGGTTTGCTGCGGGTACAGAGCGTGGCGCCCAGATCCATCATCGCCTGGGTGTAGGCGTTGACGCGATCATGAGGGGTGAAGCGTTCGGCATTGGCCCACAGCTGCTTGGCGACCTTCGGCTCACCAGGGTAGCCCTCCTGCGCGGTAAAACGCGCCAGGACCCGTTTAACGTTGCCGTCGAGGATCGGCGCCCGCAGGCCCATGCTCAGGCTGGCGATGGCGCCGGCGGTGGACAGGCCGATGCCGGGCAACTCCACCAGTTTTTCCACGTCCTGGGGAAACTCGCCGCCGTATTCGGCGACGACGATCTTCGCGGTTTTCTGCAAATTGCGCGCGCGGGTGTAGTAGCCGAGGCCGGTCCACAGGTGCAGCACTTCGTCCTCCGGCGCCGCCGCCAGGGCTTCGACCGTCGGCAGCGAAGCCATGAAACGGTCGAAGTAATTGAGCACGGTGCTGACCTGAGTCTGCTGCAACATGATTTCCGAGACCCACACCCGATACGGGGTGATGCCCTGTTGCCAAGGCAAGTCATGGCGGCCGTGGCGGTCGTACCAGTCCAGCACGGCCGTGGAAAACTGCTCCGCTCTCATCGTTTGAACAGCCCTTTCAATGCGTTCTTCAGTTCCGGGCTGACCTTGTCGCCCAGTTTTTCATCGATTTTTTCGCTGATCTTGTCGCCCGCCAGTTTGCTGGCGACCTGGCCCATGCGTTCGTTGTCCAGGCGGCAGGCCTTGGCCCCTAGTTCCAGTGGGCCCCGGCAGCGCAGCGGCCATTCGATACCGACGAACTTCTCGCCGACCTGGCACGCCGGATCTGGTATGGCACTGGTATCGCCTTCGACGATGATCCCGACGCGGTAGTCCATGCCCATCACTCGCAAGTCGAGGTCGCCGTCACCGTTGACGGTCATGCCCGGGATGCGCACTTTCAGGTCCGGATTGCTGGCCACGCCGTTGCGGAAGGTCAGGTTGCCCTTGAGTTCCTGGAACGGTGTGTCCTTGCCCCGTGGCTCGCCGCTGAGGGATTTGCGGTTGAGTGTGGCGATGCCTTTGCACAGTTGCTGTTCGAGGTTGGCATTAAGCAGCACGCCGTTGTTGATGACGAAACTGGCGTTACCGTTAAGGCTTTCGATCAAGGCTTTCTGGCTGTTGCCGCTGCTGGTCAGGTTGCTGTTGAGCGTCACCAGGCCTTTGACCGGCGGATTCTTGCCCTGGCTCTCGATGATTTTTTCCGCCGGCACGCGGCTGATGCTGGTCTGCACATTCAGGGCCGGAACCGACTGGCGTACATCCAGCGTGCCTTTGGCGTTGAAGTTGCCGTTGTACAAGTCGCCGCGCAGGTCCTGCAGCGTCAGCAAGCCGCCCTGGCCCGTGGCTTTGAGCGTGGCGTTCTGGATCGGCAGCTTGTCGAGGGTCAGTTGGCCGAAGCTCAGGTCGGCGTCCAGGTCCAGTTTGGCCAAGCGTTCCACCGGGATCAGGCGCTCGGTGCTCCAGGCGCTTTTGGTCGGCGCGTCCGGCAGTGGCGTGGTGCCCGCCCCGGCCATGGCGTCGGCCTCGGTGCTGGCGACTTCGGCCTGACGGGCCTGGGTCGCGTTATTGGCTTCGGCGGATTTCGGTTTCAGGTAACGGTCGACGTTGAACGTGTCAGCCTTGAGCGTCGCGCGCAGGGATTGCTTGGCGAAATCCTCAACAGCAATGCGACCGCTGAAGTTGCTGTCATCGAGCTTGAGGTTGATGTTGTCCAGGGACAGGCTCGTCGGCGTGGCGGCTACCCGGCTGACCAGTTCGACTTTGCTCAGGCTGCCTTCGGCCATGGCTGGCAGGGTCTGGCCGATGCTGTCGACGAACTTCGCCAGGTCGAACTGGGCGATCGACAGGCCACCGCTGATCTGCGGCGTCTTGTCCAGGTCGTTGACCTTCAGTTCACCCAAGGCGCGCAATTGGTTGGCGGAAATCTTGATGCCGGTCCACTCGGCAATGTTGGCGGCCTTGTCCAGCAGCAACTGGCCTTGGGCGGCGAAGGTCATGGTCTTGCCTTGCAGCGGATCGCCGGTCACTTCGCCGGACAGTTTCATGTCTTCGAACTGGTAGCGTTGCAACGCCCGGGCGATGCGCATTTCGCCGCTGAGTTCGGTGCGCACCCGCAACGCCGGCTGATTGGCCGACAGGAACGCAGTGAGCTTGACCGGAATATCGGTCGAGTCGTGCACGGCGCCGGTGCTCAACTGGATGCTTTCAGCGGTGAAGTTCTTGCCGGTCTGCTCGTCGCTGTATTCCACCCGGGCGTTGTTCACGGTCAGGCTGTCGATGTCCAGGCGGATCGGCTGTGGCGGCTTTTCCGCAACGGGCGGCGTGTCGGGCGCGGCTTCTCCGCTGACGGTCGGGGTGCCGTCGGCGGGGCCGTTGGCGGCGGGTGGAAGCTTGCCGATGTCTTCCCAGTTGCCGTGGCCGCTCTTGTCGCGGTTGAGCCGCAAGTTCAAGCCTTCGACGCGCACGTCGCTCATCTGCACCTCGCGGCGCAGCAACGGCATCACCCGCACCGACAGGCCGAGCATTTGCAGGTCGGCAAACGGCTCGTTGGGTTTGGTCAGGGTGGCGACGCTGGCTTCGTGCAATTCCAGGCCCAGCCACGGGAACAGGCTCCAACCGATGTCGCCATTGAGGGTCAGCTCAATGTGGGCTTTGTCGCGGGCAATCTGGCGGATCTCGTCTTTGTAGTCGTTGGGGTCGAAGAGGTGGGTCAGGGCGAAGCCCAATGCCACGATGACCAGCAACAGCCCGAGAAGTACCAGACCCAGGATTTTGCCGAACGCTTTCATGGGCGAAGTCCTTGTAGTTCGTCGAATTCGTAATTTAGCCGGGGAGTATAGCGCTGCGAAACTGACGATCGGTCAGCTCATGTTTCCAGCTCGTCCAGCGGCACTTTCAATTTCGCGGCCAGCGCCTGGGCTTCAAGGTGTCCGGCAGGTGCTTGCAAGTGCAGGACCGCGCCGCATTGCGACGCCATTTTTTGCGCTTCGTTCACCAGCCTTTCGGCGACTCCACGGCGGCGGGTAATTTTTCGTACGCAGATTTGAGATAAAAACCAGGTGTTTTGTTGGCGCTCCAGGCGTGCGGCGCCGAGCAATCTGTCGTTAAATCTACCGGCGATCAGGACACCGTCAGCCAGTGCGCTTTCGATCAACTGTGCTTCATCGGCAAAAGGTGCAAACAGCCATTGAGGGGCGTCGCGATAGATCTTTTGCAGGTCTTGCTGATCCTGATAACTGGCGTTTTGCAGTAATTCGACGGCGACCGGCATGGTGATTCCTTGGCAAACGATTGCGTTGTTGCAGAAAAGGTGATGGCAGTTTGGTTTTTCTGTCACGTTGAGATGGTAACCTCTGCAGGTTCGTCCGTCCTTCTGCGACTTGTTGTCACGCCCTAAGGGAGCTCCACCAATAAAACAGCCGTGCCAGCGTGCATACATAAGGCTGTGGGTGACGAGTGGCTGACGAACCATACTAACAATTGGGGGATACACAATGAGTACGAGCATTACGGCGGGCGGCGTTGCCGACCAGCCTGCCTTCCTCTCCAAGGAACGCATTATCGCCAAGCCCGGTTTTAACCGTTGGCTGGTACCACCGGCTGCCTTGGCCATCCACCTGTGCATCGGCATGGCCTACGGTTTTTCCGTGTTCTGGCTGCCGCTGTCCAAAGCCCTGGGCGTGACCAAGCCTGTGGCCTGCGCACCGGACATGAGCTTCATCTCGCAAGTTTTCTCGTCGCAGTGCGACTGGCCGATCTCCATGCTCGGCTGGATCTACACCCTGTTCTTCATCTTCCTGGGTTGCTCGGCAGCGATCTGGGGCGGCTGGCTGGAACATGCCGGACCACGTAAGGCTGGCGTTGTATCGGCCTTGTGCTGGTGCGGTGGCTTGCTGATTTCTGCGCTGGGTATCTATACCCACCAGATCTGGCTGATGTGGGTCGGTTCCGGGGTTATCGGTGGTATCGGCCTGGGCCTGGGTTACATCTCGCCGGTCTCGACCCTGATCAAGTGGTTCCCGGACAAGCGCGGCATGGCCACCGGCATGGCGATCATGGGCTTCGGCGGCGGCGCGATGGTAGGTGCTCCACTGGCAACCGCCCTGATGAGTCATTTCGCTTCGCCAACAGGCGTGGGCGTATGGCAGAGCTTCGTGGCCATGGCCGCGATCTACTTCGTGTTCATGATCGGCGGTGCCCTGTCGTACCGCGTTCCGCCTACCGGCTGGAAGCCTGAAGGCTGGACCGCTCCGGTCAAGAAAGCCGCGAATGCGATGATCACCAACCGCCACGTTCACGTGAACGTCGCCTGGAAAACCCCGCAATTCCGTCTGGTCTGGCTGGTGCTGTGCCTGAACGTTTCCGCCGGTATCGGTATCCTCGGCATGGCTTCGCCACTGTTGCAGGAAGTGTTCGGCGGCAAACTGTTGGGTAACGATCTGCCGTTTGGCCAACTGGACGCCGGGCAACTGGCCTCTATCGCCGCTATCGCTGCCGGCTTCACCGGTCTGTTGAGCCTGTTCAACATCGGTGGGCGGTTCTTCTGGGCTTCGTTCTCGGACTACCTGGGTCGTAAAAACACCTACTTCGTGTTCTTCGCCCTGGGCTTTGCCCTGTACGCGCTGATCCCGAACCTGGGTCACCTGGGCAGCGTCGCGCTGTTCGTGGCGGCGTTCTGCGTGATCCTGTCGATGTACGGCGGTGGCTTCGCAACCGTTCCGGCCTACCTGGCGGACTTGTTCGGTACGCAAATGGTTGGCGCGATCCACGGTCGTCTGCTGACCGCTTGGGCAGCCGCAGGCGTGTTGGGTCCAGTGCTGGTGAACTACCTGCGTGAGTATCAGTTGAGCATCGGCGTAGAACGTGCCGCCGCGTATGACATCACCCTGTACATCCTCGCCGGCCTGCTGGTGCTGGGCTTCCTGTGCAACCTGATGGTGCGCCCGGTAGCCGACAAGTACTTCATGACCGACGCTGAACTGGCTGCCGAACAGGCGCTGGGTCACGACAAGGGCGCTGATGGCAGCACTTCCCTGGAATGGAAAGCAGCGCCGGGCACCCGGCCTTTGGCAATCGCGGCTTGGCTGGCGGTAGGTATTCCGTTGGCGTGGGGCGTGTGGGTCACCCTGCAAAAAACCGCAGTGTTGTTCCACTAAACACTGAGTAAACGCTTCACTTCTGTGGGAGCGAGCCTGCTCGCGAAGAGGGAGTATCAGTCGACATAAGCGTCGACTGACACACTGATTTCGCGAACAGACTCGCTCCCACAGTTGTTTCTGCCTGCTTGTACTGACATGTCTATCGCCGACGCTGCGGCATTCAGTCCGTCAGTGATATCGCCCCGCGTGTTTCTGTTTGCCGCCCGCGCCCCTATAATGGCTACCTTTTTCGCCCAATGATTTTTGCGGAGCTGGTGATGGCCGAACGTAAGGCGTCCGTCGAGCGCGACACTCTGGAAACCCAGATCAAAGCCTCGATCAACCTGGATGGCACCGGAAAGGCCCGATTTGATATCGGTGTTCCTTTTCTTGAGCACATGCTGGATCAGATTGCCCGTCACGGGCTGATCGACCTGGATATCACAAGCAAGGGCGACCTGCATATCGACGACCACCACACCGTGGAAGACGTTGGTATCACCCTCGGCCAAGCCTTTACCAAAGCCATCGGCGACAAAAAAGGCATCCGTCGCTACGGCCACGCCTACGTGCCGCTCGATGAAGCGCTGTCGCGCGTGGTGATCGACTTCTCCGGCCGTCCAGGCTTGCAGATGCACGTGCCCTACACCCGCGCCACCGTCGGCGGTTTCGACGTTGACCTGTTCCAGGAATTCTTCCAGGGCTTCGTCAACCACGCCAACGTCACCCTGCACATCGACAATCTGCGCGGGCACAACACCCACCACCAGATCGAAACCGTGTTCAAGGCGTTCGGCCGTGCCCTGCGCATGGCGGTGGAGCTGGATGACCGCATGGCCGGGCAAATGCCATCGACCAAAGGCGTTCTGTAATGCAGACGGTCGCGGTTATCGACTACGGCATGGGCAACCTGCACTCGGTGGCCAAGGCCCTCGAGCACGTAGGCGCTGGCAAGGTGCTGATCACCAGCGATGCCGCTGTGATTCGCGAAGCCGACCGGGTGGTGTTTCCCGGCGTCGGCGCGATTCGCGATTGCATGGCGGAAATTCGTCGCCTGGGCTTTGATGCCCTGGTGCGTGAAGTCAGCCAGGATCGTCCGTTCCTCGGAATTTGCGTCGGCATGCAAGCCTTGCTCGACAGCAGTGAAGAGAACGACGGCGTCGACTGCATCGGCCTGTTCCCGGGCGCGGTGAAGT